>Ga0070741_10016075_pt1 | contig 12565 bp, 13 predicted proteins | sample Coa_R1_4_FD_66440 | JGI IMG/M metagenome (GOLD analysis project Ga0070741, IMG submission 66440) | Surface soil microbial communities from Centralia Pennsylvania, which are recovering from an underground coalmine fire - Coalmine... | ecosystem: Environmental > Terrestrial > Soil > Unclassified ...
GAGCGCATCGCCGAGGCGTATTACAGCTTTCAGCCGATCGCGCACGTGTGGATCGGGCCGGATTTCCAGTTCGTCGAGAATCCGGGATACAACCGCGACCGCGGTCCGGCAAAGTTCGTGAGCGCGCGATTGCATCTGGAATATTGAGCGCGCCGGAGCTCCGCACCCGCAACGGTCGAGCTCGCCATCGACCCTTCTCAAGCGTGGTGGAGCGGAATACCATCTTTTGTTTCTACGAAATGCCGGCGGTTGGCCGATCAATTCCGGAATCAAGATGGCGCAAGCGTGATCCCGAATTTCTCCGACCACGCAGCGAACGAGCGCACCTACCTGGCGTGGGTGCGAACAGCGCTTTCGATCGTCGGTTTGGGATTCCTGCTCGAGCGTTTCGACTTGTTCCTCGCCGGGCTCATGCGCGACGCCACGCGCGTGCCGGAACACCTGCATCTGCGCACGACGGAGTGGGTGGGCCTCATCCTGATCGCGCTCGGCACGGTCATCATCTTCTTCTCGACGCTACGCTTCGTGAAGCAAAGACGCGACATTTCCAGTACGCAGACCGTCCACTACCGCGAGTCGTACGGCGAACTCGTTCTGGCCGGGCTGCTGCTCGTGCTCGGCGTGTTCCTGTTGTTCTTCGTCGGACACGAACTCGTGACGCTCGGTTGAGCGTGGCGACGAATTGCATGGCGAAGCCAACGAGACGGCGCGCGTGAGCCCCCCGACTCAGCGCGCCTAACCGGGAGCGACTGAGGAAAGGAAGCCCCGGCTGCGGGGAACCTTACAATGCCGCGAACGCCTTCGCGTGAACCGCGGCCAACTCGTCGGAGCAGTGAAAAGCGGACGCGACGGGTGGGGGGAGCGACCCGTGCGCGTCCGTGTTTTGCCTGCCGCATCCGTTTCGGCGTGGCGAGGCGATTATTCGGGTCGAGCACCCGCGCTCACATCCGGACAAACCCTCACGAATGGCGACGGCGGTCACGAAGCGCGCAATCCGCGTAGCCCGAAGCGAGTCGCGTTGGCGTTAGAATGGACCCGCCAACGGCATGGGCGGTGCCGCGGCGTGCACGGGGGTTAGGATGACGGGAATAACAATCCCGGATGATTTGCGACGTTTCATCGTGACACACGCACTGACGGTCCCTCACGTGGAAGCGATTCTGCAGCTGCGCGCAGGAGGTGCGGAATCCTGGGATGCCCCGCGCCTCGCCACGCGCTTGTACGTACGTGCAGGTTCCGCGGCAACGCTGCTCGCGGATCTTTGCGCCATGGGCATCGCGCGCCCGCTCGACGAGCCGCCGCTCAGCTACCGCTATGCGCCGGAAACCGCCGAACTCGCCGCGTTGCTCGACGCGCTCGAGCTCGCCTATTCGCGCCATCTCGTGGACGTGACGCGGCTCATCCACTCCGTCGAAGATCGCTCGGCGCACGATTTCGCCGCAGCGTTCCGCTTCCGCAAGGAGCCTTGAATGCTCGCCAGCCTCGTCTATGCCTTGTGTGCCGTCACCGCGCTGCTCTGTGCCGTGCTGCTGCTGCGGAGCTATGCGAGGAGCCGCTCCCGCGTGCTGTTCTGGAGCGGCCTCTGCTTCACCGGGCTCATGGTCAGCAACGTGGTGCTCGTGCTGGACAAGCTCGTCTATCTCGACGTCGACCTGCAGCCGCTCCGGCTGTGGATCACGCTCGTTTCCTTGCTCATGCTGCTATTCGGTCTCATCTACGCCAATGAATGATCAGGCCATGATCGATTTCCTGCTCGGCGCGATCGCCATGGCGGCCGCGGTGGCAGGGCTCGTGTTTCTGCGCTACTACGGGCGCACCCGTGATCGGTTCTTCCTGTACTTCACGGCGTCGCTCTGGCTCGAGACCGTGGGCCGCGTGCTGTCGGTTTCCATCGCGGGCTTCGACGACAGCAGCAACAACATCTTCATATTGCGATTCATCGAATACCTGCTGATCCTGCTCGCCATACTGGACAAGAATTTCGCCCAGCGCCGCGATCGCTGAAGCGCCCCTCGCTGCGATGTTGCAGAAAAATGCAGATCGCGCGAGGTCGTCCGGGAGCCCTTGTGCATGCCGGCGCGCCGCAGTACCTTGCGCGCGGGGAGAACGGGGAACAGGATGATCCGCATTACCCTGATCGACGATCACGCGCTCGTGCGGACCGGCTTGCGCATGATTCTGGAAAAGCTCCCCGACGTGGAGATCGTCGGTGAAGCCGACAATGGCGAGCAGGGGCTCGTCCTGATCAAGCGCATGCAGCCCGACATCGCGCTCGTCGACGTGCACATGCCGGGTTTCAGCGGCGTCGAGCTCACCGAACGCGTGCGCCGGGCCAAGCTCGCGACGCGCATCGTCATCCTCACAATGGCCGGCGAAGCGCCGTTCCCGCGGCGCCTCATCGATGCCGGCGCGAGCGGATATCTCACGAAAGGCTGCCCGGCCGATGAACTCGTCAAGGCCGTCCGTGCCGTTGCGGACGGCCGACGCTACTTGGGCAGCGACATCGCGCAGCAGCTAGCACTCGAGAGCGTCGACGGCGCCGTTTCGCCGTTCCGCGAGTTGTCCGCGCGTGAACTCGAAGTCGCGATGATGCTCGCGCAGGGCCATGGCGCTCAGGCGATCGGCCACCGGCTCAAGCTGAGCCCGAAAACGATCGCGACCTACAAGTACCGCCTGTTCGAGAAGCTCGGCATCGGCAACGTCGTTGCGCTCGCGCACCTCATGCACGTGCACGGCATCGACGAAGCAGGCGCGCGCGAAAAAACACACGCCTGAACTCAGCGCGCGCTCAGTGCGAGGGCGGCTCGACGGACTTCGTCGTGCTCTCGGCCGGCGTCGACTCGACTGGCGATACAGGTTCGCGCGGCCTCGTCTCGTGTTCCGGCACCGAAGGCTTCTGCACCGGTGGAGCAGCCGGAGCCGACGGCTGCGCCGGCGGCACGAACCCGGAGGCGGATTCGTGTTCCGGCGTAGGTGCAGGCATCGGGGGCCGCAGCATCGGATTCGGTGGAGTCGGATTCGGATCCGAAGGCATGCGCAGCGGCAGTTCGCCGCTCGTGCCTAGTGCCGACCGCTCTTCAGCGCGGCTAGTCGACGCGGCGCTCGCGGGCGCGTCGGGCAGTGCCGCGGGCTGTGCGGGCTTGGGCGCCGATTCCGCGGCAGCGGGCAATGCCGTCGTGAGCGGCGCCGCAGCGGCAGCCGTCGTCGGTGCGGTGACGGTCGGCGATGTCGCAGGCTCGGGTTTCGGCGCGGGGATGTCGGCAGCGTCTTTCGCTACGGCTTTGAACGGCAGCACCGGCGTGATCGGCTCCGAAGTCGCGGTTGCGCGTGCAGGCGCCGTTGCGATCGGCGGCGGTGTCGCAGTCGGGTGATCGGCAGGAGCAGCCGGCGTTGCTGCGGTTGCCTGGTCACCGGACGCGGATCGCGCGTCGTGACCGTCCTCGTCGTCGAAATCGAAGACGATGGCGCTATTGCTCTCGACGCCTGTCGGCGGCAGCGCGGTCTTCTCCTCGTTGCGGCGGCGGCGGCGACCGCCGCGACGGCCGCGACGACGCGACCGTGCGCTTTCGCCGTCCGCTGCGATAGCCGGCGCCGTGGCAGGCGCTTCAGCGGGAGTCGGCGCGGCCTGGACGGGCGTCGCCGCTGGCGTCGGAGTTGGTACCGGCGCCGGCGCTTCGCGTTTGGCGCGTTCGGCTGGCGCTGCCGCTGCGGCGGGTGCAGGCGTGGGGCGCGGTTGTGTCTGGTTCGGCTGCGGCTTTTTCTGCGATTGCTGCGACGCGTTCTGACGCTGCTCGTTGCCACGCGTCTCGTGGGCGCCACGTTGTTCGCGCCGCTGCTGTTGCTGCTGCGGCTTTTCGCCGCGTCCCCGGTCGCGTCCGCGCTCGCCCTTGCCGCCGGATGGCCGAGCGGTCTCGGCGCGTTGTTCCTGGCGCGGACGCGGAGCCGGCGCGGCGGGCTTCGGGGCCGGTGCCGCTGGAGCAGGCTTCAGCCAACCGAACATGCGCGCAAAAAAACCGGGAGCGGGCGCCGGACTTGCGGCGGCCACCGGCACCGGCACGGGCGCAGGTTCGCGTTCTTCGCGGATCGGCGCCGGCGTGGTCGGCACGATACCGCTGACCATGGGCTTCTCGGGCTCGGCGCCGGGCTTGGCGACCTGCGGCGGCGGCGTCACCACAGCGGGTGTCAGGCGTTCGTAACTCGGTTTGCTTTCCTCGTCGAGATCGACGGAACGAATGCGCTGGATCTCGAAATGCGGCGTGTGGAGCTTGTCGTCCGCCACGATGATGACGGGCACCTCGTGGCGCTGCTCGATCTCTACGACGCTCTTGCGCTTCTCGTTGAGCAGGAAGTTCGCGACGGTGGGCGGCGCCTGCACGAGCACCTGGCCCGTGCTTTCCTTCATGGCTTGCTCCTCGACGAGGCGCAGCACCGACAGCGAAAGCGATTCGACGCTGCGGATGCGGCCATGGCCGTCGCAGCGCGGGCACACGCTCTGCGTCGATTCGCCGAGGCTCGGGCGCAGACGCTGGCGCGACATCTCGAGCAGGCCGAACCGCGAAATACGGCCGATCTGTACGCGCGCGCGGTCGTGGCGCAGGGCGTCCTTGAGCTTGTCTTCGACTTCGCGCTGATGGCGCTGGCTTTCCATATCGATGAAGTCGATGACGATGAGGCCGCCGGCGTCGCGCAGGCGGAGCTGGCGCGCGATCTCGACCGCCGCTTCGCAATTCGTGTTGAACGCGGTCTCCTCGATATCGGCGCCCTTGGTGGCCTTCGAGGAGTTGATGTCGATCGCCGTTAGCGCTTCGGTCTGGTCGATGACGATCGAGCCGCCCGATGGCAGGCGCACGGAGCGTTCGAACGCGTTCTCGATCTGCGTTTCGATCTGGAACCGCGAGAAAAGTGGAACGTTATCTTTGTACAGCTTGAGCTTGCGCAGGTTCTGCGGCATCACCTGCTGGACGAAATCGCGCGCGTCGCTATAGAGCGTTTCGCTGTCGATGAGGATCTCGCCGATGTCGTTGCGCAGATAGTCGCGCAAGGCGCGGATGATGAGCTTGGATTCCTGATAGATGAGGAACGGCGCCGCGCGCGTCGTGGCGGCCTCGGAGATCGCTTTCCAGAGCTGCAGCAGATAATCGAGGTCCCATTGCAGTTCCTCGACGTCGCGACCCATCCCCGCGGTGCGGATGATGAGCCCCATTTCGTCGGGCAGTTTGAGCTGGTCCAGCACTTCCTTGAGATTCGCGCGATCATCGCCCTCGATGCGGCGCGAAACGCCGCCTGCGCGCGGGTTGTTCGGCATCAAAACGAGGTAGCGTCCGGCGAGTGAGATGAACGTCGTGAGCGCCGCGCCTTTGTTGCCGCGCTCCTCCTTCTCGACCTGGACCAGGATCTCCTGTCCTTCCTTGAGCAGTTCGCGGATTCCCGCACGATTGTGGTCGACGCCAGCCACGAAATAGTCGCGCGAGATCTCCTTGAGGGGCAGGAAGCCGTGGCGTTCGGCGCCGTAGTCGATGAAGCAAGCCTCGAGCGAGGGCTCCACGCGCGTGATGCGCCCCTTGTAGATGTTGGCTTTCTTCTGTTCCTTGGAGGGAATCTCGATGTCGAGATCGTAAAGGCTCTGGCCATCGACAATGGCCACGCGCAACTCTTCACGCTGAGTTGCGTTGATCAGCATACGCTTCATTTTTTATTGTCCTCGCGCGCTCTACCGCGTATCGCGCCGCGATCCTGCAGCAGCTTGAGCTGCGCGGGATCGCGAGAACCGTGGGCGCAGTGCGCGTCCGCGGGAGCGCTGTTACTGCCGGCGCGACCATTCGCGCCAGGCCATGAGACGGTGCCCGTGCATAACCGGAATTCCAGCCCCCTTGCCGGCGGCGGGCAATTCTCAATCCGAACCGCTACGATTACCGCACGCCGCGTCGGCGGCTCCTCCCGGAGGTTCTGCCGGTTGCGAGCGGGTGCAGAGGTCGAATGCGCGTCGTTCCGGCCAAAACCGGGCCGCAGCGCGTTGTGCGGCGCAAATTATAGCAATCTGCAGGTTTTCTTTCCACGGACCGCCCAAAAGCATGAATTCCGGACCTCCGAAACCGCCCGCGGCGGTACGCATCGTCAGCGTCCCCGAGGATCGCGACGGCCAGCGTATCGACAACTTCCTGGCGGGCCAGCTCAAGGGTGTGCCGAAAAGCCTGATCTACCGGCTGCTGCGGACGGGGCAGGTGCGCATCAACGGCAAGCGTGCCAAGCCCGATGCACGCCTCGCTCCCGGCGACGAGGTGCGCATCCCGCCCGTGCGTACGGCGGAGCCCGGCACTCCGGGTACGCCGCCGTCGGCACAACTCAAGAGGGTCGAGGACGCGGTGATCTTCGAGGACAAGAATTTTCTCGTCATCGACAAACCGCCGGGGGTCGCCAGCCACGGCGGCAGCGGCGTCGCGTTCGGCGCCATCGAGCTGCTGCGCGCGGCGCGCCCGGCCGAATCTCTCGAACTCGTGCATCGCCTCGATCGCGATACGAGCGGCGTGCTCGTGTTCGCCCGCCGGCGCGCGGCGCTCGGCGGCGTGCAGGCGTTGATCCGCGCAGGCGACACGACCAAGCAATATCTCGCATTGCTCTGCGGGCGGCCGCGCCAGGCGCGATTCGAGGTCAATGCGCCACTGCGCAAGTCGATCCTGCAGGGCGGCGAGCGCATGGTGCGCGTGACCGACGACGGCAAGCCCGCGCTGACCGCGTTCCGCGTGATCGACAGCTACGCGCGGGCGAGTCTCGTCGAGGCGACATTGTATACAGGTCGCACGCACCAGATCCGCGTGCACAGCCAGCATGCCGGCCATCCGATCTGCGGCGACGAAAAGTACGGCTCGCGGGAATGCAACGCCGAGATGCGTCCACTCGGGCTGCGCCGTCTCTTCTTACACGCCGCGCGCTTCGAATTCACGCTCGAGGCCAAGACGTACAGTTTCTCCGCGCCGCTCGCCGGCGATCTCGCCGCCGTGCTCGAACGTCTTCCTAAAGAAAGAAACGCGCGCTGACCTCGGCCGAGAGGAGTATGTCGCGCGGCAGCAGCGCGAGCAGCAGGAGCGCGCTCGCGGCGTGCGAACAGGCGATCGGCAGCAAGGCACGTTCGCGCAGGTAGAGGGCGCACCAGCAGAGTCCGCCGACGAACGTCGCGATCATGAGCGCCGCGTTCGGCGTGTGCAGAATCGCGAAGCCGAGCGCACCCAAGTACGCGGCCGCCGCCGCGCTGCCCGTCGCGATGCGCCAGCGCTCGGTGCAGACGACGCAAATCAGGTACTGCTGCAAGAGCGCCCAGACCACATAGCGCGCGAGATGTCCGGGGCTGATCGCATGCGTCTGCGCGCCGGGCCGATAAGCGATGGCTGCCAGCGCTCCGGCGAGCGCGACGACGCCGAGCGCGAGCAGCCACGCGCGCGCCGAACCGTTCCAATGCCACTGCCTCGGTTCCGAAAGGCTGATCGCGTAGGCGAGCGAGAGCACGATCAGGCCGACTTGCGCCGCATTCATGTTGCCGGCAAAACCGTCGCCGACGATCAGCCATAGCGGTCCGGCAAGCGTGAGCAAGATCTCGACGAGAGCGCGCAGCCGCGGTCGCTCGGGTGGGCGAAGGCGCGTCCAGATCAGCGCGCACGCATAAAGTCCGATCAGGCCCAGCAAGTAGCGCGGATGTTTCTGCGGCGGCGCGGCGACGAATTCGCGCGCGTCTTCGAAGCTCGCTTCTACGGCGCCTTCCGGAATCAGGATCGCGCCCGGCAGCGAATCGAAAACGGCATTGCGCAGCGCGATCTGTTGTTCGACACGGCCGCGCAGCGGCAGCGACACGAGCACCGGTGCCGCGCCGCTCCGGTGCTCGGCGAGCGTGGCGATGGCGGCGATACGTGCCTCGGGATTGAGCGGCATTCGGTATACATGTGTAAATCCGGCGCTGTCGTCGCCGGCATCGACGAGGCGCGGCGGCAACGAAAGATCCAGGCCCGAGGCGTCGGCGGCGCGTTCGAGACGCACCTCGCGCAAGTGCAACTCGGCGCCGGCGGGCAGGGCGACGCGCAGCCTCAGCATCGCCGCGCCGAGCGGCGCAGCGATCGGCTGCTCGCCGTCCTTCCATGAAATCTCGCTCAGCGCTACGGAGGCGGTGTTCGCGGCGTGCGCCAGAGTGCCGGCTGTGCCGACGATTTGGTGCGCGTACAAACGCTGCCGCACGACGATGCCGAGCTCTGCGTCGTGGGAACTCGAGTAGGCGAGATCGAGCCGCGTGTAGCGCCGCACGTCGAGCGGACGCGGAAGCGGCAGGCCGACCTCGAACGTCGCGCCCGACGAGCGCACCACGAGTTCGCCGTCGCGAAATTCGCTTTCGGCGGCGCCGAACACGCGTCCGGCCACGACGTCTTCCGCATCGCGAAAGCGCCAGCGGTAAGGCGAGCGCCCGCTTGCTTCGAACGCGAGTGCGCGCGCCGCATTGTCGCGCAAGTGTGCCGTGAACCGGGCTTGCGCGAAGCGATCGAGCAGCCAGGCAGTCGCGATCACCAGCACGGCGAAACCGGCTGCTTTGAGCAGCGTTCCCCCCGACGTCTGCATCAGGGACGTCAGCCGGCGCCGAGCGCCTCGGCTTGCGCGGCACTGACGAAGTCGTTCATCGACAGGCCGCCGACATCGTGCGTCGAGTATTTCACGAGGCAGCGGCCCCAGCCGAGCTCGATATCGGGATGATGGTTTTCGCGTTCGGCCACGAAGCCGAGTGCGTTGACGAACGCGAGCGCATGCAGGAAGTCGTCGAAACGGAACGCCTTGCGGATCTCCGCGCCGCCTGCGGCGAGTTCCCAGCCGGGTAGCAGCGCAAGCAGCTCGCGCGCGCGCGCTTCGCCGAGCGCGTGTTCCTTGCCTTTGAGCGGAGCGCAATGCGCCTTGCGCAGTTCCTCGAGAGTCATCGTCCTGTCTCCATGGCGTGGCGGCGAATATGCCGGCGAGTATACCAATCGACACGGACCGTGACGGCGTCACGATTTGGGACTAAAATAGTCCTGATTTAGCGCTACCGCTTCCGACAGGAGTTCGCGATGCTCGCCGTTTCCGACGCCGCCAAGGCGCATTTCCTCCGCCTCATCGAGCAGCAGGGCATCGACGGGCTCGGCATACGCATCCAGGTGACGGACGCCGGCACGCCGAATGCGGATTGCCGGCTCGAATTCTGCGAGGCGCAGGATCTTGCCGGCGACGAATGGGCGCTCGATTGCGGCGGCTTCGTCATCTACGTGGATGCAGGCTCGATAGCGTATCTCGACGACGCGAACATCGACTACGAGTCGAATCCGACGGGGGGCCAGCTGACCGTACGTGCGCCCAAGATCAAAGGCCTGGCGCCCGGCGCGGACGCGAGCCTCGCCGAACGGGTGCGCTATGTACTCGAGAGCGAGGTCAACCCGCAAATCGCGGCGCACGGCGGGCGCGTGGCCTTGGTCGGCGTCGAGGCCGGCAACATCGTCGTGCTGCGCTTCGGCGGCGGCTGCCACGGTTGCAGCATGGTGGACGTGACCCTCAAGCAGGGTATCGAGCGCACCTTGCGTGCGCGCCTCCCGGAGATCGCCGAAGTGCGCGATGCCACCGATCACGCCGATGGCCACAATCCGTACTATCGAGGTCAGCGCGGCGCCAGCGCCGTGCGCTGAACGCCGCCAGTTCCGTCAAGCGTGGCTCAATCGCCTTGTTCGTGGCGTGAGAGATCGTCGAGCTTGCCGGGCATGTCGCCGTAGTAGCGCGACAGGGCATCGATGTCCTTGTCGCTCAGCGTGCTCACGAAGCCTGCCATGATCGCGTTCTTGCGTTCGCCCGTCTTGTATTCGACGAGTGCACGGGCGAGATAGTCATGGTATTGGCCCGCAAGACGCGGGTATTGCGGATTCGTCGAATTGCCGTCGGTGCCATGGCACGCGGCGCAAGGCTTGGAGAGATCCTCGACCGTCTTGCCGGGGGCGCCACCGCCTTCGGCGGCGAACGCGCACGCCGCGCCGAGCATGCCGGAAATCAGGATCGCAGTGCGAATCGGGTGCATTGTGTGGTCCTTACGGGCTGATGCTGGAAAGGTACGCGGCGATGTCGCGGATATCCTGATCGGACATGCTTTCGCCCTGCGCACGCATCGTCGGGTGCGCGCGTTCGCCTTTCTTGTACTCGGTCAACGCATTGACGATGTAGTCGTAGTTCTGGCCGGCGATGCGCGGCACGTGATAGTTCGGATAGGCGTTCTTGTAGCCGGTGACACCGTGACATCCGCCGCAGGTGTAGACGAGGGCGCGTCCCGCCTGCAGATTGCCAGCTTGTGAATTGGCCTTCGTGTCCTCGGCGGCGGCACTCAGGGACCAGGCGAGTGCGGCGATGCAAATAGAACGGACGATGAAAGTTCTTGTCATAGGATCCTGATCCGGGCAATCGGGGTGTGTAAATCCGGAGAAGTATAACGTGCGCTAGCGTCAGTCCACTAGGGAGCGTCTGAGTCCGCATAGGCCCCAGCATTCTGATTTCATAAGCCGGGTTGATGTCCAGAAGGGCCGCATTCCGCGCCGCGCGGCTTGCTCAGGGCCGCCAGAAATCATGCGGCGTGTGCTCACTTGTTCAAAGGTTCCCTAGCACGCACGACGCCGGACGCGCACGTTCGCAACCAATTCCATGCAAGGCGCATCTCTGCTGTTCAAGCCACGCTTTGGGCCTGCATGACTATCGGCTCTGGTGCTCCGAGAGCTGATCGTCGAGACTGGTTCGCAGAGGGGCTTGAGTTTATCGGTGATGTAGTTTAGTATATCACTAAAGCAATCGCGCTGAGCAGAGGCCCTCCCATGACGTCCCGCCGTTCCAATGTGCTGAATTCCCTGCGTCTGTGCGGTCTTGCGCTGGCATTGACCGTCGTTGCCGCCTGCAATCGCGATGGTGCTGCCGCCCAAGTCAACGACGCAAAACCGGCCGTCAACGCCGTTCCGGTCGAAGTGGCCCTTGCCGCGCGCACGCCGATCAGTGCCAGTTACAGCGGTACGGCGGCACTCGTTGCCGATCATGAGGCAATGGTGGCCGCGAAGACGGGCGGCGTGCTCAAGAAGCTCTACGTAGAGGAGGGCATGACCGTCAAGGAAGGACAACTGTTGGCCGAGCTCGACGACGCGGATGCGCGCGCGAAAGCCGTGCAGGCCGAAGCGCAAATGCACAAATCCGAAGCGACGTTCGCGCATGCCGAAGCGGCGATTCCGAAGCAGCTCATCCCGCAATTCGAATACGAGCAGGACAAATACGATCTCGCCGCCCAGCGCGCGGCGTTCGAGAGCGCGAAGCTGCAGCTCTCGTATACGCGTATCGTGGCGCCCGTCGATGGCGTGATCGCGGAGCGCTCGGTCAAGGTCGGCAACCTGATCCAAGTGAACCAGAATCTGTTCCGCATCGTCGGCATGACGCCGCTGCAGGCGGTGCTCAACGTGCCCGAGCGCCAGCTCGGCATACTCAAGTCCGGCCAGGTGGTCGAGCTCGAGGCCGACGCGTTGCCCGGACGCAAATTCGCGGGCGACATCCTGCGCATCGCGCCTGTCGTCGATGCCGCGAGCGGCACCTTCCGCGTCACCTGCGAGTTCCACGACAAGACCGGACTGCTCAAGCCGGGCATGTTCGGCCGCATCGAGATCGTCTACGACCATCGCGACGACGCACTGACGGTGCCGCGCTCGGCGATCGTCGAAGAAGACGGCGAGACCGCCGTGTTCGTCGTCGACAAGACCGTCACGGCGACCGCGGTCGCGACCACGACGAAGGAGGCGAGCGGCGCCACGCAAACGAAGGTTTCCACCGCACCGCCGACCGAGAGCTTCACCGCGCATCGCAAGCTCGTGAAGCTCGGCTATAGCGACGGCGACAAGGTCGAGATCCGTTCGGGCATCGACGAAGGCTCGCGCGTGATCACGGTCGGACGCAACGCCGTGCGCGACGGCACGTCCGTGCAGGTGCTCAACAACAGCGCGAATCTGGAGAAGGAGAAGGCGGTCGCTGCGGCGAAGCTCGCAGGAGCCCAGGGGTGAATATCGTCGAAGCCGCCACGCGCCGACGCGTCACCGTCGGCATGATCACGCTGACGATGGTCTTGTTCGGCGGGATCGCGCTGTTCGGGCTCAAGGTCAATCTCCTGCCCGATCTCAGCTATCCGACGCTGACCGTGCGCACCGAATACGAAGGTGCGGCGCCGCTCGAAATCGAGAACCTCATCTCGCAGCCCGTCGAAGAAGCGATCGGCGTGGTCAAGAACCTGCGCAAGATTCATTCGGTCTCGCGCACCGGCCAGTCCGACGTGATCCTCGAATTCGCCTGGGGCACGAACATGGACCAGGCCGGCCTCGACGTGCGCGATAAGCTCGACATCCTGCAGCTGCCGCTCGAAGCCAAGAAGCCGGTGCTGTTGCGCTTCAATCCGTCGACGGATCCGATCATGCGCCTGTCGCTCGCCTTCTCCGGGCAGAGCAGCGAAGCGCAACTGAAACAACTGCGCCGTTTCGCCGACGACGAATTGAAGAAGCGCCTC
>Ga0070741_10016076_pt1 | contig 12562 bp, 9 predicted proteins | sample Coa_R1_4_FD_66440 | JGI IMG/M metagenome (GOLD analysis project Ga0070741, IMG submission 66440) | Surface soil microbial communities from Centralia Pennsylvania, which are recovering from an underground coalmine fire - Coalmine... | ecosystem: Environmental > Terrestrial > Soil > Unclassified ...
GAAGAAGGCCACTAGGGTCCGCACGTCCTCAGGCTTGGGGATGACGCGCAGGCGGATGCGGGTGGTGACACCAAGCGTCCCCTCCGAGCCTACGAAGGCGCCGAGCAGGTCATAGCCCGGGGCGTCGCGGTCGAGCTCGACCACCGAGCCGTCGCTCAGGACCACGGTGAGCCCGGTGACGTAGTTGGTGGTGAAGCCATACTTGAAGCAGTGCGCGCCGCCCGAGTTCTCGGCCACGTTGCCGCCGATTGAACAGACGATCTGGCTCGAGGGGTCCGGGGGATAGAAGTGCGTCGGCGCCACCGCGCGTGAGATGGCCAGGTTTGTCACCCCCGGCTCCACCTCGACCGTGCCGTCGTCGAGCGCCACGGACAGAATCCGCCGCATGCGCGCCAGCACGATGAGCACGCCCTCGGCCACCGGCAGCGCGCCGCCCGAGAGGCCCGTGCCGGCCCCTCGCGCCACCCACGGCACTCCGGATTCGGCGCAGATCAAAACAACCCGGCGGACCTCATCGGCCGTGCCGGGAAGCACTGCCGCCAGCGGCGTCTGGCGATAATGCGCCAGCCCGTCCGAGCGGTAGGTGGCGAGCGCGTGGGGGTGGGTGAGCACGTGCTCCTGACCGCAGATCCCCTGCAGCCGGGACACGAGATCCGCGCCGGAGGCCATGGCCCAAGTATTCCCGATCTCCACGCAACGGTCACCGCTCACGTAGCGTCTGCCAGCAGCGCACTTGGCTCGCCACGGCCGGGGTGCCCGCGGTTCGCTACCGTGAGCCTCCCAGCCTGCAGTGCCGTGGCCGCTGTGGCATTGGCGCGCTGGCGTCGATGAGCTCAGTCCCTGCTTTGCCGCGCAATCTTCGTCTTCTGCTGCCGCTGCTCGTTGCTCTTCTGGGCATCACCGCCGCGGTGCTCTCGTTCGTGCCAGTGCCCGGGACGGCGCTCGCATCGCACACCCAACAAGCGGGCCTTGCCGATCGGCGGCTACTGCTTGGCGACTCCAAGAAGGTGAGGTCCACGCTACGGATCCTGCGGCGCCTCGGCGTGGATCGAGTGAGGATCGCGGTCATCTGGGACACGTTGGCCCCCGGGGCAAACTCCCGCCGCAAGCCAGCGGGGTTCGCGGCTTCCGACCCGGCCGCCTACCCGGCCTCGGACTGGCTTCCTTACGACCGCCTGGTGCGGGAGTCAGCGAGGTACGGACTCCGCCTCAACTTCGACGTCGATGGTGGCGCACCCCTGTGGGCCGTCCGGCCGACACCCTCGGCGAGCATGGCTCACGTCTGGTACCCGTCGGCACGGGCGTTCCAGGCCTTCGTCCGCGCCGTCGGAACGCGCTACAGCGGCCGCTACACACCGCCCGGCTCGGCAACGCCCCTTCCTCGCGTCAGCTCCTGGAGCCTGTGGAACGAGCCGAACGTCGGCTCCAGCTCGTTGTCACCCCAGACGGTCGGTGGCGTCGAGGTGGCACCGCGGCTCTACCGCGCGCTGGCCGACGCGGGCTTCTCCGCCCTACGTCGGACGGGACATACACCGCGTAGCGACACCATCCTGCTCGGCGAGACCGCTTCCACGGGACATCTGCATCCAGGGGCGGCGCTCGGAATGCAGCCGTTGCGGTTCTTGCGCGCGCTCTACTGCGTCGGCACGCATTACCGCCCCTTACGAGGTCAGGCCGCGCGTCGCCGTGGCTGCCCCAGCGACGTCGCCGCGTCCCGGGTCTTTCGGGCTGACAATCCCGTGCTGTTCAACGCGAGTGGTTGGAGCCACCACCCTTACAACCTGACCATGGCCCCGGATGTGCCCGCGCCGGCCGTGGAGAAGGATTGGGTGACGCTGGCCGACCTGCCCAAGCTCGAACGGGCGCTGGATCTCGTGCACGCCGTCTACGGCTCGACTCGCCGCTGGCCGATCTACCTCACCGAGTACGGAGTCGAGACCAACCCTCCCCGCGCCGACTTTCCGACCACACCGGCCGTTCAGGCTGCTTATCTGAACCAGGCCGAGTACTTGACCTGGCGCGACCCGCGCGTGCAGCTGCTCACCCAGTTTCTGCTCCAGGATTCCCCGCCAGCCGGCCGTTCGAGGATCAGCGCGTTCGCCAGCGGCCTGATATTCCTCGATGGCGTCAAGAAGCCTGCGTTCGCGGCCTACCGATTGCCGCTGTGGATGCCAAAGTTGCGGGCCAAGGGCCGCGAGCCGCTGGAGGTGTGGGGATGTGTCCGTCCCGCGAAACGCTATCCGCGCACGAAGGTGGAACCTGTGGCGATCCAGTTGGACGGGCGCACGGTCGCAAAGGTCATCATCAACAATCCCGAGGGCTACTTCGACGTGCGCGTGCCCTTTGCGCACGGCGGCGTCGTCCGGCTGCTCTGGCGCTATCCCGGCGGCCGAACGGTCTACAGCCGCGAGGTGCGCATCACCACCACGGGCGGTGGATCGAACGTGGCGCTAATCGCCATCGTCGCCGTCATAGTCGCCGGGGTACTGGCCCTTGGCGCATTTGCCTTGCGCCGGCGGGCGTTCAGCCGACTCTAGAATCCGCGCGCATGCTCATCTCGGTCCGCACGCATGCCGCGCCGGCCGTTCGGACCCGGCCGTGGCCCAGCGGACTGGCGATCTCCCAGGAGGCGTGGCTCCTGCTGGGCGTCACGGTGATCGCTGCCGTGCTCCGGTTCGTCACCCTATCGAGCCAGAGCTTTTGGTTCGACGAGGCGCAGGCTGCCCACGAGCTGCACCATTCCTTCGGTGCGATGTTCAGCGCGATCAGCGCCGATGAGCCGAATCCGCCGCTGTACTTCATCGTGGCGTGGCCGTGGGCGAAGTTGTTCGGCACGGGCGAGGTTGGGCTGCGTTCCTTGTCGGCACTCATCGGCATAGCCGTGGTTCCGCTTACCTACCTTTGCGGCCGCGAGCTGATTTCCCGCCGGGCCGGACTTCTGGCGGCGGTGTTCGCTGCGATCAATCCGTTCATGATCTGGTACTCGCAGGAGGCCAGGGAGTACATGCTGTTGGCAGCGCTATGCAGCGCCTCCTTCCTCATGTTCGCCCGCGCGTGGCGCACAAACTCCACGCGCGCGATCGTGTGGTGGGCGGTGCTCTCCGGCCTGGCGCTGCTGACGCAGTACTTTGCTGTGTTTCTGGTCGGCGCAGAGGGACTGGCGCTGCTGTGGCGCCATCGCAGCCGAGCCGTGGTCGTGGCCTGTGGCGCGCTCATCCTGGTGGAAGCAGCCGTGCTCCCACATGCGATCCATCACGCATCGCACCCCGCCGGCTGGATCGATGCATTCCCGCTTTCGATCCGGATCGAACAGGTACCGGTGGCGTTCGGCCTTGGGACCTTATATCTGAGCTCGATCGTCAGCTATGGGTTGATTGCGGCGGCAGTGCTGGCCGCGGTGATGATCGTGCTTCTCGTAGTCGGCGCGGACGCTCCAGCGCTTCGTGGGGCGGGGCTGGCGGCCATGATCGCGGGCGTCGTTCTGCTTATGCCGCTGCTCCTGGCTCTGATCGGTCACGACTACTACGAGGCACGCGCGCTGATGCCGGCGTGGACGCCGCTGGCAGTGGCGATGGCCGCCGCATGCACGGTCCCACGCCTGCGTGCCGGCGCGACGGCTTTGGCCGGGGCGCTGGTGGCGCTATTCGTCTACTCCGGGATCCGGATCAACAGTGACTCGCGGTACCAGCGCGCGGACTGGCGGGGCGTAGCCAAGGCGCTCGGCCAGGCCCACGGCCCGCGAGCCATCGTGGCCTATGACGGCACGTTTGCCACGGCTCCGCTGGCGCTCTACCTGCCTCACGTGGCCTGGACCGGGTCCGGGCAGACGCCCCAGACAAGCCAAACGCCTGTGATCGTGAGCGAGGTGGATGTGGTTGGCAACATCTATCAGAGCGCGCCAGCGCGGCTCCCGCAGGGCGTGCGCCGGCTCGGTTCAGCCCGCGTAGACAGCTACCGCGTCGATCGCTTCTCGGTCACGCCGGCACGCCGCGTTACTCCGGGCGAGATCGGCGCGCTCGCGCCCCAGCTCCTGGGACCGGCGGCCCCGACGACGGCTGTGCTCGTCCAGAGCTAGTGCACAAGTCCTCACGCGCGAAACCTGATCCCGCAAACCTGCGGGAGTTCTACGACGCCGGCTACGTCGGGACCGGCCTTCCCGAGGATGCGGACCGCGGGACGCGATGGCGGGAACTGGGCGCGGTCGTCAAGGCAGACCACATTTGCCAACTGCTCACCACTGTGCCGAATCCGCAAACGATCATTGAGGTCGGATGTGGAAACGGCGCGGTGCTGGCGGAGCTCGGCAGGCGGGGTGTAGGCCAGATGCGGGTGGGCGTCGACATATCGTCGGCGGCCATCAGGATTGCCGCTAGTCAACCTGGCGTCACCGAGGCGCAGGTGTTTGATGGCGAACATATCGAAGCGCGCGAGAGCTCATTCGATCTCGCCATCTGCACGCACGTACTCGAACACGTCGTATCGCCGATTGCGCTCGTCGAGGAGATGGTACGGGTCTCCGGCGCTGTCGTCATCGAGGTTCCTCTGGAAGACAACCTTCTGGCCAGGCGCTCGTCCGCACGTGTGCTCTCTGAGAACGCAGGCCATCTCCAGCGCTTCAACCGGCGCTGTATCCGGCGGCTGATCGCTGACGTTGGCTGGGCCGCACGGGGCGAGCTCGTCGATCCGCTGCCGCTGGCAGTTCACCTGTTTGACGCCCAGACTCCCCAGGCAGTCGCAAAGGCCCACGCGAAGTGGGCTGTGCGAGCAGCGCTGGGACATCTACCGCTCGTGGGCGAGCGGCTGATGACGCTGCATTACGCCGTGCTCGCAACGCCCCGGGACAGCATCGTTTGAATTTCGGCTCGTTGGCGGGGCGAGCCGGTTGGAACGCGGTCGTAGTGATCAGTGCAACGTGACCGCGACGCTGCGGCTATAGACCGTGGGCGTCGGAGCGCTGAACGGGTAGGTGTAGGCAAGCCTGACCGTTCCGCTCTGTGAGAACTTGATGTGTTTGTCGAAGTAGCACCCGCGACCGGTGGTTGCGTTGGCGATCGGCACGAACGCGCCTCCTGAGGCGGGCTGGAACTGGATCTGCACGCCTCCTGAGCCGACGATGTGGGCGGGCTTGATGCAGCCCCAAACCTCGAGCTTGCTCCCAGCGTGGGCCCTCGTCTTAGGCAGCCACAGCGGCAGGGTATAGGCAGCAAACGCCGGCTTCGGTGTCCCGTTGGAAAACAGCAGACCCGCCGCGTAAGAGCTGAAGTAGTTCAGGATCACCTGCGCGTCAATCAGCGTGTACTGGGTGAGGCTGCGCACGCGCTTGTCGTGCCAGGCGATGTACTCCGCCTGATTGAGGTAGGTCGCCTGCGTCGTGGGATTTACCGCGTTCCCATTCTGCGGGGGATTGGTGTTGTAGCCGTACTCGGTTAGGTAAATGTTGTAGCGCTTGTGAGAGCCGTAGTCGCGCTGGACCTTGTCGAGTGCGCGCTCGAGCTTGGGCAGCTCGGCCATCGTGACCCAGTCCGCATCCACGCGAGGCGACGGCGAGCTCGGAGGCGCTGTGCTGGTCACGCGGTAGGGATGGTGCGACCAGCCGGTGGCCTTGAACAGAGCCGGATTCTGAGAGCGGAACTTGCGGGATGCGGATGCGGTCTTCGGGCATCCGCGGGAGGAAGCTGCCTTGCCGGTCAGCGGACGGTACTTGGAGTTGACGCAGAACAGGGCACGGAGGAACCGCAGTGGCTGCATGCCGAGGGAAAAGCCGGGGTTCTTGTGTCCGGTCGAGGCGAGCTCGCCAACCAGGATCGTGTCGTGGCGGTGGCCGGTCTTGCCCAGCGACTTGTACGCCGCGTTAACCAACCCTCGATACAAGCGAGGCGCGACCTCGACGCCGTTCTTGACCTCCGGCGCCAAGCCACTGGCGCCTACGTTCGGCTCGTTCCAGATGCTCCAATAGTTGACCTTGGGCAATGCGGACGAGGATCCAGGTGGCCTGTAGCTACCGCTGTAGCGCTTGCCTGCTGCCTGCACGAATGATCCAAACTTCGATGCCGAAGGCTCCCAAGTGCGAGCCAACGACGCCTTGGGAGCATGGCCGGTGGCCCACAACGGAGAGCCACCGCCGATCTGGAGGTTGACCTTAAATCCGAACCGGAGCGCCTCCCTGACGGCCAAGTCGTATGGGGCCCAACCTGCCGCCGGGTAAGCAGCGGGGTCGGTGGCGTTGAACTTCGGCTTTGAGCGGGACAGCGGCGAGGGCGCCACCCTTGCCCATACGAGGCCGAGCCGCAGGCGCTGCACGCCAAGCAGCCTCAGAATCTGGAGGCTCTGGTCGAGCTGCGTCTGATTATCGCTCAGCAGAACCGCCTGGTCTTGAAGGTCGCTCTCCAGCGAGGAGGAGGCGTGCGCCGACGCCGCCGGAATGGCGAGGAGGGCGAGCGAGACGAGCACGACAACGCGATTTATGAAGGCCATCAGGAGGACTCTAACTGACCAGGCTGCGAGAAGTTGCGCATGACCACAGATTCCTGACCAATGCCTAGGAGACGGGGCCGCGAGCCGGCGGACCCGTCGTGTCCAGCCCGCCGGGCAGAAGTCTCGCCGGTACGCTTGGCGCCATGCGGACCGGTCTCACCGCCGCCGTCGTGGCCGCGTCGCTCGGTGTGCTCCTGAGCGCCGTACCCGCGGGTGCGGCTCAATCCCAGGTCATCATCGACTGCAACGCGCATGGAAAGCTGACGCGGACCTACTCGGTGGGCCAGCTGCGAAATGCGCTGGCGACGATGCCAGCCGACGTCAAGGAGTACACGGGTTGTTATGACGTCATCCAGCAGGCGCTCTTGACCACCCTGAGCGGCGCCAAGGGCAGCGGCGCCGGCGGCTCCGGTGGTTCGGGGGCATCGACGTTTCCCACCTGGCTGATCGTGGTCCTCGTTTTGCTCGGGCTAGCAGGGGTCACGCTTGGCGCGGTGGCTCTTCGGCGGCGCGGCGCCCGGACCTAGCCCCCGAACACATCTGGCGGATGGCCCAGCGGGCAGGCTCTCATCGAGGAGGCCGGCACCGGTCCTCAGTACGCCAGAGCGATCCGGACAGCGCGGCTGTAGATGGTCGTGCCCGCCGGCACGGTGGGATCGCCTGGGGGGAAGGTGTAGGCGAGCCGCACTGTCCCGCTCTCCGGGAACTGCAGGTGGATGTCGAAGTAGCAGCTCCTGGAGGTGCGCACGGTCGCTGAGCCGATCCACAGGAACTGGCCGCTGGAGCCCGGCCGGAACTGGATCTGTGCGGTCATCGGCGCATGTATGTCGGCGATCGTGAAGTCGGCGGGCCGGATGCAGCCCCAGACCTCCTGCGAGGCACCACGGGCAACGGTCCGGTTTGGGATCCAGACCGGCAGCATGTATGCGCCCAAGGCAGGCTTCGGTTTTCCGGTGGCGAACAGAAGTCCGCTGGCGGTGAGCTTTGTGGCCGAGCCGTCCGGCGAGGTGTCGGTGAGCAGGTATTGCGTGATCGTCCGAATCCGGCGATCACCCCATGCCTCATACTCGGCCTGGTTCAGGTATGCGGCCTGCAAGCCGAGGCCGATCGAGTCATTGCTCTGGGGCGGGTTGGTGTTGAAGCCATACGCGGAAACGTCGATCTCAAGCCTGTGGTGGGAGCCGTAAGCCGCCTCCAAGCGGTCAAGAACGCGCTCGAGCTCTGGCAGGTCCGCGAACGTCACCCAGTCCGGATGCGTGGCAGCGACGCTCTGATCCGGTGAGACCCGGTCGTAGTACGGCCGTTCGGCCCACCCGGCCGCGCCGAACAGCGCCGGATTGGCGGAGCGGAATGTGCGCGAGGCGGTGGACGTGGCGGGACATCCCCGCAGCGTCGCCGGCTTGCCCTGAAGCCTGCTGCCGCGTGCGTCCACGCAGAAGAGGGCCCGCACAAATCGCAGCGGGTCCGTCGAGCCGGCTGCGCCGGGATGCGGTTGGCCGCTCGCGTCCAACCCGCCCACCAGGATCGTGTCGCGGCGGTGGCCGTCAGAGCGAAGGGCTCGATACGCGGCGCCGGCGAGTGCTCGATAGATGGAGGGAGCGACCTCGACTCCCTTCACGACCTGGGGAGCAAGCGAGCCGCCACTGTTCGGCTGCTCCCAAACGCTCCAGGTGTCGACCGCCGGCAGCGGCACCGCCCCTGGCGCGGGCACATAGTTGCCGTCGTAGCGGGCGCTCACGGCAGCGACGAAAGCGCCGAAGCGCGACGCGGATGGGTACCAGACGTTGGCCAGACGCTCAGGCGATGGGCTTCGGCCGGTCGCCCACCGAGGGGCTGGGCCGCCGATCTCGAACGTCACGCCCAGGCCGTACCGGCGCGCTTCGGTGACCAGTCGATCGTACGGCGCCCAGATGGCGGCGGGGTAGGCGGCCGGGTTGCTGGCGTCGAAACCTCGCGGCGCCTTCCGCGAGCGAGAGGAGGGGGCGAGCGCAGCCCAGTCGAGGTCGGCCTGTACCCGCTCGACACCCATCCGCCTCAGTATCAGCAGACTCAGATCGAGCTGCGGCGTGTCCTCGAGCAGCAGCCGGTTGTCGTAGACCGCGGACTGCTGCGTTGTCGAGGCGCCTGCGGCTGCGGCGAGCGCGGCCGGCACCAGGATGAGACCGGTCAGGATGAGCAGTCGGACGCGCGCCACGGGCGCACACGGTATCTTCGTCGCCTTCGTGAGGCGCCTCGTTCCGCTCCGGATTCGGTACCTCGTGGCGGTGCTCGCGCTGGGGTTGTGCTGTGCTGTGAGCTCGGCGAGCGCCGGTCTGACAGGCGGCATGGCGCTGACTCCATACATGGGCGTCGACACCTGGTACGCCGTCGGCTCCAACGTCGACGAGGGCGTGGTCACGAGCATGGCCGATGCGATGACCGCTCAGGGACTGGTCGCGGGCGGCTACAACATCCTCTGGATCGACGGCGGCTGGTGGGACGGCGCGCGCGATTCGAGCGGCGCGATCGCCCCCTCGACCAGCCAGTGGCCGCACGGCATGGCGTGGGTGGCGAGCTATCTCCACGCGCGCGGAATCCATGCCGGGATCTACACCGATGCGGGTGCCAGCGGATGCGCGAACTCGGGCGCCGGCAGCTTCGGTCACTATCAACAAGACGTGAACACGTTCGCGGCCTGGGGATTCGACGCCGTCAAGGTCGACTTCTGCGGCGGGCGCAGGCTCGGGCTCAACCCACGGGTGGCCTACCGGCAGTTCGGCGCGGCGATCCAAGCGGACTCGCCCCACAGGCCGATGCTGTTCAACATCTGCGACGGCAACGCGGCCGATCGAGACGGCCCCGGAAAGCCGCCGTACGAGCAGTCGGCGTACGGAGCCTATGCGTTCGACCCGGACTTGGCGACAAGCTGGCGAACCGCGCCGGACGTCGGCACTCCGGGATCGGTGACGTTCACGAGCGTCCTGCGCAACCTCGACTGGGACGCGCTGCATCCGTTTGCCGCCAGGCCTGGCCATTGGAATGACCCGGACTACATCGTCCCGGACGAGGGGATGACAGCCGCCCAGGCGCAAGCTCAATTCAGTCTGTGGACGATCCTCGCCGCGCCACTGATGCTCGGCGACGACCCGCGCACGATGCCCGCGAGCACCAGGGCGATGGTGCTCGATCCGGAGGTAATCGCGATTGACCAGGACCGCCTAGGGATCCAGGGTTGGCTGGTTCAGCGCCATCGCGCAGTGGACGTGTGGCTCAAGCCCCTAGCGGATGGCAGCAGCGCCGTCGTCATGCTCAACCGCGGCAGCACGCCGGCATCGAGCTCCGTCCCCGTCAGCAAACTTGGGATCCCGCCGGCGCGCCGCTACAGCGTGCGGGACGTGTGGGCGCACACCGGGAGCACCGTTCACCTCAAGCTCAAGCGCGTCATCCCGCCCGACAGCGCGTACCTCCTGCGCGTCTGGTCCGTTCCGGAGCACTGACGACGGTGGCTGACCCAGAGTAGGCCTCTACACTGAGGCCATGGCCTCCGAGCGCCAAATTCACGTCGGCGGTGTGCCGATCGGGGGCGGTGCCCCGGTCGCCGTGTAGACGATGACTAAGACGGAAACCGCCGATTTGCAGGCCACCATGGACCAGATCCGCTGCGTGGCCGCGGCTGGTGCCGACATCGTGCGCGTCGCCGTGCCGCGTGAGAGGGACGTGGAGGCGCTGAAGACGATCGTGCGCGAGTCGCCCGTTCCGGTGATCGCCGACATTCACTTCAACTACACGCTGGCTCTCAAGGCGCTCGACGCCGGCGCCCATTGCGTGCGCATCAATCCCGGCAACATCGGCGGTCCGGACAAGGTGGCCCAGGTGACGGCGCGCGCCACCGAGCTGGGGACACCGCTTCGCGTCGGCGTCAACTCGGGCTCGCTACCCGCTCATCTGCGCCAGCTGGAGTTCGACAACCCGGTGGAGGCGCTCGTCACGGCAGCGGTGGAGACGGTCGAGCTGATGGAGCGGCTCGATTTCCACGACTTCAAGGTGTCGATGAAATCGACCTCGGTTCCGAACACGATCGCGGCCAACCGCCAGCTCGCCGAGCGGATCCCGTATCCGCTTCACCTTGGCATCACCGAGGCGGGGACGAAATGGTCAGGCTCGCTGAAGTCAGCCGTGGGCCTGGGGACGCTGCTGGCCGACGGGATCGGCGACACGATCCGGATCTCGCTTTCCACCTTTCACGCTGAGGAGGAGGTCAAGGTGGCGTGGGAGATCCTCAAGGCGCTGAAGCTCCGCGACCGTGGCCCCGTGCTGATTGCTTGTCCCACCTGCGGGCGCCTGCAGTTCGACATGGACTCGGTGGTAGCCGAGGTGGAGCGGCGACTGGAGGCCTATGAGGATCCGATCGAGGTCTCGATACTTGGCTGCGCGGTCAACGGCATCGGCGAGGCCCGACACGCCGACTTCGGCATCACCGGAGCCAAGGACATGGGGATGATCTACTCGCGCGGGGAACCGCTCAAGAAGGTGCCCACCGAGCGCCTCGTCGATGAGTTGTTTGCCGAGATCGACCGCTATTACGCCGCCGGCAAGACGGTGGTCCGCGACGAGGCACAGGCCGCCGAGGCGCGCCAGTGGCTGTCCGAGAATGAGGACGCGGACGCGCTGACGCCGGAGCGCATGGCCGCGCTGGAGGCCGCAGCAGCGAAGGCGGAGGCCGAAGCCGCACCCCTCCGCCTCGACGAGGAGCTCTCACCCACGGCCGGGCGCCGGTTTACCCGAGCCTAGGAAACAGGGCCGCGCCCCGCAGGCGCGGCCCCCTTTTTAACCTGAGACCTTCGAGAACCCGTCGGCCACCTTCGACCAGTTCACCACGTCCCACCACGCGTCGAGGTAGTCGGGACGGCGGTTCTGGTACTTGAGGTAGTAGGCGTGCTCCCACACGTCCACGCCGAGCAAGGGCGTCTTGCCGTCGCTGATGGGGTTGTCCTGGTTGGCGGTGGACACGATCGACAGCCCGGAGCCGTCGTGCACGAGCCACGCCCAGCCGGAGCCGAAGCGCTTAACCCCGGCGTCCTTGAACTGGGACTTGAAGTCATCGAAGGACCCGAACGCCGAATTGATGGCTTCGGCCAGGTCGCCGTCGGGCTCGCCGCCGCCGTCGGGTGACATCCACTCCCAGAACAGCGAGTGGTTGTAATGGCCGCCGGCGTTGTTGCGCACCACGGTCTGCTTGTCCTCGGGCAGGGAGCTGAGGTTCTGGAGCACCTCCTCAACGTCCTTGTCGGCCCATTCCGTGCCTTCAAGTGCGTTGTTGGCCTGCGTCACGTAGGCCTGGTGATGCTTGTCGTGATGCAGGTGCATCGTCTCGTCGTCGATCGTCGGCTCAAGCGCGTTGTAGTCGTAGGGCAGGTCTGGAACCGAGTACGCCATTTGACTAGCTCCTTCCAGGGGAATTTCAGGGGGTAACGCCGTTCTATCAGACCGCGTCAGCCGAGCGACAGGCAATACGCTTGCGCCAGCATGACCCGCCTCTCCGGCTACTTCCTGCCCACTGAACGTGAGCCGCCGTCCGACGCCGAGGCGATTTCGCACAAGCTGATGGTGCGCGCGGGCCTGGTCCGCCAGGTCGGGTCCGGTCTGTGGTCGTGGCTGCCCGCCGGATGGCGCGTGCACCAGCGGATCGTGCAGATCGTGCGTGAGGAGATGAACGCCATCGGTGGCCAGGAGATGCTGATGCCGGTGCTGCACCCAGCCGAGCCATGGCGCCGCACCGGGCGCTACGCCATCGACGAGCTGTTCAAGCTCAAGGACCGCCGCGGCGCCGACATGGTCCTGGCGATGACGCACGAGGAGATCGTCACCGGCCACGTGGCCGCAGCGGTGCGCTCCTATCGCGATCTGCCTCTGATCCTCTACCACTTCCAGGTCAAGGAGCGCGACGAGCCGCGGCCGCGGGCGGGTGTGCTGCGGACGCGGGAGTTCATCATGAAGGACTCGTACACCTTCGACCGCGACGCCGAAGGGCTCGAAGCGCAGTATCAGAAGCACGAGGTCGCATACGGCCGGATGATGGACCGCTGCGGGCTGGAGTGGTACCGGGTCG
>Ga0070741_10016077_pt1 | contig 12561 bp, 9 predicted proteins | sample Coa_R1_4_FD_66440 | JGI IMG/M metagenome (GOLD analysis project Ga0070741, IMG submission 66440) | Surface soil microbial communities from Centralia Pennsylvania, which are recovering from an underground coalmine fire - Coalmine... | ecosystem: Environmental > Terrestrial > Soil > Unclassified ...
ACGACAGTCCCCGCGCCTCGCGGGACAATCGACGCGTGCCCCGGACTGACGACGATGCACCCGGGAGCGTGCGCGAGCGCACCCTCGCAGCGGCCGAGCTCTCGGATCTGGCCGTCGGCTGCGCCGTGCTCGGCGCCGGCGGAGGCGGTGATCCGCGCACCGGCCTGCTGATGGCGCTCCAGGCGCTCGAGGAGCACGGGCCCGCCCGGCTCGTCTCCTTCGACGACCTGCCGGCCGACGGGATCGTCATGCCCTGCGGCGGGGTCGGCGCGCCCACCGTGTCGATCGAGAAGTTCGGCAACGGCGGCGAGGGGCGGCGGCTCCGCGACCGGGTGGAGCAGCTCTACGGGCGCCCGGTGGTCGCGCTGATGGCCGCGGAGATCGGCGGCTCGAACGGCCTCGTGCCGATCGTCTGGGCGTCCGAGCTCGGCGTGCCCGTGCTCGACGCCGACGGAATGGGCAGGGCGTTCCCGGAGATGCAGCAGGTGTCGATGTACGTGGCCGGGATCTCGCCCAACCCGTGCGTGCTCACCGACGAGCGGGGCAACACCCTCGTCATCGAGACGATCGGCGGCCGCTGGATCGAGCGGGTCGTGCGTGCGGTCGCCGTCGAGTTCGGCGCGCGGGCCTCCACCACCGAGTTCCTGCTCACCGTCGAGGAGGCCCGCGAGGCCACCGTGCCGGGAACCGTGACGCTCGCGATGCGGATCGGCGAGCTGCTCCGCACCGCGGAGGCGGATCCTGTCGGCGAGCTCCTCGCCGAGCTCGGCGGCTTCCGGCTCGTGCAGGGGAAGATCGTGGACGTCGAACGGCGGACGACCGGCGGCTTCGCGCGCGGCTCCGCGCTGGTCGAGGGCCTCGGCGACGACGCCGGCCGCTCGCTGCGGCTCGAGATCCAGAACGAGAACCTGGTCGCGCTCGAAGACGGCCGTGTCCTCGCGTCGGTCCCGGACATCATCACCGTCCTCGACGACGAGTCGGGTGCGGCGATCACCACCGAGCGGCTCCGCTACGGCCAGCGCGTCAGCGTCATCTCGCTCCCCTGCCACCAGATCTGGCGGAGCGAGAACGGCATCGCGACGGCGGGGCCGCGCACGTTCGGCTACGAGTTCGACTACCGGCCCGTGGAGGAGCTGCATGCCGCGGGCGCTTGACCTGCGCCTCGGCATCGACGTCGGCGGCACGAACACCGACGCCGTGCTGCTCGACCGGGAAGGCGGCCTGCTCGCGAAGGCGAAGGCCGCCACGACCCCCGACGTCACGACCGGGATCGTCAGGGCGCTCGACCGCGTGCTCGCCGCGACCGAAGAGAGCCGGGCGCGCGTGCACCACGTCATGTTCGGCACGACACACGCGACGAACGCGGTTCTGCAGCGGCGCAAGCTGCGGCGCGTCGCGGTCGTGCGGCTCGGCGGGCCGGCCACGTACTCGATCAGGCCGCTCTTCGGCTGGCCGGACGACCTGCGCGAGTGCGTCTCGGCGGGAGAGGCGATCGTCGACGGAGGCTCGGAGTTCGACGGCCGCGAGATCATGCCGCTCGACGACGAGGCCCTGACGCGCTTCCTCGCCTCGCTGGCCGGGGAGGTCGAGGGGGTCGCGATCACGAGCGTGTTCGCATCGGTGTCCGCGGAGCACGAGCTGCGGGCGGCCGAGGTCGTCCGCTCGACCCTCGGCTCCGAGATCGAGATCTCGCTCAGCCACGAGATCGGCACGGTGGGATTGCTCGAGCGCGAGAACGCGACCGTCCTGAACGCGGCGCTCACCGGCGTCGTCCACGAAGTCACGGCGGCGCTCGAGTCGGCGCTCGCCTCGCGCGAGCTCGACGCGCTCGTCTTCTTCGCCCAGAACGACGGCACGCTCATGGCCCAGGAGCAGGCGATCCGCTTCCCGGTGCTGACGATCGGCAGCGGTCCCGCGAACTCGATCCGCGGCGCCGCCTACCTGACCGGGATCCGCGACGCGATCGTCGTCGACGTCGGCGGCACCTCGACCGACGTCGGCGTGCTCGCCAACGGCTTCCCGCGCGAGTCGAGCGCCCCCGTCGAGATTGGCGGGATCAGGACGAACTTCCGCATGCCCGATCTCGTCTCGCTCGCGCTCGGCGGCGGCAGCGTGATCCGCGCGACGGACGGCGGCCGCGTCTCCGTCGGGCCCGAGAGCGTCGGCTTCGAGCTCGAGCAGCGCGCGCTCGTCTTCGGCGGCGACACGCCGACTCTGACCGACGCCGCCGTCGCGGCGGGCCGTGCGGACGTGGGGCGGGGGAGCGCGGCCGCCTCCGGCAACGGGCTCCTCGGCCCGGCCCTCGAGTGGGCGGACGCCGCGCTCGCCGACGCGATCGACCGGGTCAAGCTCTCCCGCGCCGCCAGGCCGCTGATCGTCGTCGGCGGCGGAAGCGTCCTCGTCCCCGACGAGCTGCCCGGCGCGAGCGACGTGCACCGCCCCGACCACTTCGACGTCGCGAATGCGATCGGCGCCGCGATCGCCATGGTGAGCGGCCAGGTCGACCGCATCTTCGACATCGGGCCCGGCGGCAGGCAGGCAATGCTCGACGAAGCCCGCGGGCTCGCAACCGAGCATGCGATCCGCGCGGGCGCCAACCCGCGCAGTGTCGAGATCGTCGAGCTCGAGGAGCTGCCGCTCGCGTACCTCAACAACCCCGCCGTGCGCGTCCGGGCCAAGGCAGCCGGACCGCTCGACTCCGGATGACCCGTCGACCGACCACGAAGGAGCGCCCCATGCGTCTCGCCCGCCTGACAGCTCTGGCGGCCTGCGCCGCCGTCGTCCTCTCCGCGCTGGCTGCGAGCTCGGTCACCGCAGCCGGGACCCCCCAGACGTTCGCGTACGTCACGCCGACCCAGGTGATGATCGGCTGGGACCCCTCCAGCAGCTACTCGAACGAGATCATCGCGATGAGCGACATGTACGAAACGCTCACCCACTACAACCCGGCGACGAAGAAGGCCGAGCCCGACCTCGCGCAGAGCTTCAAGTCGAACAAGGCCGCCACCGTGTGGACGTTCACCCTCCGCCACGGGGTGACCTTCCACACCGGCCGGCCCCTGACCGCGCAGGCGGCGAAGGCGGCGATCGAGCGGACGATCCAGCTCAAGCAGGGCGCCGCCTACATCTGGGACCCGGTCAAGTCGATCTCGGCCCCGAGCACCTACACGCTCGTCTTCCACCTCAAGTATCCGGCGCCGCTCGACCTGAACGCGTCGGCCGACTACGCGGCGTACATCTTCGACACGAAGGCGGCGCCGGCGGGCACGAGCCTGGCGGCCTGGTTCGCGCAGGGACACGACGCCGGCACAGGCCCCTACACCGTCGACTACTGGCACAAGGGCCAGGAGGTCGAGCTGCGGCTGAAGCAGTACCCGCAGTACTGGCGCGGGTGGAACGGCTCCCACTACCAGGCGATCGAGTACTGGGTGGTGCCGTCGGTGACGACCGCGGCGCAGCTCCAGCGCGCCGGCAAGGTCACGTTCGTCGAGCGTCTCAACCCGCAGCTGTGGGCGTCGTTCAAGTCGAGCTCGACCGTCCAGACGACGGCGGCGCCCTCGTGGCAGAACCTGCTCGCCCTGCTGAACACGAAGTCGGGCCCGCTCGCCGACAAGACCGTCCGGCAGGCGATCTCGTACGCCGTCGACTACAACGGGATCATCGCCGCGCTCAAGGGCGACTCCGTCCGGCAGATCGGCGTCGTCCCGCCGGGCCTCTGGGGCCACTTCGACGCGCTGCCCGGCCAGTACGACACGAACCTGGCGAAAGCGACCTCGCTGCTGAAGTCCGCAGGGTACGGGCCCGGCGGCAAGAAGCTCAGCCTCGTGCTCACGCACGTTCCCGGCGACTCCGACGAGGATCTCGTCTCGACCCTCATCAAGTCCGAGCTCGCGCCGCTGAACATCGACGTGCAGATCGAGTCGATGGCGTGGCCGACCCAGTGGGCGAAGGCCAAGTCGCCCAACCTCTCCAAGCGGCAGGACATCTTCCTCTTCTACTGGTGGCCCGACTACGCAGACCCGTACTCGTGGTTCGTCAACATCTTCAAGAGCGAGAAGACGCCGTACTACAACCTCTGCTACTACTCGAACTCGACGCTCGACAAGCAGATGACGCAGGCCGAGCAGCTTGCCGCCACCAACCGGGCCAGGGCGACGTCGCTGTACAAGTCGATGCAGGCTGCGCTGCTGCGTGACGCGCCCGTGATCCCGCTGTACGTTCAGCAGTACCAGCGGACGATGCAGAAGGGCGTGTCCGGCTACGTCGACAATCCCGCCTATCCCAACGTGGTGTACGTGTACGACCTGAAGCCAGCCGCGTGACGCCGTTCCTCGTCCGCCGGACAGCCCACGGGCTGGTCGTCGTCGCGGGCGTGGTCATCCTGACGTTCGTGATCGCCCGGGTTGTCCCGGGCGATCCGGCGTCCAGCTGGGTCGGGCCGCACGCCTCGGCAGCGCAGCTGCGGGCGGCGCGTCACACGCTCGGGCTCGACCGGCCGCTGCCGGTCCAGATCTGGCGCTACTTCCGCGGCGTCGTCACCGGCGACTGGGGCGTGGCGATCACCACCCACCGGCCGGTGCTGTCCGACCTCGGGACGCGCGCACCCGCGTCGCTCGAGCTGGTCGGCGCCGCGCTCCTGCTCGCCCTCGCCGCCGGCGTCCCGGCCGGTCTCCTCGCCGCCCGCTGGCGCGGCGCCGCCCCGGACCTGCTCGTTCGCCTCGCAGCGGTCTTCGGGGTGTCGATGCCGTCGTTCTGGTTCGCGCTGATCCTGCAGCTCGTCTTCTTCCAGCGGCTGCACCTGCTGCCGGTGTCGGGGCAGTACGACCCGGCGCTCGACACCACCCATCCCCTCTCCACGCACGTCCACATGCCGCTGGTCGACTCGCTCGTCAGCGGCAACTGGCCGGTGTTCACGAGCGCGTTGACGCACCTGGTCCTCCCGGCGATCGTCGTCGCCGCGTACCCGGGCGGCATCATCGCGCGCATGGTGCGCGCCGCCGTGCTCGACACGCTCGGTGAGGACCACGTGCGCATGGTGCGCGCCCTCGGCTTCGCCGAGCGGACCGTGTTCGCGCGCTACGCGCTCAAGCCGGCCCTCAATCCGGTGGTCTCCGTCACCGCGCTCGTCTTTGCCTACTCGCTCGCCAACACGTTCCTCGTCGAGGCGATCTTCGACTGGGGCGGCCTCGGCAGCTATGCCGCCGCCGCGATCCAGTCGCTCGACACGCCGGCGATCGTGGGCGTGACGCTCTTCATCGCTCTCGTCTACGTCGCCGCGAACCTCGCCGTCGACATCGCGCAGGCCGCCCTCGACCCGAGGATCAAGCTGCGATGAGCGACACCGTGCTCGTCGATTCCGACCTCGCCCCGCCCGGCTCGGTCGTGACCCTCCTCCGCCGCAACCCGCTGCTCGCCGCCGCCGCCGCGCTCGGGCTTCTGCTCGTCCTCCTCGCGCTCTTCGCGCCGTTGATCGCGCCGCATCCCGCCGACGCCGGCAGCGCGACGCACCCGCTCGACACCTTCCTGCCGCCGTCGCTCCACCATCTCTTCGGCACCGACCCCGTCGGCCGGGACATGTTCAGCCGCGTTCTCTACGGCACGAGGATCTCGCTCGCCGTGGCGGCGGTGGTGATCGCCCTCTCGATCGTCGTCGGCGTGCCGCTCGGCGTCGCCGCGGGCGCCCTCGGCGGCGTCGTCGACACGGTCCTGATGCGGATCACCGACATCTTCCTCGCGTTCCCGGCGCTTCTGCTGGCGCTCGCGTTCGCCTCGGTGCTCACGCCGAGCGTCACGAACGCGACGATCGCGATCTCCGTGACGTGGTGGCCGTGGTATGCGCGGCTCGCGCGGGGCCAGGCCGCGTCGGTCGCCGGCCGGCCGTTCATCGCCTCATGCCGCGCGCTCGGGCTGTCGCCGGCGCGGACGCTGCTGCGCCACGTCCTGCCGAACTCGCTCACGCCGATCATCGTGCAGGCCTCCGCCGACGTGGGCGGCGTCATCCTGACGGCGGCGGCGCTCTCCTTCCTCGGCGTCGGCGCGCAGGACCCGACGCCCGAGTGGGGGCTGCTCGTGAACCAGGGGCAGGCGTACTTCACCACTCAGTGGTGGCTGGTCACGTTCCCGGGCGCCGCGATCCTGCTCACCGCGCTCGTCTTCAACCTGCTCGGGGACGGGCTCCGCGACGTCCTCGACCCGCGGCGGGTGGTGGGGCGCGCGTGAAGCTCGCGCTGCGGGAGCTGCGCATCGCGTTCGGCGGCCGTGTCGTCGTCGACATCGACGCGTTCGGGGTCGACGAGCAGGAGATCGTCGGCCTGGTCGGCGAGAGCGGCTCCGGGAAGTCGATGACGGCGCTCGCGGTGCTGGGGCTGGCCGGCGCGGCCGGGGCGAGCCTGTCGGGCTCGATCACCCTTGACGGGCGGGAGCTCGTCGGCCTCGACGAGCGGCAGCTGCGCGACGTTCGCGGGCGGCGGATCGCCGCGATCTTCCAGAGCCCTCTCTCCTCGTTCAGCCCCGTGTTCCGCGTCGGCGACGTGTTCGTGCGGGCGCTGCGCCTTCACGGCGTCCCGCGCGGCGAGGCGACGGCGCGCGCCGAACACGCGCTGCGCGAGGTGCTGCTCGAGCCCGACCTGCTGCGGCGCTACCCGCACCAGCTCTCCGGAGGGCAGGCGCAGCGGATCGCGATCGCGCTTGCCGTCGCGCTCCGCTCCGAGGTGCTGCTCGCCGACGAGCCGACGAGCGCCCTCGACGTCACCGTCCAGGCCGAGATCATCGAGCTGCTCCGCATGCTGCGCGAGCGGGAGCGGATGAGCGTCCTCTTCATCAGCCACGATCTCGCGGTCGTCGCCCAGCTCTGCGACCGGGTGGCGGTGATGCGCGCCGGCCGGATCGTCGAGTCGGGCGCGACCCGAGATGTCCTCCGGCAGCCCGCCGAGGCCTACACGCGCGAGCTGCTGGCCGCGGTGCCGCGGATCGGCGCGGGGAGGGCGGCATGACCGCAGAGCCCCTGCTCGAGGTCGAGAACCTGCGCGTGACCTTCGGCGCCGTCTGCGCGGTCGACGGCGTCTCGTTCGCGGTCGCGGCCGGCCCGTTCGGCCTCGGCCTGGTCGGCGAGAGCGGCTCGGGCAAGACGTCGATCGCGCGCGCCGTCGTGCGCCTCGTCGACGCGGACGGCGGTCGCGTGCGCTTCGAGGGCGCCGACGTCCTCGCGTTGCGAGGCCGGGCGCTTCGCCGCTTCAGGCAGGCGGCGCAGATCGTCTTCCAGGACACGGACGGGACGCTCGATCCGCGGATGCGCGTGGGGCCGGCGCTCGCCGAGGCCGTGACCGCGCACCGGAAGCTCGACCGCGCGCGTGTGAGCGAGCGCGTCGACCTGCTGCTCGACGAGGTCGGGCTCGAGACACGGCACCGCCGCCGGTTCCCGCACCAGCTCTCCGGCGGGCAGCGCCAGCGGGTCGCGATCGCGCGGGCGCTTGCCGTCGAGCCGCGTCTGCTCGTGCTCGACGAGCCGACGAGCGCGCTCGACGTCACCGTCCAGGCGCGGGTGCTCGACCTCGTCGCGCGGCTGCGCGACGAGCGTGCGCTCGCCTACCTTCTCATCTCCCACAACCTCGCGGTCGTCGAGCGGCTCTGCGAGCGCACGGTCGTCCTCTATCGCGGCAGGGTCGTGGAGGCCGGGCCGACCGAGGTGCTCTTGCTCCGGCCGGCCCATCCCTACACGCAGGCGCTTCGCGCCGCCGTTCCCGAGCTCGAGAACGCGCGGCGTCCGCCGCGGATCGGAGCGGCGGCCGTCGAGCGCAGCGGCGAGCCGGCGGCCTGCCCCTACTACGGCCGCTGCCCGCTCGCGGTCGAGCTCTGCCGGGACGACGCGCCGCCGCTGCGGGAGGTCGCGGGCCGGCACGTCGCCTGCCATCGCGCGGAGGACGCGCTCGCCGGAGAGGCCGCCGTGCGGCCGGCGGGGGCGGGGGGCTAGAGGATGGCGACCCGCATCGGCGTCGACGTCGGCGGCACCTTCACGGACCTGATCTTCTACGACGACGCGACCGGCGAGATCGTCGTCGCCAAGGCGTCGACGACTCCGTCCGCGCCGGAGCAGGGTGTTCTCTCGGTGGTCGAAGGCGTGCCCGTCGACCGCTCGCAGCTCTTCCTGCACGGCACGACCGTCGGCCTGAACGCGTTGCTCGAGCGCCGCGGCGCCACCGTCGGGCTCCTCGCGACGCGTGGGTTCCGCGACATCCTCGAGATCCGGCGCGGCGACCGCGACGACATGTACGACCTGTTCTGGAAGGCTCCCGCTCCGCTCGTCCCGAGACGGCTCCGGTTTCCGGTCGATGAGCGCATCCGCGCCGACGCCGCCGTCGAGACGCCGCTCGCGGAGGAGGACGTGCTCCGGGCGCTCGAGCTGTTCGCGGGCGAAGGGGTCGACTCGATCGCGGTCGCCTTCGTCAACGCCTACGCGAACCCGGAGCACGAGCTCGCGGCGGAGCGGATCCTCCGCGCCGCCGGCTTCGCCGGCGACATCTCCCTCTCCCACCGCGTCTCCGGCGAGTACCGGGAGTACGAGCGGACCTGCACCACCGTCGTCGACGCGTTCGTGCGCCGCAGGATGAGCGCCTACCTGAAGCGGCTGCAGGACGGCCTGCGCGGGCGGGGCTTCGGCGGCCGGCTGCTCGTCACGCGTTCCGGCGGCGGCGCGATGACCTTCGCCGAGGCGGAGCAGCGCCCGTTCGAGACGATCCTCTCCGGGCCGGTCGCCGGCGCGAACGGGGCCGCGGCGCTCGCGTCGCAGCTCGGGATCAGCCGGGCGATCTCCGCCGACGTCGGCGGCACGAGCTTCGACACCTGCCTGATCGCCGACGGGCGGGCGCCGCTCCTCTACGAGGGCAGCGTCGTCGGGCTGCCGCTGCAGACGGCGTGGGTCGACGTGCGCACGATCGGCGCCGGCGGCGGCTCGATCGCCCACGTCGACGCCGGTGGGCTGCTTCGCGTCGGGCCGCGGAGCGCGGGCGCCGACCCGGGGCCGGCGTCGTACGGCCGTGGCGGCGTCGAGCCGACGACGACGGACGCGGCGCTCGTGCTCGGCATGCTCGGGCCGGGCCGGCTCGCGAGCGGCGTCCGGCTGGACGCCCAGCTCGCGCGCGCGTCGCTCGCGCCGCTCCGCGACCGCCTCGGCTTCGCCTCCGACGACGCCGTCGCCCGCGGCGTGATCACGATCGCCGCCGCCCAGATGGCCGACGCGATTCGCGAGATCACCGTCGAGCAGGGCGAGGACCCGCGCGCGGCGAGCCTGGTCGCGTTCGGCGGCGCCGGGCCTCTGTTCGCCTGCCTGCTCGCGGACGAGCTGGGCATCGAGCGGATCGTGATCCCGCCGCACGCCGGCAACTTCTCGGCGTACGGCCTGCTCGGGTCCGACCTGACGCAGGTCGTCGCGCGGACGCGCATCCTTGCTCTCGCCGACGAGAGCCTGCCGGCCGTCGAGGAGACGCTCGCCGAGCTCTGGGGCCGGCTGCGCCCGCCCGCCGGGGAGGGAGCGCGGCTCGAGGCGCAGCTGAACCTCCGCTACGTCGGGCAGGAGTACTCGCTCACGATTCCGTTCGCCGTCGCGGACGGGCGTATCGAGGGGGATGCGGCCGGCATCCGGGCGCTGTTCGAGCAGGAGTACGGGCGCAGCTTCGGGCACACGATCGACGAGGCGGTCGAGATCGTCACGATCAGGGCGTCTGCGGTCACGCCGCTGCCGCCGCTTCGCTTCACCGACTCCGGGCCGTCGTCGCGGGACGGAGCCGGCGCCGAGGAGCGGCAGGCGTTCTCGTTCTCCTCCGGCGCGTGGCGGACGTTCGCCGTCGTCGACCGGTCCGAGCTCGACGTGGACGGCAGGCTCGACGGTCCGGCGATCGTGCTCGAGCCGACCGCGACCACGTATCTCGACGCGGGCTTCCACGCGCGCCGCCACGAGAGCGGCGTGCTCCTGATCGACCGGGTGGCGGGGTCGCGGTGAACGCGGCTCACGACCCTGTCGTCTACCGCGCCCGCGCCGGCAGCGCCTCCGGGGCGGCCGACGCCGACCCGATCACGACCGAGCTCGTCCGCAACGGGCTCAACTCGGCCGCGAACCAGATGAAGCGCGTGCTGATCCGCACCGCGTTCTCACCGGTGATCTACGAGGTCCTCGACTTCGCCGTCGCGCTGTACGACCGCGAGGTCCGCCTGCTCGCGCAGGCGCCGAGCCTTCCCACGTTCATGGGCACGATGAGCTTCTGCGTGGAGGCGGCCGTCGAGGCCGTGGGCGGCGAGGAGGCCCTCGACCCCGGCGACATCATCCTCTACAACGTCCCCTACGGCACGGGCTCCCATCCGCAGGACGCGGCGGTCGTCATGCCGGTGTTCGTCGGCGCGAAGCTGGTCGGCTACTCGGCGATCAAGGGCCACTGGCTCGACATCGGCGGCAAGGAGCCGTACTCGACCGACACCGTCGACGTGCATCAGGAAGGCACCATCTTCCCGGGCGTCAAGCTCTTCCGCCGCGGCGAGCTCGTCGACGACGTGTTCCGGATCGCCGTCGCGAACTCGCGCGTGCCGAAGATGGTGGCCGGGGACATCAACGCCGAGGTCGCGGGCGTGCGAACGGGCGCGGCCGGTCTCGTGCGCCTGATCGAGCGCTACGGCCTGGAGCGGTTCGACGCCGCCGTGGAGCGGATGTACGACCACGGCGAGGCGATCGTCCGCAGCTACTTCGAGCGCCTTCCCGACGGCCGCTACGTCGGTCACGGAGTCATGGACGACGACGGCATCCGGCCCGACCCGGTGCCGTTCGACGTGGTCGTCGAGATCGAGGGCTCGACGGTGCGGATCGACTTCTCGGACGCGCCGGAGGCGCAGGTCGGGCCGATCAACTGCCCGCAGCCGTCGACGGTGTCGGCGAGCCGCGTCGCGATCGCGATGCTCGCCGGCGCCGGCGAGCCGCCGAACGAGGGGCACTTTCGGCCGGTCGAGGTCGTCACCCGGCCGGGCTCGATGTTCCATCCGCTGCCGCCGTCGCCCTGCTTCCTCTACGGCTGGCCGGGCGACCAGGCGATCGAGGCGATCTACCAGGCGCTGGCGCAGGCGATGCCGGACGCCGTCCCGGCCTGCAGCGGGGGCGACATCTGCGCGCTCGTCTGGTGGGGCACGCGGGAGGAGACCGGCGAGCCATGGACCGACGGGGCGCCGCATCCGGTCGGCCAGGGCGGGCACGCGGGCGGCGACGGCGCGAGCAGCCTCATGCACATCTCGGAGGCCGCGACCCGCTTCTCGCCGATCGAGGTCTGGGAGGCGAAGAATCCGTGGCTGATCGAGAAGATCGAGCTCGCGTCCGACTCGTGCGGCCCGGGGCGTCACCGCGGGGGCCTGGGCATCGACCTCGTCTTCCGGATGCTCGAAGACGCCTGGCTCACCTCGACGCTCGAGCGCACGAAGACGGCGCCGTGGGGGCTCGGCGGCGGCCGCGAGGGGCGACCGAACTCGGCCGTCCTGCACCTCCCGGACGGAACAACGAGGACCCTCGGCAAGGCGACGCGCGTCTTCGTCCCGAAGGGGGCGCGCCTCGAGCTGCGCACCGGCGGCGGCGGCGGGTTCGGCCCGCCTGAAGAACGGTCGAGGGAGGCGATCGACCGGGATCTGCGCGAGGGCTACGTCACCGCCGAGCACGTCGAGCTGCACTACGGCGCGCGCTGACGGCCGGTCGACTGATCCGCGGCTCAGGCGGGCTCGATGCAACCAACCATGTGCACGCGGTCGATCGTCCGGTCGACGAGGCGATCCTCTCGACGCCGCTCGGCGTGTCGGCGACCACGATCGCGTCGAACCCGATGATCGCCCGCGTCAGCTCGGCATCGCGAGAGCGCTCGATCTCGGAGAACAATTCGAGACCTCGGTCCGGCAAGAGGAGCTATCCGAGGTCGGGCGGCACGGGGTGCAGTGCCGCGTACGCCTTCACGACCTTCTCGTCGAAGCTTTCGAGGCGAACGTCGCCGTGTCCTCGTTTCTCTGCGTGAAGAGCAGTAGCCAACGCATACGCGTCAGGCAGCTTGAGACGTGTGCGAAGCCGCACCGCGGCAGCGCGTCGTGCGAGGACCGTGTCGACCTGGATCGTCTCGACGCCGAAGCGAACGAGCATCGCGTCGACCGTGTCGGCACCCGCCGTACCGGCGCGGCGCAACGGGCCGATCAGAACTTCCGTGTAGTTGACCGCCGAGATCGCGCGCCGCGTTCCTGGCTCGAGCGCCCTGCGCATCCGCTCGACCGCCGCCGCATGATTCGTGTCGTCGCGGCTGAGATAGGCGATCAAGACATCGGCGTTGAAGACTGCTACGGCCACTCGCGCCGCAGTTCGTCCAGGTAGCCGTTCGGGTACACGGTGGCGTCGAAGACGCCGGCAAACTCCTCGACGAGGTCGTCGGCTCGGATCAGCTCGAGACGGCCTGGACCACGGACTTCGACGCGAACGTCGTCGCCGGCCTCGAGTCCGGCTGCTCGCAATGCGTCGACCGGCAACGTGACCTGGTTCTTACGAGAGATGACGCTCAT
>Ga0070741_10016078_pt1 | contig 12561 bp, 10 predicted proteins | sample Coa_R1_4_FD_66440 | JGI IMG/M metagenome (GOLD analysis project Ga0070741, IMG submission 66440) | Surface soil microbial communities from Centralia Pennsylvania, which are recovering from an underground coalmine fire - Coalmine... | ecosystem: Environmental > Terrestrial > Soil > Unclassified ...
TCCGCCTCAGGGCAGAAACGCCGGGCGGATCCACCGCGGTGTAATCCGGACTCAGGGCGGTTTGCATTTTAAAGTGTTGGCGGGCGCCGCGCCCATCGGCCCAATGTCGCGCCTTCGCTCTGGCTCGGCGCCGGACGGTTTTCAGACTGCGAGCGCGATTTTTTTGGCGATGGCACGGCGCGATATAGATCGTAGATGGCGCCATAGCCTCGCTCCGGCGAAAAATGCTCGATCACGTAGTCGCGATGGTTGCAGGCCGGCCGCCCCGAATCCCGGCGGTGACCGGCCAGCCATTTCCGGACGGCCTGGGAGCACCCCGGCCGGTCCTCGGGCTGGAAGGTCCAGAGGTGGGAAAGCCCCGCCTGGCCGATGTCCGACATCCCGATGCAGGTGGAACTGATGACGGGAAGGTTGCATGCCAGCGCCTCCAGAAATACCAGCGACCAGCCGGCTTCGTAGCGCGACGACATGACCAAGCCGTCGACCGCATGATAGAACGAGCACGGATCCTCGTTATAATCGAGAATGCGCAGGCGCGAGCCCAGGCCGAGGCGGTGGCCCAAACCGAGCAGATACTCCTTCCATTTTCCCCAGCCAAGATGCAGGAAAAGCAGATCCGGATTTTCCGCGCACACCGGGGCGACGCCAGCGTAGGCGGTCTCCGGGTCCTTCTGCCAGCACATGCGTCCGACCATGCCCAAGACGGTGGCGCCCTCCGGGATGCCGAACTTTGCCCGGGCTGCGCGCCGTTGCTCGGCGGTGGCGGGCCTGAAGCGCGTCGCGTCCACCGGATTGGGGATGACGGCGATGCGCGCATCGCTGATCCCCAGGTTCTCCCGGGCGAAGCGGGCCTCGTCGGACGAAATGACCACGGTTTTTCCAAAGCGTCCGAAAATGGATTCAACCTGGTTGAAAAACCGGACCTTCAGCCAGGGCGGCTTGTTCATGCCGTAGTAGGCGTGCGGCGAATAAAAGCTGCGTTTGCAGCCGCCCAGGATGGCCGCGGCGCGCCCGAGCAGGCCGGCCTTCGAACTGTGGGAGTGCACAATGTCCGGTTGTATTCGTTTTATAAATACAAAAAGCCTGATCAAGGCCGCCAGGTCGAGCGGCGTGGGCAGGTTGGAAACCTTCAGGTCGATGATTTCGCCGCCGGCGGAACGGACTTGCTCCACCACCCGGCGCATGCCGCGTCCGCAACGGCGGCTGGAAAAGGCCAGATGGAGCTCGATCGGCCGGTCGAGGAGGACCGCCACCAGCCCCTCGACGTGCCGAAAAACCCCGTCCAGGCCCGGCTCCACCACGAGCAGGAGGCGAAGACGTCCGGCCGCCGAGCCCGCCGGCCCGGGAGTCTCTTCCATCTCCGCCGGAACGGGACCCCGCCGGAGCGATCCGCCGGCGGGGCGAAGCAGCCCGAAGGCGTGCGGCATCGAGGGAAAACCCCATCGCCCGGACAAGAGGCCGCGAACGCTTTCGAAGAGAAACCACGCCAGAATCAACCCCGCCCAGGTCAAGGCGATATCCACCAGGTCAAACCAACGGGTCGGGATGAAGAGTTGAAGGCATTCGAGCGCGGTGCCGAAAACGCCGAGGGAGACGACCGCGGCGACGCGCGAGCGCGGTCCTCCCAGCACGGCGAGATAAGGACAGGCGAGCAGAAAATAGGCCGGAAGGTTGCGAAGCTCCCCATGCGGGTCCGTCCACCGGCTGATCGGGCGCGGTATCCACCAAACGGTCGCGAGGTTGCTCGACTTCCGCAGGGTCAAGTATGCGCCCGCCGCCAGACCGAGCAGGCCCAGGCCCCAACAGGCCGCTTGCGCGAACTTTCCCCATCGTCGGGGGAAACCGGCCTCATTTCCCCGGCCGGATCGCGCCTCCGCCGTCATTCGGTCCGTCCGGATAAGACGTGGCGCGCTAGGCATTCGCGGTTTCATTCGAAGATTCATTTGCCTCGTCCGGTGACGGCGCGGCGCCGACCGCCGCCGATTCGGCTGGCCAGACGTGCGTCGAAAAAATTTCCGGATATTGGCGGACGAGAAAGCTGCGTATTTCGCGACGGAAACGTTCGGGGCGAAGGTGCCTGACGTTGGCCTGACAAGCCGGCGCGCCAAATGCCGGGCCCCGTTCAAAGCGCATGATCGCCTTCATCAGCGCCGGCGCGGTCTGCGCTCGGAAAAAGAGGCCGGTCGTTCCCTCGCGGACAATCTCGAGCGCGCCCCCTTCGCCATAGGCGATGACCGGCGCCCCCGCCGCCTGCGCCTCGCAGGGGGTGATGCCGAAATCCTCGATGCCGGGAAAGAGAAAGGCGCGGCATCGCTCGAGGTAATCGATCACCACAGCATCGGGCCGCCAGCCGAGGAAGACGACGCAGGACTTCGCCCGCCGCTTGAGATTTTTCATCTCCGGACCGGCCCCGATCACCACCAGCCGGCGCCGCAGCCGCGAGCAGGCCTCCACCGCAAGATCAACCCGCTTGTAAGGCACCAGGGCGGACACAATCAGGTAAAAATCCTCGCGCGGGCGGGAGGGATTGAATCGTTCGATGTTCACCGGCGGATTGATCACGACCGAGTCACGCCCGTAGAAACGCTTGATCCGATCCTGGACGCAGCGCGAGTTGGCGATGAAATAATTTACCCGCTGGGCCATGCGCCAATCGAAGGCGCGCAAACGCGGCATCCCGGCGGCGAAGAGAAAGCTGCCCAGGCGGCTGCGGCTTGCCAGCGACTCCGCGTAGGACTCCCCGTAGCCCCAGAGATAGCGCGGCGGCGAATGGCAGTAGCAGACGTGGACAGCCTCATCCGGCAGGGGAATGCCCTTGATCAGGCTCGCATCGCTGCTCAGCACGAAACGCGTCCCGCGCGGAATCCGCATGCTCCGGATGATCTCGGGGAAAACCGGCAGCAGATTGCGGAAACGCTCGCGCAGCCACGGCCAGCGCTGCATCAGGCTCGCATGGATTTGGTGGGCGAGAAGGGAGGGAGGCAGGTGCTTTTCGTTGTAAACGAGGATGCAAATCGGGGCCTGGGGAAACAGCCGGCCGAACTGATCAAGCACGGCCTCGCCGCCGCGGAAAAATTCCATCCAGTGATGAACCAGCGCGACGGGCGACTCGGCGGAGGAAGTTTTCATCCGATGCTCTTTTCCGCCAGCAGGCTCCAGGTCGATTCGGCGGCCTTGTCCCAGGTGTGAGCAGAGGCGATGGCGCGGCCGACGGCCTTGACCCGGTTTCGTTCCCCGTCCGAAAGCGCCAGGGTGCGATCGATCGCCGCCGCCATGTCCTCCACATTATAAGGATCGAAGTACTCGACCGCACCTCCCTCCTGCCGGGGCTTCCCGCCGATCTCCGTCAATGCGCCGATATTGGAGGCGACGGCCGGGCAGCCGGCGGCGAGCGCTTCGAGCAAGGGAAGACCGAAGCCCTCGTAGAGCGACGGGAAGACCAGGGCTCCCGCCTGCTGGTAATGCTCCCGCAACTCCCCGTCGGTGGTCTCGCCCAGCAACCGGATCCAGTCGGTGGAATCCAATTTTTTGAGCAAGGCGCGATCCAGGCCCGTCCGGAATCCCTCGATACGGCCGGTGATGGCCAGTTCGACCGGATGCCGCTTCTGGACGATTTCCACCGCCTCGATCAACCGGGCGAGGTTTTTGTGCGGCTTGAGGTTGCCGACGTAGAGCAACCGGTTCCTCACTTCCGGCACTCGCCGGCCGCGCCGCCAGAACGCGCCCACCCCGTTGGGAATAACCGATATGTTTTCGGCCTGCGCCAGACCGCGGCGGAGCAATTCACCGTGGGTGAAGCGGGAGACAGCGATGACATGGCACGCCCGCCGCTTTACCCCGCCAAAATAAAATCGCGCCGCCCATTGCCGCAGGCGTCCGCGAAAAATCCCCGGCAGGGCCAGCGGCGCCAGGTCGTGCACCGTCGCGACCACCCGGCATCTTCCCAGGCGCGGAATATTGTAGTGAGGGACCCAGAAAGTGGCGTCCGCCGGCAAGGAGAACGCCAGCCATTGCTCGCGGCAGGAGTAAATCCGCGCGCCGGACGCCACCGGCACGGCCGAGGGCACGAATGTCTCCAGCCATTCTTTTTGCTGCAAGGTATTGTAGACGGCGCTGAGCTCGAAAGGAGCGTCCTTTGGGATTCGCTGCAGGATTTCCCGCAGATAACGGCCGATGCCGGAAGAAAAAAGCATCCGGCCGTCGACCACCAGGGCGCGGCGGGTTTTGCGCCTGGCGGTACGGGCCACGCCGGCGGTTGCAAGGGTTGTGGTTGGCATTGAAGCGGGGGCGGAATAATTGACGGCTGGAACCAAGGCGGAAGCCTGCCCGTCCGTGCTCATGACTTGTTCGTTCATTGTTGGTCGGTCTTGCCGGCAAAATGCCGGCGATCGTCAGGATTCGATCAGTCGGCGGCACATTTCCACGACACGGTGCCCCCGCGCCTCGAGCGCATCGCCGGCCTCCCGCGCGAGCTGGCACGCCGAGGCCCGCAAGCGCATCACCGCATCCCGGTCCGAGATCAGCGTCTTAAGCTGCGCAGTCCAGGCCGCCCGATCGCCGGCCGGCAGGATGATCGAGTCTCCGCGGCCGGCGAGCGACTCGGGAATGCCGCCGGAATCGGACCCCACGACGGGCAGACTCGCCGCCTGCGCCTGATAAATCACCAGCCCCGCCGGTTCGAACCATAACGACGGCACCAGCAGAACGGTTGCGTTCTGATAATGCCGGGCCACCTCTGCCCGCCCGCACACGCCATGAAATCGAATCCGCCGGTCGCCGGCATACTTTTGCCGCAACGGCTGTTCCAGCTCGCCGCCGCCGAGAATATCGATCTCGAAATCGAGGTCGGTGGGCAAGCTGGCCAGGCACTCGAGCACAAATGCGATCCCCTTCGCCTCGATTATTTTTCCGACATAGAGGAAACGGGTTCGCGGCCCCAGCGGCAGCACCGGCATGCTTCGAAAATCGGCCAGGTCCACCACATTGCGCTCGACCAGCACGTTTTTGAAAACATCGCCGATTTGCCCCCGCAGGATTTCGACCATCCGTTTGGAGGGTGACCAAAAACCAAGGCGCCTCACCTTGGACAATGCTCCCCAGCGGACCGAGGATGACCACCGGCAAAGAAGTTCCCGCTTGGAGCAGATCGAGCCGCCTTTCGAAAACATGGAGCTCCGCAAGCAGCCCAGCCAAAAATCGTGAACGACATAGAGAACCGGCAGGTCGTGCCGGGCGCAGTAATCGAACAGCCCGATGCCGAGGCCGGGCGCGAGGTGGACCATCACCACGTCAGGCTGGAATGTCTCCGCCACCTCGCGGAAATCGCTCGAGCCGCGCCCGGGCGTATGGTCGAGCAGGTGCCAGAGCGCTTTCTTCAGGGCGCCCTGTTTTCCATGCTGGTGCGTGCGGTGGCTCCATTTGTCACTGGCGGGCGCAAACCATGTTTTGCCGTCTGCGGAACGGGCCGCGGCATCGGCCGGGGAGACGTCGGTATAAATCGCCACTTCATGGCCGTTCTCCGCCAGCCATTTTCCAATGCCTTCGGCGGCCACTTCCGCGCCGCCCCAGCCATAAGGCGGAAAACAAGCAGCCACGATCAGCACCCGCAAGGCGCCCGGCGACGGGGCGCCGTTTCGAGGCCGTGGCGTGATCGCCGGACGCAGCGTCCGTTCGGTCTCTTCGGTTTCAGGACAAGGCATGGCCGGCTGCAATTTTTTTTGCCAGGACGATGGAGGAGCTGCCCAGAAAACGCTCACGATCGGCGCGGCATTTCACGTAGTGGGCCGCTAGGAACGGGGACATCGCGAAGGCGCGGAGCATCTTCCACCCGGCCGCGGCTTTGGACCGCCGGAGCGCCTCCCGATTCGGCTTGGTCATGATAAACCGATGCCGGGCGAGTACCTCGTCGGTTGCGCGGGCGATTTCGTTCTCCGGGATGCCAAGCTTCTGCGCAACCAGCGAGCGGTTGCGGAGCACAATCTTGCGCCAGCGATCCGAGATCGCCGTGCCCTTGACCTCGCTCGAGATCTGAGCCGGATACATGCGGAAGAAGGCGCGCGAATCCAGATCGTAGGCGATATCGCCAAGGAGGCAGGTATGAATGTAATATTCCACGTCCGCGGCATGCCCGACGTCCTCCGCAAAAATCACTCCCGCCTCGAGCACCTCGCGCCGGAAAACCAGGGAATGAATCGTGGTAAAGACCGGTCCGAACAAAAGGCTGCGCAGGGCGCAGCTTTTCGAGGATAGCAGCCTGAAGCCGGAGCCTCGGAGCGGAAAAGATTCCTCGAACTGCCGGCAGGCGACGCTCGGTCCGGTAATCACGCCCTGTTCGTTCATCGCAATGGCCCGGGCCACGGCGGCGACCGCCGAGCCGTGGCGTTCCAGTCCATGAACCGCCCGCGCCAGCCAGGTCGGTTCCCACAGGTCGTCGCTCGTCAGAATGGTGAAGTACGGCGCGCGCACGCTGAGCAAGCCGTGATTCCACGAACGGTAAAGCGTCAGTCCGCTGGCCGATGCCGGCCGGGCGGAGCGCACCGTGATGCGTCCGTCCGCTTTCGCCGCCTGGCGCAGGATTTGCAACGACCCGTCGGTGGATTCGCCATCGATGACGATGGCCCGCCAGCGGGTTTCCGTCTGGCGAATCAGCGAGGCAAGCGTTTCCGGAAGAAACGCCGCCTTGTTCCGGTTCGGAATGATGACGTCAATGAGGGGCGATTCCATGCAATATTTCCGTTCTCATTCGGCTGGCCCGCCCAGTCCCAGCACCCGCTCCAAGGCCGCCGCCATTTCCCGCGGTGCGACGTGAGTGATGCAGTACGGTTCCGATTGTGAACAATGCCAGTTGCAATTGAAGCACGGCGTCCGGTGGGTCAGCCACACTTGGCGCTCCGACCGGCTCCAGGGAGAAAACAAACCGTAGTGGCCTCCGCCGACCACGCAGAGCATGGGCAAGTCCAGCGCCGTGGCCAAATGAGCGATGGCGGTTTCGGTCGTGAGCACCGCCATGCTGCCGGCGAGGCGATCCACCAGGTCATTCGTCGTCGGCGTCGATCTCAGTTCCACCGGAGCATCCAGGTCGCCCAGGCGCGCGGCAAATTGCCGGTACTGTTTCTCGCCTCCGGGCGGAACGAGCAGCTCCGAGCTCAACCCCCGCGATTTTTTGGCCTGAATGATGCAGGCGGCCACACCCTCGATCGGCAGGTCGCGAATCCGGCTGCTCCCAAAGGGCGCGATCGCAAGCGTCTTGCCGGGGCCGGACTCGACCCGATCGAGACGCGGCCGCAGATCGCCAAATCCGCCGAGGTCCCCGGACCAGGAGCGGAGGAGTTGCTGATGGCAGTTGAGATCTTCACAGGTCCAGGCGGAACTGGCCACCATCGGACGATTCACCGTGACGTCGCCGTTGAACCGCTCACGGACAATTTCGTAGTCCACCGAAAACACGTCCGAATTCGATATGCACCAAACGTCGTGCGCCGGAATCGACTGCAGTGCTAGTTCCTCCGACAGCGTACGGAAATGCCGCAGGCAGATCAGCTGCGCCACGCCTCCCCCCACCTGGTCCAAAAAATTCCGCTCCCGCATCCGCCGCCGCGTGACCCAGAGCTTTCCGTCGAGATCGGGCAGCTGGATCCGGGCAAGTTCGGGAAACTCTCGGGCGGCAAGCTGCGCCGTCATTGAACTGTGGAAAAGCACACAGTTTTCCGCGCCTGCCGCCTCCGCGATCGCCCGGATCGAGCCCAAGCTGAGGACAAAATCGCCCAGCCGGTCGCCCTTGTAGATGCCGACGGACCATTTTGGCCGCTCTTTCCGCCGACGGCTTCGAACCGCGGATCGATAAGCCAGCCAGTTCAGCAACGCGGCTTTTCTCATTTTGTGCAGCTGAATCGGCGGTCGCTGGGCCGCGGGCGAAAATACCTGCCGCCCGCCGGGCGCCCCCGGCGCTCGGCTTGGAGGCAGAACGCCGCTATGGCTAGAAATGGTCTCCATGCAGGGCAGCGTCACTGACGGGTGCGGGAAACCAGGGCTGTTCCCGTTCTGTTCGCAGTGGTTCCGCCGGAGTGGCATAAGCCGGCGCGCGGCAGGGCGCAAAATAGCCCAGCGCGAAATGCATCGTGGCCAAGAAGGCGGCCTGGGGCGGAAGAACCATGCCGGCCACAAACGTGGAGAGCAGCCATCCCAGCATGATCACCCCCGCCGCGCTCTCGAAAAAACCGGCCGTGCGCACGGCTCTCCAGGCAAAATAAAACGCGCCGCCGTACAACGCCATCATTGCCGCGATGGCCATCCACCCGTCGGTCAAACCGACGTCGAGGAACAAATTGTGCGCCCACTCGTGGCTTTGCAGCTGGCGTATACCGTGCCCATCCGGCGTGCGGATGAGAATTTTCGCGGCTTCCGACCAGATGTCGAGGCGGCTGTCGCTTCCCATTTCCGAAAATCGGCTGACCAAGTACTGGAACCGGTCGGATTTCGCCCCGACATAACCGACGCCCGCCAGGAGAAGGACCGCGACGCTTGCGCCGCAGACCAGAAGCCGCCGCCGCGGAATGGAACGGAATGCCAGTATGATCACCATGATGCCGGACAGCACCGTCGCCATCAGCGTCGTGCGGGTGGCGATTTGAATGTTGGCGTAGCCGGCGAGAATAGCGGCGCCACCGACGGCCAGGCGCAGGACCGGACGCCGGGCCGCCAGCGCGAGCGGCAAGGCGGCGAGCGCGAACAAGGTGAACGGAACAATGCCGATGATGACGTTGGAAATGGAAAACAGGTGCAGATAGGAAATGGCGGTGTCGTCTGCGCCGTTGGTGCGTTGAAAGCCGCCGGCGCTCACCGCTGTGATGCGCTGCACCTCGGGGTTGCGCAGAATAAGAAGGCCGATCAGCGACATGCCGACGGCAAAGGCGAGCAGCGCCCATGCAACGGGTCCGTCCTGACCGCGCTGGACCAGCCGGCGCAGGCAAAGCCCCGCCGGCAGTCCATAAAAAAGCAGCACGAGGGCCGCCTGGTAGGGATAAGTGTCGCGGGGTTCCGCCGACACATACGCGCAGAACGCATAAATTATTCCGGCAAAGAGAAACGGGCTGACCCGAAGCAGCGCCCAAAGCTGGCGCTTCCATGCCAGCCAGACGAGGGCGATCATGCCGCCGGCAACCTGGACAAACGCGACCTTCGGTCCGTTGCAAATCGTCCAGGCGAGCGGAACAAGCAGCGTGCAGACGAGTAGAAATGAAGTCATCGATTGGTCAGCAAGGCCTCTTCCCCGATTTCTTCTCCATGCCCCAGGGCGGCGCGCAGGCGCGCGATGTAGTTTTTTGCGGCATTTGCCTTGAGCCGCGCCATTTCCTGGGGAAAGGTCGCCCGTTTCTCCTCCAATTGCGCGGCCGTGGCATCGAGCCAGTCGTCGGTCGCTGCGTTGACGAAGACTTCGGGCAATCCCAGCAAGCCTGCCATGCGTGCGCGCGAATCGGAACCGACCACGGCGGCCGGTTTCCCCAGGCTGGCGAGGGCGAACGCGCCGTGCACGCGGTTCATGATTCCCCAGCGGGCCCGGCTGTAGAGGCGCAAATAAGCGCGATAATCATCGGAATAAAATGTCTCCATGCCGGGCAGGAGCGTTTTCGCCGCCGCCATTTCCTTTTCATTGTGGCAGACAAGAATGACCCGCGCCTGCGCCGCGAGGCGCCGGGCCAGGGCGACAAACCGCCGTTCCCATTCCGCCGGATCGATCTTCTGCCCAAGCATGAAATGTCCGCCGGCCGGCATGTAATTGAGGACGATGAATTCGCCGGGCGCCGGCACGATGCCCAGCCGGTCCACTGCAAAAATCGAGGTGCAGGGGAGCAGCACGCCCTCGCGCTCCGCCAGCCGCAGCACCTGCACGCTCAATTCGTCCCGGACCGTCGTGAGCGCCGTGAGATCGTAATATCGACGGATATGTTCGAGGACGTCCGGCCGCTCGGCAAACTCGCTGCCATCGCTGTCGTAGCGCTGGCAGGTTCCGCCCGCGAGATTGAGAAAAATCCGTCCCTGCGCGCGCGGGATCCACCGGCGTTCGATCAGCGGATCCCACCATTCGGTCTTTGCGCAATTCCCTTCCTCGCTCAGCCAATAGACCGGCCCGCCGGACTGCACGAGCACCTCCGCGCGCATGATCCGGTCGGTGGCGGGGAAGACCGGCAGGCGGGCGTCGAGACGCCTGGTCAGCTTGAGCGCCAGATCTTCACCGAGCCGGTCCAATTGCCGGTCGATCCGGGAGGCGTGCAGCCAGGCGAATTCCGGTCGCGCCGTGATCGGCAGGTGCTTGTGGACCACCTGGAGCTCCATTTCCGGCAGCACGCGGCCCAGCAGGTAAATGATCCCGTCCCGGACAAAGTCGTCGCCGACGTTGTGCTGGAGGGTGGTGATGATCGCGACGCGTGGTTTCATGGTTCTAACCCGCCGCCGGTTGAGGGATCGTAATCCGCCGGATTTTCCGCGCCGCGCGCCGCCACCAAGGCGTCAGACTCTCCTTCTTAAACTCGGCGGCGTACGAACGATCGAATTCGGCGTCGGGCAAAATGAAGGCCGGGTGGACCAAGGGGGTCTCGAGTTTGAATCGCCGAAGGCTTGCGGCCGCCCCATCCGTCGTGTGCGTGCCTTCGTGTCCAAAGCCGATATTTTCGATAAGGTTCCGGCAGGGAATGATACTTAGCATTGCTTGCGAGAGTTTCGCGTACCCCCATTGGTAGTCCCACGTTCCGGGCGGCCGGGCGTAGAGCCGGTCATAAAGCGCCGCCCGCAAATTATATTCGGTCTCGTCCGTGACCACGGCTTTCAGCCCGCCGCTGGCACGAAGGCTCGGCCAATTTGAGAGGCGGAGGTCGTAACTGGTCCACGCGCGCCGCCACGAAGCCCAGCCCCAGATCGGACCGTACCGGCTGAAAATGTAGCTGGTAGGCCGAACGATTTCATCAAAGTAGCGCGGTCCGCCGCAGATTTGTCCGACGCGCGTGTCGTCGGCGTATTTCTCCAGCAACTCGTCGCAGAACCAGAAAAAGGACGGATCCGGCAGGCAGTCGTCCTCGATCACCACGAGGCGCTCCGCCCGGGAAAAGGCCCAAGTCAGACCGCTGGCCACGCGCGTGGCGCAGCCAAGATTCTGCTCCGCGTACTCGTACTCGACCTCGCACGGCCAGTCCACCCCGTCGGCGATGAGCCGGCGGACCGCCGCGCACTTTTCCCTGTCTTCCGGCCGGTGTTTCCGCGGCCCATCCGCCACCACCAGCAACCGCGGCGGTCGGGCTTCACGAATGGCGGCGAGGGTCCGCGCCGTGCAATCGGGCCGGTTGAAAACAAGGAAGGCGACGGGCGTTGTCATGAACTGGCTACGGCGGGCAATTCCACATTCAGGGCGGCCCGCGCGCGTGACCAGCGTCTGCCCCACTCGATGCCGGGAGCCTCGACTCCCACAAAAAGCAGCCAGGTCACAGGCAACAGAATCGCGGTGCAGGCCGCCGACAGCACGGCAAAGCGCGGAAAAGGCGCGGCCGCCGCGAACCATGGCCAACGGTCCAGCCACACCCCGACCGCAAACAGCACCAGGGTATGGGACAAATAAAGCGAGTAGGAACGCGCGGCGAGAAATCCGCTGAATCTCGAGCCGAGAAAATGTCGCAGGCCGGCAAAAAACTTTTCCCCGGCGGCCAGGCGCCCGGTGGACGACAGCGCAAGAATCAGCAGGATTGCCGTCACCGCCAGGACCACCTTGCTGGCGACCGCCGCCGCCAGCAGCAACGCAACGATTCCGGTCCAGGCCGCGGCGGGATGACCGCGCTTGCTCAGAGCCATGGCCTCGGCGCCGATCATCCCGACAAAAAACAATCCAATTTTAAGCACGATCAGCGAGGGTTGGACGAACGAGCCAAGCAATTTGGGATGCTCCGTGTCGTAGACCTGCCAGAGGAACCGGGACGAAATCACCGTCACCAGCGCCGCCGTCAGACCGGTGGCGAGCGGGCCGAAACGCCTCATGGCCAGGGCAAGGAACGGAAAAAGCGCGTAGAACTGCATTTCCAAGGCGATGCTCCAATCCGGAATCGGCATCGTCGCGCAATGGCCGGGAAAGAGGCCGAATAAAAAGCTGTAGTGGAGGATGGCGTCGGCGACCGGAGCGCCTCCTGGCTGCGCCGAGACGTGGCCGCGCAGGAATTCGCTCATTAACGAATAAAAAGTCCCGCCGAAAACGATGCTCACGGTCAGCAGAAGATAATAGAGCGGCGCGATCCGAAAAAAACGGCGGAGCCAGAAATTCCGCCACGTGGCTGGAGATTCCCAGGGCTGGTTGGCCTGGCGCTCGCGATAATGATGCATCATGAGAAATCCCGAGATAATCATGAAAAGATCGACCGCCTTGGCTGGAGCATCGAGAAGCGGAGCGCGAAACATCGTCGCGGAAGCGGCGTGGCCGAGGAACACCCAGACGGCGAGCCAGCCGCGAAAACCGTCCAGAAAATCGAGCCGGGATGTTGCCATGAATCGCGTCTGATCAGGTCACGGCCCAGAATTTCCAGGGCG
>Ga0070741_10016079_pt1 | contig 12561 bp, 10 predicted proteins | sample Coa_R1_4_FD_66440 | JGI IMG/M metagenome (GOLD analysis project Ga0070741, IMG submission 66440) | Surface soil microbial communities from Centralia Pennsylvania, which are recovering from an underground coalmine fire - Coalmine... | ecosystem: Environmental > Terrestrial > Soil > Unclassified ...
CTGGCGGCCGACCGGCGCGCCGCCCTCTACACCGGGTGGCAGCGGGCGGTCGCCCGCGCGCGCGACTGGGCCCGCGAGCCATCGTGACCGGGCCCGGGACGGGGCGGCGGGGTTCCGTTGAGGGCGCGGCGATGCTAGGGTGCTGTGACCCGATCCACGCCCGAGGGAGGTGGCCCGTGCGCACGATCGTGATCGCGCTGTCGCTGCTCGCCCTGGCGCTCGCCGGGCCGGCCCAGGCCCAGGCGCCGATCGAAGACGAGCTGGTCCTGCAGACCCCGGTGTCGAAGTTCGTCGTCGACGGGGCGCTGAAGGCGTTCGCCGAGTACGCGAAGGAGAGGTGGGGCGTCACGCTCCGGACCAACGCCCAGTATGCCGGCACGCCGGTGTCCTACGGCCGGATCGTCGAGTGGAAGGGGAAGCCGGAGGCGGACATCTTCTGGGGCGGCGAGTCGGCGCTGTTCGACAAGCTCGCCGAGCAGAAGCTCGTGGTGAAGCTCGACCTGCCACCCGCGGTCACCGAGCCCGTGCCGGCGACGATCGGCAAGCCGAAGCCCAACCCGATCAAGGACCCGAACGGCTACTGGATCGGGACGGCGCTGGAGCCCTACGGGCTCGTCTACCATCCGCGGCTCCTCAAGCGGCTCGGGGTGCCGGAGCCGAAGGACTGGGAGGACCTCCTGCACCCCAAGCTCAAGGGGAACGTGGCCCAGTGCGCGCCGACCCGGTCGTCGTCCAGTCACGCGACCTACGAGGTGCTCCTCCAGAGCCGGGGCGACGCGGCCGGGTGGGACTGGCTGCGGCGGCTCGCCGCGAACACCGGGATCTTCACCGCCCGGAGCCGGGACGTCCCGTCGGTCGTCGCCAAGGGCGAGTTCGCCGCCGGCTTCGCCGTCCCGTCGTACATGGCGTTCGAGGAGGTGCTGGCCGGGTTCGACCTGAAGTTCGTGTCCCCGAAGAACGCCTTCGTCACGCCGGAGCCGATCGCGATCCTCGCCGGCGCCAAGCATCCCCGGGCCGCGCGCGCGTTCATCGAGTTCCTGCTCACCGAGCGCGGGCAGCGCGTGTTCATGGAGCGCGGCCTGTTCCCGATCACGCCGAAGTACCGGGTCCAGGGGCTGCCGGGATCGGTCGCCGAGAAGGCGGTCGAGTTCACCGGCGGGGTCCGGTCGTACTTCGACGGCGAGGTGGGCAACGTCTACGACGACGACATCGCGCAGAAGCGCTACCAGGAGGTCAACGAGCGATTCCGGAAGGACATCGAGTCCGTCTGGGACCAGCTCAAGCGGTAGCGCGATTTCGGCGGGACCGGCGCGGCCCCGCGCGGCGGCCGGGGCCGCGGGGCGCGGGCCCGGCCGGCCCGCTGCCGCGCCCGGCATGAGCCCGCACCCTCGGCGGCGGCCGGGCGCTGGCCGGGGCCGGCCTTCCGGATGAGGATCGCCATCCGGGACGCCGTCAAGCGCTTCGGCGCGGTGACGGCGGTCGACGCGGTCACGCTCGAGATCCGGGACGGCGAGCTGTTCACGCTGCTCGGACCCTCGGGGTGCGGCAAGACGAGCCTCCTCCGGCTGGTCGCCGGCTTCTACCGGCCGGACGCCGGCGCGGTCGCGTTCGACGACCGCGTCGTGAACGACCTCCCTCCCTCGGACCGGAACATCGGCATGGTCTTCCAGAACTACGCGCTGTGGCCGCACATGACGGTGTTCCAGAACGTCGCCTACGGCCTCCGGCTCCGCGGCCTCCGAGGCCCGGCGCTGGCGACCCGGGTCGAGGAGGGGCTCCGCACGGTGAACCTGGCCGGCCTCGGCGCCCGGTACCCGGGCCAGCTCTCGGGCGGTCAGCAGCAGCGCGTCGCCCTCGCGCGGGCGCTCGTCCTGAACCCCGACGTGCTGCTCCTGGACGAGCCGCTGTCCAGCCTGGACGCCCAGATCCGGGTGCAGGTCCGGGCCGAGATCCGGAAGCTCCAGCAGGCGCTCGGGATCACCACCCTGTACGTGACGCACGACCAGGAGGAGGCGCTCTCGCTCTCCGATCGGGTCGCGGTGATGCGCGACGGGCGCATCCTCCAGCTCGGCCGCCCGCGCGAGCTCTACGAGCAGCCCCGGACGCGGTTCGTCGCGGAGTTCGTCGGCACCAACAACCTGGTCCCCGGGACCGTCGCCGAGGTCGCCGGACGGCAAATGATCCTCGTCGACACGGCGCTCGGGCGCCTCGGCGCGCGGCCGGCTCCCGACTGCCCGGATCGGCCGGGGCAGGCGTGCGTGCTCGCGATCCGTCCCGAGCACCTCACCCTGAGCGCGGCCGACGGGGCGCCGGGGACGGATGGGCGGAACCGGTGCCCGGGGCGGGTCGGGCTCACCGCCTACCTCGGGAACACGGTCCGGTACGACATCGAGACGGCGGCGGGGGTCACGCTCAAGGCCGACATCCGCGACGCCTGGGACCACGAGCCGCTGGCGCCCGGGACGCCGGTGATGGTCGGGTTCCCGGCCGCGGTCACCCTGGTGCTGGCGCCGGAGTGAAGCGACGCGGGTCGGCGCGGGCGAAGGCCGGCGGTGCCCGGCGCGGGGCGGCGCGTGCCGCCGGCGCCGCCGGCCGCCGCGGGAGCGCCCGAGCGGCGGCCGGAGCATCGCGTCGCGATGGCCTCCGGGCGGGCGCATGGAGGGGGCGGTGAGCCCCGCCCCCGGGTCGGGACGCCCGGCAGGGATGCCTCGCGTCGCGCCGGCGGCCGGGGTGCTCGCGGTGTGGGCGTTCCTCGGGAGCTTCCTCGTCTATCCCCTCGTCCACATCTTCTACGACGCGGTCACCGACGACCGCGGCGCCTTCACGCTCCGGAACCTCCACGACTTCCTGACCGACGGCTTCTATCTCCGGTCGCTCGGGAACTCCCTGCTCCTGGGGGTCGGCGTCGTCGCGGCGTCCTCCGTCCTGGGGATCGGGATCGCGCTGCTCCTGGTCCGCTACGAGTTCCGCGGCCGGCGCCTCTTCTCGTACCTCACCCTGCTGCCGATCATCTCGCCGCCCCTGGTCGGGGTCCTGGGCTTCGTGTTCGTGCTGGGGCGCGCGGGGACCGTCAACGTCCTCCTGATGGACTACCTCGATCTCCCCCGGCCGGTGAACTTCATGTACGGCCTCCATGGCGTGCTGCTGGTCGAGAGCCTGCACCTCTTCCCGATGATCACCCTGAACGTCGTCGACGCCCTTGGGAAGGTCGATCCCGCCCTCGAGGAGGCGGCCGAGAGCGTCGGTGCGCGGGCCTGGCGGCGGCTGTGGACCGTCACGCTCCCGCTGACCACCCCCGGGTACGTGGCGGGCGCGCTCCTGGTCTTCATCTGGACGTTCGCCGACTTCGTGACGCCGCTGGTGGTCGGCGTGCACGATCTCCTGGCTGCCCAGGCCTACCTGAACATCGTGCAGTTCGTGGACCGCCGCCTCTTCCGGATGGGGATCGTGATCTCGGCGCTCCTGGTGCTCCTGGCCGTGCTCTTCCTCGTCCTGGCGCGGCACTACGTGGCGATCAAGGATTACTCCTCGCTGGCCTACTCGCGCGTCGAGCGGCGCCGGCTCACCGGGGCCGCCCAGGTCCTGGCGGTGGCCGCGCTCTCGGCGGTGCTGGTCCTCGCCTGCCTCCCGTACCTCGGGCTCGGCCTGGCGGCCTTCGGGCGCGGCTGGTCGCTGACGCCGTTGCCCACCGCCTACACGGTCCAGTTCTTCGAGCGCGTGCTGGTCGAGACGCCGAAGTACGTGACCAACAGCCTCCTCTACTCCGGCCTGGCGGTCGCGCTCGGGATCGGGGTCGGGGTCCCGATCGCGTGGATGCTGGCCCGGACGCGCCTGCCGGGCCGCGGGATCCTGGACGCCCTGAACACGCTGATCCTCGCGATCCCGGGGACGGCGATCGGGATCGCCTATGTGCGGGCGTTCCACGGAGACCTCCCGGGCCTCGGCGTTCCGCTCACGAGCCTCTGGGTGATCCTGCCGCTCGTGCTGGCCGTGCGGCGGCTCCCCTACACGGTGCGCGGGAGCTATGCCTCGCTGCAGCTCGTGCATCCCGCGCTCGAGGAAGCGGCCGGCAGCGCGGGCGCCTCCCGGCTCCGGGCGTTCTGGGACGTGACGCTTCCGCTGGTCTGGAAGGGGATCCTCGTGGGCGGCCTGTTCTCGTTCATGACGTCCCTCCAGGAGGCGTCTGCCGTCCTCTTCCTCTCGCTGGGTGGATGGGAGACGATCACGGTCGGCATCTTCAACTTCTACATCGCCGGCAGCACGAGCGAGGCGGCGGCCCTCGGGGTGGTGCTGATCGCGGTGGCGGCGGTCTGCGTCGGGCTCGTCCAGCGCGTCGCCGGGGCGCGCCTCGGCGGCATGTTCGGGTAGGCCGATCGCGGGGCGCGGCGGCTGACCGGCGACGCTCCGGGCCCGGGTGGCGTCCGGCGGTCGCCGGTTGTCAGCACCGGGGACGTGTGCTACGGTTCACAAGCGCCTCAGTCACCCCCCTGGAGCACCGGTGTGAGTGCGGGAGAGCCGGGCGGACCTGACCGGCGCTGGCTTCGCCAGCTCGGTGTCCTCAGCGGGGTGGGGCTCACGCTGGTGGTCTCCACCGTGCTGGGCCTCTGGGGCGGCTACGCTCTGGACCGATGGCTGGGCAGTTCGCCCTGGTTCATGCTGCTGGGGCTGCTGCTCGGGGTCGCGTCGGGCTTCGTCAACCTCTTCCGCGCGACGGGACTGTTCGACCATGAAGGGAGGGCGGCTGACCGTGACGACGCGCGATGACCTCGCGCGCCGGGTCTGGGCCGTGACCGGAGGCCTGGGGGCCGCGCTGGCCGCCGGTTGCGCGCTGCTCGGAACCCCGGCCGACGCGCTCGGGGCCGTGGTCGGGAGCCTCCTGGCGGGGGCCAACTTCGGGGCGCTCGCCTGGGCGGCGGACCGGGCGTCGGCCGCCTCCACGCCGGCCACCATCGCGCGCCGGGTGATGTGGGTGGGCGCGAGCGGGCTCCGGCTGGCGCTGGTGGCGGTGGCCATCGGCGTCGCCGTGCGCCACCTCGGGGCGGGGGTGCCCGGGCTGGCGCTGTCGCTCGCGGTGTCGCCGGTGGCGGTGATCTGGGCCGGGCTGGCGGGCGCGCCCCGGGCCTGAGAGGAGAGGGGTGGAGGCGCTCGAGCCGCCGATCTTCAACACCTTCGGGATCCCGCACCACGTCGCGTTCGCCTGGCTCGTGATGCTGGTGCTGATGGCGCTCGCCGTCGCCATCCCGCGGCGGCCCGCGCTGGTGCCGCGAGGGCTCCAGAACGCCCTCGAGGCGGTGCTCGAGTTCATCCTCGGGCTCATCGACGATGTCATCGGGCCCGAGGGCCGGCGGTTCCTGCCGCTCATCGCGACGCTCGGCCTGTTCATCTTCGCCTCGAACCTGCTCGGACTGGTGCCCGGGTTCACGGCGCCGACCGACAACGTCAACACGACCGGGGCGTGCGCGCTCGTGGTGTTCTTCTCCTACCACTGGATCGGCATCCGGCAGCAGGGTCTCGGCGCCTACTTCCGGCACTTCGCCGGCCCGATGCCGGCCCTGGCGCCGCTCATGGTGCCCATCGAGCTCATCAGCCACCTGGCGCGGCCGCTCTCGCTGACGCTCCGCCTGTTCGGGAACATGCTCGGCGGTCACATCCTGCTGTCGATCGTCTTCTTCATGACGGTGGGCCTCTCGAGCTGGGCGCTCTCCGGGGCGGCCGGGGTGGCGGGCCTCCTGATCGGCAGCTTCGGCGCGGTCGCGACGGTGGTCTTCACGGTCGGGTTTCTCTTCCCCCTCAAGCTGCTGGTGGCGTTCCTGCAGGCGTTCATCTTCGTCATGCTGTCGATGCTCTACATCGCGGGCGCCCTCGAGGCCGACCACGGCGCCGAGCATGGCCCTGGCGGCCACGCGGGCCCGGGCGTCCCGGCGCCCGCCCACCACTAGACTCACCCCGCTGCCGGGCCGGCCCGCGCGCGGGGGAGGAGGAGCAACGTGCGTATCCTGGTGACGCTTCTGGGGGTTGCGCTGGGCCTCGCCGAGGGCGTGGCGCAGGCGCAAGGGGAGGCGGCGGCGACCGGGTCGTGGGTGGGCCCGTTCACGGTCGTCGCGGCCGGGATCGGGATGGCGATCGCCGCCGGGCTCTGCGGGCTGGGGCAGGCGCGCGCGATCGCGGCGGCGCTCGAGGGGATGGCCCGCCAGCCCGGCGCGGCGGCGCGCATCCAGACCGCGATGATCATCGGCCTGGCGCTGATCGAGTCGCTCGCGATCTACACGCTCGTCATCGCCATCATCCTGCTCTTCGCGAACCCGTTCAAGTAACGCGCCGGTCCGGGCGGGCGGGGGGCACGCCGCCCGCCCGCCCGCCCGGTCGGTCCCATGCCGCGCCCCGGCGCTCGCCTGCCCCGGATTCCGGAGATGACGGTCCGGCGCCTGTCCGTCTACTCCCGCTGCCTCGCCCAGCTGGAGGAGGACGGCATGAAGACGATCTCGTCCCACGAGCTGGCGGCCCGCTTCCATCTCAACTCCGCGCAGGTCCGGAAGGACCTGGCATACTTCGGGGAGTTCGGGATCCGCGGCATCGGGTACGATATCTCGACGCTCCGGGCGGAGCTCCAGCGCATCCTGGGGGTCGACCGCGAGTGGCGGGTCGTGCTGGTCGGGTTCGGCAATCTCGGATCGGCCTTGTTCCATTACCGCGGCTTCGCCCGCCAGGGGTTCCGGATCGCAGCCATCGTCGACGACGACCCCGCGAAGGTGGGGCGCTCGGCCAGCGGCCTGACGATCCTGCCGCTCGCCGAGCTGCCCCGGGCGGTGAAGGCGCAGGAGATCCAGATCGGCGTCGTCGCGGTGCCCGCGGAGGTGGCCCAGAGCGTGGCGGACCGCCTGGTGGCGGCCGGCGTGCGGGCGATCCTGAACTTCGCGCCGGCCCGCGTGAAGGTGCCCCGGGACGTCCGCCTGCAGAACGTGGACCTGTCGATCGAGCTCGAGAACCTGTCCTTTCACCTGGCGCAGGGGTCGCGGTGAGCCCGTGGGGTTCGCCGAGGCGGTAGACACGGACAGCGCGGCGCCGCGGCCGCCGCCGGCGGCGGGCGGTCGCGCCGCCCCTGCCGCTCCGGCCGGCGGCGGCGCCCTCGACGCCTGGGGCGACCTCGGCGCGGCCCGGGCGGCCCTGGCCCGCGGCACGCCCCGGATCCGGCTGGAAGGGCTCTGGGGCTCGGCGGTCGCGCTCGCCCTGGCCTGGCTCCTGCCCCCGCAGCGGCCCGCCGTCGTGGTGGTCGGCGACGAGCCGGCCGCCGGGCGAGCGGTCGACGACCTGCGCGCGTTCGCCGCCGCGCTCGGGGTCAAGCGGCCGGGCGAGATCGTCGCCGTGCCGGTCCCGCACGCCGCGCTGTGGCGGGACGGGGCCGCTCGCGAGGAGGACGCGGGCCGGGCGGGGATCCTCGGCCGGCTGCTCCGGGGCGAGCCGCTCTGGGTCGTCGCGACCCCGCGCGTGCTGGAGATGCCCTTCCCGACCCCCGCCGCGTTCCGGCGCCAGGTGCTCACCGTGGTCGCGGGCGACGCCCTCGACCGCGACGCGCTCGTCGATCACCTCCAGGGGGCCGGGTACGAGCGCGTCGAGACGGTCACCGCGGTCGGTCAGTGGGCGCTCCGGGGCGGGATCGTCGACGTGTTCTCGCCCGCCGCCGGGCTTCCGGTCCGCATCGAGCTGGCCGGGGACGAGGTCGAGTCGCTGCGGACGTTCGACCCCACCTCGCAGCGCTCGACCGCCGCGGTCGAGGCGCTCCTCGTCCTGCCGATGCTGGCCGACGAGGGCGCCGGGGGCGCCGGGTTCCGCGACTACCTCGCCGCCGAGGCGCCGGTCGCGGTCGCCGAGGCGAGCCTGCTCGATCCGGGCGCGGCCGGCGCCGGGGCGTTGCTGGCCCTCGCCCCGCGGCCCCGGATCGAGTGCGGCGTCCTGCTGACCGACGCGCCGGACGCGTTCCGACTCGAGAGTCGCTCGGTCGACACGGTGCGCGGCCAGTTCCGGCGGCTCGAGCCGGCCCTGGCCGGCTGGCGGGCGGAGGGCTTCCGGATCCGGCTGCTCGCGCCCGACTCGCAGACGGCGGGCCGCCTGCAGGAGATCCTGCGCGACCTGGGGTACGAGGCGCCGGTCGTCGACGCGCTGCTCGGGCCGGAGGCGGTCGCCGTCGTCGTGGGCGGCGCCCACGTCGGGTTCGAGTGCCCGGGGCTCGGCCTGGTCTGCCTCACCGAGACGGAGCTCTTCGGGCACCGCCGCACCATGCGGCGGCGACCCACCTACCAGCGCGGGGCCGCGATCGCCGCCTTCACCGATCTCGCGCCCGGCGACCTCGTCGTCCACGTCGAGCACGGGATCGGCCGCTACACCGGGCTCGTCACGCTGGACGTCGACGGCCAGCCCGCCGACTATCTCCTGCTCGAGTACGCGGAGGGCGCCCGCCTCTACCTCCCCGTCCAGCGGATGGCGGCGGTCAGCAAGTACGTCGGGAGCGGCGAGGGCGCGCCGCGGATCGACCGCCTGGGCGGCACCACCTGGCAGCGCACGAAGGAGTCGGTCCGGGCGTCGCTCCGCGAGATGGCGGAGGAGCTGCTCCGGCTGTACGCCGAGCGCCAGGTGGTCGAGGGCCTCGCCATCGGCCCCGACACGCCGTGGCAGCACGAGTTCGAGGCGGCGTTCCCCTTCGAGGAGACCCCCGACCAGCTGGAGACGATCCGCCAGGTGAAGGCCGACCTGGAGCGCGGGCACCCGATGGACCGCCTGGTCTGCGGCGACGTCGGCTACGGGAAGACCGAGGTCGCGATGCGGGCGGCCCTCAAGGTCGCCCTGGACGGCCGCCAGGTCGCGGTCCTGGTCCCCACGACCATCCTGGCCGAGCAGCACTGGAACACCTTCCGGGAGCGGTTCGCGCCGTACCCGGTGCGGATCGAGATGCTCTCGCGGTTCCGGTCGGCGGCCCAGCAGCGGGCGGTGCTGGCCGGCCTCGCCCGGGGCACGGTCGACGTCGTGATCGGCACGCACCGCCTCCTCTCGAAGGACGTCGCGTTCCGGGACCTGGCGCTCCTGATCGTCGACGAGGAGCACCGGTTCGGGGTCGCGCACAAGGAGCGGCTCAAGCAGCTGCGGAAGGCGGTGCACGTCCTCACCCTGACCGCGACCCCCATCCCGCGCACCCTGTCGATGGCCATGTCGGGCATCCGCGACCTCTCGGTGATCGAGACCCCGCCGGCGGACCGGCTGGCGGTCGAGACGGTCGTCACCCGGTTCGACCCGCGGGTGATCGCGGAGGCGATCGAGCGCGAGCTGGGCCGGGGCGGGCAGGTCTTCGTCGTGCACAACCGGATCCAGTCGCTGCCGGCGCTGGTCCGGCTGCTCGGGCGGCTCGTGCCGCGCGCCCGCATCGCGATGGCGCACGGCCAGATGCGCGAGGCGACGCTCGAGAAGACGATGCTGGCGTACGTGGACGGCGAGTACGACGTGCTGGTGTCGACCGCGATCGTGGAGTCGGGGCTCGACATCCCGGCCTCCAACACGATCATCATCAACCGGGCCGACCGGCTCGGGCTGGCCCAGCTCTACCAGCTTCGGGGGCGCGTGGGCCGCGACCGCCTCCAGGCCTACGCGTACCTGCTGATTCCCGCCGACGGCCGGGTGGACGAGACCGCGGCCAAGCGGCTCCGGGTCATCCAGGAGCTGACGGCGCTGGGCTCGGGGCTGAAGATCGCGCTCCGGGACATGGAGATCCGCGGGGCGGGGAACCTGCTCGGGGCCCAGCAGCACGGGCAGATCGAGGCGGTGGGCTTCGACCTCTACCTGAAGCTCCTCGAGGAGGCGGTGCGCGAGCTCCGCGGGGAGCGCGTCGAGGACGAGATCGATCCGATCGTGACCGTCGCCGCCGCCGCCTACCTGCCGGAGAGCTACGTGGCCGAGGCCGCCCAGCGGCTGGTCCTCTACAAGCGCCTGGCCGGCGTCCGGTCGGTCGAGGAGGTCGAGGACGCCCGCCGCGAGCTCCGCGACCGCTTCGGGCCGCTTCCCGACGCCGCGCGGCGGCTGCTGGACGTGGTGACCCTGCGCGTGCGGGCGAAGGCGCTCCGGCTGGAGCGCCTGGAGGTGCGCGGTGGCCGCGCAGTCCTCGCGTTCGCTCCGAGCACCCCGGTGCCGCCGCCGCGGCTGGTCGAGCTGCTGCGCCTGCACGGCCGGCGGCTGCGGGCGGTCCGGGAGTTCGTGCTCGAGGCCGCCCTGCCGCGCGGCTCCTGGCGCGAGACGTACCAGGCGCTCACGCGCCTGCTGGACGAGTTCCGGTGACCGCGAGGGGCCGCCCCGGCCCGGGCCTCGCCGGGCCTGGGGGGGCGGCCTCGGTCGCCGGCCGGCCCGGCCCGGGAGCTTGCCGGCGCGCGGCGGGGGAGGGTAGCGTGATGCGAGCGGCGCGATACGGCCTGATCGGCATCCTGGCCGCGCTCCTGGGCGCGTGCCGGGCGGCGGCGCCTCCGCTGCCGCCCATCCCCGCGAACAGCGGCGGGGTCATGGTGCGCGCAGGGGAGGCGCCGCCCGTCCGGGACGGGCAGGCGGTGATCGATCGGGTGGTCGCGGTCGTGAACGACGAGGTCATCATGATGTCCGAGCTCCAGGAGGCGGTCATCCTGTACCAGCGCGAGGCCCGGGGGGCGCCGGAGGGCTCCGACCTGGAGCGGATGGTGCTCAACCGGCTGGTCGACCACCGGCTGCAGGTCCAGGAGGCCCGGCGGGAGAAGATCGAGATCGGGGACGACGAGCTCCGCAACGTGGTCGACGACTTCGTCCGCCGCAACGGCAACGACCGGGCGAAGATCGAGACCCAGCTGCGCGCCCAGGGCGTGACGTGGGAGGCGCTCCGGCGCGAGCTGCGGGAGCAGCTCCTGGCCCAGCGCGTGCGGAGCCGAAAGGTCGTGCGGCGGGCCACCGTCACCGAGAACGAGGTGAGCGCGTACCTCGCCGAGAACCGCGAGCGCTTCGAGTCGGGGCTCCGGTACCACGCCCGGCACATCGCGATCACCGCGGACCCGCCGAGCTCTCCGGCCGCGTGGGACCAGGCCAAGCGGGACGCCGACGCGATCGTCGCCGCGCTGGCCGGCGGGGCCGACTTCGCGGAGCTGGCCCGGGCGCGGTCGAAGGACCCCTCGGCCGCCACGGGGGGCGACCTCGGCTGGCTCGCCCGCGGGGAGCTGGACGCGGCGTTCGAGGGGCCGCTCCTGCGGCTGGCGCCGGGCCAGGTGACCGCGCCGATCCGCTCCTCGGCGGGGTACCACGTGTTCAAGCTGGAGGAGCGCGAGGAGATGACCCCGGAGCGGCTGGCCGAGGCGCGGCAGCAGGTCCGAGACCTGCTGCTCCAGAAGAAGGCCCAGGAGCGCTTCGACGAGTGGCTGGAGGGGCTGCGCCGGCGCGCGCTGATCGCGATCCGGCTCTGAGCGGCCGGCCCGAGACCGAGGTGCCGACGCGGCGCCCCGGCCGCCCGGGGCCCGGCAGTGGGCCGGGGCGCGCACGGGCCCGGCCGGCGCGACCTCGCCGCTCGCGGGGGGGGCGGGTGCGGACACCCGGGGACACGTCCCCGGAAGCGGGAGGCACCGGACGATGAACATCCCGGAGACCCGGTACGCGAGAAGCGGCGACATGCACATCGCGTTTCAGGTCGTCGGCGACGGCCCCTTCGACCTGCTGTTCGTGCACGGGTGGGTGTCCCACATCGAGCATCTGTGGGAAGAGCCGAGCGTCGCGAGGTTCTTCACGGAGCTGGCGCGGTTCAGCCGGCTGATCCTGCTGGACAAGCGCGGCACGGGGCTGTCGGATCCGGTCCCGCTGAACCAATTGCCCACCCTCGAGGAGCGCATGGACGATCTCCGGGCCGTGCTCGACGCGGCTGCCTGTGACCGGGCGACGCTCGTCGGCACTTCGGAGGCGGGCGCCCTGAACCTGCTGTTCGCGGCCACCGAGCCGCACCGGACCACGGGGCTGATCCTGCTGAATTCGTACGCGCGGCTCGCGTGGGCCGAGGATTACCCGTTCGGGATACCGCGCGAGCACGCCGAGACGCTGCTGGCGTCGATCGAACGCGAGTGGGGCAAGGGCGTCGCGTTCGAGGCGCTGATCGCCAGCCAGTCGGACAACCAGGCCATGCGCGAGTGGTGGCGGCGGTACCAGCGACTGGCCGCCAGCCCCGGAGCGGCCGTGACGCTCCTGCGATCGGCGTTCGAGACGGATGCCCGCGGCGTCCTCGGCGCGATTCGCGTGCCGACGCTCATCTTGCATCGCGTGGGCGACCCCTTCACCGGGCCGGAGCACGGCCGGTACCTCGCCGAGCACATCGAGGGGGCCCGGTACGTGGAGCTGTCCGGCGGCGATCACCTGTTCTTCTCGGAAGACACTGACCGGCTGATTGCCGAGATCCGGGAATTCCTGACCGGCGTGCGGGAATCCGCCGAACCGGAGCGAGTGCTCGCCACGATCCTGTTCCTGGATGTGGTGGACTCGACGGCGCACGCGGCCGAGCTCGGGGACCGGCGGTGGCGAGACCTC
>Ga0070741_10016080_pt1 | contig 12560 bp, 11 predicted proteins | sample Coa_R1_4_FD_66440 | JGI IMG/M metagenome (GOLD analysis project Ga0070741, IMG submission 66440) | Surface soil microbial communities from Centralia Pennsylvania, which are recovering from an underground coalmine fire - Coalmine... | ecosystem: Environmental > Terrestrial > Soil > Unclassified ...
CCTTCCAATCGTCGATCGTGCCGGCGCGATCGAGCGGCCACCAGGTGAGATAGCGCACCGTGGCCACCTGCTTCGTATCCAGTGGCTGGCCAGCACCGCCCGGGCTACCGCTACAGGCCGCAAGCGCGCCCAGCGCCCCTGCCGAAAGCCCGCTCGCTGCCAGGTGGAGTATCGACCGCCGGCTCGTCGGCTGCCCCTGCTGTGATCGAACCATCGCCCGCTCCTTTCCTTGGCCTCCTGGATCGTGCTGGCTGCCCTCGCTGCCTTGCTCGCAGCTTGCTGGTCTCAGCCGGCGTTCTACAATACCCCATCACGTAAGCAAAGGAAAGCGGGCGTGCAGCGGATAAGCGTGGCCACTGCCGATCCTCCTGCCGTGCTACGCGTGCTACGCGGCATCTTCCCCGTGATCTACACCGCCTTCTTCGCCGATGGGCGGATCGACGAGCGCGGCGAGCGGCGCATCGTGGATTACCTCATCGCCTCGGGGGCGCACGGCCTGGCGGCGACCGGCGGCGCGAGCGAATCGGCCAAGATGACCCTTGCCGAGCGCAAGTGGCTGCTGGAGGTGTGTGCCGAGCAGGCGGCCGGGCGCGTGCCACTGATCATGGGCTGCACCGCCGGTACGGTGGAGGAGGCAATCGAACTGGTGCGCCACGGCGTACGGCTGGGCGTACGCGCCGCCTTTAGCTTGCTGCCGAAGGAGCAGCAGACGCTCAAGGGCGAGCCGCTCGCCGCCGCGCTGCGCCGTTACTACCTGACGCTCGGTGAGGCAAGCCAGATTCCTATCATGGTGCAGGAGGTGGCGAACCCCATTCCACCCGAGCTGATCGCCGAGCTGCATGAACGCTGCCCGAACGTCTGCTACGTCAAGGAGGAAGCGCCCAACACCGGCCACCGCCTGAGCGCGCTGCTCGAGGCCACCGGCGGTCGGGTGCAGGTATTCACCGGCGGTGTCCAGCTGCTCGATGACCTGGCTCGCGGGGCCGTCGGCGCCATTCCCGGCTCCATCGGCGTGGCCGACCTGGCCACGGCCTACAACCGCCATATGGCAGGCGATCGTGAAGGGGCGCGCCGCGCCTTCAACCACTTCCTGCCGCTTTCACACTGGCGCCGCCCGTTCGGGCTCATCGGCGCCAAGGAGGTACTGCGGCGGCTGGGCATCATCGAAGGCGCCTACCTGCGGCCACCTGCCGAGCAGTCGCTCGATGCCTTCGATCTGCGCGAGCTTGATGAGATCATGGCCCTCCAGGGCCCGCCCTTCTAAGCGCCGAGTGGCGAGCAGTGCCGGTTGCAGCGCTGCCGCGCCGGTGCTATCGTGCCTGCGCCGGTAGGCTTGGCGCCCAGTCCCATAGCCCCCGTAGCCCCGCTGAACACCTTCGGGAGAGAGACGATGGAGAGAGCATCCAGGCAGGCCAAGATCGCGTATGCCGTCCCCCCGGCTACCATCCCGGCTACCAGGCGCGCGCTGCTGATACAGGCGCTGTCCTCCGCTGCCATGCCCGCAATCCTCGCGGCCTGTGGGACCACCGCACCGCCGGCCGGTACTGGGAGCAGCGCTCCGCGCAAGGAGCCGGTTACCCTCGTCCTCAATGGGACCGACAGCGAGATGGGCGAGATGGCGGCCGCGCGCTTCCCAGCCTTCGAGCAGCAGTACGGCTACATCAAGGTGCAGTACGACAACGCGCCCGACTACGGGAGCAAGATCTTCGTGCTCGCCGCCGCCGATAGTCTGGGCGACGTGGCGATGTCGTATACCAACACCGGCCAGTACCACTTCATGGCCCAGAACGACGTCTTCGCCCCGCACGATCCCTACATCGCGCGCGACAAGTACGACCTCAAGCAGTTCTACGACCTCGCCGTCCAGGCGCTACGCATCGACGGCAAGCTCTACGCGCTCCCTTTCAAAGGCCAGATTGCTCGCTTCTTTCTGTTCTGGAATCAGGACGCCTTCGATGCGCGGGGTGTCAAGCCGCCCACGCCGCAGTGGACGTACAACGATCTGCTCGACGCTGCCACCAAGCTCCACCGCGCCAGCGGCGATGCGGTGGAGCTCTGGGGCTACGCCGGTGCCTGGAAAGAGCTCACCACCATGATCGCCTCGGTGCGGCCATGGGGCGGCGAGCTCCTCTCCGCCGATGGCCGGAAGGCGCTAACGAGCACGCCCCAGGTGCGCGACGCGCTGAGCTACCACTACGACCTCGCTCTCAAGAAGCGGGTCGGCGGGCTCACCACCCAGATCCAGCCCGACCCGAACACCGCCTTCTACGACGGCAAGGCGGCGATGCTCGGCCGGGTCAATGCCGGCACCGCCGGCACGGTGCTCCTCCGCGCCGAAGGCAAGTTCCGCTGGAATGCAGTGCGCATGCCCAAGGGGCCGGCCGGCAAGCGCGGCGGCATGTGGCTCCCCGGCACCATGTCCATGGTCAAGCACAGCAAGCATCTCGACGAAGCCTGGGAGCTCACCAGGTGGTGCTGTGACAAGGAGAGCGGCATCGCCCTCGCCATGCAGCGCAAGGGCTCCAGCACACCCGGCGCGCGCCCCGATGTCTACGGCGATCCCCGCCTGCTCAACCGTGAAGGCTACCCGCCCGGCGTCGGCGAAGAGCAGCGCCAGGCCATGCTCGAGCCCGAGCCCTACCTCACGCCCTGGAACTATCGCGGCGATGAGCTCAATAAAACGCTTGGCGAGGCACTGGATAAGGTAACCCTGGGAGAGATGGCCATCAACGAAGGCTCCCTGCAGGCTCTCACCGCTCAGCTGCAGGCGATCCTCGACCAGCCACCATCCCGCCTCCGCTAGCATCACGCGCCGCTCCGGCCCCGGGCGCAGCGTTCGCCGGAGCCGCCCGCTCTGCTGCCCCCGAAGGGAGGGGGACAGCCGCCTCGCCGGTACTGCCCGCCGGCGCCGCATCCGCTGCCGCCGGCCGGTGCCGTCGGTAGTCGACAAAGCGATAGCCCAGCCCCTTCTCGGTCAGAATGTAGCGCGGGTGCGCCGGGTCCGGCTCCAGCTTCTGGCGCAGGTAGCTGATGTATAGCCGCACATAGTGATCCTCGTCGCGATACTCCCAGCCCCACACGCTGGTCAGCAGCCGCTCGAAGGAGAGCACCCGCCCCGGCTGGCTCACCAGCTGGTAGAGCAGCCGGTACTCGGTGGGCGTGAGCGAGACCTTCTTGCCCCCGGCCCACACCTCGTTGCGGTCGAAGTCGATCCGCAGGTAATCGTCCACCACGATCTCCCCTTTCGGCTGGCGCGCAGACTGCTCCTGGCCCGGCTCAGCGCCGGCCACTGGCAGAGGCCGGCCAGGTACCTCCGCCGTGCGCCCATCGTCGGCGAGCGAATCACTGCGACTCAGCATGGCACACCTCCTCAGGGCCGGCCGGGGACACCCTGGCAGGACATAGGCCCGGCGACCCGCAGCCGGTCCTCTCCACACTCCCCTATCCAAGTGCAGTATCGCCGGGGCGCTACAAGAACGACGCAGGAATTCGTATGGATGCGTGTAGGGATTGCTGGAGCCTGGCCATTGGCCGTGCTCGCCGCTCACCAGATGATGAGGGCAATCGCCACCGCGACGAGGAGCCGCTGGAGCCTGGCCATTGGCCGTGCTCGCCGCTCACTCTACCGCGGAGGCCCGGAGCGGCCATGCGCGCGAGCGACCTTCGCCCGCCTATGGGCTGCCCTCTCACGGGGGTACCGAGGCAGGTTCCGGCTTGGCGCTGGTTTTAGGCGGATGGGGCACTGCCAGGAGCAATTGCGTCAATCCTGTCATTGAGTGCCGGCGCCGGCCAGGGCGGCCACATGCGCCGGCACCCAGGCTGGAGGATCGCTCGCGGGGAAGGACTCCTCGCTGGCGACGATCACCGGATCGGTCGCTTCCCGCTCGTCCGGCTCGGCCGAGGCTGGTAGGAACCCAGGCGGCCGCTCTGCGCCCTCCTGGCCGGCTCCGGCCAGAGCCGGCTTCGTTTCGGCCGTGCCTGAGCCGGCAGGCGATACCTCCTGGGCAGCCGGCCGCTCCTCCGCTCGGATCACCTCCGGGAAGAAGACCATTGCGCGCACGGCATCCGAGAGACGACGGCAGAGCAGCGCTTCGGGGAAACCATAGCTGGCGCCGTAGCCTTCCACCTGGAGCCTATCGCCCGGCCGCAGCCCCCAGGGCGCGCGCTCGGCCATCCGCCGCCAGGAGCGCGGCCAGATGGTGGGGTGATAGCCGCGAAAGATGACCCGCGTGCCGATAGGGAACTCGTGCATCAGACGCTGCACGTCGGGATCGCTGGCAATCCATGGCTGGCTCTCCACGGTGGAGGAGCTGCGGCATACTGGTGGTGCAGGCTGGGACCCGGCCAGAGATGCCGCTCCACTGCCTCCCTCGCCGCTCTCGCGCACCGGCGACGGAGCAGGTGGAGCGGTAGCGGCCAAGGCAAGCGTTGGCAGGATGCCGGATCCTGTGTCCTGCTGGTGCTGACCGGGTGAAGCAGGTGAGGCGGTAGCAGCCAGGACGAGCGTTGCCATTGCCATCCTCCTCGGCTCTGGTTTAGGGGCGAGCCACGCGCACACGAATGCGACGCGGCCGGTGGCGCCAGGATTCCCATCCGCCGCGCACGGCGGCCGGCAGCAGCAGCAGCCCCGCCGCAATCAAGCCGGCGGCGACGAGCAGCGCCAGCAGCACCGGCCAGAGCACCAAGGCTACTCCCATCGCGATGAAGGCGATGGCCAGCGCGAGCACGCTCCACCAGGGCAGGCTCGCCTCAGCCTCCAGGTCATCGACCACGACGACCTCAGGGATGAACCACCAGAAGCGGAGCATCCGTGTAGATCACCTCCCTCTACCAACCTTACCAGCCTGCCAAAGCCAGGCGGGAAGCCTGCTGGGTCCAGACCTGACCCCCAGCTCTGGGTTCCACCATGGCCCGGGCTTAGTCCCAGTCTCCCACCGGCCCGTTGGAGCCGTATCGGGCCGGCGTAGGAGCTGGATTAGAACCGCCCCTTTGAGAGCTGGCTGCCGGGCATCGGCGATTCTTGTGCCCCGCTGGCACAACCGTGGCACCCCTGGCGCGCTGGCAGAGTGGCAGAGCGGCCGGCCGCGGCCGAAGCGGTTCTTACGCCCTTCTTGCGCAACCTTTGCACCAGCCTGCTCTGCGGCAGCGTAGGGTTGAAAGTGAAGACCGTGGGCTCGATGGCAGGAGCTAGGCGGTCGCAGGTTGGACTCGCCGGACGCGTTCCGGCGTGACGGCGCAGCTCCTGTCCATGAGGAGCTCCGTGGGCCAGGCTCATCGAGCCGGCGTCGACTTGAAGCGCACAGGTGCGAGGGCAGAAAGGCAGCAGCGTGCAGGAGGGACGGCAATGGCTTCGGCTGAGTGGAACTGGCTGTTTCGCTCCAGCATCCGATCGCTATGGGGAGCTGAAGCCGAGGGCCTCGATGGCGACTGGCTACCGGCAGTCAACGTCTATGAGACAGCTACCTCCTGCATCGTCGTCGCCGAGCTGCCCGGAATCTCACTCGACGACCTCGCGCTGGCGCTGGAGGAAGACAGGCGCACGCTGCTGATCTCCGGCACGCGATCGACCTCGCTGTACCTGCCGAAGCACTCCGAGCGGCGCGTGCGCTGCCATCAGCTCGAGATCGCTTCAGGCCGGTTCGAGCGCCGCGTGGCCTTGCCCTGCACCGTGGATGTGGCCGGCGCCACGGCCGAGCTGCGTAATGGCCTGCTGCAGGTGGCGCTGCCCAGGGTGGCACCGCCGGCTGCGATCCGCATTCCGGTGAGGAGCGGCAGATGATCCCCTGAGCACGAGAGTGCCTCTCGCGCTCACGCCAAAGAGCATGCAGAGGCAGAGCAGAGGCAGAGGAGGACCTGGCATGAATCCTGTTCGCACGCCCGCACTTGAGATGATGCTCCCCGGCAGCCAGCTGCTCCAGAGCGGTAGCGGGATCCTCATTCCGGCACACGCGGCGCGGGACGGGCATGAGCCGCGTCGGAATGGCCTCTCCCGCGATCTCGCCGAGACACTGCCGGGCGAGCTAGCCGTGCTCCCGGCACGTGATGGCGTGCTGTTCCCCGGCATGGCCATGCCGGCAGCCATTGTGGGCGAGCCATGGGTCCAGCTGCTAGACGAGGCGGCCACGCAGGGGACGCCGATTGCTATCGTCGCGCAGGTGCAGCCAGATGGCGGGCCGCAGCCCAGCAATCTCTATCGGGTGGGCACGGCGGCGCGCATCGCCGGCCTGCGCCGGCTGCCGAACGGTGCAGTGCAGGTGCTCCTGCAGGGCATTGCGCGCGTGCGCATTCTGGAGTTCACGCGCACCGAGCCGTATCCACGCGCGGCCGTGCTTGCCCTGCCCGAGCGCGCCGAGGGCACGGCCACAGCGGAGCTCGAGGCCCTGCGGCGCACCGTGCTCGATCTCTTCGCGCAGGTGGTGCGTCTCTCGCCCGTGATTCCCGAGAGCGCTGCCGCGGCGGCGGCCGAGATCGATCGGCCCGGGATGCTGGCCGACTTCTGCGCCAACGCCATCGATCTCCCCACCGCCGATCGCCAGCAGGTGCTCGAAGCGCTCGATCCGGCCGAGCGGCTGAAGCTGGTGGCCACCTATCTCGAGCGCGAGCTGCTGGTCTTAGAGCTGGGCCACAAGACACACGAGGAGATCCACGAGCGGGTGCATAAGCAGCAGCGCGAGGCCCTGCTCCGCGCCCAGCTGGAGAAAATCCAGCGCGAGCTGGGCGAGCTCGACCCGCAGGAAGCCGCCGTCAAGGAGCTCAAGGAGCGGATCGAGCGGGCCGGCCTGCCCGAGGAGGCGCGCAAGGAGGCCGAGCGCGAGCTCGAGCGGCTCAAGAAGCTCCCGGAGGCCTCGCCCGAATACCATCTGATCCGCACCTACCTTGATTGGCTGCTTGCGCTGCCGTGGAACCAGACCACCGAGGATAATCTAGATCTGGCGCATGCGCGCGAGGTGCTCGACGCCGACCACTACGGGCTGGACCGGGTCAAAGAGCGCATCCTCGAGTATCTGGCCGTGCGCAAGCTCAAGCCGGACCCTCGTGGGCCCATCCTCTGCTTCGTCGGCCCACCCGGCGTGGGGAAGACCAGCTTGGGCCAATCGATCGCTCGGGCGCTGGGGCGCAAGTTCGTGCGCGCCAGCCTGGGTGGGGTGCGCGACGAAGCCGAGATCCGTGGCCACCGACGCACCTACGTCGGTGCCCTCCCCGGGCGCATCATCCAGGCCATCCGCCGAGCCGAGAGCCGGAATCCGGTATTCATGCTCGATGAGGTCGATAAGCTGGCGGTGGGGTTCCAGGGCGACCCGGCAGCCGCGCTGCTGGAGGTGCTCGACCCCGAGCAGAACCACGCCTTCGTCGACCATTACCTGGATGTGCCGTTCGACCTCTCGCAGGTCTTCTTCATCGCCACGGCCAACGTGCTGGAGCAGATTCCTGGGCCACTACGCGATCGTATGGAGGTGATCGAGCTCCCAGGCTACACCGAAGAGGAGAAGGTGGAGATTGCCCGCCGGCATCTGCTGCCCAAGCAGCTGGCCGCGCACGGTCTGCAGCCGGCGCAGCTCGACCTCCCGGAGGAGACGCTGCGGCGCCTGATCCGCGAGTACACGCGTGAGGCAGGCGTCCGGGGCCTGGAGCGCGAGATTGCCACCCTGTGCCGCAAGGTGGCGCGGCGTATGGTGGAGCAAAGGGTCGAGCCGGTGGAGCACGGTGAGCCGGCGCCGCCCAGCAGGGCCATCACCATCGGGCCGGGTGATCTGGAAGACTACCTGGGGCCGCCACGTTTCCGTGGCGAGGTACTGGGTGAGGCAGACGAGGTGGGTGTGGCCACCGGCCTCTCCTGGACGCCGGCCGGCGGGGAGGTGCTCTTCGTCGAGGCCAGCGTCGTGCGGGGCAAGGGGCGCTTCGAGCTCACCGGGCAGCTCGGCGACGTGATGAAAGAATCTGCCAAGGCCGCACTGACCTACGTGCGCTCGCGAGCCGAGGAGCTGGGCCTGCCCAGGGACTTCCCGGACCGCTGGGACGTGCACATCCACGTGCCCGCCGGCGCCGTGCCCAAGGATGGGCCATCGGCTGGCGTGACGATGGCCACTGCCCTGGCCTCGGCGCTCACCGGCCGACCGGTGCGGCGTGAGGTGGCCATGACCGGCGAGATCACGCTGCGCGGCAAGGTGCTGCCGGTGGGCGGCATCAAGGAGAAGGTGCTGGCAGCCCACCGTGCCGGGGTCAAAACCGTGCTACTCCCGGCAGAGAACGAGAAGGACCTGCGCGACGTGCCGGAGGAGGTGCGCCGGAGCCTGCGCTTCGTCTTCGTCCGCCATGCGGACGAGGTGCTGGCCGAGGCGCTCTATCCGCCGTCGGCCGCGCGGGCCGGCGCCGCCGAGGCGTCTAGAAGAACGACCCAGCCTCTCCGGGCGGTGGCACTTCCGGCAGCCTAACCGGCTCCCACCGCCCATCGCTGCCGAGCCTGGCCGGGAGCCGCTGCAGCCTGGCCGGCACTCGCCCACCTGCCGCCGGGGAGCCGGCAGACCCCATGCTCAATCGCGCCGCGGCGGCCTCTGCCGAGTTGAGGCCATCAGGCCCGCATGAGCAGGACAGCGGTGAGGCCCTCCCGGATGAGCCGGACGGCGATGGCGGCGAGCAGCAGGCTGATCACCTTGGAGGCGGCGCGCAGGCCATTACGGCCGAAGAGCCGGGTCAGCGTGCCTGCCCGGCGGAAGAGCCGCCATGCCACCAGCAGATTGGCCAGCAGCGCCAGTGCCGTCAGCGGCACGCCGTGGCGATCGACCAGTACCAGCAGGGTGGCCAGCGTTGCCGGGCCGGCCAGCAGCGGCGTGCCGATGGGGACGACGCCCACCTCTGGGCGCGCCGCGCTGCCGCGCGCCTCGTGGCCGCCGCCCACCACCAGATCACTGATGGCCAGCACGAGCAGCACGGCCCCACCAGCAATGAGGAAATCGGGCACGCCGACGCCAAGCGTGTTCAGCAGCCACCGGCCCCCAATCAGGAAGACGAGCCCGACGGCGAGCGCCGTGAGCAGCGCGGCGCGGAGCTGGCGCTCGCGCTCTGCCGGCGAGAGGTCGGCCGTCCAGACGACCACCAGCGGCAGCGCGCCGATGGGATCCATGGCCACGAAGATGGGTACGAAGAGCTCCAGGATCACGCGCCAGGACTCGAGCAGCGCGGGCGCGGGCGTGAGATTCATGGCCCAAAGAGGCTACACTCCAGGTGCCCAACCATGCCGTTCAGCGCACTGGATCTGCTGTGGCTCTTCTTCATCGTCTCGGCGGTGCAGCCGCTGATCAGGCAGCGCTGGATCGAGCTGCAGCGACTGCATCTGCTCCAGCGGCTGGAGCACAAGCGCCGCAGCCGGGTGATCACGCTGATCCACCGCCAGGAAGCGATGGCCTTTCTGGGCATCCCGATTGCCCGGTACATCGACATCGACGATTCGGAGGCGGTGCTGCGCGCCATTCGCCTTACCCCGCCGGAGATGCCGATCGATCTGATCTTGCACACGCCGGGCGGGCTGGTGCTGGCCGCCGAGCAGATCGCCCTTGCCCTGGCGCACCATCCTGGCAAGGTGACCGTCTTCGTGCCGCACTATGCCATGTCGGGCGGCACCTTGATCGCGCTGGCGGCGGACGAGATCCGGCTCGACCGGCACGCGGTGCTGGGGCCGCTCGACCCACAGCTCGGTGAGTATCCGGCAGCCTCGATCCTGGCGGCTGCCGAGCGCAAGCCGGTGGCCGAGCTTGACGATGAGACGCTGATCCTGGCCGACCTCTCGCGCAAGGCGCTCCGGCAGGTGCACCAGGCGGTGGTCGAGATCCTCACCGCCAACGGCATGGCAGCGGAACGCGCGGCCGAGCTGGCGCAGGCGCTCACCAGCGGGCAGTGGACACACGACTATCCGATCACGCTCGACCAGGCGCAGCGGCTCGGCTTACCGGTGCAGAGCGGCCTGCCGCAAGAGATCTACGCGCTGATGGACCTCTACCCGCAGCCGGCACAGCGGCGCCCCTCGGTAACGTACGTGCCGGTGCCCTACCGCCGCGCGCCGGCAGCGCCGAGCGGCCGGCCCGCCGGCCAGGGCCGGCCGGAGGAACGCTAGCAGGGACTAAAGGAGGGGCTCATGCGGTCGTTCGGCGTGCTGCTGGTGCTGGGGCTTGTCGTGCTCGCCTTCCTGTGGGCACTATGGTTCACGCAGGCGATCACGGTCTCGTTCCAGAAGCTGGGGCTTTCCCCACAGGCGGGGCTGCTCGTGCTCCTGCTTTCGCTGGCCGGCGGTTACGTCAACATTCCGATCAGTCGCCGACAGATCCGCCGCCCGTGGCCGGGTCCCTGGGAGGCATTGTGGCCGTGGGCGCTGGACGATCCCCATGAGCCATCCGGCGCGCACTGGTGGCGCTGGCCGGGGCTACGGGAGTGGCTGCTCTTCTACCAGCCGCCGGTCGTGCGCGAGCAGGTCATCGCACTCAATCTCGGCGGCGCGGTGGTGCCCCTGCTGGTCGATCTCTATGTGCTGCCCCACGCACCGCTCCTGCCGGTGGTGGGAGCCACGGTTGGCGTTGCGGCGGTGTGCTACGCGGTGGCGCGCCCCGCGTGGCCCATGGGCATCGTGGTGCCCACCTTCGTGCCGCCGCTGGCGGCGGCGCTGCTGGCGCTCCTCCTGGCACCCGGCCAGGCAGCGCCGGTGGCCTACATTGCGGGCACCCTGGGAACACTGATCGGTGCCGACCTGCTCCATCTGCCGGAGGTGCGCCACTTCGACACCCAGCTGCTCAGCATTGGTGGCGCCGGCGTGCACGACGGCATCTTCTTCGCCGGCGTCATTGCCGCCCTGCTGGCCTGAGCGAGAGGCAGTCATCGCTGGCTCTCCCACCTTCCTGGGGCCTTCATCGCGCCTTCATGGGGCACCGCGCTGGTCTGCAGCGATACCGGCGCGCAAGATTTGCGTCGCTCCGATGGGGCCCTGATGCGCTTCTAACACCGGTGCCCTATAAGCGAGGATGGAGTGTGTGCTCCACCTGGACAAGCTGGACGAATATGGAGCACCAAGGAGGGAGTGAAGCATGCTGCAGCAGATCGTTCCTCAGCTACCGGCAGCCCTCTCGGCCGATGCCGGTCTCCTGATCCTGCGCGTAGTGGTTGGTCTCATCTTCGTCGGCCATGGCCTGCAGAAGCTGGCGGGCTGGTTCGGCGGGCACGGTCTGGCCGGCACCGCAAGCTGGTTCGGCATGCTGGGCCTGCGGCCGGCAAAGTTCTGGGCGGTGGTGGCCGGGCTGGGTGAGACGCTCGGTGGCACCGGCCTGACGCTCGGGCTGCTCACGCCCTATGCCGCCGCGGCGGTGATCGCGGTGATGCTCAGCGCCATTGCCTTCGTCCACTGGAGCAAGGGCCTGTGGAACGCGAATGGCGGCTATGAATACAACCTGGTGCTGTTTACCGTGGCGGCCGTGGTTGGCCTGATGGGCGCGGGCGCGTACTCGCTCGATGCCATCTTGAGCCGCTATAGCTACCCGCTGACGACGATCCAGGCCTTCATTATTGGCGTCGCCATCGCGGTGATCGCGCTCTGCATGGAGCTGCTGATCGCCAGCCGGACCCACCGGCAGCTGGTGGCGGCGGGTGCCCAGGGCAGCAGCGCAGCGGCCCGGGCGGCCTGAGCGTCTCCCTCAGCGCTGGCCGTTCCCCGGTGCCACTCGCAGCGCGGGCTGAGCCAGGCGATCGATGGCACCGGGGAACGGAGGCAAAGTATCAGGAGGTACGAGGTCGCAGGGTGGACTCGCAGAACGCTTTCAGGAGTGGCTGCGTACGTCCTGAAAGCATGTCGCCCAGGCAGTGGCTGGAGCCGGGTAGCCTCTGGCAGGCGGGAGGCAGGGAGAGAAGCCTGATGCGCACGAGCCCAGCCCTTGCCGCGGGCCGGTGCGGGCGCGTTATGCTTTAGTAGGGTGCCTGGCCGGGGGATCCAGAGCGCTCATGGAGCAGGGTCTCCAGGCTGGGTCGTCGCACTGGCTGAGCCACCCGCCGCCGATCACGCCTCACACAGTGCCGCGTCGTCTAACGGTAGGACGCCTGACTCTGGATCAGGAAGTTGGGGTTCGAATCCCTGCGCGGCAGCCCAGCACAGAGATGGTTTTGCGGCGACAGCCGGGGCTGTCGCCGGCATAGCTTGGACAAGCGTTAGCAGGCTCGAGACGGCCCATTACCATCTCCCACTTGGTGGTAGCCCATTACCATCTCCCACTTGGTGGTAGGAAACCTCATTGGACCGTGCTCGGGTGGCGGTCGATGGGAACACGCCCCTTGATAGCGGTCGATGGGAACACGCCCCTTGATACTTGATAGACGGCAGCCGGGCCCAAAAGCCCACCTGGGTAAGGTGCTGGTTTGGTTTAAGGCGCAGGGACCTGAATGGGAGCAGCGCATAAATGCCGCGTTCCGTCTTTACGCCGAGGCGCATAGGACGGCCGCTCGAGCTCGACCATCAGCCTGAACGCGCCCTCCTGTCCCGCGCCGGCCGGTGACCACCATCACGACGGCCTTGCGCCCCGCCCGCCTGG
>Ga0070741_10016081_pt1 | contig 12560 bp, 9 predicted proteins | sample Coa_R1_4_FD_66440 | JGI IMG/M metagenome (GOLD analysis project Ga0070741, IMG submission 66440) | Surface soil microbial communities from Centralia Pennsylvania, which are recovering from an underground coalmine fire - Coalmine... | ecosystem: Environmental > Terrestrial > Soil > Unclassified ...
ATTCTGAACGAGTTTTACGCCGACATGAAAAAAGAGGCGTCTCTGCCAGAAAATCAAATTACCCTGAATATCGTGGATGCCAAAGGCGACGCGGTCAAACAGTCCGCCGACCTCGAAGCATTTTTGGCGCAGGGCTATGATGGTATTTTCTTCCTCGCGCTCGCGCCGGGCGGCTTGGATGACTTTGTCAAGCGCGCAACCGATAAAGGGGTTTGCGTCTTTAACCACAGCGCCTCGCCCGTAACCGGCACGACGCAGAATGTGGTGCTTGACCAACACGCCAGCGGTTACGAAGTCGGCAAGTACGCCGCCAAGTGGATCAATGATCGCGGCGGCAAGCTCGAAGTGGCATATCTTTCCAACAAAGAAGACCCGCAGCTCCAGCTCCGCAGTCAGGGCGAAAAGGATGCGATTAAAGAGCTCGCGCCGAACGCGGTAGTCGTCGGCGAAGTCGAAGCCAATACGATTGAAAAGGGCGCGGCAGGCGCGGCGAACCTCTTGCAAGCACATCCGAACATTTCGGTCATCCTCGCCTTCTCGGATGACGGCGGCTTGGGCGCGTATCAGGCCGCAACCGAAGCAGGCAAAAAAGACCCCAACACGTTCTTTATCGGCAGTCTCGATGGTACGAACCTTGTCTTTGACAAGATTCAAGAAGGCGGTATCTATCAGGCAACGTGGTCGTACCTCTTCCCGTTCAGCGCGGTGCAGTGGATGCGCGACATGGAAAAATGTCTGCGCGGCGAAAAAGTTCCGCCAACCCGCACCGAATTCGGACGCCTCGTCACCAAGGACAATTTGGCAGAAGTTCGCAAGATGGTCGCCGACCCCCTTGCGCCCGACGTGCAAAAGTTTTATAGTGACCCGGCCGTGATGAAGTACAGTGATACCCCATTGACAACCCCGAAGTAAATGTAGGATGTAGGGCAAGTTTATTGCGACGCAGTTCGTCGCCACTTGCCCTACATAATCAATTCGCAATGACCGAACCACAACCTGCCGCGTCCCAAAACGGTAAACCGCTGGTGCGTTGCATCGGCATCACCAAATACTTTGGTGGTGTGCTCGCGCTCAACACTGTTTCCCTCGACCTGTATCCCGGCCACATCGTCGCGCTCGTCGGCGATAACGGCGCGGGCAAAAGCACGCTGGTCAAAATCTTGAGCGGCATCCACCAGCCCGACGAAGGACAGATTTGGGTGGGCGATACTGAAGTCCAGCACATGACCCCGCACTATGCCCGCCAATTGGGAATTGAAACGGTCTATCAACACTTATCTCTGTGTGACAATCTCGGCGCAGCAGCGAATGTGATGTTGGGTCAAGAACCCGTCCGCTTCAAACTGGGCCCGATTCGCCTGCTCGACCAAAAACGCGCTATCACCGAAGCCAAGCGGCGCGTGAACGAAGTCGGGGTGAACCTCGATGATTTCCAGACCCCGGTGCGCCGTTTGTCTGGCGGTCAGCGTCAAGCCATCGCCATCGCGCGCGCGACCGTCAAGGCGCATCGGCTGATTATGTTTGACGAACCTACAGCAGCGCTCGGCGTTCGCCAAACCCGCGCGACCCTAGACTTGATCCGCCGCGTCGCCAATCAAAACGTCGCCGTAATTATGATTAGCCACAATCTGGACGATGTGTTTGCCGTCGCCGACCGCGCGGTAGCATTGCGTCTGGGACGTATCACCCTGGACAAATCGCTCGCGGATACGTCACGAGAAGAGGTAGTCGCATGCATGACCGGGATGCTCTTTCAGAAAGCCAACTAACCGGACAACCCCAAGCGATACCCGCCCCGCGTGACAATCCGCTGCGCGGGTTGTTACGCGGCAATGTACGCAATCTGGGGCTGTTGACGGCGTTGGCATTGGTGCTGCTCATCCTCGCCATTTTCAGCCCAACCTACATGAACATTGACAATTTCATTGTCGTCGGGCTTCAAGTCTCGTATATCGGAATTGCGGCGCTGGGGACTGCCTTTCTCATCATCAGCGGCAACGTTGACCTCTCACTCGGTTCCATCTTTGGCTTGTGCGCGGCGGTAGCGGCATACCTTTCCTTGAGTATCAATCCGCAATTGGCGCTGCTCGTCGGAATTCTGCTGGGCGGCTTGCTTGGACTCATCAACGGCTCAATGGTCTGGCGCGTCAAGATTTCTCCTATCATTATTACTCTCGGCAGTCTCACCATCATTTATGGGTTGGTGTTGCTGCTCACTGGCGGCTACACCATTCGCGGCGTGCCGAAAGACTTTGGCTTGATTGGTCAATTTCGCCTGTTCACCGTGCCAACGCCGGTCTGGGTGTTTTTGATTTTTGCCGTCATCGCCCATTTCTTTTTGCAAACCACAACCATCGGACGTCACATTTTTGCGATTGGTGGAAATCGGGAAGCAAGCGAAGCCTCCGGTTTGCGTGTTCGCCGTCTAGTGCTTGGCGTCTTTATGGCGAATGGTCTCATCGTCGGTCTCGCGGGCGTTCTAGCAGCCAGTCGTTTCGGCACCGCATCCCCTACCTTTGGCGTTGGCTATGAATTGGATGTGATTACGGCGGTGATTCTCGGCGGCGTCGCGTTTACTGGCGGTGAAGGGAATATCATCGGCGTGGTACTCGCGGTGATTCTGCTTGGCGTGCTGGACAGTGGACTCGTCGCGCTTGGCGTGGACCCTCATTACACCTACGTCGTCAAAGGTTCTGCCCTGATTATTGCAGTCACACTCGACCAATTGGCACACGAGCGCCAGGAACATTTCCGCACGCTGCTCGCCATGCGCGAACGAGATCGAACGTAGAAAAAGACCTGACGGGTTTTTGGAAACCCGTCAGGTCTCATAAAGGATTGATGCATGACACGTGTTAACGTACTCGATCATATTGCTGTGACGGTAAGTGACCTGAATCGTTCCCTCGCGTTTTATCGGGATCTGCTCGGCTTGAAAGAAGTCGAGCGCCATCATCTGGAAGGCGAAACGATTTCCAAAATGGCTGCCAAGTCGGGCGTGGTTCTCGACGTGGTGCGCCTATGCGCGCCCGATACGCCGAGAGTGCTGATTGATTTGCAGCAGTATCACGCGCCCAAAGGTAAAGTATCCACCGCGCAGCTCGGCGATGCCGCCCATTCCCATTTCTGTTTTGGTGTACCCGATGTTTGGGCAGCATACCGCGACCTTTCCGCAAAGGGCGTAGAATTTATTTCCGAGCCAGTCACCTTTGAGCTCGAATCCGGCACACTCCACGTAGTCTGGATGAAAGACCCCGACGGATTCATTCTGGAATTAGTAACAAGCGCGGGCGAATCTTCTGCTCATCATTAGGGAACCACGAATCTGCGCGAATCTACACGAATTAAAAAGTAAAATTAGCGTAGATTCGCGCAGATTCGCGGTTACTTGTATTGAATTATGCCGAGATATGACCTTGATGGAAAGGTGGCAATTGTAACAGGCGGCGGGCGCGGGATTGGACGCGCAATTGCGCTGCGTCTCGCGCAAGATGGCGCGCGAGTCGTCGTCGCCGACCTGAATGAAAATAACGCTTCACACGTAGCACAGGAAATTCAAGACAAGGGCGGTGACGCCTTTGCTTTCGCGGTAGATGTGACGCGCATGGAACGTGTCGAAGAAATGATACGCGAGACCATCGCGCGCTATGGACGATTGGACATTCTCGTAAACAATGCGGGCATCGGGGCAATCGCGCCGCTGATGGACACCGACGAGAAAACATGGGACGCGGTGATGGATGTGAATGCGAAGGGCGTTTTGCTCTGCTCGCAAGCCGCCGCGCGGCAAATGATTGCTCAAGGCAACGGTGGACGAATTATCAATAATGCATCGGGCGCGGGAAAAATTGCGCCGGGCAAAGGGACGCCGCTGGGCGCATACGCGGCGAGCAAGCACGCAGTGGTCGCGCTGACCAAGCAGCTTGGACTGGAATTATCCGATTATCAAATTTTAGTGAATTGCGTCTGCGCGGGCATCGTGGACACCGATATGTGGGACTTGATTGACCGCGAGATTGCGAAATTGGAAAATGCGCCCATCGGTTCGGTCAAAGCGCGCGCCGTAGCGACCATTCCATTAGGACGCATTGAGCAACCCGAAGATGTAGCGAACGTCGTCGCATTTCTCGCCTCCGACGATGCCAGCTATATCACCGCGCAGACCTACAACGTGTGTGGTGGGATTCTTCCCTATTAGGAAACCGCGAATCCCTATAAATTTTTATTTTCATTCGCGTAGATTCGCGTGGATTCGCGGTTCCTTATCCTAAGCCTATAATCAAGAGGTGAGTGATGCGTGATGTAGCGTATTGGCCCAAGACCTTTTTGGATGAAGTGGAAAAATCGAAACCACAAAGCGGTGTGCTTTTTCGCGCGCTCGGCGGTCCGAGCTTTGTGTACCAAACTCCCGAAACCACGATTTGGATAGACCCGTACTTTTACGGCACACCGGACGATGCCGTGCCCGATGCCTACCGCGCCGTAGCCATTCCCATCAATCCGAATGAAGTGACCTTTGGCGACATTATTATTTCCACCCACGACCACGAAGACCATTGCAGCCGCGACACCCTGCCCCCGATGGTGCGAAATACAGCCGCCATGTGCGTTGCTCCCGAATCCTCCACCCGAAAAATGATTGGTTTCGGCATTCCCGCCGACCGCATCCGCACCGTCAAACCCGGCGACCGTTTTCAGTTCCGCGATGTCGAATTCAATATCTATCCATCCTACGACGCGAATGAAATCTACGCGGTAACGTACGTGCTAAATTCAGGCGGTGTGAAACTTTTTATTTCGGGCGATACATCGAATGGCCCCGGTTTAAAGCAGGTTGCCGACGAGCATCACTTGGATTACGCGCTGCTCGCGTTCGGCAGAACGTGGTACATGAACGAAGCGCAAATGCTGGAAGTGGCGCGCATACTTCATCCCAAAACGCTCCTGCCATTTCACTGGGAATTTTGGCGTAATCACACAGGCAACATCCAGAAATTATTTGAGCTCTATTATCGAGACCGCCCCAATTTCGACATCAAGATTTTGCTAATCGGCGATTCGCTTCCGCTTAGCCAATAGCTAATAGATAACCGCGAATCTTTGTGACGCTATGCGTCACAAAGATTCGCGGTTCCCAACCCCAATGCTCGTTCACCAATCCCGCGCGCGTGAATTCATGCGCCAGTGCAAACTCGATGCGATTGTCGCCACGTCGCCCGTCGCCGTTCAGTATTTCACCGATTACTATTGGTGGCTCGACCCGCTCACCAAAGAGTTCATGTCCAACCCCGGCGCGTCGGGTGAGCTCTTGCCACTGTTTGCGGTCTATCCGTTAGAAGGCGAACCTGCGCTCGTACTGAATCCTCTCCTCGCCGTAAACGCGGCGGATATTTGGGTACGCGATATTCATGTGTACGGCCAAGCCGGTGTGGATTGGAGCGCACCGCCTCGCACTCTCTCTCCCGAATTGCAACGCGTTTCAAATCTTCTCAAGCAGCCGACACAGAATGCGACGCCGCTGGATGCGTTCGTAGAAATTATCCGCGCTCGCGGATTGAGCGAAGGGCGCATTGGGATTGAACTTGAAGGATTATCCCTTGCCCGACAGACCGCGCTGCGCGAACGATTGCCCCGCGCGGAAATCAGAGACTGCACAAATCTGATTCGTTTGATTCGCGCCGTGAAAAGCCGAGAGGAAATTCAGCGTTTGCGACGCGCGGCGGAAATTTCGGAACGCGCGGCGATGACGTGCTTTATCGAGGCGCGCGTCGGAGACCGCGTTTCCCATCTCGCGCAATTGTATCGCACGGCGCTAGCCGAAGAGGACGCGGCGTTCGACCATTTCGCATACGCGCCAAAAGGGCTAGGCATTGCGATTGAAGGTGATTATGAGTTTGAGCGCGGCGACGCGCTGTATATGGATTTTGGGTGTGTCTATCAACAATATTTTTCCGACAGCGGTCTCACACTTTCGCTCGGCGAACCTTCGCGCCAAGTGACCGAGCGCTACAATGCCTTGCGCGCGTGCCTTGAGGCAGGCGTAGCGGCTGCGCGGGTTGGCGTTAAAGCATCGGAAGTTCAGCGCGCGATGGTGGAAACGCTTGCCTCCTTCGGTTCGTGGGTTTCCTTTCCGCACGGACACGCGCTAGGGTTAGAAGTGCGCGACTATCCGATTTTTGTCCCCGCTAACAATCTGCGAATTCAAGACGACTGTATTGATATTCCCTCTGACCTGCCCCTCGAAGTGGATATGGTCTTTAATCTCGAAGCATCCATCTTCCAAGCCGGAGTAGACTCGATGAACATCGAGCAAACCTTCATCGTGACGGCGAATGGCTCCGAGCCGTTATTCCCCCAAGCACGCATCCACCCCTTTAATCCAGATACCGCGCTGTACTAGCTCGCCCCACAGTTATTTCACCGCAGAGGTCGCAGAGACGAATATTTGGTTTGCCATTGACGCCGCCGTACCGCGCGTGCTAGAATCTCGTCCATGCTAGCTCAAGTCAACTCGGCTGCGGTCATTGGTTTGGATGGCGAGCTCATTCGAGTTGAAGTAGATATAAGTAGCGGCCAAGTCAATTTCTTGATTGTTGGTCTGCCAGACACTTCCATCCAAGAATCGCGTGAACGCGTACGCGCCGCCATTAAAAATTCGGGTCTCACCTTTCCCCTCAAACGCGTCACCGTCAACCTCGCTCCTGCTGACCTGCGTAAAGAAGGTCCAGCGTACGATTTGCCCATCGCCGTGGCGCTCCTCATCGCGTCCGAACAAGTCTCATGCGATTTGTCCGATGCGCTCATCATCGGCGAATTATCGCTGGACGGTTCGGTGCGCCATACGAGTGGCGTGCTTTCGCTGGCGACACTGGCGCGCGAACAAGGGATCAAGACCTTGTTCGTTCCCGCCAGCGATGCGCCCGAAGCCGCACTCATTCCTGACCTCGACATTTATCCCATCGAATCATTATTCGCTTTATACGCGCATCTGAACGGGATGCAGCCAATTGCGCCATACCGCGAAATTTTGGAGTTTGACCCAAATGATTCCGCGCCATACGCAGTGGACTATTCCGAAATTCGCGGGCAAGAGCATGTAAAGCGCGCATTGGAAGTCGCGGCCAGCGGCCAACATAACATTTTGATGCAAGGTCCGCCGGGCGCGGGAAAAACATTACTCGCACGTTCGCTCCCCTCTATCCTTCCGCAAATTACACTGGACGAAGCGTTGGAGATTACGCGCATCTACAGCGTCAGCGACCTGTTGGAAAACAATTCGCCCTTGATGCGCTATCGTCCCTTTCGCGCGCCGCATCACACGATTTCCCATGCAGGATTGGTCGGCGGTGGACGGATTCCCCACCCAGGAGAAATTTCGCTGGCGCATCGCGGCGTTTTGTTTTTGGATGAACTACCGGAATTTGATGCGCGCTCGTTAGAGAGTTTGCGCCAGCCGCTCGAAGACAAGGTGGTAACCATCAGCCGCGTGAATGGCTCACTCACCTTTCCCGCAAATTTTCAATTGGTTGCGGCGATGAATCCGTGCTTATGCGGGTATCACGGCGACCCCGTGAAGGAATGTACCTGTACGAGCACCCAAATCATGCGTTATCAAAAACGCATCTCGGGGCCGCTGCTTGATCGCATTGATATTCATATTACCGTCCCCCGCGTCGAATTTGAGAAATTATCCGGCAATCGCTTGGGCGAACCCTCCTCCGTGATTCGCGCACGCGTCGAACGCGCCCGCGCCATTCAGCGCGAACGATTCAAAGCAACGTCCCTCCAAGTCAATGCCGATATGGGTCCAGCCGAAGTTCGACAGTTTTGCGAATTGGAGGAAGCGGGGAAACAATTGATGCGCGCGGCGATGAAGCAAATGAACATGAGCGCCCGTGCGTTTCATCGAATTTTGAAATTGGCGCGGACAATTGCGGATCTCGACGAGTGCGAACGAATTGAGACGCATCATCTAGCAGAGGCAGTCCAGTACCGTCCGCGCAATCAAGAATAGGATACCGCGATTGCATAATTTAACGAGCGGGGTGTTGTGCCTTATACTTTATGAATAAAGTTGCCCCTACACGCGAATTGAAAAAGAGTGTCTATGATGGATTCACACGAGCATCCTCACGACACGCCGCCAGAAGCGAGCGACCACCACGCGCACATGCACCGCGCGCCGCATCACAACCACAATATGCCGATGCAACATCCAAGTCCCGCGCAACCGCCTAGTAACCAGATGCAGGAGAAAATGCAGCATCAGGCGATGCATGGCACAAGCGAAGGGCATGAACATCGCGCGCACGTAGATCACACCGGGCATGAAAAGATGTTCCGCAATCGCTTTTGGGTGTGTCTGGTGCTTTCTATTCCAGTTCTCCTGCTTAGTCCTTCCCTCCAAGAATGGCTGCACTTTAGCGCTCCAAGTTTTCTCGGCAGCGAATGGGTCACGCCGATTTTTTCTATCCTCGTTTTTCTGTACGGCGGCGTACCATTTTTGCAAATGGCAGTGCCCGAAATCCAGAATCGTCAGCCGGGAATGATGACGCTCATTTCACTCGCCATCCTCGTTGCTTTCATCTACAGCCTCGCTACTCTATTCGCCAATCTCGGTATGGGGTTCTTTTGGGAACTGGTCACGCTGATTGATGTGATGTTGCTTGGTCACTGGATCGAAATGCGGAGCGTGCGCCAAGCGTCCCGCGCCCTAGACGAATTAAGCAAATTGATGCCCGACACCGCCGAGCGCATCAAACCCGATGGAAGTACACAACCAATTCCCGTAAGCGAACTCAAAATGGGTGACCTAGTTCTCGTGCGCCCCGGTGCCAGTATTCCCGCCGATGGCGAGGTCGTACAAGGCGAATCCGACGTAAACGAAGCGATGATTACGGGCGAGTCCCGACCCGTAAAAAAATCGCCCGGCGTCCGCGTGATTGCAGGAACGATCAACGGCGACGGCAGCTTGCGCGTGCGCGTCACCGCAATTGGCGACGAGACCGCACTCGCAGGCATCCTGCGCCTCGTCAAACAGGCACAGGAAAGCAAATCGCAAACGCAGGTACTCGCCGACAAAGCCGCAGGCTGGTTATTTTACGCCGCCCTCGCCGTCGCAGCACTTACTGCCCTCGTGTGGACGATTGTGGTGGGGCTGAATGCGGAAGTGATCGAACGCGTGGCAACTGTGCTTGTCATCGCTTGTCCGCACGCATTAGGATTGGCAATTCCACTCGTCGTCGCCATTACAACTTCGCTAGGCGCGCGCAATGGCATTTTGATTCGGGACCGCCGCGCATTGGAACGCGTACGTTCCATCAATGTCGTCGTCTTTGACAAGACGGGCACATTGACTCAAGGGGAACAAGGCGTAGTAGATGTAGCAACCGCGAATGGTTTGCCAAGCGAACAAGTGTTAGCAACAGCGGCCGCAATCGAAGCGGATTCCGAACATATTATCGGGCGCGCCATTCGCAATGCCGCCGCCGCGCAAAAAACGCCGCTGCCGCACGTTTCCAATTTTGAAGCACTCAAAGGGCGCGGCGTGCGCGCCCAATTAGATGGTCATACCGTCGCGGTCGGTGGCCCGCAACTGCTCGACGTGCTGCACGCCGAGCTCCCCGCGCGGCTCAAGCAATTCGTTGAGACCGCGAACAGCAAAGGAGAAACGGTGGTCTATCTGGTGCAGGACAATACCGTTGTCGCCGCGTACGCGCTTGCGGATGTCATTCGCCCGGAGAGTAAAGCGGCTGTGCAGCGCTTGCACCAAATGAATATCGCTGTTGCTATGCTGACCGGCGACAGCGAAGCCGTTGCTCAAGCCGTCGCGCAAGAACTTGGCATTGACCGCTATTTCGCGCAGGTCTTGCCAGAGAACAAAGATGAAAAGATTCAGGAATTGCAAAAAGAGGGCAAGACGGTGGCGATGGTCGGCGATGGCGTAAATGATGCGCCCGCGCTCACCCGCGCCGATGTCGGCATCGCCATCGGCAGCGGCACCGATGTGGCGATTGAATCGGCAGGAATTATTCTGGTCAACAGCAATCCGCTGGATGTAGTCAAGGTCATTGAGCTAAGCCGCGCGAGTTACCGCAAGATGATTCAAAACTTGCTCTGGGCAACGGGCTATAACGTCGTCGCGCTCCCACTGGCGGCAGGCATTCTCGCGCCAATTGGAATTTTGCTCTCGCCCGCAATCGGCGCGCTGTTCATGTCGTTGAGTACCGTGATTGTCGCCATCAACGCGCAACTATTGCGGCGGGAGGGCATCGCCACGTAAAATCCTCGACGTAATCTAGTCAGGTGCGGCAGAGAGGAACACATACCATGTCTACCAAAACTGTTGTTCGTCCACGTTGATACTCCGTTAATTTGGGATGGCGTAGCTCAAGGTGCAATCACCTCAATCTCTTTCCACGCCACCCACGAAGGGCTGGATACGGTTTCCACGCGCACAAAGCGAATATTCGTCAGTGGCGCGTCAGGTGCATATTCCAGAACCTGATTGTCACTTGTAAAACCGCTAAACTCTCGCTCCAGATGATATTGTCCTGAACTACCTTTCACGAATAGACGATGGACAGTCTCCCCATCAGGATATTGCGCGACGACCAGCCGTATCGAACGAACGGTGGCAGGCTTTTGCAAATCAATCTCAATCCATTGCGTCGGACCGCCGCCTGAAATCCATTCGTTGGCTGAACCATCCACAACGTTCTGCGGCGGCTTGTCCGGCAGCGCGTTGGAAGCTTTGACGGGCTTGCCGAGAGCAAGGTTGGAAGAAGGAACATTCGGCGCGGCGCAAGGGTCGGGGCGATTGGTCGGAGCGAGTGCCTTGAGCAGCAGCCCATTCGCATCGGTAAAACCCCACGTCGCGTCCCCAATCGCTTCGGGCGCGCGATAATAGCCCCAATACAACCATCCATCGAATCCCAATTCACACGAATCTGCGATCCATCCTTGTACCGCACGCGCAGCAGACTCGGCAGAATTATATTTTGAAATAAACGCGCCCACTTCGCCCATCACAATCGGTTTCTGTTTGTACCCAATCATCCCAAAGTTTTCCGCAAGCGGACGCAGCTTGGCTCCTCCGGGATACGCGTGGAAATCGAAAAAGTCGAGTGGCGCAGACATAAGCAAGGGCGCGGTATCCACATACCAGTCAGGCGCGACATCAATCGGATTCGGATACGCGGGCACAAAAAAGCCCATCGTCACCAGAGCTGTAGGGTCAAGTTTCCGAATTTCATCCCGAACCTCTGTCGTAAGAAAGACTATACCATCGCGCAGCATTTGCCGTTTTTGTTCCGCGCTGGACAAATCATACGTTTGCCCGTTAGCGGTCGTGACTTGTCCTTTATTCAAGGAAAGCGGTGGCTGCTTTTTAAAGAACCACTGCTCATTCAACAGTGACCAGCCGAGCACCGCATCGAACGGCGCGCGGCGTTCAATCAATTCGCTCAAGAGGTCATGCCAATAGTTCTTCATCGCGCTCACGCCCGGCGCGGTTAAAAAATGCGCGTTGCGATACCCCGCAAAGAACGCGTTGCTGCCGCTGTTCGCCAAATCACCATAGCCGCCGTCGTCAGGAATATCATTTGACGTCAGGAGCAGATAAATACCATTTTCCTTTGCCAGTTGCATCATCTCCACGAGATTGTCCAGATACGGCGCATTGAGTCCGCGCACACCCGCCTGTGCAATGCATCCACTTCCACCCTGGCAGCTGTCAATAAACACGCGCACGCTGTTATAGCCCGCGCGAGCTAACGCTTGAAAATCGGCGGCGACGCGCTTTTTGTCATACACGCCGACGCCCAGCACGCGATCTTGAAAGCCAGTTCCTACGGGCACAATATAAAAATAATTGACCCCGCGCGGGACAAAGCGCGCGTTGGTCTGACGGTCAAAAAATTCGCTCGTACCATTAACAATGCGAATGCCGATGCGATGCGCGACAGGAATTGGTGTTTCGGTTCGAGCGGGGCGTGCCGTTGGGCTAGTTGTTGGAGGCAATTGCGTGGGTGTGGGTATAGCAGCGGTTGGCAAGGGCAATGGCGGCGTGGGCGGAATTGAGGTTGGTGGAGGACTCGCACACGCTCCGAACAATAATACGATTAGGAGTGACACAGCGCGCGTCGAGAATTGCTGTCGCATCTTGTCCTCTCAAGCTTAATTATCCCTCAAAATTGTATCTCCTGCCAGCACATTGTCAATATATTTCATAAACGTTCGTATACGTAATCCAATTGACAATCATGGAATGAGGATGCTAGAATCGCGCGTGGTCGCAAAAGATAAAATGATAGGATCAGACGTGCTGTGACTTCACTAGAGCGCTATCTCGCCGTCTGTAAAGGCGAACTCCCCGACCGCGCGCCGGTCAGTCCCTTTATTATGCAATTCGCCGCCAAAGTCGCGGGCGTGTCGTACCGCGACTATTGCTTGGATGGGGAAGTGATGGCGCACGCGCAAATGACCTGCCAGCGACGCTTTGGCTATGATTCCGTGAACGTCACGTCCGACGCGGTGCGCGAATATCAAGCGTTGGGCGG
>Ga0070741_10016082_pt1 | contig 12559 bp, 8 predicted proteins | sample Coa_R1_4_FD_66440 | JGI IMG/M metagenome (GOLD analysis project Ga0070741, IMG submission 66440) | Surface soil microbial communities from Centralia Pennsylvania, which are recovering from an underground coalmine fire - Coalmine... | ecosystem: Environmental > Terrestrial > Soil > Unclassified ...
CCCTGGCCCCAGGCCCCCGGCCCCGAATCTACGCCGTCACCAGCTCGCCGACCCCACGCTCCGCCATCGGCACGAAATCGCGGCACGGCGCGCCCGTGTACACCTGCCGTGGCCGCGCGATCTTCTGCTCGGAGTCCGTCAGCATCTCCTGCCACTGCGCCAGCCAGCCGACCGTCCGCGGAATCGCGAACAGCACCGTAAAGATGTCGGGTGTGAACCCCATCGCCTGGTAGATGATCCCCGAGTAGAAGTCGACGTTCGGATAGAGCTTGCGAGAGACGAAGTACTCGTCCTCCAGCGCGATCCGCTCGAGCTCCAGCGCCACCGGGAGCAGCGGGCTGGGGCGGGTCACCGCGAAGACGTCTTCGGCCAGCTGCTTGATGAACCGCGCCCGGGGGTCGTAGTTCTTGTAGACCCGGTGCCCGAACCCCATCAGCCGGCCCTGGCCCGCCTTCACCTGCCGGATGAACTCCGGCACCGCGCTCACCGAGCCGATCGCCTGGAGCATTTCCAGGACGGCCTCGTTCGCGCCCCCATGGAGCGGGCCGTACAGCGCAGCGACCCCGGCCGCCACCGCGCAGTACGGGTCGACCCGCGACGAGGCGACGCTGCGCACGGCAGTGGTCGAGCAGTTCTGCTCGTGATCGGCGTGCAGCACGAACAGGGCGTCGAGGGCCCGCTCGAGCACGGGGTTCGGGCGGTACTTCACCTCGGTCGCCTTGAACAGCATGTTCAGGAGGTTCCCGGCGTAGGAAAGGTCGTTGTCCGGATACGCGTACGGCATGCCCAGACTGTGCCGGTAGGCGAACGCGGCCAGCGTCGGCATCTTCGCGATCAGTCGCACGACCTGGAGGTGACGCGCCGCGGCGGCGGCGTCGCTCTTGTCCGGGTAGAAGGTGGACAGGGCCGCCACGGCGGACACCAGCATGCCCATCGGATGGGCGTCGTGGTGGAAGCCATCCAGGAACTTCTTCAGGTTCTCGTGGATCCAGGTGTGGTGGGTGATCTCCCGGCGCCAGCTCTCCAGCCCGGGCGCGGTGGGCAGCTCGCCCTGGATCAGGAGGTACGCCGTCTCGAGATAGGTCGAGTGCTCGGCCAGCTGCTCGATCGGATACCCCCGGTAGCGCAGGATGCCGGCGTCGCCGTCGATGAAGGTGATCGCGCTGCGACACGACGCCGTGTTCATGAACGCCGGATCGTACGAGAGGAGGCCGAAGTCGTCGGGTCCGGTCCGGATGCGCCGGAGGTCGGTCGCCCGGATGGCGCCGCGCTCGACGGGAAGCTCGTACCGCTGCCCGGTCCGGTTGTCGATGACGGTCAGGGTCTCCGGTGGCATCGCTCGATCTCCTCGTGCCCGCGGGCCGGGCCGGCCGACGTCGTCACGTCCACGCGCGATCCGGCGCGGACGCCCTCCTCGGGCCGGACCACCGGAACGGGAAGGAGCAAGCGCGCTGCCAAGCACGCATGCGCGCGCCCTCTCGCGGCGCGCCGGCCGAACGCTCCCCGTCACGCGCGATTGGGCGCCGTCGCCGCGCGCCCTCCGCCCGCGCCAGCCTCGACCCGACCCCCGGCCGTGCGACAGCGCCGCCCCGGTGGGGCATCACCACCCCACGGCGGGACGGTCGCGCGCCCGGTGGCGCCCGGGCGCGCCCGCGGAACGGCCTCGAAACCGTCGGCTTCGCCCCCGGGCGGTGGCACCGCCGTTGCTCCATCCACGGGGGCCAGCGCCTCGAGAGTCGTGACAGTGGCTCCGAGGACACTCGAGAGCATGACGCGATCACCCGATCCGGCCGACTGCAACCAAGTTCCCCTGCAACCTCCTGCTCGCGGTGGAGCGGCGGCAGGCGAGGACGGCGCATCGTGCGTCCCCGGGCGGGGGGCTCGCGCGGTCGCGCCGGCGGGCGCCGGCGGCGTGGCTCCGGCGAGCCCCGTCCCCAGGGGCGAGCGGCCCCGGACGGCGGCGCCCGACGGCACCCGGGCGAGCCGCGCGCCGGAACGCGGGGACGGGAGGCCCGCAGACCCCCCGCCGGCCACGCCCGCCGGGGTTCCCGCCGTCCGCCTCGCAGTCGGCGGCCCCGCGCTCCTCCGCGATCCCCTGCACAACAAGAGCAGCGCGTTCAGCCGCGAGGAACGGCAGGCATTCGACCTCGAGGGCCTCCTCCCGTGGGCGGTCAACACGATGGAGCAGCAGGCGCGCCGCGCGTACGAGAGCATCGTGCGCAAGACCGACGCGCTCGAGCAGCACATCGGGCTGGCGGCCCTCCACGACCGCAACGAGTACCTCTTCTACCGCGTGCTGGCCGATCACCTGGAGGAGTTCCTGCCGATCGTGTACACGCCCACGGTCGGCCGGGCGTGCCAGGAGTTCAGCCACATCTTCCGCCAGCCGCGCGGGCTCTGGATCACGCCGGCCCACTGCGGGCGGATCGACCAGGTCCTGGGCAACGTGCGGCGCGACGACATCCGCCTGATCGTCGTGACCGACAACGAGCGGATCCTCGGCCTCGGCGACCAGGGCGCCGGCGGGATGGGGATCCCGGTCGGGAAGCTGGCCGTCTACTCGGCCGCCGGCATCGATCCGAGCCAGACCCTCCCGGTGAGCCTCGACGTCGGCACCGACAATCCGGCGCTGCTCGCCGACGATCTCTATCTCGGGTGGCCGCACCCGCGCCTCCGCGGCGAGCCGTACCGCGCATTGGTCGACGAGTTCGTGACCGCGGTGCGGCGACGCTTCCCGCGCGCGCTCCTGCAGTGGGAGGACTTCAAGAAACAGAACGCCTTCGAGCTGCTGGAGCGGTACCGGAAGGTCCTCCCCTCCTTCAACGACGACATCCAGGGAACCGGCGCGGCCGTCCTGGCCGGCCTGACCGCCGCGACGCGGATCACCGGAATCCCCCTCCTCGAGCAGCGCCTCGTGATCGTCGGCGCAGGCGCCGCCGGGATCGGCATCGCCCGCCAGGTCCGGGACGCCCTGGGCCGAGCCGGGCTCGCCGGCGACCGCTTGCGCCGCGCGATCGCCCTGGTGGACGTCGACGGCGTCCTGGTCGAGGGGCGCCAGCCGCTCGACCGGGCCCAGCGCCCGTTCGCGTGGCCCGCGCGACTCGCGGCAGACGCCGGGCTCCCGGCCCGGCACGGGCTCGAGGTGGCGGTCCGCGCGATCCGGCCGACCGCGCTGATCGGGGTCTGCGGCCAGCCGGGCGCCTTCACGGCGCCGGTGGTCCGAGCGATGGCGGCAGCCGTCCCGCGCCCGGTCATCTTCGCGCTCTCGAATCCGACGAGCCAGGCCGAGGCGACCCCGGCCGAGCTGCTCGCCTGGACGGACGGCCAGGCGCTCGTGGCCACCGGCAGCCCGTTTCCGCCGGTCACCGTCGGCGGCCGCACCATCCGCACCGGGCAGAGCAACAACGCGTTCGTCTTCCCGGGACTTGGCCTCGGCGCGCTCGTCGCGGAAGCCCGCGAGATCAGCGACGGGATGTGCCGGGCGGCCGCCGATGCCCTGGCGGCGCAGGTCTCGGCCGAGGACCTGGCGGCCGGCAGCGTCTTCCCCCCCATCGGCGAGCTGCGCCGGGTCACCCGCCGGATCGCGGAGGCCGTGGTCCGCGAGGCGCGGGACGCCGGCCTCGGGCGGGCCATCCCCGACGACGCCGTCGGCGGCGCCGTCGCCGCCGCGATCTGGGAGCCGTGTTACCCGCCGCTCGAGCGCGTGCCCCTCGCGGCCCCGGACGGCCGGTGATGGTGCGCCGGCGGGTCGCCCTGGACGGCAACGAGGCGGTCGCCCGCGTCGCCTACCAGCTGGCGGAGGTGATCGCGATCTACCCGATCACGCCGTCGTCGGCGATGGGCGAGTGGGCGGACCAGTGGGCCGCCCGCCGGCAGCCGAACCTCTGGGGCATGGTGCCGACGGTCATCGAGATGCAGAGCGAGGGCGGTGCCGCTGGCGCCCTCCACGGGGCCCTCCAGGGGGGGGCCCTGGTCACGTCGTTCACCGCGTCACAGGGCCTCCTCCTGATGCTGCCGAACATGTACCGGATCGCGGGCGAGCTGACGCCGACGGTCCTGCACGTCGCGGCGCGCTCGCTGGCCACCCAGGCGCTGTCGATCTTCTGCGACCACGCGGACGTCATGGCCGCCCGCGCGACCGGGTTCGCGCTGCTCGCCTCCGGGTCGGTCCAGGAAGCGATGGACCTTGCCGCCATCGCCCACGCGGCGACCCTGGAGGCCCGGGTGCCGTTCCTGCACTTCTTCGACGGTTTCCGGACGTCCCACGAGGTCGCGACCATCGAACCGCTCGAACCGGAGGACCTCCGGGCGCTGATCGACGACCAATGGGTGCGTGCGCACCGCGCCCGGGCCCTCTCGCCGGACCACCCGTTCATCCGCGGGACGGCGCAGAACCCGGACGTCGCGTTCCAGGCCCGCGAGGCCGGGAACCCCTTCTACCAGGCGTGTCCGGCGATCGTCGAGCGCGCGATGGCGCGGTTCGCGGGGCGCGTGGGCCGCGCGTATCGCCTCTTCGACTACGTGGGGGCGCCGGACGCGGAGCGGGTGCTCGTCCTCATGGGCTCGGGCGCCGGCACGGCGGTCGAGACGGTCGAGCACCTCGCCGCCCGCGGCGAGAAGGTCGGCGTGGTGCAGGTCCGCCTCTACCGGCCCTTCGCCGCCGAGCGGTTCGTCGCCGCGCTGCCGCCGACGGTCCGCGCCCTGGCCGTCCTCGACCGCACCAAGGAGCCGGGGAGCGCCGGGGAGCCGTTGTACCTGGACGTCGTGGCGGCGCTGAGCGAGGCGGCGGACCGCGAGGGCGTGCCGGGGCCGCCCGCGCCGCGCGTGGTGGGAGGGCGGTACGGGCTCTCGTCCAAGGAGTTCACGCCCGCCATGGTCAAGGCGGCCCTGGACGAGCTGGGGCGGGAGCGGCCGAAGCGCCACTTCACGGTCGGCATCCACGACGACGTGACCGGCACCAGCCTGGCGGTCGACCCGGACTTCTCGACCGAGGATCCGGACACCGTCCGGGCGCTCTTCTACGGTCTCGGGGCGGACGGAACGGTCGGCGCGAACCGGAACTCCATCGCGATCATCGGCGAGGGGACCGGACGGCACGCCCAGGGGTACTTCGTCCACGATTCGAAGAAGTCGGGCTCGATCACCGTGTCCCACCTCCGCTTCGGGCCGCGCCCGATCCGCTCGGCATACCTCGTGAGCCGGGCGACGTTCGTGGCCTGTCACCAGTTCGCGTTCCTGGAGCGGCTCGACGTCCTGGGGGCGGCGGCGCCCGGTGCGACCATCCTGCTGAACAGCCCCTACGGGCCGGAGGCGGTGTGGGACCGCCTGCCCCGCCCGGTCCAGGCGGAGATCGTCGACAAGCGGCTCCGGGTGTACCTGATCGACGCCATCCGGGTGGCCCGGGACGCGGGACTCGGCGGACGGATCAACACGATCATGCAGACGTGCTTCTTCGCCATCACCGGCGTGCTCCCCCGGGACGAGGCCCTCGCCGCCATCAAGCAGGCGATCGCGGCGACGTACGGGAAGCGCGGCCGCGGGATCGTGGAGAAGAACATCGCCGCCGTCGACGCCGCGCTGGGCCACCTCCAGGAGCTGCGGCTGCCCCGCGCGGTCACCGGCCCGCGCGAGCGACGCGCGCCGGTGCCGGCGGATGCGCCGGCGTTCGTCCGCCAGGTCACCGCGGCGATGCTGGCCGGCGAGGGTGACCGGCTGCCGGTCAGCGCGCTCCCGCCGGACGGGACCTATCCGAGCGGGACGGCCCGGTGGGAGAAACGCAACATCGCCCTCGAGATTCCCGTCTGGGACCCGCTCCTCTGCATCCAGTGCGGCAAGTGCGTGCTGGCGTGTCCGCACGCGGCGCTCCGGGCCGCGGTGTGCTCGCCGGAGCAGCTGGCCGCCGCCCCGGCGGGCGTCCCCTCCGCGCCGGCGCGGTGGCGCGAGTTCGCCGACTGGCGCTACGTCCTGCAGGTCGCGCCCGACGACTGCACGGGCTGCGGGCTCTGCGTGGAGGTGTGCCCGGCCAAGCACAAGAGCGAGGTGCGCCGGAAGGCGATCACCCTGACCGCCCAGGCGCCCCTCCGCGCCCGGGAGGCCGAGCGCTGGGCCTTCTTCCTCGGGCTCCCGGAGGCGCCGCGCGCCGCCCTGAACCCGGGCCACGTGAAGGACGTCCAGCTCCTCGTGCCCCTTTTCGAGTTCCCCGGCGCCTGCGCCGGATGCGGGGAGACCCCGTACCTGAAGCTCCTGAGCCAGCTCTTCGGCGATCGGGCGGTGATCGCCAACGCGACCGGCTGCTCGTCGATCTACGGCGGGAACCTCCCGACCACGCCGTGGACCACGGACCGGGCCGGCCGCGGCCCGGCCTGGTCGAACTCGCTGTTCGAGGACAACGCGGAGTTCGGGCTCGGCATCCGGGTCGCGCTGGACGCCCAGCGGGAGCAGGCGCTGGCGCTGCTCGACCGGCTGGCGGAAGAGATCGGCCCCGAGCTCGCGGCCGCCCTCCGCGACGCCGGCCAGTCGACGGAGGAGGGCATCGCGGCCCAGCGGCAGCGGATCGCGGCCCTCCGCTCGCGCCTGGCCGGGGTCGACACGCCCGAGGCCCGCGACCTCTGCACCCTGGCCGACGGCCTCGCCGCCCGGAGCGTCTGGATCGTGGGCGGCGATGGCTGGGCGTACGATATCGGGTTCGGCGGCCTGGACCACGTCCTGGCATCCGGCCGGAACGTCAACGTGCTGGTCCTCGACACCGAGGTCTACTCCAACACCGGCGGGCAGATGTCGAAGGCGACGCCGCGCGGGGCGGTGGCCAAGTTCGCCGCCGGCGGGAAGGCGGCCGCGAAGAAGGACCTCGCGCTCATGGCCATGAGCTACGGCACGGTCTACGTCGCGCGGGTGGCGCTGGGCGGCAGCGACGCCCAGACGCTCCGCGCGTTCCGGGAGGCGGAGGCGTTCCCGGGACCGTCGCTGATCCTCGCCTACGCGCCCTGCATCGCCCACGGGTACGACCTCCGGTTCGGGATGGCCCAGCAGAAGGCGGCGGTCCTGGCCGGCCACTGGCCGCTGTTCCGGTTCGACCCGGCGCGGGCCGGCACTGGCGCGAACCCGCTCCAGCTGGACTGCGACGCCCCCACGCTGCCCCTGGCAACCTACGCGCAGAACGAGACGCGCTTCACCATGCTCGCCCACAGCGATCCCGCGGCGGCCCGGGCACTGCTGGCCCGGGCGCAGGCCGAGGCGACCGCCCGCTGGCGGCTCTACGAGCGGCTGGCGGCGATACCGGTCGGCCCGCCTCCGGCCGCGGCGGACGCCTCCGGCCAGGAGGAGCCCGCATGCCCGATCTCGCGACGAGCCACCTCGGGCTGATCCCGCCGGGCCCGCTGCTGCCGTCGGCGTCGCCCCTCTCCGAGGATCTCGGGGAGATCCGCCGGCTGGAGGACACGGGGACCGGCGCCGTGGTGCTGCCTTCATCTTCGAGGAGCAGGGCAGCATGAGCCATCGCGCGCGGTCGCCGAGCCCGCGGCGCTCGAGCGGGCGAGCTACTGCACCCTCCGTCACCTGAGCCGCGCCGGGCGCGGTCGGGCCCGGCGGCCGCCGACGGCGCGCCAGCGTCACCCGCGGCGCCCTCCGACCACCCGCGCCGGCGAGCCGCTCACAGCCCGGCCGCGAACGCCTCCAGCATCCCCGCGTCGGCGGCCAGGTCGAGGAAGGTGTAGCGGTTCCGGATCAGGCGCGCGTGGATGACCGCGTCCCGGTAATAGGGGCGCGGCCACCCGAGCGCTTCGGGCTCGGTCGGCGCACCGGCCCGGCGAAGCACGTCCGCCAACCGGGCGGCCGGGCGGCCGACGGCCGCGAGCCGCCGGCGCCAGCCCTCCCAGGCCGAGGCCAGGCGGGCATTGACCCGCTCGGCGGACCCCGGGTCGACCCGTTTCGGAGCGAATTCGACCCAGCAGCTCCGTCCGAGCTCGGCTCCGAAGTGCCGGACGAGGGCGGCGTCGTCGACCCCGACCGGACCGAGCCGGGGCGCGGGCCCGGCGAGCACGCGCTCCTGCAGCCGCGCCATGGTGAGCGTGGTCACGCCGATCTGCTCGCCGTGATACGACGGGGGCGCTCCGGGCGTGGGGCGCATGTCCGCGTAGTGGCTGATGAGATGCTCCCCCTGGCTCGCCGGGTAGCTCCCGCCGCAGATCGTCATCCCGAACCCGGAGAGGACCAGGACGCGCGCGAGCCGCGCGATCGCCTCCGGGTCCCGCGCCACCAGCGCTCCCGGCGCCTCCAGCAGGGCGTCCTCCTCCCCGGCGAGCAGCGCGAACGGCGCCTCCCGGTAAGGATGGTCGTGGAGCAGATGCGCCAGCAGCCAGTCGGCCTGGGCGGTCGGCCGGCACAGGCTGTCGCCGAGGCCGGCCCGGATCAAGCGCAGCGGGGCGCGCGCCAGCACGTCGACGTCCAGGAAGACGCCGCAGGCGGCGACCGCGGGCAGCGACCGCTTGAGGCCGTCCACCGTGATCGCCGCGCTCACCGACGTGTAGCCGTTCATCGAGGGCGCCGTCCCGAAGACCGCGTACGGCTTGCGGTCGAGCGCCGCGGCGTACTTGCAGAGGTCGTTGAGCGTGCCGGAGCCGACCGCGACCAGGCCGTCGGCCCGGCTGGTGGCCTCCCGCACGTCCTGCACCGCCGCCAGGTCCCCGTGCACGCCGGCCGGCAGCACCGCGGGGATCACCTCGGCGACGCTCGCCACCGCGCGCGCGATCGCCGCGCCCAGGACCTCGTGGGTGATCGCGTCGCTGACCACGGCAAGCCGCCGGCCCAGCCCGAGCGCGCCCACGAGACTGCCCGCGTCGCGGGCGAGCCCGGGCGCGATCAGCACCGACCGGGTGGGCACGGCGAGCATCCCGGGGCCGTCCGGATCGGGGCAGCGGCCCGCCAGCAGCGCGCGGAGGGTGTCGGCGCTCACCGGGAGGGACCGAGGCGAGCCCGGCTACCGGGTCGCCGCCAGGATGTCCCGCAGCTGCGAGGCCAGCAGGCCCTTGCGCGGCGAGAACGACCCGTCGAAGGCCGCCGAGCCGACCGTGAAGGCGTCGGCCCCCGCGGCGCGGAGCTCGCGGACCCGCGCCGGCGTGTTCACGCTCCCGGCCACGATCAGCTGGCCGGGCGTGGCTGCCCGGGCCGCCCGCACCAGGTCGAGCGGCGCCGCCTCGGTCGCGCGATAGGCGAGGAGGTCGACGCCCGCGCACCCGAGGCGCGCGAAGCGCCGGCAGTCGCGGGCGATGTCCTCCGGGCGGCCGCCCAGGCGCGTGGGATGCCCCTCCGGCCGGCCGGGAAACGGGTAGTAGGCGACGCCCCGCCCGGCGACGATCTCCAGGATCGACTCGACGGCCGTGCCGCCGAGCAGCCGGTCGACCCCGATCTCCACGGCCGTGCGCGCCGAGCGGAGACACGCCTCGGGCGTCGTGCTGACGACCTCCAGGTAGCTGGTGGCCCCGGCGCCCTTCACCCGCTCGACGAGCCGGGCGAGCACGCGGGCCTCCACCCCCACGTCCTTGAGTCCGAGGTGGCGCACGCCGACGTCGCGGATCGCCTCGAAGACCTCCAGGCAGTCCTCCACCGTCTGGTCGTCGCGCGTGAACATGAAGATGAAGTCCATGGCGGGGGGATTATAGACCGGGAGCGCGCCGGGAGCCGACGGCGGCGTCCCCGTCGCCGGTGCCGGTCGCCGTCCAGTGACCGCGACGCCGGTGCCTTCCGCGGCTCCCGCCAGTGGTGCTAGGCTACCCCCGCGCCGGGCGGCGTGTCGCCGCCCGGCGGCGCGACCCGACCGGACCCCCTGCGGAGGAGACCTCATGCAGACCCTGCTGCTCCGTGCGCTCGGCGCCCTGACCGCGGCCGTCCTCGTCGCGTGCCCGCTGCCGGCCCGGGCCGGGGCGATCACCGCCTACACGGCCCTGGAGGAGGACGACGTCAAGGTCTACCTGGACGCGTTCGCCAAGGAGGTCCCCGACGTCAAGGTCAACGTGCTCCGGCTCTCGACCGGGGACCTCACCGCCCGGATCCTCGCCGAGAAGGCCAACCCACGGCACGACGTCATCTGGGGCGTCGCGGTCACCAACGTCGCCGACCCGCGCATCCTGGAGATGGCCGAGCCGTACAAGCCGAAGGGGATCGACGAGGTCAAGACGATCTTCAAGGATCCCCAGCACCGGTGGTTCGCGACGACCGGTTACTTCGCCGGGTTCTGCGTGAACACCGAGGTCCTCAAGAAGAAGAACCTCCCGATGCCGGCGTCGTGGCAGGACCTGACGAAGCCGGTGTACAAGGGCGAGGTGGTGATGCCCAACGCCGCCAGCTCCGGCACCGGTTACCTCCAGGTCGCCAGCATCCTCCAGATGAAGGGCGAGGACGAGGGCTGGAAGCTCCTCAAGGCCCTGGACCAGAACGTCGCCCAGTACATCAAGTCGGGCTCGCGGCCCTGCCGGGCGGCCGCGGCCGGGGAGTACGCCGTCGGCGCCTCGTTCGCGTTCAGCGCCGTCAAGCAGATCCAGCAGGGGTACCCGATCAAGCTCGTCATCCCGAGCGAGGGCGCCGGGTACGAGATCGAGGTCTCCTCGCTGATGAAGACCTCCCAGAACAAGGCGGACGCGCGGCGGTTCCTGGACTGGCTCCTCACTCCCGCCGCGGCGAAGCTCTACGGGGAGCGCGCGGAGCTCTCGACCGTGCCGGGCTCGAAGCCCCCCCAGGCGGTCCTGGACGCGGGGATGCCGGCGGATCCGAGCACCGTCCTCTTCAAGATGGACTTCGAGTCCTCCGCCAAGAACCGCGACCGGATCCTCGCCCGCTGGAAGAAGGAGATCGAGCGCTAGGAGGCGACCGGGCCGGGGGCCTCGCGGTGGGCGAGCCGGCGACCGTTCCCGCCGCGGGAGCCCCCGCCCCCGGGGTCTTCCTCGCGCTGCAGGGCGTCACCAAGCGCTTCGGTCCGGTCGTCGCCGTCCGGGACGTCACGCTCGACGTCGCCGAGGGGGAGTTCGTCTGCTTCCTGGGCCCCTCGGGCTGCGGCAAGACGACGCTGCTCCGGATCATCGCCGGCCTGGAGACCGCGGACGAGGGCCGGTGCCTGCTGCGCGGGGTGGATCTCGGGAGCGTGCCGGCCCGGCGGCGCAACTTCGGGATGGTGTTCCAGTCTTACTCGCTCTTCCCGACCATGAGCGCCCGCCGGAACATCGCCTACGGGCTCGAGTGCCGGAAGTGGCGGCGCGCGGAGATCGAGCGGCGCGTCGACGAGATGCTGGCGCTGGTCCACCTCCGGGACGAGGCCGACAAGGCGCCCCACCAGCTGTCGGGCGGCCAGCAGCAGCGGATCGCCCTCGCCCGCGCGCTCGCCCCCGGACCGGCCGTCCTGCTCCTCGACGAGCCGCTCTCGGCGCTCGACGCGAAGGTGCGCGAGTCGCTGCGCGGCGAGGTGCGCGACCTCCACCGCGCCCTCGGCATCACCACCGTCATGGTCACCCACGACCAGGACGAGGCGATGGAGATGGCCGACCGGATCGTGGTGATGCGCCGCGGGTCGATCGCGCAGGTCGGGACGGCCGCCGAGCTGTATCACCGCCCGGCCGACCGGTTCGTCGCCGAGTTCATCGGCCGGATGAACGTCCTCCGGCTCGATCCGCCTGACGGCGGCCCGCCCTCGCTCGGGGGCGTGCCCCTCGAGCTGCCCGCGCCGGCCAGGGTCGTCGGCATCCGGCCGGAGGATGTCGTCCCCGGAGGCGGGGGCGGCCCCAACGAGGTCCTCGGCACCGTCCAGCGGGCGGTCTTCCTGGGCAGCGTGACGCACGTGACGCTCGCGATCGGCGGTCAGCCGCTGCTGGTGGAGGTCGGCGGCGCCGAGCCGGTCCCCGCGCGGGGGACGCCGATGACCGTGCGGCTGCCGCCCGAGCGACTCCGCCCGCTGCCCGAGGCGTGAGCGACCGCGGCGGGGTGACCGTCCACGCCCGGTGCCCCCCCGGCCGGAGGGCGCGCCGGCCCTCGCGGGCGACCCTCGCATGACCGGCGTCGCCGGGCCGACCGCGGCGCGACCGGCCCGGGCGCTCGACGGCGACCGCCTGGTGGCCGCCGGCCTGCTCGCGCTGGTGGCGGTGCCGCTGTGCGTCTTCATCCTCTACCCCCTGATCGCCATTCTGAGAAAGAGCCTGGAGGCGCCGGCCGGCTTCGGGCTCGCGAACTACCTGCGGTACTTCGCCCAGCCCAAGTTCGTCCAGGTGCTCTGGAACACGTTCGCGGTGTCGGTGACGACGGCGGCCCTGACGATCGTCCTGGCCTACGCCTTCGCCTACGCGCTCCACCGCGCCGTGCTGCCGGGCCGGGCCGTGCTCCGGACGATCGCGCTCCTCCCGCTGTTCGCGCCCTCCCTGGTCCAGGCGATCGGCCTGGTGTTCCTGCTCGGGCGCAACGGCCTGATCAACCGGACGTTCCACCTCGACCTCGACATCTACGGCTTCTGGGGGATCGTCGTGTCGGACGTGCTGTACGCGTTCCCCCACGCGTTCCTCATCCTGTCCGCGGCCCTCGCGGT
>Ga0070741_10016083_pt1 | contig 12559 bp, 10 predicted proteins | sample Coa_R1_4_FD_66440 | JGI IMG/M metagenome (GOLD analysis project Ga0070741, IMG submission 66440) | Surface soil microbial communities from Centralia Pennsylvania, which are recovering from an underground coalmine fire - Coalmine... | ecosystem: Environmental > Terrestrial > Soil > Unclassified ...
CAAGTACAGGGTTGAGGTCGGCTACGGGCTTGAGCCGATTCTGCCGGACGGGAAAGTTGGGGGGTTCGGGCGCCAGATGATCCCGCTGCTTCGCCAGGGCGATTACGATGGAGCATTGGTGCAACTGACCAGCCAGATTGCACAAGTCATCGCGCAGGACCGCGGCCTCACGCTTGATGCACTGACGGGCCAGCGATTGCCGGCAGCCCGGTCCGGAGACACGCCTCCCAAACTCACACTTGCCCAGCTCTTCATCCTCTTTCTCGTGCTGATCGTGTTGGCGCCCATCCTCTTCAAGTTTCTGCCCTTCTTATGGCTTTTCTCCATCCTCGGCGGAGGGCGTGGGGGCGGGAGTTGGGGAGGCGGCTTTGGGGGAGGCTGGGGGGGCGGAGGCGGCGGCTTTGGAGGCTTCGGCGGCGGCTCCTCCGGAGGCGGCGGCGCCAGCGGCAGTTGGTGATCAATGGCGACGATGCGGGAAACACGCGGTGGCCTCGGCCAGCCCTTCCACACTGCGGGAAGAATTTGTCTGAGGGAGTTGTCCCAGTGGAAAAAGTTCTGAATGAGCTCGTGGCAAAGCTGCGAGAGTGTGAAGGACCGAATCTGATATCGGTGGTTCTGTATGGATCTGCGGCTTCCGGAGAATTCCACCCCAAACATTCCGACCTGAATGTGCTGTGCATTCTCAAGACGTTCGATCGGCCTGAACTCGAGAAATTGAGTCCTGTCGTCGCCTGGTGGCTTCGCAAAGGCCATCCCTCGCCGCAGTTCCTCAAGCTTGAGGAACTGCGCACCTCGGCGGATGTGTTCGCCATCGAGTTTCTGGATATCAAAGCCGGGCATCGCGTCCTTTTCGGCGAGGACCTGTTCGCCGCGCTCGACGTGCCGCTGGCTCTACACAGGCTCCAGGTGGAGCATGATCTGCGCGTCAATGTGCTTCGCCTTCGGCGGAGTGCTCTCGAAGCGGGGCAGGATCCGAAAGCGCTCCTTCGCCTCATGACGCGGTCAATATCGAGTTTCGCCGCGCTTTTTCGCCACGCTTTGATCGCACTGGGCGAACAGCCGCCCCAAGCAAAGCGGCAGGTCTTGGACCGGCTGGCAGAAATGTTAGGCTTCGATCCGGCGCCATTCCATGCGGTATTTGAAGTCCGGGAAGGCCAACGCCGCGAACGGGACCTTGACGCCAAAACGACCTTCGCGGCTTACCTCCAGGGCGTGGTGCGCGTTACTGAAGAAGTAGACCGCCGGCTGGCCCCCGGATAGTGCCGCCCGGCGCGGCAAGAAAGCAGATCAATGCGTTGGTTCAAGAAGCAAACCGGAGGGAACTCATGAAGAAACTGCTGATCGTCCTCGGCGTGCTGGTTCTTTTGGCGATCATCATCGGTGGAATGTACGTGAGCCGTCGCAACGAAATGGTGCGCAAGAATGAAGCGGTGAATGCAGCGTGGTCACAGGTCGATGTGGTGCTCCAGCGCCGCGCCGACCTGATCCCGAATCTCGTGGAAACCGTGAAGGGCGTAGCGGCCCAGGAGCAGACCGTGTTCGGGGATATCGCAAACGCTCGCGCTGCGCTGCTCGGCGCCAAGACCCCTGCTGAACGCATCGCCGCCAACAATCAGCTCGACGGGGCTCTCGGGCGTCTGCTGGTCATCGTCGAGAACTACCCTCAACTGAAGTCCAACGAGAATTTCCTGCGCCTTCAGGATGAGCTCGCGGGCACCGAGAACCGCATCGCCGTCGAACGACGCCGTTACAACGAAACGCTCCAGGACTACAACACTTATATCGGACTGTTTCCGAACAGCCTGTTCGCAGGCTGGGCCGGGTTCAAACGTAATCCGAATTACTTCGAGGCACCCGCGGCGGCGCGCCAGGCTCCAAAGGTGGAATTCCCCGGCCCCAAACGCTGAAGGCCTGAGCCTTGATGCGTGCGAATTTGTGCCTTCGTCGGAGGGATCGCCGGTCAGTCAGGAATCTCGAACGGAATAGCGCGCCGCAGCCCGGCCGGCCGCCGGTCAGGGTGGAAACCCGAGGAAGCGAACCGCAGCCACTCAGCGATTTCACTCGCCTCGACCTCGGGAGTGCGCGAGTCAATCCCTCCGTAACTGTACCGGTCGCGGCTGTGAGGGACGAGGCTCTTCTTGTAAAAGAATATCAGCGTGCGGCCGGGCCTGACCGCAACAACCTTCAGACGCGCACGGTTGGCGAGCCCGCTGGGCAGCGGGGCGCAGGCGCGCAGATCAAACCCCGTCGCGCCCGGATCAATTTCGAAAGCGTCCGGCGCCGCGTCGGCGGCCTTCACGAGCGCACCGACAACAGCATTGGCATCGGACTCGCGCCGGATCTTTTCGGCAACCTCGGGCTGATCGCGGTTGATAATCATGGAGCAGGTTCGATCCCTTGCGGCGGTGTTCTTTACATTCGATCGAGCACTTCCGAGGCCGCGATCTTCTTCGGCCGCCGTTTCCACCAGAAGTAGGGCTGCGCCAGCCGTCGGGTCATCCCCATCTTCCATTCGTACCAGCGCGAGCCCCAGTTTCGCGGAGCAAGATAGCGCGTGTCGCCGGGTTGCACGATCAGGCTGACCTCGATATTCGGAGTCACGTCCATGGGAATGTTGTTCCGGCGGCAGGCTTCGTAGACGTGGCGGAAGACGAGGAGCATGTCCTCATATCGGGGCGGCGAGCAGCACTCCATGTCCGCCCCGATGGTTGGACGGAAAATGCACACCGTTGGGAATGCACCCAGGCTTGTGATGTAGTCAATAGCACAGAGAGTGTCTTCCAATGGCTCGATGCCTGCGATGATCTCCCCCGAGCAGGCGCCCTTCGGGAGCTGGCGGCAGGTGTATTCGAGCGCCCGGAAGAAAGTCTCCTGTCCCACCAGCTTCTGCTTTCCGGGCAGATACTTCGCAAAATACTCGGGATTGTGGAACTCGTAGCAGAAACTGAAGTGATCCGTTCCCAGATCGATCAGCCGGTCGTACTTCCAGAAATCGAGCGTGGGAATCAGTTGCAGGCCGACCAGCGCACCCACCCGCGACTTCACCGCTTTTACGTAAGGGGCCGCCACGTCCAGGTCGCGGTCCGTCTGGTACCCGGAGTTGAAATGCACGAACGTAACGCCGGATTCCTCCTTCGCCGCCTGCGCCACCTCGACCACATCCCCGACTTCCTTCACGGCCACTTCGTTCACGCCGACGTTCAAGCCGGTGGCACAGAACCTGCAATTGAGCGGCGGCGAGTGGTACCAGAAGCCGCAGGAATTCGAGATATAGATTCCCAAATACGTCCCTTGCAGGACTCCCACTTTGTGCATCGGCGTCCCGCGTGAAGTCAGGCGGGTATACCATCGAGGTTCCGGAGGAATGCGAACCGCGTATCGGAAGCCCCGGCGCTCGTCATGAAGCGAGTATCCTTCAGCCTCCCTGACCAGAACATAGGAGGACGCTTGGGCAAAATCCTCCTCCACGGGCACATTCACCCAGACGTCCTTGATCGGGCCGGGAATGACGATCTCAAGCCCGCTGCCAAGCCCGGCGCGGGTGCGCGCAATAAAGCGTGCGTCCCGCTCCAGAGTACAGGAAGGATCGATGCGCATGCCCTGGCAGAACAGGTCGATCTCTAATTCGCAAGGATTGAGCGGTACGCCATCCACAACTTGCGCAAAATCCGGACCTGCGGAGTGAACTAACGTGTTGTCCTGCAATGCGGCCAATGCCTCACCTGTTTCCCAGTCAAGCACACCGCGTGCCATCTTCTCAGTGGCTTCCTAGATAATTGTTGAACATCTCGGGCAATTAGTATACAGATTGCCAGTGCAACCTTATCGTAAAAGGGCATTGCATTGATGGCTTGATATTGAAAATTCAAGGCGGAGAGAATACTCCGCTCCCCGAGACAACCCCGGAGACTTATGAGCGTGCTGGTTCCAGTAGGAAGGTCGCAGACGATCACCGAGGCCATCGCAGGGCAATTGATTCGCCTGATTATGCAGGGGCGCTACAAGCCGGGCGACCGGCTGCCTTCGGAATTCGAGCTGGCCGATCAATTTCGGGCAGGTCGCGGCGCCGTGCGCGAAGCCCTCAAGGCCCTGGCCATCGTCGGCCTCGTGCGCGTGGACCGGGGCAAAGGGACTTTCGTCAGCGAACGGGAAGATTACCTGACGCATCCGCTCTCCCTGGGTTTGAAAGCAGAAACCGAGCTTCGCCGGCTCATCGAGGCACGACGGCTCATCGAGGTGGAGCTGGCCGGACTGGCGGCGGAACGGGCGACGCCCAGGCAAATCCAGGAAATTCAGAGCCTGGTGGAAGCGATGGCCAAAAGCACGGGGCCGGAAGAGCGCAAGAAATTCCTGGAATCGGATGTACAATTCCACTTTGCCGTGGCGGACGCCGCGGATAATTTCATCTTGAGTCAATTCCTCACCCTGGTCCGCAACCTGATGAAAGAATGGATCACCAAGTCCCTGCAAGTCCGCGGCGTCGCCAGCGAAGCCGTGCGCCAGCATCGACAGATTCTGGCGGCCATCGCGCGCCGCCAGAAGAAGGAGGCTCGCCGAGCCATGGAGCGCCACCTCACCGCCATGGGCGAGCGCTTCCTCCAGTCTGAAAAGGGGCAACTCAAACCCAAGTCAGGCCAGCATTCCGACTGAACACGCAGCACAGATTCTGCGTTTGCATGCTGGGATAATCTTTCCGGCCCTCAGAACCGGTAGGTCAGGAAAGCGTAGGGGAAGGACGTGCCGCTGCCAGGAGAGTTCTCTTTCAGGAAGCGGCCTGGGAAGAGGTGTGCGAATCCGGCACCAATGGACAGAGGCTTGAGGGGACTGTAGGTGAGGTAGGCGTCGATTTCGTGCCCCACATCTCGGTGGGCTGCGCCTGAAGCAGGGGGGCGAACGACCAGTGCGCCGCCGGCGTTGTAAAGCCCGTCGCGAGCGCTCGCCAGCCAGAAAAAATGGTGGTCGCAGTTCACTTTGACCTTTGCCCACGGCTTCACGTCCACGCCGGTGCGGAGGTCACGCATGTTTCGCCAGCCGACCTGGTCGGCAATGCCGTAAAAGGAATGATTGGTCGGATAGAGTTGGTCGAAGGTGCCGACTTTCCCGTCCCCGGGCCGCGCGTCGCCCGTTGCATAGTCATATTCAACAGAAAGACGCGGCTTGAGGGTTCGCATCGGAAATGAATAGCCCGCAATCCAATAACCCGCCCAGGCTGCAAGGTCGTCGTTCGAGATGTGGCCAGCCTGCTTCGCCATCTCCAAAGCATAGTCGAAACCTCGGGGCAATTCGCCGATCAGCCGCGCGCCCAGCGTGACGATGTCCGCATCCCCGGCTCGTCCTTCTTCGCTCGCCACATGCGGCAGCGTCTTCCAGAGCACGTACGGCTCAAGTGTTGCCCGGGGGACCGCATTCTGAAATGACCCATAGACCCCGTAGAGATTCTGGCCCGGTGCCCGTCGGTCAAACTGGTTTGTCTTGATGACGACCATCGAGGACGCAAAAATATCCAGGCGGGCCTTCTCCCAGGTGAACACAAGCCGTGCCGCGTCGAAGGAGCGCGCAGTGTTCGTCCAGTCGGAGGCGCCGATCAATCGCTCCGCGCCGTAAATCAATTCCTGGCGGCCCACGAGCAGGCGGACGTGCCCGTCTTCACCCTTCCGGAGCTCAACGTAAGCTTGCCGCAGATCGAAAACATCCTTGAGCGTCGCGTTGACGTGCGCGGCGTCGATCCCGGGCGCCCGCGCATCCTGCGCCTGCACGAAACTGCGCAACCATTTGAGTGGCGTTAATTCCAGATTCAGGCGGAAGCGGGTTAAGTCGTACCCGTCGTTCACCCCTTCCCGGTAGCCATACGCTGTGCGACCCTCGCCCCGGTCGCGGAACTCTCCGCTGAAATTGAGATAGTGGGGAAGCGCCCGATTAAGGCTCGAAAGGGGAGAAGGAGGATCAGTATTACCGGGAACTGCCGCCTTCTGATCCTGAGCCACGCATGCAGGCCCCGTCGGCAGAGTGGCGACGAGGAGCAGGAAGGCAAAGCACCGCCGAGGCGAAGTTATCCGTGAGACGTCCGGCCTTTTTACCACGGGGCCGCCAGCCTCGAAGATAATCGGATGAATTTTCGAGCGAGCGTCTTGCCCAGGGCTTCAGATTTGTTCATGCGCCGATTGCAGGCTCTCCACATAATGAGGATCACGCCGCGGAACGAGAGGGGCCTTGCCGAGAGTCCGGAAGAATAATAGCGCGAATAAGGCTAGAGCACCGATTGCCACGCCGACCTCCCATATCCCTAAAACCGGCCGTGAACCAGCCAGGGGAGGAATGATCATCAGGTAGAGGTCAAGCCATCGGCCGGCCAGGACAACCAGAGCAATTCTCAAGAGCGTCCGCCTGGATTGCTTGGCACGCCGCGGCAAAAGGGCAAAGAAAGGGATTGCCCAATTCAGAAACAGGTTCAGCAGAAACAGGGTTCCCCAGCCGCCCCGCAGGCGTTCAACATAATAGGAGGCCTCCTCGGGGATGTTGGTATACCAGATCAACATGTACTGACAGAACCAGATGTATCCCCAGAAGGTGCAGAACGCGAAAAGCAGCTTTCCCAGGTCGTGCCGCGCTTCTTCAGTCAAAACGAATTGGGCGGGCGCAAGTCTCTCGACCGCCAGCGCGAGCAGGATGATGACCGCGATCCCGCCCGTGAAAAGGCTGGCGAAGTCATAGAAGCCGAAGATGGTTGAATACCAGCGGGGCTCGAGCGACATCAGCCAGTCGAAGCTGGCGAGAATCAGGGTTACAGCTAGCACCACAAGAAAACCCGCCGCGAGCCGCACGTTGCGGCGCGTGTGCAATACGCTGCCGTCCCGGTCCTGCCGCCGCGAAGTGCGCACGATGGCGAAAGCAAATACCAGCCAACTGGCCAGGTATGTCACCGTGCGGGCGCGGAAGAAGGTGAGATTCAACCACACCTTTTTGAACCCCTGCAACTGCTCGCCGCCCCCCATCCAGGGATAGAGCTGCGGGTGAAATTGCAGAATCGCAAGCAGCCCGATTGCGCCGATCGGCAACAGCAAGGCCATCGTCTCCGGAATGCGCCGGATCCCCACGCTCCAGCGGGCCACGGAGACGTATTGCACGGCCACGAAGAAAATCCCGGCCAGAGCCAGTTCCAGCATGAAGTGATTCGCCACAAAGACGGCTGGCCAGATTCTTGCCGGTGAAATCACCAGACCCACCAGAAGAGTCAGGCCCCCCGCGAGCGCGGCGGCCAGGAAGAGACGGTGCAGGTGCTGAGGCAGCTTCACATCTGGAATTTCGCTGCTCACGGTTGTCCTCCACTCACCCCTGCTCCGAGATCGGCCCGAGCTGGTTGCGGCTGCCCTGGCAGGGGGGATGGAGTTTTTGGCTGTGCGGGCGCGCCCTCCTGCTGGAGCTTGCGCACATAGAGGACCGCCTTCCACCGATCCTCCTGCAAGATCTGTGCGGCGTAAGATGGCATATTCCCTTGCCCCACACTCAGAATATGAAAGATCTGCCCGTCCTTAAGATTTCGCGCCTTGTCGGCGAGCAGCGAAGGCGGCGCGGGAAAGCCTCGCAGCGCCACCGGCCCGTCGCCTCGGCCTCCCGCTCCGTGGCAGGCCTGGCAGAAATTCCCAAACACCAATTGTCCCCGCTCCAGGGCTCGTGCATCCGAGGAGGAGAAAGGATTCTGCAACTCTTCGCCGGCTCGAATTGCATCCTCTTTAGAGGCGACGAGACGAAGGGGATGGAAACCGCGCGGGATGGTGCCCGGCACCGGCGGCTGGAGCGTCTTGCCGTCTCCGAAGTTGGGGTTGGGTTCAAACGCGTTGTATCGCGCCGAGCGCGCCATGTTCGGAAAGTATTCATAGCTGCGGCGGGTCAGGTCAGGCGTGCCGAACCAGTTCAAAGCCACGGTTGCCACAAAAGTGACCAGCAGAATCGTGTTGAGTTTGCGGCGCGACATCAGGCAGCCTCCCCGACGCGTTCATCAACCTGCACGGCATGAAATTGGCGAAAGAGGCTCGAAACCTTCGCGGCATCAAAGGCTGCATCGGTCTCTTCCAGAACCAGGAGAAAACGGTCGTCGGTGACCCTTGGCATGGGCAGCGCCGCTTTTTTCCCGGGGCCCAGACGCGCCACGATGAAAAAGGCGATGACCGTGCTGACCCCGGCAAGGAAGACCATGACCTCGAACGTCACAGGCACGAAGGCGGGCAGCGAATCCCAGGGCTTGCCTCCCACGTTGAGAGGCCACGCGATCCAGGTGGTCCAGTACTCGAACCAGACTTTTAAGAGGGCTCCGATCAGCCCCAGGGCGAAACAGACCCAAGGCAGTTTGGAGGGGGCCAGCGCCATCGCCTCCTCCATTCCGTGAACAGCGTAAGGCGCGTAGACGTCCACGATTTTGAAACCGTGTTGACGCGCCGCGGTCGTCGCCCCCAGCGCGTCCTGCTCGTGCTCGAAAGCCGCATAGAAGAGACGCCGGCTCACGCGCTCACCTCCTTCGAAGTCCTTCCGTAAGTCAGCACGCCCTTCACGTCCGCAATCGAAATCACCGGCACAAAGCGGCAGAAGAGCAGGAAGAGAGTGAAGAACAGGCCGAAACTGCCCGCCAGAATCGCCACGTCGATGCGCGTGGGGGAGAACCAGGCCCAGCTCGACGGCAGGAAGTCCCGCTCGAGCGAGGTCACCACGATGACGAACCGCTCGAACCACATGCCGATGTTGATCAGGATGGAGATGGCGAAGACGGCCTTCAGGCTGGTCCGAAGCTTCTTGAACCAGAGGAGTTGAGGCGTAAGAACATTGCACCCCACCGTGATCCAGTACGCCCAGGCCAGCGCCCCGGCTGCGCGGTTCACGAAGGCGTACTGCTCGTAAGGGTCCCCGGAGTAGAGCGCGATGAAGACCTCGATGCCGTAGGAAAGCCCCACGATCCCGCCCGTCAGGATGACCAGCTTGCACATCAGCTCGATATGTCGCAACGTGATGTAACTCTCAAGATGCATCGCCCTGCGGACGATGATCATCAGTGTCAGCACCATGGCAAATCCTGAAAAGATGGCGCCCGCAACGAAATAGGGAGGAAAGATCGTCGAATGCCAGCCGGGCAGAATCGAGGTGGCGAAGTCCCAACTGACGATGGTGTGCACGGAAACCACCAGCGGCGTGGCCAGGCCTGCCAGAAGCATGTAGACAGTCTCGTAACGCTGCCAGGTCCGGTAGGACCCATCCCACCCCAGGCTGAAAAAGCGGTAAAACCAGCCGCGCACGCGCCGCCGGCAGCGGTCGCGGAGCGTGGCCAGGTCCGGAATAAGTCCCACGTACCAGAACGTGAGCGATATCGTGAAGTAGGTCGAGATTGCGAAGAAGTCCCAGACCAGCGGCGAACGGAAGTTCACCCACAGTGAGCCCCGCGTGTTCGGATAAGGAATCAGCCAGAAGAAGAGCCACGGCCGCCCGAGATGAATGATGGGGAACACGCCCGCACAGGCCACCGCGAACAGGGTCATGGCCTCTGCCGAGCGGTTCACCGAGGTCCGCCATTTCTGACGGAAGAGATAGAGAATCGCCGAGATGAACGTGCCGGCGTGGCCGATGCCGATCCAGAAGACAAAATTCGTAATCGCGAACGCCCATCCCACGGTCGAGTTGACGCCCCATGTGCCCACCCCGAGCGAAAACTCGTACGCCACCGCCGCCGCCCCCACAAGCAAGGTGCCTGATGACATCAAGAAAGCCAGCCACCATAGCCAGGTGGGCTTGCGCTCTGCGGCCGCGCCGATTTCGGCGCTGACCTGCTGAAGGGTCTTCTCGCCCTCGATCAGCGGCGGGTGGGAAATTAATTCAGCAACACCCATAAGCTCAGCCCTTCTCTTCTTCCCGGTTCCGGACCATGGTAAGGTAGACCACGCTGGGCCGGACGTTCAGCTCTTCCAGAACGCGATAGCCTCTGCCCGTCTTCAGAAGCTGGCTGACCCGGCTCTGGGGATCGTTCAGATCGCCAAACACAATCGCGCCCGTCGGGCAGCTCTGCTGGCAGGCGGTCTGGATCGCTCCATCCACGACGGGCACGCCCCGGCGCTTTGCCTCGATTTTGGCTTCCTCGATACGCTGCACGCAAAAGGTACACTTCTCCATCACACCCCGCGAACGCACCGTCACGTCGGGGTTGAACGCCAGGTTTTGCATCGTGTCCTCGTGGGCGTAATCGAACCAGTTATAGCGCCGCACCTTGTAAGGACAGTTGTTGGCACAGTAACGCGTGCCGACGCAGCGGTTGTAGACTTGCATGTTCAAACCCTCGGCGCTGTGAACCGAGGCGAGGACGGGGCACACGGTCTCGCACGGCGCGTTCTCGCACTGCTGGCAGAGCATGGGCTGCTGCACAACGTCCACCTCGCCGTCGCGGTCCGAGTAGTAGCGGTCCAGCCGCATCCAGTGCAACTCCCGCTGGCGCCGGACCTCGTCCTTCCCCACCGTAGGAATATTGTTTTCCGCCTGGCAGGCGACGACGCACGCCGAGCACCCCGTGCAGGCGCTGAGGTCGATGACCATTCCCCAGCGGTGTCCTGTGCAGGGATGATCCGCCTGCCAGAGACCTTGAGGCTCGGCCTCGGGATAAGGATTTCGCGCCGAGGCATCGCGCGTGAAAGCTTCCAGCGTGGTCTCCCGGACAACCGGCGGACGCGCGCTGACGAGAGACGCGAAGCGCCTGGGCACCTCCACGCTGTGGTGGCGCTGCGTGCAGGCCAGTTCGCGCCGCACACCTGTTTTCACCATCGTGACGAAGGTCGCCCGGCCCCCTGTTGAGTTGCCACCCCGTGCGCGGAGCACCGCAGCGTTTTCGCCCACCACTCCGCCCGGGCCGACACTCGGGCGCGCGTCGATCCATTGCGGGCCGAGGTTGGCAAAGCGCCCGCTCAGAACACTTCCATAGCCCAACGCCACGGCGACGGTTGAATCGTCCTGTCCCGGCTGCACAAAGACTGGGAGTTCGAGGTGCGTCGTCTTTCCGTGCACCGACGATTCGAGGCGCACCACGTCGCCCTCCGCCACGCCCATCCGCGCGGCGCTCGAAGGCGAAAGGCAGGCGTAGTTGTCCCATGTGACCTTGCTGATGGGGTCCGGCAACTCCTGGAGCCAGGGATTGTAGGCATGGCGACCATCGAGCATCCCCACCTTGGGATACAGAACCAGAGCGAGAGACTGCGCATCGGTGCGCCAGCCATTCAGGACCGGTTTCACCTGCGAGAAATCGAAGCCGCGGACACGCCTCCCCTCGACCGAAACCCTGACGAAACCGTCCTGGAGCACCTGCTCCCAGAAAGCTTCGAATGCGGTCTGCTGCTCTTGTCGAGTGAGAATTTCTGACCGCCAGGTGTCCCGCACGATTTCGTAAGCCGTCTTCGGCGCGCCATCCCACCGGGCGAGGGTCTCAAGAACAGAGCGAGTGTTTCCGAAGGCTTTGATGGCTGGTTGTTGAATGCTGAAAGTCCCACGAACGGGCTCGGCATCGCCCCACGCTTCCAGAAAGTTGTGGTCAGGAGCCACAATGTTCACGAGCCTCGATGTCTCATCCAGCCGCTCGGAGAAACTGACCGTAAGAGGAATCCTCCTCAACGCGTCGCTGAGTTCGGATACGCCGGCAAGGTCGTAAACCGGGTTGACGCCAAGGATGAACAGCGCCTCGACCCCTCCATCTCGAATTTCCGCTAATAATCGATCCAGCTCACCGTCGTTGCCCTGGGCTTGAAGCGAGGGATGACTCATGTCGATTGTCGCTCCGTAATTACCCAGCAGGTGATTGAGGTAATTGCACAAAATCTGAGCTCGGAGATCATCCAGCCCGGACACGACCAGGCTGCGTCCCTGGGCCTGCCAGAGGCGCTCGGCCAGATCATCAAGGAAGTCCGCTTTGACCGGGGCATCTTCGAGACCGGTAGTGTCGAAGGCAGTCCCGGATTTCTTGGCGACCCTCGCGGCGAGGTGTGTCAGGCCCACTGCAAGTTCGCCGGGTGCCATGCGGATTCGCCGGTCAGCGCGGCTGCCGGTGAGCGACATGCGCGACTCGAACTGAACGTGGTAGGACAATTCCGGCGGCTGAGTCTCGAGCCTTCTCCCAGCCTGATAGCTGTGCGCGAACTCGACTGGAGAAATCCAGGTCCCGAGGAAATCGGCATCAAAGCTGACGATGACCTTGGCCCGCTCGAACTGGAAGTGAGGCAGCACGCGAACACCATGCGTTTTCTCATGAGCTTCAAGGACCGCCGAAGCGGATGTGAAGTCGTAGGTAACGTGCCGCGAATCGCGGAATCCCGCGAGAAAGCTCGCAATGCTCCGCCGCAGAGAAGGGCTGTTGATCGTTCCGCTGAGCAAACGCACCGCTCCGCCGCTTTTTCGGACCGCTTCAAGCTTGCCCATGACTGCCGAATCGACTTCCGGCCAACCCGCCCTTTTGCCATCCTTCAGAGGGGTCTTCAGGCGATGTGAATCGTAGAGTCCGAGCAGGGAAGCCTGCCCGACTGCACACAGCCCGCCACGCGACAGG
>Ga0070741_10016084_pt1 | contig 12559 bp, 8 predicted proteins | sample Coa_R1_4_FD_66440 | JGI IMG/M metagenome (GOLD analysis project Ga0070741, IMG submission 66440) | Surface soil microbial communities from Centralia Pennsylvania, which are recovering from an underground coalmine fire - Coalmine... | ecosystem: Environmental > Terrestrial > Soil > Unclassified ...
CGCGCCTTTGATTGATGCGGTGGGCTGGCGCGCGCGCGCAGACGTGGCCCGCCGCTACAGCCGGCATCGAACTGTCTCGCTCTCTTACAGCTTCACCCATTTCGATCACGCCCGAAGCTTCGGCGGGGCCGAGTACGCCGTTTTTGCTTTAGGGCATTCGGTCCGCTTGAGCCGGCGCTCCGAAATCGATCTGCTGGCCGGAGCCGGGCGGCTGCAAAGCGCCGGGCTGCGAGCCGTATCGCTCGATCCGGAAATCTCCCGCCTGCTCGGCATCTCCCGCGGCGTCGAGACCTTTCATCTCGACACCTGGGCGCCCCATGTGACGGCGGCCTGGGTCCAGGGAGTGGGCCGCGCCGAGTTGCGGGTGCAGTTCGCCAGGGAAGTAACTGATGGCGGCGGGTTGACCGGCCTGGCCCGGCAGAACGAGGGAAGCCTGGCGTTTCAAACCGCGCATGTCCGCTCGGCCTGGAGGCCGGGCATCCATATTATCGTGCGCACCTACCGCTCTCTTGACACAATTCTTTACTCGAACGTCACAGCCAGCGCCGGCCTCTCGCTGGCCCGCCGGCTGGGGTCACAGACAGAAGCCGTGGTCCGGTACGACTTCGGGTTTTACAACTTCGAAGAAGGGCTGCTGCGAAATTTCCAGCGGCGCCAGTTCGCCGCGGGGGTCACCTGTTATTTCAGCGGAAGAGCGACCCCGCCGAATTTCGACCGCGCGATCCGGCCCTGAACTGCGTCTTGCGATCTGCCGCGTCCGAGTTGGGCAATATCACTGCGGGCTGCTCCGCGCTGAGGCAGGCGCCGGGGACTGCGCGCGGCTTGCTCCGGAACCCGAGAAAACAAAAATTCGATAGACTCGCCGGAGAGCATTCAGGTATGATACTCGGCACGGTTGGGTTAGCGAACGAATCAAGGAGACAACAAATGCGGTATTTCTTATTGCTTACGGCGGTGCTGGTGACGCCGGCCCTGGTCAGCGCTGCCGAGGGGTCCTCGACTCCCGCCACTTACATCAGCGCGGATAAGGTGACGGCGGGCTTCGGCAAAGGCGGTTTCCTCGCCAGGACGGACGAGTACAACGTTCAGACGAGCCGGCGGGTGAAGCCCGGCAATCCAGAAGTGCATCTCAAGGACACCGAAATTATGTACATTGTCAATGGCTCGGCGACCCTGGTGACCGGCGGCGCGTTGGTTGACGGCAAGACCACCCGGCCGGAACAGATGGTTGGCACGAGCGTGAACGGCGGAACGAGCCAGAAGATCAGCAAGGGCGATGTGATCGTTGTTCCGGCCGGAACTCCGCACTGGTTTCAGGAAGTCAACGGGACGGTCGATTACTACACAGTCAAAGTTCACTCTTCCAAGTAGCCGTTGACCGCCCGAACTGCATTTTGGGAGCGGCGCCTGCCGCTTCCAAAATAGCAGTTTGCGACCGTTGCCACCACCAACCCGACCACATGCGCGCCCTTGTTGATGCACGCCGGGCCGCGCTATTTGCGTCATTTAATGTCGTGGGTCGCGGCTGGCAGGCTGTTGCACAAAGCCGGCGGGAAGGCCGCATGGTGAGCTTGGAGGGGGCGGTTTTTCATCGAGATTTCCTGCCAACTTTTCAGATTCTCAATCGGAATAGTTGTTAAACGCCGGAAGAATTCCTGACCTCAATTTCCCTCGTATTCCGCCATAACCGGCTTTTGAGGCGGGCGTGTTCGCGGGCATCAGGCCCGCAAGGGCGGCGTGGGCCCCGGCCATTCGAAACAAATTCACAAAATTTTCTTGACAAAGAGCGGCTTTTCATGTTATCGCTTCTTGGCAAGGGTTTTCCGGCAACAACGTTTGCAATCGGGATTGGCTCTCTGGAAAGGGTGGTTTCGCGGCCCGTCGGCTTCCGGCGGTCGGCCGTTCTAGGGGGGCTAGGATGAGAGTCCTGATTCGGCGCCCGGGCGTGGCGCCGTCCATTTATATACCAATTGGGGCCAGGATCTCAGCCCATCCAGTTTTGAGCCCAATCCAATTTTGCCTCCGGTCTGCCCCGCTGCCATAAGCGGAAAGGAGGGTTTATGTTTCGTGCTCCGTGTCTCGTGCTGATCGGCACAATCTTCTTTTGCGCCAGGGTGCTGGCGCAGTCCGACAACGCCGCGATTTCCGGTTTCGTTCGTGACCCGCAAAACGCTGTGGTTCCCAACGCCACGGTTGTCGTCAAAAACGAGGCGAACGGCGTGGAGCGCCGCACGGCCACAAATGAATCCGGTTATTACATCGTTAGCAACATTCCTCCAGCCACTTACACGGTTCGCGTGGAGGCCAAGGGCTTCCGCGTGTTCGAGCAGGCCGGCAACAAGCTGAACCCGAATATCAACACCTCGGTGGATGTGACGCTGCAAGTGGGGGCGGTAACGGAGACCGTCGAGGTGACTGCCTCGGTGGCCACGCTGCAATCGGAAAGCGCCGTGATCGGCAAGCTCGTGGACCGCACTCAGATCGATGCGCTCGAGCTCAATGGCCGCAATCCGATCTTCATGGCACAGCTCGTGCCGGGCGCCCGCGGCACCACGCTGGCCAACCTGAACTTCAATTTTTCCCAGGGGCCGGCCAACTTTAACGGCTCACGTAACCCAGAGAACCTGATTACCATTGACGGCGCCCCGGCCACGCGAACCCGTTCCAATGGCACCAGCCTTGGCTCAGCCGATGTGGACTCTGTGCAGGAAATTCAGGTGCTTACGGCGAATTATGCGGCGGAATACGGCCGTTCGTCCGGCGGCCAGATCCGCATCATTACCAAGGCAGGCGGCCGCGAGTTTCACGGCTCCGCTTACGAATATCTGCGCAACACGGCGCTCAACGCCAATACCTGGCAGCGCAATACCAACCCCAGCACGGGCTTTACGGCTCCGATTCATTACAACCAGTTCGGGTATAACGTCGGCGGCCCTTTCTACATTCCCCGCCGATTCAACACCGATAAAAGCAAGTTCTTTTGGTATTGGGGACAGGAATGGGTTCGATACCGCTTTACCGACTCGAACACCCTAACCGTTCCATCGCTCCTGATGCGGCAGGGTGATTTCAGCGAGCTGCTGGATCCCAAGAACTTCTTTTACGGCAAGACCGTCATCATCAAAGATCCTTCGAACGGCCAGCCGTTTCCCAACAACATTATTCCGAAGAGCCAGCTCAGCCCGAACGGTATCGGTATTCTGAATGCTTGGCCGGCGCCCAACCTAGCCACGCCCATCAATGGCAACCGAAACTGGTACAAAGCGGCGATTCACCCCCAGAACCAGCGTAAAGATACCCTGGCCGCCGACATGAACCTCACCGACCGGCAGCGGCTCACATTCCGGCGTCTCAACTATGCGTTCAATGAGTACCAGCCCCTGGATGGCGGCACGGACCGCACGCCCAAATTCTTCAACCGCCCGAACCAGACCAATTCGCTGAATTGGGTTTGGACCATCAGCCCCACATTGGTCAACGAAGCGCTCGCCACTGTGAGTCTGGACGACGTTTATATTCCTGTGGACACGGCCCACTTTTTCGACCGCACCCAGGCAGGCATTAATTACCCTTACATATTCCCGGAGGGAAAGCTGATCCCGACGCGCATCCCCACGGTGAATATGTCCCCCTTCTCCCAGCTCAGCGGCGGGCCCTACCCTTCGCACTCCTCCGGTCCCATCTACGATGTGTCCGACAGCCTGACCTGGATCAAGGGCAGTCACACACTGAAGTTCGGTTTTCTTTATGAGCGCTCGGGGGAAAACGACAACGACGAGATCAACGTAAGCGGTTGTCCCACGTGTACGAACAACCAGAACGGCCAGTTCCTTTTCACAGATGCGCGATCAGGATTCCCCTCCACGGGCGCGGCTGTGGCAAACGCCGCTCTGGGCCTATTCGATACGTATTCGGAGATAGGCCATCGTGCTTATACGATCTTCCGGGGCAGCATGAACGAGGCTTTTGTACAGGATTCCTGGAAGGCTACGCAAAAGCTGCACCTCGACTACGGCGTCCGCTATACGGTCATCGTTCCCTATCACGCCCTGTGGGGCAACATGATCGTGTTTGACAGGTCGTTCTACGATCCCAGCAAAGCCGTGAAGGTCGATCCCAAGACGGGCTTTATCATTCCGGGTTCGGGAGATCCTTACAATGGCATGGTCATTCCGGGCAGCGGCTTCCCCGGATCCGCGAAGGGACGTTTCCCGGAGGCGGACACGAACCAGTTCAACTACTTGTTCCGCGGCGTGAATTCCCACTATTCCGACATCCAGTGGGGCGATGTTCAGCCGCGCGTCGGCGTCGCTTACCAGCTCAATCAGAAAACCGTAGTGCGCGCCGGCATCGGCCGCTTCTTCACCCGGCTTGGCGTCAGCGATTCTATCTTCCTTGGCGGCAACCCGCCTTTCCAGCCCAACGCCAACGTATCCTTCGGCAACGTCGATAATCCCGGCGGAACCTCCACAAACGCCGTTCCCCTGGTCGTGACCACGCAGAGCAAGGCTTTCAAGAATCCTGAGGCCTGGAACTGGAACGTCACGGTGGAAAGGCAAATGCCCTGGAGCACGGTGCTGTCTGTGGCGTACGTGGGCCGCCGAGGGCTACACCTCCAGCGGGAAGCCGACATCAACCAGCCGCCTGCGGGCACGCTCCAGGCGAATCCCGGCGTCAACCTCGACGCGTTGCGGCCGTATAAAGGCTTCGGCTCCATTCGCGAAACGGACAACGTGGCCAGTTCCCGGTACAACTCCTTCCAGTTGAACTGGACCCGCCGCTTCTCAAACGGGCTTTTGTTCGGCGTCGCGTACACGCTTTCGAAGAGCTGGGACGACGGCTCCAACCAGCGCGATATCATTCCTGATACCTACGACGCCCATATGCTGTGGGGACCGTCGGAGTTCGACACCCGCCACATTGTGGCCATTAATTACCTCTATGAGCTCCCCTTTTTCCGCGGGCGCTCCAATCTGGCCAGCAAGCTGATCGGCGGCTGGCAGATCAGCGGCATCACCCAGTTCCAGACCGGTTTGCCTTGCGGCGTGGCCGGCAGCACCGATTACGCCGGTACGGGGCAGGACGGGAACTTCGGATGCGGGGTCAGCGGCCAGTACTGGGTAGTGAAAGGAACCCCCACCGTCACCGGTCAATTCGCGGCCCGCGGTTCGCAGGACCCAGCTCAGTGGTTCACCGTGAAGAATGCAGACGGCTCGGCGATCTTCACCCCGCCCCCGGCGGGGACGTTCAACACGCAGCGGGTCCGCAACTTGCTTTATGGTCCCGGCTACCAGAACTGGAACCTGGGGCTGTTCAAGAGGTTTCCGATTAACGAGCGGACCGGCTTGCAGTTCCGCGCCGAGGCGTTCAATTTCATCAACCACCCGAACTGGGGCAACTCGAACAACGTGAACAGCGTGGACTACAATCCGACCAGTTCGACGTTTGGTAAGGTGACCAACAAGTACAGCGAGCGCAACATCCAGCTTTCGCTGCGTTATTACTTCTAACCAAGCTGCCGGCGGCCGAGCGCATCAGCGCCCGGCCGCTGCCTTCCCTGCCGTTTTTCAGAGTCTTTCGATCACCTCCGGTGGGTCATCACCGGCATCCCGAGGGGAGTTTGGGCTAAGCTGTTGGTAGCGCGCCCGGGTGGTGGAATGGCAGACACAAAGGACTTAAAATCCTTTGGGCCGCAAGGTCCGTGCGGGTTCGAGTCCCGCCCCGGGCACCAGCTCAACGCCCCGATTCGGCGGCGGGCTGTGTGGCCGCCTCGACCTTTTGCTGCTGGATCAGCCTGTTGATATAGGTTGTGTCGAAATTTCCCAGTACGAAATCGGCGTCCGCCATGATTTGCTGGTGAATCGGAATGGATGTGTAGATCCCCTCGATGATGAACATATCGAGAGCGCGCTGCATGCGCGTGATGGCCTCGGCGCGATCGCGGCCGGAGGCGATCAGCTTTGCGACCAAGGAATCATAGTACGGGGGCACGAAACAGTCGGCGTGGGCGGCCGTATCCACGCGAATGCCCGCCATACCCGGCGCGTGGAATTTCGTGATCCGGCCGGCCGAAGGGGCAAACGTCTGCGGATTTTCCGCATTGATTCGGCACTCGATTGCGTGGCCCCTGATTTCTACCGGCTCGCTCAGGATGGAAGAAAGGGGCTCGCCGCCCGCGATCAGTATCTGCGCCTTGACTAAATCTATGCCCGTCACCTGCTCGGTCACCGGATGCTCCACCTGAATGCGGGTATTCATTTCGATGAAGTACAAGCTGCCGTCTTCATCCATCAGAAATTCCACCGTGCCGGCGTTGCAGTAACCGATGTTCTGAAGCGCGCGGGCGATTCGCTGGCCCATCCGGCTGCGCGTGGCGGCGTCCACGCGGGGCGACGGCGACTCTTCGATCAACTTCTGGTGCCGCCGCTGGATCGTGCACTCCCGCTCGCCGAGCACGACGACGTTGCCTTCGGCATCCCCCAGCACTTGAAACTCGATGTGCCGGGGCCGCTGGATGTATTTTTCCAGATAGACATCAGCCGACTGGAAGCTCACCGCCGCCTCATGCTGCGCCTGGTGGAGCATGGGACCCAGGTCCCGGGGCTCGCGCACGATTCGCATGCCGCGGCCTCCTCCACCGTTGGCGGCCTTGATGATGACGGGATATCCGATTTCCCGGGCGGCCGCCAGCGCGTGCTCCTCGTTTTTCAGCAGGCCATCCGATCCCGGCAAAATCGGCAGGCCGGCCTTCGCCATCGCCTCCCGGGCGTGCTCCTTCTCGCCCATGAGCCGCAGAGTCTCGGGCGTCGGGCCAATGAAGGTGATCCCCGACATCTCGCAGACCTCCGCAAAACCCGGGTTCTCGCTCAGAAAGCCGTACCCGGGATGGATGGCGTCCACATCGGTGATCTCCGCCGCACTGATCACCGCGGGAATGTTCAGGTAACTGTCGGCGCTTTTGGCCGGCCCGATGCAGAGCGCTTCGTCGGCGAAACGGACGTGCAGAGAGGCCCGGTCCGCCTCGGAATACACCGCGACCGTCCGGATGCCCAGCTCTTTGCAGGCTGCGATCACTCGCACTGCGATCTCTCCCCGGTTGGCTATCAGAACTTTCTTGAACATACGATTCGCCCTCAGGGGTTCTTCTTTCGGATGCCGAACAGCGCTTCGCCGTACTCGACCGGTTGTTGGTTGGATACAAAGCGCTTTTCCACTATCCCGGCGACATCCGATTCGATCTCGTTCATTAACTTCATTGCTTCAATGATGCAGAGTACCTGGCCTACTTGAACCGTATCGCCTATTTCCACGAGGGGCGGCGCTCCCGGCGCCGACGACTCATAAAAAGTCCCGACGATGGGAGATTTGATGATGTGCAGCTCTTCCTCGGTCTGGCTCGCCGCCGGAGGAGGCGCCGCTGCTGGCACTGCCGCGCTGGGCGCGGCCGCAGGCGGCGGAGCAGCGGCTGCGGGAACGCTTGGTGCGGCCGAAGCAAAAGCGATATGCGCCGCGCCGTCTGCCGCTACGGCTCGCTTGATACGAATCTTCTCATTTCCCCGTTCGAGCTCAAATTCGGCGACATCCTTTTCGGTGAGTGTATCTATGAGTTCCTTGATCTCTTTCAGGTTCATAGAATCCGCAGATCTTTGGACGTCGGAGTGAGAACTTCGCAACCGTTTGCCTTGACCAAAACCATATCCTCGATCCTCACGCCGCCCAAGTCCTCCAGGTATGCTCCCGGCTCGATCGTAATCACCATGCCGGATTCGAGCAAGGTCTTGTCATTTTTGCCGAGCCGCGGCGCCTCGTGGATCTCCAGGCCCACACCGTGCCCGGTGGAATGCACAAAAGCCTCCGCCAAACCAAATTTGTCAAGGACGCTCCGGGCGGCACGGTCAACTTTGTCGGCCGGAACACCAGCCCGCACCGCCGAGATCGCTGCCAACTGGGCCTCCAGTACCGCCTTGTATACCCGCCGGGCTCGCGAGCCTAAGGCCCCCACCGCCACAGTCCGGGTCATATCGCTTGAATATCCATCGAGTATAACACCTTGATCTACAATGATAAGTTGTTTTTTCTGCAAGGGTTTATCGGTTGGCCGGGCGTGGGGCAGAGCCGATCGCAGTCCCGATGCCACGATCGTCTCGAAGGCCGGCTTCTCGCCGCCCAGTGCATGCATCTCGTATTCGATGATGGCGGCCAGTTCCGCTTCCGTTCGTCCATTGCGGATTTCAGGGATTGATTTTTCGAAGGCCGCTGAGTTCAGATGAACCGATCGGCGAATCGCAGTGATCTCTTCGGCGCTCTTGATCGCCCGGAGCCTCTCCGGAAGCCCGGCCAGCGGCCGCAAACGGCACGCCTTTAGGCCGGTATGCAATGCCTGATACAGCTCGAAGCTCGCCCGCTTGGCTTCGAAGCCCAACGATTTCAGCCGGCGCCTTTTGACGGAGGCGATCAGGGCGCGCATCAAGGATCCGCCCGGCACCCGCACCCTGGCCCCTTGGACTTCCCGGGCCGCCTGAATCTCATACCGGCCGTCGGTCAGAAAGAGTGCATCCTCGCCAGTGACGAGCAGCAGCGCGTTGCTGCCTGTAAATCCCGTCAGGTAGCGAATATTCGGCAGAGCCGAAACGACAAGACCCTCCACCCGGGCCTCCGCCAACAGGTCTCGCAGCCGGCGCAGCCGCTCATCATTCATAGGCTGCCGCCTGTCATGTGGATTTCAATTCCTGTCGAGCTCGGTTGTATGCGGTACTGAGGGATAGTATCGGCGTCGAGAACCAGCCGGGTGATTGGCGGCTCGAGCTGGAACTGGCTGATGCGCAATCGCTTCACGGGCGGCGTATCGAGGGGCCGCGAGTAGGGTGGAGGAACGGTCAGGCGGCAATTTAGAAAATCGATGACCACCCGGTTCGGATGGGCCAGCGTCATGGTTTGGTATTTGGCGCCAGGCTCGATTCCCAGAGCCACGGTCAAGCCGTCGCGCTCGCGGATGAGAGAGACCTGATTCAGGTGAAATTCTCCGCCCGGCTGTCCCGCCGCTTCGCTCGATCTCTCTCCGGAGGGGGCCGAAGAGAATGCCCGCAAAGAATGGCCATCCAAAGACGCCGGTGGAGCGCTCGCGGCTTCTGAAGCGCCAGAGGAGGAAGGGGCTGGAGCCGGCGAAGGCGCGCCGGGCGCTTTGGATTGGTTTTCCATCTCTGCGCCGCGGGCGGGGATCGGACTTTGGGCGGCCGCTTCGCTTTTGGCGAAGCTCTTCCCCGCATCCTTCGGTTCCCCGCTTTGCACTGGCGCCGGAACGCGCACTGTTCGCCGTTCCGCCAAATAGAATAAAATTGCCACCGCGCTGGCAAGCAGCAGGATACCGGTCCACGCCTCACGGCGGGTGATCCAGGCGCTGCCGCCTGAGTGATCAAGCGCCTCTCTCGGACTTTGCCGGCTGCTTTGCCTCAGTAAATTGATTCGGATCATGAAGGCGCGTGAATTCTCATCCTCTCTCGTCCAGTCCGCGCAAGGCCAGGCCAACTGCCACGGGCATGCAGTGCGCATGGTCCCAAACCAGGCGGCTAAGAGTGTCTGAGCCGGACAATTCGATTTTACGGAAAGGATTTAGCTCCTCGAACGGCAGGCCAATGCGTTCCTTCAGCACCTCGGGAAGACCGCGGCTGCGGGCGCCACCCCCGGAAAGGAACAGCCGCTCGATCTGGCCTGATCCCGGCTCGAGCGGATGCTCATCGGCGATTTCATCCATTTGCTCGAAGATTCGCTCCAGCTCGATGGCGACCCGTTCGGCGCGATTGAGCTCCGCAGTTTCCCCTGCGACGGTCGTAAGAGAAACCTCTTCCGCGATCAACGGCGTGGAGCCGCGTACGATGCAAACGGTCAAAGTGGACGCCCCCACATGAAGCAATCCCGAGACCGCCGAAGGAGCGGGCGCATAATTCACCTCGAAGACATTGGCCAGGGCGCAGGAGACAACGTCAACAATCGTCGCGCGCTTTCCCGCCCGGCGCAATACATCCTGCAAAACGTCCAATCGCCCGGGCTTCACGGCAGCTACGAGCACATCGACCCACTGGGAATCGGAAAAATTATCAATCAATTGATAATCCAGATATGCCTGTTCGAGAGAAAACGGCGCGGCGTCGCAGGCCCTTTCCCGGATCCGCGCCGCCAGCGTCTCGGGCGCGCCGCGCTCCAGCTTGACCCGGGCGACAAACACATCACTGCCGCTCACACCCGTGATGACGTGCTTGCCTCGAAACCGGTGCTCGCGGCAAAGCTTGCGGATCGCCTCGGCAGCCGCGGGAGGATCCAGCAACACCCCGCCGGAAAAGGCGCCTCCGGGCATGGAGGCGATCGCCGCGCGGGGAGCGGTGATCGTTCCATTTTTTCTCTCGAGTTCCACCGCCTTTAGCGTGGCGGAGCCGATATCGAGGCCAAAGGGACGGAGGTTGCTGAAGGGAAACACAGTTTCGGATTTCCTCAGCCGCGCATTTCCAGGATGGGCTATTTGGCGCCCTGCGATAGGTCAGCCGCCATCAATTCGGCGCGCTCGGCCAGACTGCGGGCCCCATTCAAATCGCCTTTGCGGCGGGCCTGTTGCGCCTGTTCAATAAACGAGCGGACCAAAGCCACCGAGGCGGCGCGCTCCCTGTCCGATTGTACGTTGCCTAAGCGCGCCAAAAGCTGTTCGGCGTTAGCCAGGCTCCGGTTGATGCTCTGCTGCAATTGCCGCTCTTGCGCGGCGGTGAGCATCGGACGGAGCTGCGGAGAGGCGGCCGTGGCAACCGAGGGATTTCCCTCGTTGCGGGCGGGTGGCGCAACTGCTGCTGCCGCCGGCGGCGGTACAGTGGTGGGACGCACATTGCGGCGGACAGGTCGTGGCGGCGGGGCCGGGGGAATCTCCGGCGAGGGGAGAGAAGCCGCCACCGGCGCTCCGATCTCCGGCGGGACCGCGCCTGCCGGAATCGGTTGGGGAGGAGGCAGCGTCTCTGTAATCTGCGGCGAAGAGAGAGGCCCCGGCGCCGGAGCCGCCACCGGAGGTGCGGCCGCCTGCGGAGTGCGGTGCTGGAAAATGCAGCCGGACGAGAGAAGAAGCACCGTCACCAAAACCGCGCCGGTTTCCTGGATAACCAAGCTGCTACGGCCGATCATCTGGCCTCCACTAAAGGAAACCTGACTCGGAAAGTTGTACCTCGGCCCACTTCGCTGGAAAAGTCGATTGTACCATTGTGGAGCTGCACCACGCGGAAGGTCATAGCCAGCCCAATTCCGGACCCCGTCTTCTTGGTCGTGAAGTAGAGACGAAAGATCTTCTCTTTATCTTCTGAGCGGATGCCAACGCCCTGATCCGTCACGGTTAGCTCCACCTCCGGTCCCGCCCGCGCCAGCGCCATCGTGAGATCGCCGCCCTGAGGCATAGCCTGAATCCCATTCACCGCGAGATTCAGCAGAGCCTGGACAAGCAACTCCCGGTCGCCCTTGATGACAGTGCCATTACAGCCGTTGAGGATCTGAATGCGCACTTGATGCTGGGCGGCTTCGGGCCGTGCCAAGTTCGCGATCTCCTCGAGCAGCTTGTCCAGTTCGACTTCGGTGAGCCGCAGATTGACAGGCCGGGTAAAGTCGAGAAAAGTTTTGACCACGTGATCGAGCCGCGCCATCTCGCGCAGGATCACATTCAATTCCTGAGGCGTTTCCGGCAGCACCCCGCTCAAACGGTTTTTCAGCAGCTCAAGATGCAGGGTGATGGCATTCAGTGGATTTTTGATTTCATGCGCCACGCCGCTAGTAAGCCTGCTGATGGCCGCCAGGCGGTTGGAAATTTCCACTTGGGTCTGGATCTCCCGGCGGGTCTCGGCGTCGCGGAGCAGAACGAGAGTGCCCAGGCGGCGGTGGTTTGCGAAGTCCTCCATGAGTTCCACTGTGAGCAGCAGGCGGGAGGGCCGTGCGGTCCCGTTGGCGCCCACCTGGCCGTTCGGGCCGGGCTCCAGTTCCACTGTTTGGTTCTGTATCGGCTGCCGCAGGCGGGTGGCGCTGCCCACCAAGGCCCCCAACTGAGTGCCCGCCGGAAAGATTTCGTCGATCGTCAGCCCCATCATCTGCCACCGCCCCAGGCCCAAAAACTCCTCGGCGGCGGCGCTGGCGATGATCAGCCGGTCGTTTGCGTCGAAAAGCAGCACCGCTCCCTCAAGCTGGCGCATCAACTGTTCCATGTTGCCGCGCAGCGAAGAGATGCCTTCCCGTGCGTCGCGGAACTGTTGCCCGAGCAGGTTGAGTTTTGACCGGATAACCGCGTATTCGCTGCCCTTGGGAACGTCTGCCGGCAGCGCGCCGGCGAATTCGCCGCGCGTCATGCGGTCGATCGCCTCTCCGAGCCGGTCGAGGGGCCGAAATGCGATCCTGGAAAACGCCACGGAGAGGGCCAGGGCCGCCAGCAGGCTTATCAGCGCCGCGTACTCGAGTTGGCGAATTTGGGGCCCGAGCTGTTGCCGCAGAAATGTCGTGGAAACGGCGACATGCGTCACCAGCACCGGGCGCCCCTCATAAGCCAGCG
>Ga0070741_10016085_pt1 | contig 12558 bp, 7 predicted proteins | sample Coa_R1_4_FD_66440 | JGI IMG/M metagenome (GOLD analysis project Ga0070741, IMG submission 66440) | Surface soil microbial communities from Centralia Pennsylvania, which are recovering from an underground coalmine fire - Coalmine... | ecosystem: Environmental > Terrestrial > Soil > Unclassified ...
GGATGGAATCCTCAGAGATAAAAAGGCTCATAAATCGACTCCTGGCCTGCACAGCGGGGAATCCGCTGAGGAAGGGGCGGTCGTTCTTATTGAACCGGGGGAAGGAGCAGGCGCACAGTGACACCGGTCACATGTCAGTGTGTGCCCAGCAGAGGTTGCGGCCATGACGGCGCACCCGCAAATGCAGGCCGCACGAGAGAGCGTCCACCCTGTGTTAGATTGAATTCTCCTATGAAGCACGTCGCCGAGTGGGCGTTGAATGTGGCTTCGCAGCAGGGAGCGAGCTATGCGGATGTGCGCGTCATCGCGCAGCGTAGCCGCGCCCTGAGCACGAAGAACGGAAAAGTAGGAACCGCCTCCGACGCGGAATCGGTTGGCATGAACGTGCGGGTGATTGCGGACGGAGCCTGGGGATTCGCCTCATCGGCGGAACTAGGACGGGGAGCCGTCGAGCGGACGGCGGCCGAGGCGGTTGCGATAGCGCGGGCGTCCGCCCGGGTGAAGCGCGCGGATGTCCGGCTGGCCCCGGAAAAAGCGGCCGTCGCGGAGTGGAGCACGCCCTGCAGGATCGATCCCTTTTCCGTATCGGTCGAGCAGAATATTGATTTGCTGCTGAAGATCGATGCCGAGTTGCGAGCCGTCGCGGGCATCACACTGGCGGAGGCGAACCTAAACTTCAACCGCGAAGAGCAGTGGCTGTTGTCATCCGAAGGCGCGGATATTCATCAGACGAAGCTCTCGACCGGGGCGGGATATGCGGCGTACGCATTCGCCGGCAATGAAATCCAGAAGCGGTCTTATCCCAACTCTTTCGGCGGGCAGTGGCAGAACAAGGGTTACGAGCTGATCGGGGAATTGAACCTGGTAGAGAATGCGCGGCGGATAGCAGAAGAGGCGGCGGCGCTGCATCACGCGGATCAGTGTCCCGAAGGCAAGTTCGACCTGATTCTCGACAGCTCTCAGCTCGGCCTGCAGATTCATGAGTCGGTGGGGCATCCGATCGAACTCGATCGCGTGCTGGGGATGGAGGCGAACTTCGCGGGAACTTCGTTTCTGACCCTGGAGAAGCTGGGGAACCTGCGTTATGGCAGCGAACTGGTGAATGTGGTGGCGGATGCGCGGCAGGAGCACGGCCCGGGGTTGGGAACGTTTGGATTTGACGACGAGGGAGTCGCGGCGCAGTGCACGCCCATTATCACCAACGGACGGTTTACGGGATATCTCAGTTCGCGCGAGACAGCCCACATGGTCGGCATGAACCGGTCTGGCGGGACCGTGCGAGCCGAGAGCTGGAACCGGCTGCCCATGATCCGCATGACCAATATCAGCCTGCTGCCGGGGGAGCAGCCGTTGAGCCTGGAACAACTGGTCGCATCCACCGTTCACGGCATTCTCATGCAGACGAACCGGTCCTGGTCGATTGACGATAAACGGTACAACTTTCAGTTCGGCTGCGAGATCGGGTGGGAGATCAAGAATGGCAAGCGGGTGCGCATGCTGAAGAATCCGTCGTACTCGGGAATCACCACGGAGTTCTGGAATTCCCTGGATGCAATCTGCTCACGGGAGGAGTGGACGCTCTGGGGGACTCCGAACTGCGGCAAAGGGCAGCCGCAACAAGTCATGGGAACTGGGCATGGGGCCGCGCCCGCGCGCTTTCGGGACATCAAGATCGGGAGCGCGTTCCAGGGAAGCTGATCCTCCGAGGGATGCGAAGAGGCGCGGAGCCGTCAAAGCGGAAATGCTCACGAACGAACAAGCCGGTGACATCTTTGACCGTGTGAGGAAACTTTCGTCTGCGGATGAAGTGGAAGTGCTGTTTTCGGGCGGCCGGTTCGCCCTGACACGCTTTGCCAATAACGCTATCCACCAGAACGTGGCGGAGGAAAATCACGTGATCTCGCTGCGCACCGTCTTTTCCGGGCGGACGGCGCGGGCGGTTACCAACAAGTTTGATGAAGAGAGTTTGCGGCAGGTCGTGCGGGCCTCGGAGAACCTGGCCCGGGTGCAGCATCCCGATCCGGACCTTTTGCCTCCGCCGGATGCGCGAGAGGCGGCCGGGCTTGACCCGAGCGGGACAGCCGAGGCCGTTTCCCTGCCGGCGGCCGCCTCCCGGTACTTTGAGCAGACGGCGGCGATCACTCCTGAACTTCGGGCGGAAGCCGTTCGCGGCATCGTCGATGTGGCAGCGCGGCACGCGCTGACCGCAGCCGGAGTGTTTTCCAGTGGAGAGTCGTTCGAGGGCCTCTTCAACTCGCGCGGACTGAGCCGATGGCACCGGCAGACTTCGGCGGAAGTGTCGATCACCATGCTCGGGGCGGATTCTTCCGGATGGCAGAAGGCGAATGCGCCGGACGTGACTCAGGTCGATCCCCTGATGCTGGCCCAGATTGCCGCGAAGAAAGCCGTGGACTCGGCTCATGCGCGGGAGATTCCAGCGGGTAAGTACACCGTGATCCTGGAGCCTGCCGCCGTGCTCGACATCGTGGGATTCATGTTCTGGGATTTTTCGGGCATGGCAATTCTCGATCAGCGTTCGTTTCTAACAGGCAGGATCGGGCAGAAACTGTTTGGTGAGAACATCACGATTTGGGATGATGTCACGCATCCCTTGCAGGCCGGATCGCCCTTCGATGGCGAGGGCATGCGGCGGAAGAAAGTCGCACTGGTCGAGAATGGAGTGGTGAACCGCGTAGTCTACGCGCGGGCGACGGCGGAGAGAATGAGACGATCCGAACTCAGGGAGAGTGTAGGCCCGATCGAAGCTACGGGACATGGATTCCCGCTCCCCAATGAGATGGGAGAGATGCCGCTGCATATCGTGTTCGCGCCTGCGAACGGATCGCAGACCGCAGCGCAGATGATCGCCTCCACCGAGCGTGGCGTGCTGGTCACACGGCTCTGGTACATCCGCGAAGTGGAGCCCTTCGAGAAGATGCTGACCGGAATGACGCGCGATGGAACCTTCCTGATCGAGAACGGGCGGGTGCAGGGCGGAATCCGCAATTTCCGCTTCAATGAAAGTCTCATCCACATGCTTTCCAATGTGGAAGCCATGACGGACCCTGTGCGCTCCTGCGGGGAGGAATCATTTGACATGGTCGTGCCTGGGATGAAAGTCCGCGAATTCAACTTCACCGAAGTCACGAAATTTTGAGCGCAGTTCCCACTCTTTAGCAGGCCCTCTTGCTCGATTGGGCCCTTCCGCCTTTGCCGCCCCTTGAAGTACGGGCCCTGTCTGCAAAGAAATGCTGCTGCACCGCCGGCGGAACTGTCCTGCACTTAAATTCCAACGCCATGCCGGATTTCCGGATTTGAACGGGATTTGCCGGAAATTGCCCCCCATTCGTCCGCCGTGACGGGGCTTGGCGGGGTCCATTTCGACTTTGGGAATCACTCGTAATCGATTCATGGATAAGTAGTTAGCTCCGATTGTTCCATGACTTCGGTAACTTTGTTGGTGAGATTCAGGGGTGTAGGCTGCGATGTGAGTAAGAGCAACTCCGGCGCGAACGGCGGCCGGAACAAGGCAAAAAGAAAGTGGAAGCGGAAACGAACCCAGCGACGACCGAGGAGAAGATGAACACGGGACACTACGAAGACATGCAGAGTGCTCCACGGTTTCCGCTGCATCTGGCGGCGTCGGTGAAATCGCAAGGCTCGGCCTATTCGGCAGAGACGGAAAACATCTCGGCGAACGGCGTGCTGTTTGCGATGGACAATGACGTTCCGGTCGGGTCGATGGTGGATTTCACGATCCTGTTGCCGGCTGAAATCCTGGGCGGACGACAGAGGATGCAGATCGACTGCCGGGGACGCGTGGTGCGCAGCTTCGAAGATGGAGGCCGGCGCGGCGTAGGCGTGGTGATCGATGAGTACCACTTTGAACGGGCATAAGACTGAATGGCTACCATTCCGGTTGGCGTAGACGAAAATTTCGAAGCAGGAGACGAGGGCGGCAAAGGCCAGTTCGTCCGCGTGATCGTGGCCGATACGCAAGCCATCTTCCGCGCCGGGCTGCGGAAAATCTTCGCCCTGGAGGACGACATTCGCGTAGTCGGCCAGGCGGAAACGCTGGCCCAGACGCAATCCGCGGTAACGAAGTTTTCCGCCGACATTCTCATCTTTGAAGCGGCCCTGGTCCCGAACCCGGTGGAAGCAGTGGTGGAGTTAATGCGCCAGTGCCCGCAGATGAAGGTGGTTGTGGTGACGCCGGGAGCCGACGAGGGCTTGACCCTGGAATTGTTCCGCCGCGGAGTGCACGGCATCCTGTCGCGCGAGGTGGAACCCGAGGTCATGGTGGATTGCCTGCGCAAGGTAGTCGCGGGCGAGAGCTGGCTGGATCGCGAGGGAGTCCGTTGGGTGCTGCAGGCATACCGCAACCAGGGAACGCGGCCCGCGGGCGCTCGTCCCAAGGTGCAACTGACGCCGAAGGAGTCGCTGATTGTTTCCTGCGTGACCCAGGGCATGAAGAATAAAGAGATCGCGCTGCGCGTGGGTACGACCGAGCAGGTAGTGAAGAATTATCTCCGCAAGGTGTACGACAAGCTGGGCGTGGCGGACCGCCTGGAACTGGCGCTTTACTGCCTGAATCACCATGTGGTCGACAATACGAAAGTGCCTCCGTTGCCCGTGTCAACCGGAAACGCTGCCAGCGCCGCAGCCGCCGGCGTTGCAGCTACCGGAAGTTCAGCGCAAGGCCTGGCAACCCCGCCGCCCGAAGCTTCCACCAAGCAGTAAGTTCACTCCAGCGCAAGTTGCGGTTCTGCGCTTTCACCCATAAAATCGAAAAGGGAACTGGGCGAGAGCTCGTTGCCGCGTAAGCGTATCACGTCGTAGCCCCCACCGATGTCGCGGGAGAGATGGCCGAGTGGCTGAAGGCGCACGCTTGGAAAGCGTGTTTACTCGAAAGGGTAACGTGGGTTCGAATCCCACTCTCTCCGCCAGCTCCTTAACCCAATAGGTAATTTTTCCAAGGTGCGGGCGCACCTGAATTGACATCACCTATCTTCTTTCGAGGCACTACGTTCGTCTGCGTCGCATTCCGTAAGCGGCCGGGGATAGACTCCCCGCGGGAAGTCGTGACGCGAGTCCACCCGTGAGGAAAATGGTGAATTGCACGCGTCGCACCCTTTCCACCAAATCTCTGTGGCTTTCACGGAAGCCGCGCCCTGGATGCTGCTTTTGATCAGCACATTTTGTCTTGCCCGGACACGGGCAACGTCGTATATTGATGCGACTCTGAGTAATCGTTTACTTGAAATACTGGAACGCGTGCGCGGGTCGCGCGCCGTTCGTGTTCCCCGGCATTGCCGAAGGAGGGAAATTTATGTCGTCCCGACGCCAGTTTTTGCAGCAGGCTTCGACCGCCGCTTTGGGCTTGGGTTCCAGCACGCTGTTTGGGCGGCTTATGTCGGCGCAGGCATCATCCTCGGCAGACCCAACCTGCCGCATTTTTATCGACGGGCGCCGCAGTATTTCTGCGCTCGACCGGAACTTGTTTGGATCATTCCTCGAGCAGCTGGGGCGGGCGATCTACGAGGGCATCTACGATCCCGGATCGAAATTGTCGGACTCCAACGGCTTCCGCAAGGATGTGATGCAGGAGGTCAAAAGCCTGGGCGTGCCGATCATTCGCTATCCCGGCGGGAACTTCGTTTCCGGGTACAACTGGCTGGACGGCGTCGGCCCGAAGCAGGACCGCCCGCACGTTCTGGATAAAGCCTGGGACGCGATGAACTCCAACCAGTTTGGAACCAACGAATACATGCAGTGGTGCAAAGCGGTTGGCACGCTGCCGCTCATGGGGCTGAATCTGGGCACCGGAACCCCCGAGCAGGCTGCCGCTCTCCTGGAGTACTGCAACGTGGAAAAAGGGACGCATTGGAGCGACTTGCGGCGCAAGCACGGTTATGCCGAGCCGTATAACGTCAAGCACTGGTGCATTGGAAATGAAATGGACGGGCCCTGGCAGATCGGTCATGTGACCGCGACCGAGTACGGCATGAAAGCCCAGGACACGGCCCGCCAGATGCGCTACGTGGATCACTCGGTGCAGTTGATCGCGTGCGGGTCCAGCGGCCCCTTCATGCCCACTTACCTGGAGTGGGACCGGGAAGTGCTCGAGCAGTGCTACGACTACGTGGATGGGCTTTCGCTGCATCGCTATCTGGGCAACAACGAGGAGACCGGCGAGGACAGCGCCAAGTATGTGGCGATGAACCTCACTATGGACCGCCAGATTGCCGAGACGCTGGCGGTCTGCGACCTGGTGCGCGGGCACAAGAGGTCGCCCAAGAAGCTCTGGCTGTCCTTTGACGAATGGAATGTCTGGTACCGGGCCCGAAATGGAGATGCCGTAGACGGGCACCGCAAGGAAGCGCCACACCTCCTGGAAGAGATCTATAACCTCGAGGATGCGCTGCTGGTGGGCGGGATGCTCAACACTTTGATGCGGAACGCCGATCGCGTGAAGATCGCCTGCCTGGCACAACTGATCAACGTGATCGCGCCCATCATGACCAATGAAAACGGGCTGTTCCGGCAGACGATTTATTATCCGTACGCCTGGGCGCTGCAATATGCCAAGGGGCGCGTGCTCAATGTGCTCGTGGAATCGCCTACTTACGAAGTCAAGGGTCTGGACTCCGTTCCGTACCTGGACGCAATCGCAACCACCGACGAGGGCAAGACCTCATTGTTCGTTCTCAACCGCGATCTGGCGAAAGCCCGCACGGTGGAGGTCGTATGGGAGGACCAGGCGCAGAGCCGCGTACTGGCGTCGCAGGTGTTGACCGGAAACGATCTGAAGGCGGTGAATGGATTCGATGCGCCCGAACGAGTGAAGCCGCAAGCGCTGGATAAGCCTTCCACAGCAAACGGGCGCACCCGGTTTGAAGTTCCGGCACGCTCTTACAGCATGATCCAGTGGAGCGCGTAGGGGATCCACTGAGGAGCGTATTCCCCAGTGTTTTCGCGGGGTTGGCGTTGTGCGCGGGCACGGGCGATGCTATAAAGGATGCACTTCTCGCCGGGCTTGAATGTCCCGGGACCCACTCTCTATGCGGCAAAGGTGCAGTTGGCGCGTGTTATTTGTTCTGTGTTTCCTTGCCGGGGCACTAGCCCAGTCCACTCCCATTGAGAAGGCCGCGCAATTGCTCGGCAGCGGAGACACGGCGCAAGCCGAAACGGAGGCCCGCAAAGCTCTCCAGATCCCATCTCAGCGGGCCTTGGCCCTGGCCATGCTGGGAACGATTCGCCTGCAGCAAGGCAACATTCCGCAAAGCACGAAATTTCTGGAGCAGGCGCTTGCGTTGAATCCGAAGTTAATCGGGGCTCGCACAACTTTGGGGAATGCCTATGCTTTCAGCGGCAAGAACGAATTGGCCGCCAAGTGCTTTCGCCAGGTGTTGAAGCTCGATCCCGGCAATTTTGATGCGCGCTTTGACCTGTTCAAACTGGAGGCTTCCCGCCGGAATTTTCAGCAGTCGCTCGACCTGGCAACGCCCATCCTGCCTCAGTTGCTCGAATCGGATGAGGCGTTGGTTGTCCTGGCGTCTGACTATGGCGCGACCGGAAAGACTCAGCAGTTAAAGGATCTGGCGGAGCGCTGGCAACAACTGCCAGAGCCCTCGGATGACTTAGCTCTCGATTTCGGCACCACGCTGCTCGTCTACGGGATGAAGGCTGAAGCTACCCAGGTGTTCGCCCAGGAAGAGGCACGAGTCGCATCTCACCCGCTTTCCAGCCGCGCACTCAGGCTGGGGGATGCGTTTCTGGCCCTGGGGTTGCTCGACCGGGCGGAAAAGAACTCTCAGCTGGCTTTGTCGCTCTCTCCCGATTGCGTGCCCTGTTACCAGAGCCTGGCTCGCATCGCCGAGCAGCAGGATAACAGCGAGAAAGCTCTGGCCTACCTGGTGGCGGCGAAGAAGCGGGCTCCCGACGATCCGGAAGTTCTCTTCGAGTTCGGCAAGGTGTGCCTGGAAAGGAATCTCGCCGCCGACGCGCTGCCGGCGCTCTCGAAAGCCGCGGAGTTGCAGCCTGACAACGATTCTTATGTTTACGTTCTAGGCTCGGCTCATATTGCGCAAGGCCATTACGCCGACGCCCTGGCGGTTTTCCAGCGGCTCTTCCGCAAGCACCCTGACGATGCGGTGCTGCGGTATGCCGTGGGAGCAGTGTATTACCTGCAGGGGCAATACGGAGAGGCGGAATCCTGGCTTAAGCAAAGCTTGGCGGCCCAGCCGAATCAGGTTGCGGCTTCGTATTATCTTGGAATGACCTATGCCGCGATCGGCGACGATGATCGTGCCATTCCGGTCTTCCGGGATTTGATCAGGAATAATCCGAAGCATGCTCCTTCCTACGTGAAACTCGGCGGCATCCTGTTGCGCGCGCACCAGTACGAGGAGGCCCAACAGGACCTGGAACGCGCGGTGTCTCTGGATCCGGATTCGGTGGAAGCGCATTACCAGTTAGGCCTCCTGCTGAAACGGATGGGCAAGTTCGCGGAATCGGAGAGCCAGTTCGCCGAGTCGCGTAAGCTGGAAGCGGAGCAGGGCGCGCAGAAGGACATGCGATTGCGCCTGTTGCTGCCGAACTAAACTTACAATGAGCCGGCGTTTTTCCTCTCCTCCACGATTCCGCAGCGCAATTTCCGCAGGCGATATTTCACGTCGCGACTTTCTCCGCACCCTGGGGCAGTTCGGATCGATGCTGCCAGCCTCCTCGCTGCTGGCGGGGCTGCCGGCCGTGCCGGTAATCCAAAGGTCCCCGTCGGCCGCGAAAACCGGCAAATCTGGCAGCAGCCCTATCGTCCCCGCGGGGTTCTCGTTCAAAGATATTGCCAGAGAGGCGGGACTGGCGCCCGCGGTCAATGTGTTTGGGGGGATCGAGCGCAAGCAGTACATTCTCGAAGAGACCGGGTGCGGGGTGGCGCTCTTCGATTACGACAACGACGGTTGGCTGGACATCTTCATGGTGAACGGCAGCCGCTTCGAGGGCATCCCGGCATCGCATCCCCCGGCCAATTTCCTGTTCCACAATAACCGGGACGGCACGTTTACCGACATCACGGCGAAGGCCGGCCTCTCCCGATCCGGCTGGGGGCAGGGGTGTTGCATCGGAGATTACGACAATGACGGCTTCGACGACCTGGTGGTGACTTACTGGGGAGGCATTGTCCTCTATCACAACAATGGCGACGGGACTTTCACCGATGTAACCGAGAAGGCAGGCCTGGTGCAGAAGGACGCGCACCCGCGCTGGAATACCGGCTGTTGCTTTGTGGATTACGATCGCGATGGGCATCTCGATCTATTTGTCGCCAATTATGTGAATTTCGATCTGAAGACCACGCCGCTGGCCGGAAGCAGTGCCTACTGCCGCTACTTTGGCCTGTCGGTGGGCTGCGGACCGCAGGGCATGGGCGGGGGAACCAACATTCTGTATCACAACCGCGGCGATGGAACGTTCGAGGATGTTTCTGTGCCTTCGGGAATTGCGGTGCCGCGCGGGCCGGCGGAGCCGTTCTTCGTGAGCGAGCAATGGATCCCCACGGGCTCATACGGGCTGGGTGTTTCGGCCGCGGACTTTGACAACGATGGCTGGCCCGATATCTACGTAGCCTGCGACTCGGTGCCCAGCCGCTTCTACCACAACAAGGGGAACGGAACGTTCGAGGAAGTCGGCAGGGAAATCGGCTGCGCGGTCAATGAAAATGGCGGGATGCAGGGTGGAATGGGCGTTGCCGTCGGCGATTACGACTGCGACGGCTGGCTGGATATCGTCAAGACCAACTACTCCGATCAGACCGCGAATCTTTATCACAACAACGGCGATGGAACGTTCTACGACGCTGTTTTGCAGGGCGGCCTGGGCGGCAACACCAGGTACCTGGGCTGGGGCGTAGGCCTCTGCGATTTCGACAATGACGGCTGGCCCGACATATTCATGTGCAACGGTCACGTCTTCCCGGAGGTCGACAGCAAGAAACTGCACCTTACCTTCAAGCAGCGGAAGATTCTCTACAGAAATCTGGGGAACGGACGTTTTGCCGACGTCACGGCCGCGAGCGGCGCAGTGGTTACAGAGCCCCGGCCCAGCCGCGGAGCGGCATTCGGGGACTTCGATAACGATGGCGACGTCGATGTGGTCATCGTCAACATGAATGAGCCGCCTTCTCTCCTGCGCAACGACTCCCCAGCGAAGAATAGCTGGCTGAAGGTGAAGTGTGTGGGAACCAAGTCGAACCGGAGCGCCATCGGCGCCCGCGTGCGCGTGGTGACGGGAAAGCATGCCCAAATAGGAGAGGTGATGAGCGGCTCAAGTTACCTCTCGCAAAATGATCTGCGGCTACATTTTGGCCTGGGACAAGCCAGGCAGGTGGACGTGGTCGAAGTGCGGTGGCCGCTGGGGCTGGTGGAGTCATTCAAGAATGTGAATGTCAACCAGTTGCTCGTGCTGCAGGAGGGGCACGGAATTCTGCGGCGAGAGAAGCTGGCAGGCCGCGGAAACACTGCTTCTTGAGTCGGGCAGCGTCCGCAGCGGCTAGAGCCTACACTCATTTGGCGGCAGCTACAGCACGGCTGGAAGCCGCGATCTTTCCTGACAGGCTTGGGGGACGGATTTTTCAGCCAGCCTGCCAGGGAAGGGGTAATCCCGGCGCAAAGAGAAAAGGGATGGTCGCGTGGACCATCCCTTTAGGCTTTTAAATGCCGGCTAGAAGAACAGCTGCAGGCCGAGCTGGATGCGCCTCGGGATGTTGCACTGGCTGCCCGTCTTGCCGAAGTTGCCATTGCCGTTGTTGGGAATCCAGAACTGATCCACCGGGCAGAAGAACACGCGGTTGAGGGCATTTCCTGCATCGGCTTCGAACCTGAAATATTTGTCCTCGCCGAAGTAGGTGTCTTTATAGATCGAAATGTCCTCGTTGAAGTACTTGAACCCGCGCACGTGTTCATCCTGCCTTAGCGCATTCCCGAACTGGAGTGGGCCAGGATCGGACCAGCCCGCCTGATTCAAGTACGAGTCTGTGTAAGGATTGCTGAACTTCCCGGACACGCCGGTACCGGCCTTGTTGGGGAACTTAGCGTAATTGAACAGGTATCCCCCTAGATCGTTCGGCATGGTGATGGACAGAGGCCTGCCGGAGGAATAGCTCTGAATACCCGAGATCTGCCAGTCGCCAATCAGCTTGTTCAGGAAACCTGAGGCGTGATTAGCGATGGGCTGTCCTTTGCCGAATGGGAGATGGTAGACCCAGCCAACAGAGAAGATGTGCGGCACGTCGTCAGAGCTGACGCTGTACATGTCTCTCATATCGCTGGGATTCTGGACGGGAGGGCCGCCGGCGCCTAAACCGGTCTCCGAGCCGTTGTTCATTAGCCGGGAGTAGGTGTACGAGACTTTCAATTGCAAACCGGCGCTCAAGCGGCGCTCAAAGGCCGCTTGCAGCGCGTTGTAGTGGCTGTTTCCGAAGGGGAAGAAACGCCAGTTGATCTGCTGATATTGCGGCCAGCTGCGCAGGGCCTGTGCCACAGTTCCTGAGAAGGTCGCGTATGGCGCGGTTACACCGCCGCAACTGGTGTCGCAGACTCCATTCGTGAAGGTAGCGCCCAGTACAGGAGCACCCAGGCTGAGAACGCTTGCGGGGTTCATGTTGTCGTACACACCGGCCGAACTGCGTCCATCGACCAGGCGAGTGCCGTGGTTGCCGACATAGGCAATGTCAATGCCCATGTTGCGACTCAGCTGACGCTGGAAGGACAAGGACCAGTTCTGATACCGCGGCATGGTGTAGGTGCGCGGATCGACGCCAACGGGGTTCGCTCCGTTGGAAACGTCGGGCCTGAGCTGCGGTGGCAGCACGATGCTGCCGGCGGGCCAACCGCAGGGGACAGTCACCGTCGTCAACTGGGTACGCGTTGTGGGGCACGGTCCATTGCCGTTGAAGTAAAAGGCAGGTGCGAGCCCGTTTGTGGTATTCGGCGCCGAAGGATTGGTTTGGTAGCCATCCACCGGATAGGGATCCCAAGAGTCTGCCTGTACGCCCGCGTAGTACATGCCGTAACCGCCGCGGATGACGGTCTTGGGATTGAACGAGTACGCAAATCCGAAGCGCGGGCCGACGTTCCAGCTGGATCTTCCGTTTGCCTTCGAGCTATGGAATATGGTCGCACCTGGTACGCCAACCGGGTTCGGAGCTGAGGGATCAAAGGTAGAGAAGCGGCCGTACTCCTCGTGCAGGTTCCCCTGCCAATCGAAGCGCAATCCCAAAGTTATATTGAGCTTGCTGGTCACCTTGATATCGTCGTTCGCCCAGATCGCCCCGTATTTCATCCTGGGCATGTACTTGAAGGGTACCGAAAATCCAGCGCTGTTGACCTGTCCCAGGATAAATGAGGCGAACTCGTTGCCTGTCTTTCCCGCGTTCAGGATGGCGCCAGTCGAATCGTACCCGGCGGTTTCGTTGTCCGCGAAGTTAAAGTTGCCTCCGGTATTGACTGCCCATCCGGTCTGGGGGAAGGTCATGTAACGATATTCGACGCCAGCTTTGAC
>Ga0070741_10016086_pt1 | contig 12558 bp, 12 predicted proteins | sample Coa_R1_4_FD_66440 | JGI IMG/M metagenome (GOLD analysis project Ga0070741, IMG submission 66440) | Surface soil microbial communities from Centralia Pennsylvania, which are recovering from an underground coalmine fire - Coalmine... | ecosystem: Environmental > Terrestrial > Soil > Unclassified ...
CCGCGTACGGTATGGGCGTGTCTGCGGCCGTCACGCGGACCGGCCTCGCCTCCAGGGCGTCGTAGGCCTCGTCGACCACGCGGGCGACGACCTCGCTCGCGACGCTCGCGGCGCGGGCGGCCTCCGTGACGACGACCAGCCGGCCGGTCTTGCGCACGGAGGCGGTCAGCGTCTCCATGTCGAGCGGCTTCAGGGTGCGCAGGTCGACCACCTCGAGCTCGATCCCCTCGCGCGCCAGCTGGCGGCCCGCCTGCAGGGCCAGGTGTACGCCGGCCGCGTAGGTGGCGACGGTGACGTCCCCTCCCTCGCGCTTGACGTCGGCGACGCCGATCGGCACCGTGTACTCGCCCTCGGGCACGGGGCCGCGGCGGCCGTACAGCAGCCGCTTCTCCAGGAAGACGACGGGGTTGTCGTCGCGGATCGCCGCCTTCAGCAGACCCTTCGCGTCGTACGGCGTCGACGGCATGACGACGACCAGCCCGGGGGCGTGCACGAACCACGCTTCGAGCGTCTGCGAGTGCTGCGCCGCCATGCCGATCCCGCTCGAGACGGCGCCGCGCAGGACGAACGGCACGGTCACCCGTCCGCCGGACATGTAGCGCCACTTGCCGGCGTGGTTCACGACCTGGTCCATGACCAGCGAGACGAAGTCGGCGATCTGCAGCTCGACGACCGGCCGGCAGCCGACGAGCGCCGCCCCCACGCCTGCCCCGACCTGGCCTGCCTCGGAGATGGGGGCGTCGATCACCCGCTGCGCCCCGAAGCGCTCGAGCAGACCGGCCGTGACCTGGAAGAGCCCGCCCATCTGCGCCACGTCCTCGCCGACCACGAACACCGTTCCGTCGCGCTCCATCTCCTCGTGCAGCGCCTCGTTCAGCGCCTCGCTCATGGTCAGCTCGCGCACGGCGCTCCCGGCGGCCTCGCCGCTGCCCGTCACGCGAGCCTCCCCGCCGTCAACCACTCGGCCGGCGCGTACACGTCCTCGAACGCCGTCTCCGGCTCCGGGCGCGGCGAGGCGAGCGCGAACTCGACCGCCTCCTCGACCTCGCTGCGCGCCTGCTCCTCGAGCGCCTGCAGGCGCTCGGCGGCGACCCCGTGCTCGCCCGAGAGCAGGCGCGAGAAGCGGAGGATCGGGTCGCGGGCGCGCCATGCGTCGAGCTCCTCGGGCGGCCGCAGGTCGGTCTTCGTCGCCGCCGAGTGCGCGGTGACGCGGTAGCTCTTCGCCTCGATCAGCGTCGGCCCCTGCCCGGTGCGCGCCCGCGCGACCGCCTGCGCGGCCACGTCGCGCACGGCGAGCACGTCGTTCCCGTCTGCGACGACGCCCGGGAAGCCGTAGCCCGCCGCCCGGTCGGCGAGGTCCGCGACCCTCGTCGACGCGGCCGCGGGCGTCGAGATCGCCCACTCGTTGTTCTCGCACACGAACACGACCGGCGCGTCGAGCACGGCCGCGAGGTTGCACGCCTCGTGCAGGATCCCCTGGTTGGCGGCTCCGTCCCCGAAGAAACAGGCGACGACGCCGTCGCGGCCCTGCAGGCGCAACCCGTGCGCGGCGCCGACGGCGAGCGCGCTCGAGCCGCCGACGATCGCGTCCGCGCCGAGCATGCCCTTCTCCATCGCCGTGATGTGCATGCTGCCGCCGCGCCCCCGGCAGTAGCCGTCCTCGCGGCCGATGATCTCCGCCATCATCCGCCGCAGGTCGAGACCCTTGGCGACACAGTGACCGTGGCCGCGGTGGGTGCTCGTGATCAGGTCGTCGGGACGGAGCGCCGCGCAGACACCGACGGCGATCGCCTCCATGCCGATGTACGGGTGCACCGAGCCGCGGATGAGCTTCTCCTCGAACAGCTGCATCGCGCGCAGCTCGAAGCAGCGGATCCGCCACATGGAGAGGAGCAGCTGCTCCAGCTCCTGCACCGACGCCGTCGTCGAGGCTGGGACGGCCACCCTCGCTACGTCTCGTCGGCGATCACGGCCAGCACCGCTCCCACCCGCACCTCGTCGCCCTCCGCCGCCAGGATCGACTCGACCACACCCGAGACGGGCGACTCGACCTCGTGGCTCGCCTTCTCGGCCTCGATCTCGACGATCACCTCGCCGCGTTCAACCGTCTCTCCCTCCCGCTTCAGCCAGCGCGTGACCAGGCCGTAGTCCATCTCCTCCGCGAGGCGGTCGAGGGTGAGCTCGTACGACACGGGCCGACGCTATCCCACTCGGGTAGTAGCGTCAAGCGGAGGCAAGGAGGCGCCGCTGCCACTCGACGAGCCCACCGGCACGGAGCATCTGTCGTTCGTCATGACCACGTCGCAGCGCACCACGACGACGTCCCCGGGGCCCGCCGATCCCGCTCGAACACGCTCGCCTCGCCGACCCACGAGCGGACTCCACGGCGGCGCAGGCGCCTGCCGGGCGCTCCTCTACCCGGCGCGGGCGAACGCCCAGCGGACCTGCCGGACGCCGGTCAGGCCAAGCTCCTCGGCGAGCGCCGGCGTCAGCGCGAGGTCCTCGGCGGCTGCGACCGGCGCGCGGTCGACGACCTCCGTGAGCACGCGCCGTCCCCGGAAGTCGAGGAGCACCTTCGCGCCGCACGGCAGCACGGGGTGCACGACGCCGAGGGTGCTCGGGCGCAGCAGCCAACCGCACGCCGACCGCTTCCCCCGCGGCGGGTACTCCGGCGCCACCCCGGCGCGGACGAGGTGCCATCCCGCTCCTGGGCCGAGCGCCGGCTGCACGCCCGACGCCTGCGCCGGCGTACGCACCTGCTCCGCCACGGCGAGGGCGACGATCGCCGCCAGAAGGGTCGCACCCGCGAGCGCCAGCACCCGCTGCAGGAGCGCCGACCTCACGGCTCGTCCCGATGCTCGCGCTCGTCGGCCGGCGGCAGCACCGACGTGCTGCCGATCTCCGCGTCGTCCTCCGGGAGCGGAGCGAGAATCTCGTCGATGTCCCAGCTGTCGACGTCCTCGCCGTCCGGACCGGGCCACGCCGGCGGGGGCTCGACCCGCTGCTCGGATCGCCACGCGAGCCACTCGATCAGCGTCACGAGCACCCAGGCGCCGCCCATGACCAGTCCGATCACGAGCGGCCGGAGCTCGGCGAGGCCGGCCGCCACCGCGAGCAGTACGAGGAAGACAACCTCGAACACGAACCGCGGCGTGAAGCCACCACCCGCCATGCGCTGCTCGCTAGGTTAGCCCGGCGGCCGCGCCGTCGGCTGGGGTGCGACGATGCGGATGCCGAGCTCCGCGAGCTGCTCCGGCGCCACCTCCGACGGGGCGCCGCTCATCGGGTCGACGCCCGCCTGGTTCTTGGGGAACGCGATCACGTCGCGCAGGTTCGGCTCGCGGGCGAGCACCATCGTCATGCGGTCGATACCGAGTGCGATGCCACCGTGCGGCGGCGCGCCCATGGCGAGGGCGTCGAGGAGGAAGCCGAACTTGGCGCGCTGCTCCTCCGGGCTGAGCTGCAGGATGTCGAACACCTTCGCCTGCATGTCCGGTTCGTGGATCCGGAACGAGCCTCCGCCCAGCTCGTTCCCGTTGACGACGATGTCGTAGGCGTGCGCGAGCGCGCTTCCCGGGTCGTCCGCGAAGCACTTCTCCCACTCCGCGCTCGGGCGCGTGAACGGATGGTGGACGGCGCTCCAGCGAGCCTCGTCGTCGTCCCACTCGAACATGGGAAAGTCGGTCACCCACAGGAACGCGAACGCGTCCTCGTCGACCAGGCCGAGCTCGCGGCCGACGTGGAGCCGCAGCGCCGAGAGCACCCGCGACGTCTGCGCCCACTCCCCGGCCGCGAAGAGCAGCGTCTCGCCCGGCTGGACGGCGAGCGTGTCGAGCTCCGCCGTGGAGAGAAACTTCACGATCGGCGAGCGGATCTCACCCGACCGGTCGCGGACGACGTAGGCGAGGCCTTTCGCCCCCCACTCCCTCGCCAGCTCCTCGAGGTGCGCGAGCTCGGCTCGCGAGTAGACATGCGGCACCCGCAGGAAGCGCACGGCGGCGGCCGCCGCGAACACGCCGAACTGCGAGCTGCGCGTCACCTCGCTGGCATCCTCGATCTCGAGGCGGAAGCGGGTGTCGGGCTTGTCCGTGCCGAAGCGCCGGTCGGCCTCGCCGTACGTCATACGCGGCCACGGCCGCTCGATCTCGACCCCGATGCACTCGCGCCAGATGCGCGCGAACGTCTCCTCCATCAGGCCGAAGAGAAACTCCTGGTCGGGGAAGGACATCTCGACGTCGAGCTGCGTGATCTCCTGCACGCGGTCCGCGCGCAGGTCCTCGTCGCGGAAGCAGATGGCGATCTGGTAGTAGCGGTCGAAGCCCGCCACCATCGTCAGCTGCTTGAGGATCTGCGGGCTCTGCGGGAGCGCGTAGAAGCGCCCCTTGTGCAGCCGGCTCGGGACGATGAAGTCGCGCGCCCCCTCCGGCGTCGGCTTGAACAGGATCGGCGTCTGGATGTCGAGGAAGCCCGCCTCCTCCATCGTCCGGCGGATGACGCCCACCATCCGGGCGCGCAGCGCGATGTTCCGCTGCAGCTTCTCGCGGCGCAGGTCGAGCCAGCGGTAGCGGAGACGCAGGGTCTCGTCGACCCCCTCCTCGTCGAGCTGGAACGGGAGCGGCGTCGAGCGGGAGACGATGTCGAGCCGCTCGACCTGGAGCTCCACCTCTCCGGTCGGTAGGGCCGGGTTGACCGCCTCGGGCGCGCGGGCGACGACCTCGCCCTCCGCCCGTAGCACGAACTCGTTGCGCGCCTCGTGCGCGGCGCCGATCGCATCCGGCGCCCGCTCCGGGTTGACGACGATCTGGCAGATGCCCGTGCGATCGCGGAGGTCGATGAAGACGAGGTTGCCGTGGTCACGCCGCGTGTTCGCCCAGCCGGCGAGCGCGACGCGGCGACCGACGTGCTCCGGCCGAACCTCTCCGCACATGAGGTCGCGCCAGCCGCTCACCTCACCGACCCCCCTCCCGGCCGGAAGCCCGCGCCGCGCTCGGCGGCACGTCGCGACTCGCCTCCCTCTCGAGTCCCTTCCGTCTCTCGAGCCCCTCGTAGCAGACTGTCACGTGGCAGACGGTCACGTGGCGGCTCCGGGACGGGCCCGGGTCGCGCGCAGCTCCTCGAGGGCCGCGGCGACGTCCGTCCCCGAGTCGACGACGACGACCCTGGCCGCCCGCAGACGCCTCGCCTGCGTCAGCTGCCCCTTCCGCGAGCGGCCGGCGTAGTCCGCCTCACAGCGGAGCCCATCTCGCCGCAGCTCCATCATCGCGGCGAGGACGGCCGCGCGGTCGGCCCCCTCCTCACAGACGAAGAAGACGTCGACTGGCGCCGCCGCCGGCACAACCGTCCCCGCCTGCTCGACGGCGAGCAGGAGTCGCTCGATGCCGGCGCCGAAGCCGACGCCGGGAGTCGGGTGGCCCCCCAGCTCCTCGGCGAGCCCGTCGTAGCGCCCGCCCCCGGAGAGCGTGCTCTGCGAGCCGCCCTCGGGGCCGACGAACTCCCAGGTCGTGCGCGTGTAGTAGTCGAGTCCGCGCACGAGCGTGGGCACGAGCTGGTAGCGCACGCCGAAGGCGTCGAGGTAGCGGCGCACCTCGGCGAAGTGCCGGCGGCACGCGTCGCACAGCGAGTCTCCGATCGTGGGCGCCTGCCGCAGCAGCTCGCGCACGGCCGGCGGCTTCGCAGCGATGTTGTCGAGCGCGCGCAGCGGGTTCCGCCCCGCCTGGTCGCGCGTCTGCTCGTCCAGCTCCGAGGCGTGCTCGGCGAGCCACGGCACGAGCCGGTCGAGGTAGGCGGGGCGGCACTCGCCGTCGCCGATCGAGTTCAGCTCGAGACGGTAGTCGCTGACGCCGAGCGTGGTGAGGAGCGTGTCGTAGAGCTGGATCACCTCCGCGTCGACTGCCGGGTCGTCCGATCCGATCGCCTCCAGATCGAGCTGCCAGTGCTCGCGGTAGCGCCCCTTCTGAGGGCGGCCGTAGCGGTAGATCGTCTCGATCGCGTACAGCTTCACCGGCTGCGGCTCGCGGTGCAGGCCGTGCTCGAGGTAGGCGCGAACGATCGGCGCCGTCGCCTCGGCCCGCAGCGTGAGCGAGCGCTCACCCCGGTCCGTGAACGTGTACATCTCCTTCGTGACCACGTCCGAGCCGATCCCGGAGGTGCGAACGAAGAGGTCGGTGTCCTCGAACACGGGTGTGTCGATGCGGCGGTAGCCGTAGCGGTCGCACAGACGCTCGAACGTGGAGATCACGTACCGCCAGAGCGGTTGCTCCGCAGGCAGGATGTCGTGCGTGCCGCGCGGCGCCTCAAACCGCGTGCTCATGCCCGCAGCTCGGCCAGGAACGGGTTGCGCGCGCGCTCGTCCGCCAGCGTCGTCTGCGGCCCGTGGCCGGGGTAGACGACGGTCTCCTCCGGGTAGCGGTCGAGGAGCGTGCGGATCGACGCGAGCAGCGTGCCCCAGTCGCCGGACGGCAGGTCGGTGCGGCCGACGGAGCCTGCGAAGAGCACGTCCCCCGACACGAGCGCGCCGTCAGCGTGGTAGGCGAGATGCCCGGGCGAGTGCCCCGGGACGTGCACGACCTCGAAGCTCATCCCCGCCACCTCGATCGTCTCGCCGCCTTCGAGCAGGACGGTCGGGGTCAGGCCGCGCAGCGCGACGCCGAGGCCCGCGTAGAACGCCGACGGGTTCTCGAGCACCTCGAGCTCTGCCGCCGGCGCGTACACGGGCGCACCCGTCCCCTCGGCGAGGTCGGCGAGGCCGAGGATGTGGTCCCAGTGCGAGTGCGTGACGAGGATCGCCGTGCAGGCCGCGCCCATGCGGGCGAGGTCGAGCCGGATGGTGGCGGCGTCACCACTCGGGTCGACCACGGCCGCCTCGGCGGCGCCGCGCTCCGCGCGCAGCACGTAGCAGTTCGTTCCGATCGGGCCCAGCTCGTAGCGGTCGACGACGATGCTCACGGAGAGGTCAGTCTAAAGAGACCCCTTCGCCGCCAACCGGTGAGCCGCCCGGCCGGCGGCGAAGACCCGTGCCGACACCGGCTCGCCGGCGCGGCTACTTCGTCTTCGGCGACGACCTGCCCGATCTCGCCGACCCGGCGGCGCGCTTCGCCATGCGCCGCTGGTACGACCGGTACGCCATCGAGTCGACGGCGTACATGAACGGGACGAGCAGGATCACGAGCACGAGCGCCTGGATGGCGAGGGCGACCGACGATCCGTTCTTCGGTCGCAGCAGGTAGAGCACGACGAGCATGATCGGCGCGAACATCGACGCCCGCCGGAGCACGCGGCTCCACGACGGCGGCTCGATCGTCCGCTGGCCGGCCTGCGCCGGCTGCTTGCGCTCCCTGCGCTCCTCCGGGGCCTTCCGCGGCCGGTCGGGCTCGTCGACCTCGATCTCGCGGCCGGTCTCGTCGACGTACACCGTCTCGTACTCGTGACGGCGCTCCTTCTCCCGCCGCCGGCGCTGCTTCTTCGTTGCCACCGCAGCTAGCCTAGCGCGCCCTCGCCCCTGCGACGATCGTCGCCGCGACCACGTCGCCGGCGAGGTGGTAGGCGAGGTGGCGCCAGTCGGACGCGTCCACGAGCACGAGGTCGGCGTCGAAGCCGGGGGCAATCCGGCCCTTGCGGTGGGCGAGGTCGAGCACATGCGCGGAGTTGACCGTGCAGGCGGCGAGCGCCTGCTCGGGCGACAGGCCGAGTTGCGTGCAGGCAAGCGACATGACGAGCGGCAGGCTCTCGCACAAGGCGCTCCCGGGGTTGAAGTCGGTGGCGAGCGCGACGGCGGCGCCCGCGTCGACGAGCGCGCGCGCGGGCGGCATCGGCCGGGCGAGGACGAGCGCGCTCGCGGGCAGGAGCACCGCGACGACGTCGCTTGCGGCCAGCGTGCGCACTCCCTCCTCCCCGGTCGCCTCCAGGTGGTCGACCGAGCGCGCGCCCAGCTCGACCGCGAGCGGGATCGCCCCCGCCTCCGTGAACTGGTCACCGTGCAGGCGGAGCGCGAGGCCGGCGTCGCGGCAGGCGACCAGGTAGCGGCGCGCCTGCGCCGCGTCGAACGCGCCGCGCTCGAGAAACACGTCGGCCGCATCGGCGAACCTGGCCGCTTCCGGGAGCACCTCGGCGAGACAGAAGTCGAGGTAGTCATCCGCCGTCGCGTACTCGGGCGGGACGGCGTGCGCGCCGAGCCAGGTGGCAACCCCGCCCGCCAGCCGGATCGCGCGCAGCGAGGCGAGCTCCGTGTCGCGGTCGAGCCCGTAGCCGGACTTCGCCTCGAACGTGGTCGTGCCGTGGCCGAGCATCCAGGAGCGGTGGCGCTCGACCGCGGCCTGCAGCGCCTCCTCCCCTGCCGCGCGGGTGGCGCGCACGGTCGAGAGGATCCCGCCGCCGGCAGCGTGCAGCTCCTCGTAGCTCGCGCCGGCGGCGCGGAGGGAGAACTCGTCGACGCGGTCGCCGGCGAAGCAGGCGTGCGTGTGGCAGTCGACGAGGCCGGGCACGGCGCACAGCCCCCGGCCGTCGATCTCGTCCACGTCGCCCTCGAGCGGCGGCAGGTCGCGCATCGGGCCAGCTCCGGCGATCCGCCCGCCGTCGCAGAGGACGAAGGCGCGCTCGAGCACGGCCACCTCCGCGAGCGCCGTTCCCCGGAGCGGCGCCGGTCGTCCGGCCGGCGTCGCGAGCTGCGCCAGGTCGCGGACGAGCAGCCGCGTCACTGCCAGGGAAGACCAAGGTCGGGCGGGCGCTCGCGGCGGGAGGCGGGCAGGTCGGCGTAGGCCTCCTGCGGGTCGTGCGCCTCCGAGCGGGCGCCCGCGCCGTGGTTGAGGGCGAGCTCCGAGACCGGGTACACGACCCAGCCCTGCTCGTCGTCCTTGCGCGAGCCGGCCATCAGGATCACGCACGGGCCGTCGCCCGCGCCCACGAAGACGTGCGCCGTCCCCGGCGGGCAGTGCACGAAGTCCCAGGCGCGCAGCCGCCGCTCCTCGCCCTCGACGAGCAGCAGACACTCGCCGTGGAGGACGAGGAAGTCCTCCTGGGTCGACTGGGCGTGGTAGCGGCAGTTGGGCTCGCCCGGCCGCAGGACGCGCAGGTTGATCCCGAGCTCCGGGAACGCGGCGTCCCCCTCGAAGCGGCAGACGTAGCCGAAGACGTCCCGCTGACGCCACCAGGCTGCCTCGCGCGCGTTGACGACGAACCAGCCGTCGCCCTCCGGCGCGAACCCGCTCTCCGTCTCGACCAGCCTCGCTTGCTCGACCATCGCACCTCCTCGGCGGGACGTACCTCGCCCCGGCAGCAGCCACCACCGGCCACGTCCAAAACGGGCGCCGCGCCGGGGCCGGCCCCCGTCCGCCCACCGGCTTCAGCCTATCGCCGGAGCTCGCGCGTGTGTGTGGCGGAAGTGTGACGAATGCGTGCCAGTCGTCCTGCCAGCCGGCGGCCCCGAGGCAGCCGGCCCGCACGACGGGCTGCCGCCCAGCATGCCCCTCCTACCCCGTGCCGGCAAGCCCCAGCCCGTGCTCGGCGGCCGCCGCGGCCGCGTCCTCGTACCCCGCGTCCGCGTGCCGCAGGATGCCGAGACCCGGATCGGTCGTCAGCACCCGCTCCAGCCGCTCCGCCGCCTCGTCCGTGCCGTCGGCGACGACGACCATGCCCGCGTGGATCGAGTTGCCGATGCCGACGCCGCCGCCGTGGTGCACGCTCACCCACGTCGCGCCGGCGGCCGTATTCAGGAGGGCGTTCAGGATCGGCCAGTCCGCGATCGCGTCCGAGCCGTCCCGCATCGCCTCCGTCTCCCGGTACGGCGAGGCGACCGAGCCGGAGTCGAGGTGGTCACGGCCGATCACGATCGGCGCCCGCACACGGCCAGAGCGCACGAGCCGGTTCATCGCCAGGCCCGCTCGCGCCCGGTCGCCGTAGCCCAGCCAGCAGATCCGTGCCGGGAGCCCCTGGAAGGCGACCCGGCCCGGGGCGATGTCGAGCCAGCGTTGCAGGATCGGGTCGTCCGGGAACAGCCCGCGGAGCTCGGCGTCGATGGCGGCGATGTCCGCCGGATCGCCCGACAGGGCCGCCCAGCGGAAGGGCCCGCTGCCGCGGCAGAAGAGCGGGCGGATGTAGGCGGGGACGAAGCCAGGGTACGAGAAGGCGTCTGCCACGCCGGCGGCCTCGGCTTCGCCGCGCAGGTTGTTGCCGTAGTCGAACACGTGGCTGCCGGCGTGGAGATGGTCGAGCATCCCGCGCACGTGGACGGCGATCGAGGCCGATGCGCGGCGGAGGTACTCGTCCGGGTCGGACAACCGCAGGACGGCTGCCTGCTCGACGGTGAGGCCCTGCGGCACATACCCGTTCAGGGGGTCGTGCGCCGCCGTCTGGTCGGTGACGAGATCGAAGCGCTCGCCGCGGCGGGCGAGCTCCGGCACGACGTCGGCGGCATTCGCGCGCAGCCCGACGGACAGCCCGCGGCCGTCTGCGGCCGCCGCGGCGACGCGCGCGACGGCGTCGTCGAGCGAGTCCGCCTGCTCGTCCAGGTAGCGGGTCTCGAGCCGGCGCGCGATCCGGCGCGGGTCGACCTCGACGCAGAGGATGGCGGCTCCGAGCAGCGTCGCCGCGAGCGGCTGCGCCCCGCCCATGCCGCCGAGCCCCGCCGTCAGGATCGTCCGGCCGCGCAGGTCGGCCGTGCCGAAGTGGGTCGCGGCCGCGGCCGCGAACGTCTGGTAGGTGCCCTGCAGGATGCCCTGCGTACCGATGTAGATCCAGCTTCCGGCGGTCATCTGTCCGAACATGGTCAGGCCGAGCGCCTCGAGCCGGCGGAACTCGTTCCAGGTCGCCCAGCGCGGCACGAGCAGCGCGTTCGCGATCAGCACCCGCGGAGCAGCCGGGTGCGTGCGGAAGACGCCGACCGGCTTGCCGCTCTGCACGAGCAGGGTCTCGTCCTCGCCGAGCACGAGCAGCGAGCGGACGAGCGCCTTCAGCGATCCGTGGTCGCGAGCGGCCCTCCCGGTGCCGCCGTAGACGACGAGCTGTTCGGGTTTCTCGGCTACCTCCGGGTCGAGGTTGTTGAGCAGCATGCGCAGCGGCGCCTCGGTCTGCCACGAGCGGGCGTTGAGCTCGCCGCCGCGCGGCGCCCGGATGCGAGCAAGGTCGCCGCACAGCGCCTCGACGAGCTCCTCCCGCGAGCGCGCGACCGTCACCGCTCCCGCCGCTCTCTCGCCTGCTGCCGCTCGCGCCAGCGCCACCAGCTGTAGGCCGTCGACAGCACGAAAGCGGCCGCGCCGGCGGCGGCGCCCTTGACGAGGCTGCCTCCCGTCACCGCCACCAGCACGACCACGAGCACGGCGAGCAGAGCGTAGACGATGGCGCTGTCGCGGTAGGGGTGTGCCGGCAGGCTGCGCTCGGGGACGATCCAGCGCAGACGCCTCACGCGAGCTCCCCGACCTCGGCCTCCACCGCCGCTGTGAGCGAGCCGCCGCGGATCGCCGAGGCGACCGCCTCGATCTCCGCCGAGAGCGGGCGGTCCTCGACGAGACGGGGCGACAGCGTGCGCACGAACGCTCGGGCCGCGGCGACACCCGCGCCGGGCTCGAGCGGCGCCAGGAACTCCACCGCCTGCGCGCCCGCCAGCAGCTCGATCGCGAGTGCCCGCTCGCAGTTCGCGAGCACCTGCCACGCCTTCAGCCCCGACGCGTTGCCCATGGACACGTGATCCTCCTGGCCGGCGCTCGTCGGGATCGAGTCGACGCTCGCCGGGTGGGCGAGGACCTTGTTCTCGCCGACCAGCGAGGCGGCCACGTACTGGGCGATCATGAAGCCCGAGTTGAGGCCGCCGTCGACGGTCAGGAACGCGGGCAGGCCGTCCGACAGGTTCGGGTTGAGCAGCCGCTCGACGCGGCGCTCCGAGATGCTTGCCAGCTCGGCGACGGCCATCGCCAGAGCATCGAGGCAGAAGGCGAGCGGTTGGCCGTGGAAGTTCCCGTTCGAGACGAGCATGTCGTCGGCGACGAGCACGAGCGGGTTGTCGGTGGCCGCGTTCAGCTCCGTCGACACCGTGTACTCGACGTAGTCGAGGAGGTCGCGGGAGGCGCCGTGCACCTGCGGCGCGCAGCGGATCGAGTACGCGTCCTGCACCTTGTCGCACCAGCGGTGTGCCTCGATGATCGCCGAGCCCTCGAGCAGGCGCAGGACGTTCGCGGCGGACGCCTGCTGGCCGCGCAGCGGCCGAAGCGCGTGCACCTGCGGCAGGAAGCTCGTGCGCGACCCCTGCAGCGCCTCCAGCGACAGGGCGCAGGCGATGTCCGCCGCCTCGGCCAGGCGCCGTGCGCGGACGAGGCCGAGCGCCCCGATCGCGGCCATGAACTGCGTGCCGTTGACGAGCGACAGGCCCTCCTTCGCACGCAGCCGGGTCGGCTCGAGCCCGGCCCGCGCGAGCGCCTCGCCGCCCGGCAGCCGCTCGCCGTCCAGCCACGCCTCGCCCTCGCCGACGAGCGGCAGCGCCAGGTGCGCGAGCGGGGCGAGGTCGCCGCTCGCGCCGACCGAGCCGCGGCTCGGCACGTGCGGCAGCACGCCGCGGTTCAGGCACTCGAGCAG
>Ga0070741_10016087_pt1 | contig 12558 bp, 12 predicted proteins | sample Coa_R1_4_FD_66440 | JGI IMG/M metagenome (GOLD analysis project Ga0070741, IMG submission 66440) | Surface soil microbial communities from Centralia Pennsylvania, which are recovering from an underground coalmine fire - Coalmine... | ecosystem: Environmental > Terrestrial > Soil > Unclassified ...
CGTTCTTTTGAAGGCCCGGTGGAAACCATCAGCAGCATCTACCTGGTGGACGCGCAGGAAAAGCTGGTAGGCTCCGTGCCGCTGGTATCACTGGTGCTGGCTTCAGGCGGCACGCGCCTGGGCACTCTTTCTCCTGAACATGTTATCTATGCCGAGGCCAACGCCTCAGACAAAGACGTGGCTGAGATGTTTGATAAATATAATCTGGCAACACTGCCCGTAGTCGATGAAGAGCAACGCCTGGCAGGAATCATCACGGCAGATGACATTATCAGCCTGCTGCGCGACCGTACCTAAGCTATCGCCGGTAAGGGCAGTAATGCGCGAGCAAACCTCAATATCCACAAAAATAAACTTCTCTAATCTGGCTTTAATCGCTCTATAAGGTGGAAGCCTTATATATACTGTGTTTTTGCAGCCCACCCCCAAGCGGGGTTCCGGTGCGTCCGGGACCCCGAGGAGTTTTTAATGGCCGGAGAACTGAACGAAACTGTCTGGATCACCCTGATGCACGAGATGCAAAGCTTTGTCCGGCAAAACCTGGAACAGCCGCACGTAATGGCGGAGCTGCGCAACCTGATTGGACCTCAACCGCTTAGAAAAGGCGTTCCTCGCCAGGAAAATAAAGCTGATCTCATTCGCGCCTTTGAACTGCTTGCACCAGGGTTGCTGGTGGATTTTCTTGAGGCCAATAAAGAGATCCTGAACAAGTACGCTCTGCGCATCTGGGCCGCAGAACGCGAAGGCCTGTTTGACGCCGCACCAGCCAAAGTTTCTTAGCTGGGATAAAAACAAATCAATTATTCGCGGCAGTTGATAGCCACCATTCATTTCCGGCGCACCAGCAGGTTTCGTCGGGCGATGAATTGCGCCGCAGTGAGCGGACATTCTTCATGTCGGCGCTCTTAAAAGCCTCAGCCAGCTTCTTTGCAGTCTCTTCATCGCGTGCGCCCACACAGGGAATGAACATTACCGGCATGATAAAGCGGGCGTCATATTTATTGTCCGGCTTGCGGGTGATCAGCAACATTCCACCGGCGCCGGGCGTACCGCCGGGACCGTCAGGCGTGAGAGGAAGAGCAGCTTGCCGTTAGGACGGAGCGCATCCAGCCATGAGCTGAGTGGTTCAGTCGCTCCGGCATTTATGTAGATGAGGTCGCATTCGGGCAACGGGCCTTCGCTAGCCGGTTGAGCGTGGACGGTGACGTTTGGCATATCGGCAAGGTTGGCTTTTGCGCGCTCTGCCAGCGCGGGTTCAATCTCATAAGCAAATACTTTTCCGCTGGGTGCGGTGAGTCGGCTAAGGAGCGCGGTGTAATATCCCGTGCCCGCGCCAATGTGGAGAACGGTGTCGCCATCCTGCGGGCTGAGCGTGGCCAGGCAGACAGCATGAAGAACCGGCTGACCATTGTTGATCTTCTGGGCTTCAGAAAGAGCGACGACAACGTCCTGATAGAGGAAAGCCGGATCGTCGGTGGGCGTGTTGATGTATCCTCCACCGACAAAAATCTTCCAAGGCCCTGGGCCGAGAAAGCGTTCACGCGGTGTGGCCGCAAAGGCCGCAGTAAGAAGTCCATTGGGTGCTCCGGCCATAGTGGTGATGAGATCAGCGTAGAACTTCCGGTGGGCTTCAATCCGATCCATGCTGCTTTTCCTTCGGCGCTGTTTCTTTTTTCGATTCTTGCTCGATTGGCTTTTTCGAGGACCGCTTCACTGCAACCACCGAGCCGGCTGACTCGATGACGTGAAGATCGTTTTTCAGCCACTGCCGGATCTCCGCGAAGGCTTCCTGCCACTCCGCGGCGTCCTTAAGCCGGTAAACTTTTTGTCCATCCTTGAGCGTTTTGGCCTCCAACTCACCCGGCACCATACGTTTGAGCGTTGTGTGAATCGATGCCAGCGGATTGGCCTTGTAATTCTCAAAAGGGTAGCCCATGTTCTTGAGCGCGTCGCGAATGTCTGGCTTTTGCCCAACCTTCAGATCACGAAAATCCTTCATCGCTGTTCTTTCCTCAGCAATATTATTCGTTCGGCGCAAAATTTCTTTTAGTGTCGCACTAGCATACTTCAAGCGGCAGCCAAGAGGGCACTTCCTGGTTTTGCTGATCGCTGATGGCCGATTGCTGGCTGCTTATTCGTAATGTAGAGCTTCCACCGGGTCCAACTGTGCGGCCCTGGTTGCCGGCACGGTCCCAAAGATCACGCCTACCAGTGTGGCCACGGTGATGGCGATGATGGCTGAAAGCCCAGAGATAGGAATGCGGTATTCAGTAAGAAAGCGGACAGAAAATGGTATCGCCAGGCCAATTACCGTGCCGACGACTCCGCCGGCCAGCGAGATCAGCACAGCTTCAGTCAGAAATTGCAATCTGATTTCGCGCCGCGTAGCGCCGATGGCTTTGCGAATTCCGATCTCGCGAATGCGCGTGCGAACGTTGGCCAGCATGATGTTCATAATGCCAACACCGCTTACGATCAGGACTAAAAGCGATATCGCCAGCAGCATGATCGTGAGCCCATTGGCTGCCTTGGACGCAACCTGGATCAGTTGCGTGAGATTGTCGACGCGATAGACCGACTCCGGCCGGTGCCGCGCCTGCAGCACATGCTTGATCATATCCGTTGCGCGAGGAACATCGCCCGCATCGCCCACCGAGAAAAAGAGCTGTTTCACGGTCGAAGTAAAATACCGTGCCACAGTGTCCGGAATAAGTACTGTATCGCCGGCAATTTCAGACTGGCCAAACGTATCCACTCGCTCGCGGAATGTTCCGATAATTTTAAAAGGCAGGCCAAAAATTTTGATGTCCTGATCTTTGGCGGCGTCGATGCTGCCGAACTTCCTCACCGCAAACTGTTGCGTTACCACTGCTACCTTGGCGCGGGCCATGGAATCTTCATTGTCAAAAAAACGGCCGTCAAGGACATCAAGGTTGCGCACGGTTACATACTGCGGTGAAACACCCAGAACCAGGATGTCGCGCTCTTTGCCGCCGCCCACTCCAATGCGGTCATGCAGTTCCATCATGGGAGAAGCAGCCTGAATGCCGGGCACCTGCTCTTGCACCGCACGCATGTCCGCCAGGGTGAGATAGTCCGCGATGCCGGCCGAGTTGACTGAAGCAGAGCTGCCGGCCTCGTAATACGCGTAGATCATATTTGAGCCGATGGCCTGGATCTGATTCAGAACATATTGCTTTCCAGTAAGGCCAATCGTGACCACGACAATCAGCGACGCTGTGCCAATCACCATGCCCAGTGCCGTGAGGGCGAACCGTACTTTGCTGGTGCGGAATGAGTCCACCGCGATGCTCACAATCTCGCTGAAGAGCATCGTCTTGGTTGCGGTCTCAACCAGTGGACGTCCGGTCATATAATTATTCTAAACCTCAGTCCCCAGCTCTTTTCTGGAATCCCGAGCGCAGCGAGGAACCCTATAGTTACAAGCCATTGGAGGGATCACCACTCTGATCCAGAGCGGATTCGTCCTATCCGAGTTCATGTGACGGTTCCCTGCTTTCGCTCGGGAGTAAACCAAAAAACTAAAGGCGACAACCATTCAGTCATCGCCTTCGGCTAAATACCAGAGCTGATTACCAGCAGTTGCTTTACTCTGTTTTCTCTTCCTGCGCTGGCTTGCTGATCGCGATTGTCTCTCCCAGATCGCCCACCTTGAAACGCGCAAAACGGCGGACCGAGATGTTTTCACCCAACTTGCCAATCTTGCTGGCAATCAACTGATGAATGGTGATGCCCGGCTCTTTCACAAAGGGCTGATCGAGCAGGCAGACCTCTTCGTAAAATTTTGACATCTTGCCTTCAACAATCTTTTCCACCACGTTGGCCGGTTTGCCGGTTGAGGCAGCCTGCGCGCGATAGATTTCTTTCTCTTTCTCGTAGGCCTCAGGCGTGACATCTTCCTTGCGGACAAACTTCGGGTCAGCCGCGGCAATATGCATCGCGATGTCTTTGATCAGGTCCTTGAAATCGTCAGTGCGGGCCACAAAATCGCTCTCGCAGTTGATCTCCACCAGCACGCCGATCTTTCCTCCGGCATGGATATAGCTGGCTACTGATCCTTCACTGGTCACACGCGCTGCCTTCTTTGCCGCTGTGGCAATGCCCTTTTTGCGCAGCCACACCAGGGCGTTTTCAATATCGCCTTTGGACTCGGCCAATGCATTCTTGCAGTCCATCATGGGAGCGCCACTGCGCTCACGAAGTTCTTTCACCTGTGCTGCTGTTACGTTTGTTGTGCTTGTACTCATTTTCGTTGTTCCTTCTGGCTGCTGCTTCCTTACAACATTTGACCCGCGCGCTTCATTCTCACGCGGGCCATATATCTTGATTTTTTCAGAATACCGCTCACGAACTTGTGTCGCAGGAGATCACTCTGAGCGATATGGAGCGACGTTCAACTTGCTACAAGGGCCGAAGCCGTTCTGCTGAGGCCCGTCGCTACAAGCGCTTGCAACTCTCAACTACCATCAAAGCTCTTCAGCGGTTTGTTGCGTAGCGACAAAGCTTAAGGATGGGCCTTGGCCACGTCCATATCGGGCGTTTCAGTTGTCGTCGTTTCTGATTCAGGCGCCTTCCGAACCCTTCCGCCCAGAACCTCTTCCATGTTCAGCTCATCTTCCTCAGCCAGATCAGCCGAGGTCGGAGTTGAAGGTGCCGCCGCAGCAGCGGCCTGTGGCTCTGCCGCAGAAACTGCGCCTGCAATCTCTGCGCTCTGCTTGTCCGTGCCAGCCTGTACGCCTTCGGCGATCGAGTCGGCAATTTTTGACGCAAACAGGCGAATCGCCCTCAGCGCGTCATCGTTGCCTGGGATCACCCAGTCAACTTCAGTAGGATCGCAGTTGGTATCGACCACGGCGACTACCGGAATTCCAAGCTTGCGGGCTTCCTTCACCGCAATGGCTTCCTTGTTTGAGTCGATCACGAAGACGATATCTGGCAAGCGGCTCATGCTCTTAATGCCGGCCAAGTTGGCCTGCAGGTGCTTGCGCTCGCGCTCCAGCTTGATGACTTCTTTCTTCGGAAGCAGCTCATAACGGCCATCGGTGGCCATCTCATCAAGATCTTTGAGCCGCTTCACAGATTTCTGTACGGTCACCCAGTTGGTAAGCAATCCGCCCAGCCAGCGGTTGTTCACGTAGAACATGCCGCAGCGTCCAGCTTCTTCAGCGATTGCATCCTGGGCCTGCCGTTTGGTGCCGACAAAAAGGACAGTCCTGCCCTCAGCGGCGCCGTCCTGCACAAACTTGCTCGCGTCTTTAAACATCTTGAGCGTCTTCTGCAGGTCGATGATGTAAATGCCGTTCCGTTCCCCAAAGATGTACTCCTTCATCTTGGGGTTCCAGCGCTTGGTCTGGTGGCCAAAGTGGACACCCGCCTCAAGCAGCTCCTTCATGGTGATATTAGCCAAACTACCTCCTTATTGGATTGCATCCTTTGCGGCTGGCCTGCCCGCTCAGGATTTATTCCCTGTCCGCTCCCGTTGAAGCGGGAGGGAAGATTTTTGGTCCCGGTTGATCAACCGCTCATCTCCGCCTTCGGAACCCCATGGCGGACGAGCAAAATTTAAAATCTCGTCAACAAAACAAACAGGACGGCCCTGCCGTCCTGCCCATAAAAATTATCGCTTGCTGAACTGGAAGCGCTTGCGAGCGCCCTTTTGTCCATACTTCTTGCGCTCTTTACCGCGGGCATCGCGGGAAAGGAAGCCTTCCACCTTCAGCTTCTTGCGCAATTCAACATTGAACTCCAGCAGCGCGCGGGAAATGCCCAGCCGCAAAGCGCCGGCCTGGCCGTTGATGCCGCCGCCGGAAACGTTTGCGGTGATATCAAATGTGGAAGAAGTCTCAGTCAAAACCAGCGGCTGCTTCACTTCCACCCGTTGCGCGTCGGTCAAAAAATACTTATCAAATTCGCGACCGTTGACGGCGAACTTGCCGCCGCCCGGACGCAGAAACACCCGGGCTACGCTCGACTTGCGGCGTCCCGTGCCGTAATACTGAACTTGTTCAGCCATTGTTTCTCAATTCTCTCCGAAAAACTCTAAAACTTTGTGGACCGCAAATCCGGGGTTCCCCGGCAGGCCGTTCTTGGCCTGTTGGGGTTGAGTCGCCCTCGGCTGCGATCGAAACTTAAGCCTGCTTCCGGCCAGCCAGCTCCAGCGCCTGCGGCTTCTGCGCCTGGTGCTCGTGCTTGTCGCCGACGTAAACCTTCAGCTTCTTGCCCATGGCGCGGCCCAGCTTGTTCTTGGGCAGCATTCCCAGAATTGCTTCCTGCACCACGCGGTCTGGACGCCGGTCAAACAGCTTGCGGAACTGCTCTTCGCGCAGACCGCCCGGAAAGCCGGTGTAATGCCGGTACATCTTCTGCTCGGTTTTCATGCCGGTCACGCGGATCTTCTCCGCGTTGATCACAATCACGTGATCGCCCACATCAATAAACGGCGTGTATTGAGGGCTTTCTTTGCCCGCCAGAATGCTTGCTACACGCGTAGCCAGCCGCCCCAGCGTCTGCCCCTGGGCATCCACCACAAACCACTTGCGCGCAATTTCCTGCCCGCCTGGAAAACGGGTTACCATTTCCAAACTCCTGAGAATAAAAGCACTAAGAAAGACCGCTCGATGACGCCACTTACAACCTTCCTGAATGGAAGACACAAGGCGGGCCAACTGCAGAGCAGTGAGTTCTAAGGATACTTAACTTGAGCCGATTATGTCAACGCCGCATCAGGTCACTGTCCAGGGCTGCTCCCAACCGGTAAATAGCGCCCAATTGGGAAGGGGTATTGCGGCATGATGGCTATCCAATCTCAGACCAGAGTCACTCAACTCGCAACATTTTGTGCTTTGGTCTGCTGTGGACGCAAGGTACACTTCTGGCCGAAAACAATGAAACTCCACCGGCCTTTATTCATACTCCTTTTTGGCGTGATCATGTCCTCTCAATTGATTGCACTACCCAGTAATGATCTGGAAAAAGCAATCAGCACCCAGTTCAAAGATAAAACGCTGATTCTTCTCCATCCTCTCGACAAAGAATCGCTGCGCTTTAATACTGATGGCACGCTTATCAGTGGCGGTTCTCCCGGCCCATGGACCCTATATGGAGCTATCCGGATCAGCAAAGTAAAACTGAAATCAGATCAACTGCGCCTGGAGGGTCAACGCGTGTTCTTTCCGTTCAAATCTTCTCGCCCCGTCCCCTTTGAATTCAGTTTGCTCAAAGATCACGGAGATCCGCCTTGCCGGCCATTTGTAAAAGTGGAGATAAAGCTTAATCAGCCGCTCAATTCTTTCGCTCAAGCCCAGGCAATTTTGGGCAAGGTTTTTGCGCTCAACAAGCAGGACTTTCTGGATTCCATGCCTGAGTTCTGGCGTTCCTATATAGCTAAAAATCTCGACTTCGACCCAGCCCAAGCCGGCGCGCTGCAATACACAGGCACGAACTCTATTCATGCCGGCAAATCCGCGGATGCGAACGCCAAAACTTCTTCCCAAGCCGAGAACCAACTTGACCAGGCCATTTTCCACGTGGGTAAGGATGTTAAAGCTCCAAAAGCCATGTCGACTCCGGAACCGGAGTTCTCTCAGGCCGCGCGCTATGAAAAATACCAGGGAGTTGTTGTAGTTTCCATCGTGGTGGATAAAGACGGCAGCGTCGCCAACGTGAATATCCTCAGACCATTGGGACTTGGATTGGACGAGCAAGCGGCAAATCAAATCAAGACTTGGCGCTTCATCCCGGGTACGCACAATAACCAACCTGTTGCCATTGAAATGAACATCGAGGTGAGTTTTAACTTGTATTGAAGCGCTTGCATAGCGGAGAGGAAGGTTTCTGTGGGTTGGCCCCAAACGTAGTCGATGACAACCTGAAAACCGGACTCGCCAGCTTCTTTAAGAAAGGATTTCCTGACCTCATCCGCCGGGTCGTCGAGCCGAATGATTGCGTCCGCCCCGTTTTGCAGCAACGATTGCAGGACCTGCTGGTTGCGTCCAGCGGCAACAACGCGCCCCGCTCCAAGGAGCATGGCGATTTTTACAGCCAATTGTCCCGTGATGCCAGTGGCGCCGAGGATGAGGACGTTTTCACCAGGAGCCAGTTTTGCGCGATGCGTGAGTGAGAGCCAGGCCGAGACACCAGGATTGGGAAGGGCAGCGGCAAGCTCGTCATCCAGCCCGTCAGGAACAGGAAAAGTGAACGCCTTGGGTACAACTGTGCGTTGCGCCATCGAGCCGTAAGGTGGGCGGCAGCCGCCGAAGAACACTCTTTGCCCGTCAGCAAGGCGTCCAACGCCATCCGTACCGCAGATAAACGGGACTTTCCGGGGAGCCGCGTAGTGCGACCCGCCGGCCATCTGCTTATCGACAGGCTTGAGAGATGCGGCGAGGACTTGAACTACGATTTCACCTTCGCCCGCAACAGGCTCTGGGAATATCAATGTCCCAAATGCGGGTGCACGCAGATCGTTGACTGCGGCAAGGCGTTGTGGGAGATTATGTCGGAAGCGAGGGAGAAATCGGATCGCGATTAGCCTCCGCGCACCTAATCGAAATGTTTATTCAGCTAGCTGCTATCCTCGCTTTGCGCTCCTGAATTATCTGACGCAAATAGCGCTCGAACGCGTGGATCGTTTCTAAAAAGTATCCAAGCAGGGTCATGCATCACTCGGCGCTGGAAGTCGCATTGTTCCAAGCTGGTTGGCCAGATCCTCACTCCTTCGGCGAGATTCTTGACTGCATCTTCTATATTTTCTTCAACTGCAGACAAACTCGCAGACATGTAAAAGCCCCAAGCGTTATTCTCATTCTCCAGCAGAGATGCGACTCTTGTTCGAACCGACTCGAACTCGTTTGGTGCACCATTGCGTCCATAAAATCTAGCCTTGACGATCGCATGATAATATGCGATTGCAAGATCATCGAATCCGATTTGTTCAAAGACACGACAGGCTTCTTCGTAGCGACGGAGATAACTGAGCCGCAGTCCTTTCGCTGCTAACAAACTCTTATTGTCAAAGTCTGTTGAGAGCAACGCCTTTTCTATGTCTGAAAGAGCGTCTTCATGGCAGTCCATCTCTGTAAAAATATTGATTCTATGCTCCAATGCCACACTGTTGAAGGATCTAAATGGAGAGCCGCTGAGAGGTCGTTGAGAGCCATCTCAGTCCACATAAAAGCGCAACTGTATCGGCATCAAATTGTCGTGGGAGAGCGCATATTAAAGCGGCTCTTCTCATCGCTTCATCACTTACCCACTTAAGAAATCGCTCGACTGCATTGCTAGCAGGATCTTGAACAGATTCGGATTCTTTAGGAGATTGTGATGCGAGTGTGGCTACCCAGAGCGGAATGCGGCCACTCAATTTGATGATAAGATCGCTCGTGGCCTTGTCAGTGATACCCTTCGCTGTGAGGAGCGCTCTCGCCTCTTCTTCCGTAATTGGATCGAGCAGATCTGTATGCAGCAACTCCAGAAACTCAGCCCACTTGTCGCCCAATTTGTCTCGTCCGGCAATAGCAATAATGCTGTTCGCCGAGAAATCACCGAAGCGGCCTTCCAGAATGGCACACAGCCATGGATCAAGATAAAGTGCAGTTTTTTCATATGTGTCAAAGCCCAATGCGACAGTTCTGTCAGCGCAATAAGTACATATATCTTCCAAAAATATTGGCGTTAAGACATCAACTGGCTTAAGCGTAAGGGCGACATCATCATTGCTTTTAAGCTTTTTTGTCAAAAACGTAACGCATTCCCCAAATTTGGAAACGAGGTTTTCTTCACCAATAAAGCCAATTGCAGCACCACCAAAAGGCAATTGTCTGGCCGCTTCCACTCCAACTCGTCCGAGAGTGCGGCCAATGAGCGATGGCAACTCTGATGGCAAATCAGGATCGCTCTGTACTTGCTTGAGCAGTTCGAGTAGACGGTGATACCGCTCCTCGAATTTCTTCAAGGGCGCACCTTGCGCTGAAAAATCCCGCGAAATTGTTGCCATCACATCTAGGACATCACCACTCGCCTCGTCCGTGAATGCGGTCAAAGCACCTGCTTCAGCCGCCAGGCTCAATAAACGCTTCAGCAAGGTTGTCTTACCTACACCGCCTTGTCCGTGCAGGTTCCAGACGTACCGGCGTTCCTCAACAGGTAAAGCCAGATTAGTTTTGAAAGTAGTGATCTGCTCCGTACGACCTACGAACTGAAGTGCACGACGGCGGGCATTGATTTGGCGCAGATTAGAAGTCCCAGCCATGATTAAATATTAGCGTGTTGAAAAGTACTCTCAAGTATGCGTGAGTTGACATGTTCGATAAGTCGCTACCCTGCGCATCAACATTATTTTCAATCACTTACCGAAATTTCATGGTATCACAATCTTTACTATCGCACCGCGGCCGGTTCCGGTTTTGGCTTGCTGGCCAGCAACTGGCGCAACACGTATTGCAAGATGCCGCCATGCTCGTAATATTGGATTTCCTGCGGGGTATCAATCCTGACCAGGGCATGGAACTCGGTGACAACTCCGTCAGCATTCGTGGCCCGGACCTGGACCTGTTTTCCGCCAGCAAATTTTCCTGCCAGCAAAGCAGGCAGACCGCTAATTTCATAGACCTCATCACCGCGGAGGCCCAGCGTTTCCGCATTTTCTTCCGACAGGAATTGCAGCGGCAGGATCCCCATGCCCACCAGATTGGAGCGGTGAATGCGCTCGTAGCTCTCTGCGATCACCGCGCGGATGCCCAGCAATAGCGGACCCTTTGCCGCCCAGTCGCGCGATGAGCCTGAGCCATATTCCTTCCCGGCAAGCACGATCAGCGGCACGCCATCCGCCTGGTACTTTACTGAAGCGTCAAAGATTGACATGGTTTCGCCATCAGGGAAATGCCGTGTTACGCCGCCTTCTGAGCCGGGCGCAAGCTGGTTGCGCAGGCGGACGTTGGCAAATGTTCCGCGCACCATCACCTCATGATTGCCGCGGCGCGATCCGTACGAGTTGAAATCTTTTACCTCAACGCCATGCTCCTGCAGATATTTTCCGGCAGGGCTGTTGGTTTTGATTGAGCCTGCGGGAGAAATGTGATCGGTGGTGACGCTATCACCCAGCTTGGCCAGCACCCGTGCGCCTTTTATCTCCCTGACTGCTGCAGGCCGCGCCGGCATATCGTCGAAGTATGGAGCCTGCTTGATATAAGTGGAGTCAGTGTCCCACGCGTATGTCTCACCTTCAGGAACGCGCAGCTGCTTCCACTCGTTATCGCCATCAAAGATCGTCTCGTAATTTTTGCTGAACATGCCGGAGTTGATGGCCTGCTGCACTGCATCCTGAACTTCCTTTTGCGTTGGCCAAATATCGCGCAGGTAAACCGGTTTTCCATCTTTTCCATCACCGAGAGGTGTTTGCGTGATGTCCATGTCAATGCGCCCAGCCAGTGCGTAAGCCACCACCAGAGGCGGCGACATCAGGTAATTGGCCCGCACCTCAGAGTTAATGCGGCCTTCAAAATTGCGATTTCCAGAGAGGACTGACACCGCTACGAGCTGTTTTTCTGTGATCGCGTAGGAAACGTCGTGCGGCAGCGGCCCGGAGTTGCCGATGCAGGTGGTGCATCCATAACCCACAATGTGAAAACCAAGCTGCTCCAGATACGGAATGAGGCCGGCTTTCTGGTAATACTCCGTCACCACGCGAGATCCCGGCGCCAGCGAGGTCTTAACCCAGGGTTTGCGCTGAAGGCCTTTCTCGACAGCCTTCTTTGCCAAAAGACCTGCGGCCATCATCACTGATGGGTTGGAAGTGTTGGTGCAGCTTGTAATGGCTGCGATTACCACCGAACCGTCATGCATCTGCTCAAAAATGTGATCCCCAATGCGTTTGGTGCCGGCTGGGACATTGGGGTCTTCGGCAATACCGATGGGCGTGCCGCCTTCACCCTCAAAGCGCTCAACCTGCACAGGCGCAACTTTCCGTGCTTGTGTCGCCGGACGCGGCCCAATCAAGTTCGGCAGGGCCTGCTCAAATGATTCTTTGGCTTTGGAAAGCGGTGCGCGGTCCTGCGGACGACGCGGCCCAGCCACGCTCGGCTCCACAGTGCTCAGGTCAAGCTCTACCACTTGCGAATACTCTGCATCTGCCGTTTGCGCCGTGTGGAATAGCCCTTGCTCTTTGCAATAGACTTCAACCAGCGCAATCTGCTCCGGCTTGCGACCCGTGGTCCGCAGATAATTCAGCGTTGTCTCATCCACGGGGAAGATGCCGCAGGTAGCGCCGTATTCCGGCGCCATGTTGGCGATGGTGGCGCGATCAGCCAGCGGCAGAGATGCCAATCCTGGCCCAAAGAACTCCACAAACTTGCCCACCACGCCGTGCTTGCGCAGCATCTGCGTGACCGTCAACACCAAATCGGTGGCGGTGGCGCCAGGCGGCAGCTCGCCCGTCAGTTCAAAACCGACCACGTCGGGCATGAGCATGAACAGCGGCTGGCCGAGCATGACCGCTTCGGCTTCGATGCCGCCCACCCCCCAGCCGACCACGCCCAGGCC
>Ga0070741_10016088_pt1 | contig 12556 bp, 12 predicted proteins | sample Coa_R1_4_FD_66440 | JGI IMG/M metagenome (GOLD analysis project Ga0070741, IMG submission 66440) | Surface soil microbial communities from Centralia Pennsylvania, which are recovering from an underground coalmine fire - Coalmine... | ecosystem: Environmental > Terrestrial > Soil > Unclassified ...
GTCTACGTCGAGGATCTGCGCGAGGAGTTCGTGCGCGACTTCGTGTTCCCGGCGTTGCGCGCCGACGCGGCGTACGAGCAGGAGTACCTGATGGGCACGTCGCTCGCGCGCCCGATCATCGCCAAGGCGCAGATGGCGGTGGTCAAGCAGGAGGGCGCCGACGCGGTGGCCCACGGCTCGACGGGAAAAGGCAACGACCAGGTGCGCTTCGAGCTGGGCTACTACCACTTCGATCCGTCGATCCAGATCATCGCGCCGTGGCGCATCTGGGATCTCAAGAGCCGCTCGCAGCTGATCGCGTACACCAAGGAGCACAAGATCCCGATCGAGGCGACGGCGGAGAAGCCGTACTCGATCGATCGCAACCTGTTCCACACGTCGTACGAGGGCGGCATCCTCGAGGATCCGTGGCGCGAGCCGGATGCTCAGATGTTCCAGCTCACGCGCGATCCGCGCGAGGCGCCGAACGAGCCGCGCTACGTCGAGGTCGAGCTCGAGGAGGGCACGCCGGTGGCGCTCGACGGGCAGCGGCTCGGGCCGGCGGCGATGCTCGAGCGCGCCAACGCGATCGCGGGCGAGCACGGCGTCGGGCGCGTCGATCTCGTCGAGGATCGCTACGTCGGCATGAAGGCGCGCGGCGTTTACGAGACGCCGGGCGGCACGCTGCTGCGCCGCGCGCGCCGCGCCGTCGAGACCATCACGCTCGATCGCGAGGTGCTGGCGCTGCGCGATTCGCTGATGCCGAAGTACGCGCAGTTGGTCTACAACGGCTTCTGGTTCGCGCCCGAGCGGCTGCTGCTGCAAGGGCTGATCGACGAGGCGGTGAAGCCGGTCACCGGCACCGCGCGGCTCAAGCTCTTCAAAGGCGCGTGCGGCGTCGCCGGCCGCAAGGCGCCGCGCCCGCTCTACCGCCCCGACTTCGCCACGTTCGAAGCCGAGCAGGTCTACGATCAAAAAGACGCCGGCGGCTTCATCAAGCTCAACGCCCTCCGCCTCCGCATCAACGCCATGCGCCGGTAAGAGCGGACCTGCACTGCACTACGTACGCGCTGCGTTCCGCGCGCGGGCTGCGGCAGTTTGCCGCCGTGCTCAAACATTCTCGGTCGCGCAGACGCGCCCTGCGAAACTGCGCGCGGCGGCAAACTGCCGCAGCCCGCCCGCTACACTCCGCTCCGTGCCGATCCGCGGAATTTGCTAGAGCCTCAGAATTGCCAAACCGCGCAGACTGGAATCGCCAAACGGAGCATCTTTACGCGCCGCCGCGGCGGTAGCGGAACGTCCCGCGAAAAACGATTTTCCCGCCCGCGCGCGGAGTGCAGCGGTGATCAAGCGGCGGCGGCGAGTACCTTGCGCTTCAAGGCACCGTCGGTGAGGTAGCCGTTTTGCGCGAACCAGGTGAGCGCGTCGCGCAGCGCGGTGCGGATCGGGGTCTGCGGGAGGCCGAGCTCGCGGACGGCTTTGGAGCAGTCGGCGGTGAGGCCGAGCCTGGCGATGCGGACGGCGGCGGGCGTGAAGAGCGGGGCGCGGCCGAGGAGGCGCGCGGCGGCGAGCGAGGCGTGGCCGGCCGCCTGCGCGAGCGGAAACGGCGCGCGCACGATCGCGCGGCGCAAACCGTAGAGCGCCAGCGCCTCGCGCGCGAGCTCGACGGCGGTGAGGTCGACGTGGCCGAGCAGGTAGCTCTCGCCGCGCCGCCCGCGCTCGGCGGCGAGCAGGTGCCCGCGCGCCATGTCGCGCACGTCGGCGAAGTTGGTGGCGCTGTCGGGCACCACCACCACCGGCATCGTCAGCGCGCGCAGGAGCAGCCGCCCCGTCGGCGTCGGCCCGACGTCGCCCGGCCCGATCGGCCCCGTCGGCGCGACGATCACCACGTCGACGTCGCCGGCGAACGCGCGCGCGACCTCGTGCGCCTCGAACTTCGAGCGCGAGTAGCCATCGCCCGTCGGGCCGAGCGCGAACGGGCTCTCCTCGGTGGCGCGCCGCCCGCGCCCCTGCCCGCCGAAGCGCGCGATCGAGCTGGTGTACACCACGCGCTCGACGCCGGCCGCGCGCGCCGCCTCGAGCACGGTGCGCGTGCCGTCGACGTTCACGCGCCGCATGCGCTCGGGATCGCGCGTCCACAGCGCGTAGATCGCGGCCAGGTGGAACACGCGGTCGCAGCCGGCGGCGGCGCGGCGCATCGCCGGCCCGTCGGTGACGTCGCCCGCCACGCGCTCGACGTCGAGCCCGGCGAGGTTGCGCACGTCCTCGCCGGGCAGGTGCAGCGCGCGCACGGCGTGGCCCGCGCCGAGGAGCGCGCGCACCACGTTCGAGCCGATGAAGCCGGCCGCGCCGGTGACCAGCGCCTTCATTTTCCGTCGCTGGTCAGGCCGAAGTAGAGCACCAGGCGCTCGCTCGACTTCGTCTTGAGCCACGCCTGGCCGAGCCACAGGCCGGGGCGCAGCTCGCGGATCTCGTCCTTGATGGCGCGGATGAAGAACGGGTTCGACGGGCGATCGTAGTCGAGTTGCACGGCGTCGAACGCGCCGGCGCGCGACGGGCCGACGAAGGTGCCGAAGGTGAACAGCCGCCACGAGTCGGAGATGACGCGGTTCACGCCCTCGCCGCGATCGGCGGTGAGCGGCGAGAACGACTTGCCGCGCCAGGGGAACGCGCTCGAGCCGGCGAACGCGCGCACCGCGCCGGCCAGCGCCTGCGGCAGCTCGACCACCGCGAGCATGCGGCCGCGCAGATCGCCTTTCACGTCGGCGAGGCGCGGGACGCGCGCGCCGCGGTACAGCGTCTCCAGCGCGCCGGCGTCGAGCGCCAGCAGATCGTCGAGCGTGCCGGAGAACGGCGCCACCACCGGCGTGGCCTCCGCGTGCAGGTGATCGGGTCGAGCGGTTCGGTGTGTCGTGACGTCCATGGGAGCCTCCACTTTTTTCACATACGGCGTCGTATGTGAAGTTGATTTTTCACATACGACGTCGTATGTCAATAGGCAATGAGCAAGACGCGCAAGCAGGCGATGGCCGCCACCCGCGAGGCGCTGCTGCACGCCGGCATGGCCGCGTTCGGCGCCGAGGGGCTCGACGCCAGCCTCGACGGCATCTGCCGGCGCGCAGGCTTTACCCGCGGCGCGTTCTACGTGCACTTCCGCGACCGCGACGACTTCCTGGTGGCGGTGATGGATCGCGTCGGCGGCGCGTTCCTCCAGGCGGTGTTCGCCGGCGGCAATCTGCCGTCGACGGTGGAGCGCTTCGTCGAGGCGATCGCGTCGGGCGCCTATCCGCTGACGCGCAAGGGCGGGGTGCGGCCGCACCAGCTGCTCGAGGCGTGCGCGCGCTCGCCGGTGATCCGCGCGCGCTACGTGGCGCTGATCGAGACCAGCTTGCGCGAGCTGGCGCAGATGATCCGCCGCGGCGCCGAGCTGCGCGCCGACGTGCCGCCGTCGGAGATCGCCTCGCTGATCATGGCGGCGGTGATCGGCGCGCAGACCATGATCGAGCTCGGCCTGCCGCTCGATCCGCCGCGGCTGGCGCGCGCCTTCATGCGGCTGCTCTCTATTAATGAGGCGTCGGCCGATGCGCCTATTAATGAAGCGGCTAGTGGCGGGTCGAAGAGGGGGCGCGCTTCTCGTCGCCGCGGGTCCGCGCCGAAACGCGGTGGTCCCCGAGCGGGAGGTCGCGCGGCACCTCGACGGTGACGCGGTAGCGGCCGTCGGCGCCGGTGGCGGTCTCGGCCACGCGCACCTGGCCGCTCGGCCCTTCGAGGAAGATCTCGACCGGCAGGCCGGCGGCGTCGGCGCCGGTGGCGGTCACGCTGCCGCTCACGTCCACGGTCTCGCCGCGAAACGTGCTGCGCTCGGCCAGCTCGACGGTGATCGCCGTCGGCGCGCGCTTGTCGGGCTGTGCGAGCGGGCCGATCGGCTCATTCGTCGGCGGCGCGTTCTCGTCGAACACCGCGCGCCGCGGCTTGCCGCTTCCGCCATTTCCACCCGCGCCGTTTGCGCCCGCGCCGTTTCCGCCGCTGCCGCTCCCGCCTCCGCTCTGATTCGCGGCGGAGCTGCCGCTCGCCAGCTTCTCGACGCCTTTCGGCGGCGGCGCGGCGGTGCGCAGGAACGGCTCGGGCCGCGGAAACGGATCGCCGCCCTTCTCGCGGTACATGGTCTTGCCGTCGCCGCCGAGCAGCTCCTCGTTGAGCGGCGCGCCGCCGAGGTTGATGCGCCGCCAGCCCGCCGTCGGCAGATACACCTCGACGAACACGTGCACCTCGTTCTCGACGTAGCGCACCGGGATGCCGACCGCCATCGCGGTGATGGCGAACGCGTACGAGCGATGCCGGCAGCAGCCCTTCTGCGCCAGCGCCAGGTCGAGGTACGACGAGCCCGACGGCGGCGGCAGCGTGCCCGACTCGAACGCGCGAAAGTAGTTCACCAGCGCCGACAGCACGACCTCGAGCGGCATCGACTTGGTGACGTGAATGCCGGCGTGGCGCAAGACCGTCTGCACGCGCGCGCGCAACCGCTCGGGCACGGGGCGCAAGAGCGCCTGCGGCTCGTCGGAGAGACGCACGCCCGGCGGCAGATCGCCGCCGAAGTAACGCACCGGCGCATCCGACAGCCACGTCAAGCGGTGCCGCCCGCCCGACGGCGAGCGCACGAACACGTTGTCGGCCGCGTCGCGCGCGAACTGCACCTCGACGCGCGGCTCGCTCTTGTAGTCGAGGATGCGCGTGTCCGGCGCCACCGACGGGATCGGCACCCAGCGGTTGGGCTCGAGGTCGACGACGATCGATCCCCAGAACGCGTCGCGATCGGCTTCGCGCCGCGGCCCGACGACCGGCAGCAGCTGCAGCGTCTGCCGATCGAAGACCTCGAGCACCTCGTCGTCGCAGCTCGGCCGCCGGTCGAGGCACTCGGCGATGCGCACGGCGTCGAGCGCGGTCATGCGCTTGTACGGGAAGATCTCGGGATTGAAGACCGCGTGGTAGTAGTGCACGTCCTGGCCCTCGGGGCCGGTGTCGCGATCGGAGCGGATGACGTCGCGGCGATCGGGGGGATGATCGCCGCCGCCCGAGCCGGCGTTCGGTCCGCCGATCTCGACGGGCGCGGCCGGCTGCGGCGAGAACACCTGCTCGCCCGGCGCGGGTTGCGCTCCGCCCGTCGGGGCGAACAGCACCTGCCCGTCCTGCTCGATCGCCTTCACGCCGGTCTCCGACGAGCAGATGCCGCCCGCGCAGGTCAGCGAGCCGACCAGCACCCGCTCGTGCAGCACCTGCGCGCCGGCGTGCGACGCGATCGTCACGACGCCGATTCCCGAGAGCGTGAGCGCGAGAGCGCGGGCGCGGCGCATCGGATCATTATACGACGGCGTGCTATACTTTATGGTCCATGTCCGTGGCCGAGTCTCCCCGAGGAGCCAGAACCGACGACAGCAAGGCCGGCGCCCATCTCGAGCTGCTCGAGGCGCTCGGCCACGCCGTCCCGCGCGGCCTCGACATCCAGCGCGCCAAGCGGATCTACGTCAACCGCAACCTGCGCATGGACGAGATCGATCTCATCGGCTTCGACATGGACTACACGCTGGCGCTCTACAAGCAGCAGAACCTCGAGGCGCTCAGCATCCAGTGCACGCTCGAGAAGCTGATCGCCAAGCGCGGCTACCCCGAGGACATCCGCGGGCTCGACTACGATCCGCAGTTCGGGCTGCGCGGCCTCGTGGTCGATCGCAAGTACGGCAACATCTTCAAGATGGATCGCTACGGCCACGTCGGGCGCGTCTATCACGGGCGGCAGCTGCTCGACAAAGAGACGCGCCACAAGCTCTACCGCACGCAGCGCATCCGCTTGTCGCTGCCGCGCTACGCGTGGATCGACACGCTGTTCGCGCTGCCCGAGGCGGTGATGTACTCGGCGATCGTCGACTTCCTCGAGGCGAAGGACGGGCGCGTGCGCTACTCGCGCTTGTGGCAGGACATCCGCGAGTGCATCGACGAGGCGCACCGCGACGACACCATGAAGTCGATCATCAAGTCCAACCTCGGCGACTACATCGAGCGCGATCCCGATCTCGCGCCGACGCTGCACAAGTTCCGCTCGTCGGGAAAGCGGCTGTTCCTGCTCACCAACTCGGCGTGGGACTACACCGACGCGGTGATGACGTACCTGTTCGACGGCGCGCTGCCGGCATATCCGTCGTGGCGCAACTACTTCGACGTGACCATCGTGTCGGGCTCGAAGCCGGCGTTCTTCACCGAGCGCCACCCGTTCCTCGAGCTCGACGCCGAGGGCAAGCCCAAGGGCACGCACTCGGGGCCGTTCGTGCGCAACCGCATCTACCAGGGCGGCAACATCCACGACTTCGAGGCGATGGCGACCGGCGGCGGCGACCGCGTGCTGTACATCGGCGATCACATCTACGGCGACATGCTGCGCGCAAAGAAGTCGTCGGTGTGGCGCACGGCGATGATCCTCCAGGAGCTCGAGCAGGAGCTGACGCTGATCGAGCGCGACAAGGATCGCTTCGCGCGGCTCGACTCGCTCGAGCGGCAGTGCATCCGCATCGACTCCGAGATCACGTACCAGCAGCTGCTCTTGCGCTCGCTGCAGAAGCTGGCGGAGAACGGCGGCGGCGATCACGATCCGCTGGCGCAGGCGACCGAGACCGTCGAGGCGGCCAAACGCGAGGCCAAGCGCCGGCTCGACGAGCTGCGCGCGACCATGAAGGCGTCGTCCGACGAGCTCGAGCACCTGGAGAAGGATCTCGACCGCGCGTTCAATCCGTACTGGGGCGCGATCTTCCGCGAGGGCGTGGAGAACTCGCGCTTCGGCGAGCAGGTCGAGGACTACGCGTGCGTCTACACCAGCCGCGTCTCCAACTTCCTCGCCTATTCGCCGCTGCGCTACTTCCGCTCGCCGCGCGATCACATGCCCCACGAATTGGTCTAGCCAGCGGCTAGACCAATTTCGTCTCGATCCAGGGGAGGGCATGCCGCCCTCCCTCGACTCCGCGCCGACGCCGCCTTCGGCGGCTCGCTCAAAAATGAAACTGATTTCACCTTTCGCGCGAAAAGTGAAACTGGCTTCACTTTTCGCGCGCGCGCTCACCAGTCGGCTTCCCAGTGGAGGTCCGGAGGGCGCTCGCCGGTCGAGGCGAAAAAAATCGCGGCGGCGATGGCGGCGGCCTCGGGGATGGCCAGCTCGGCGAAGAAGTCGTCGAGCTGCGTCTGGCTCCAGAGCTGGATGCAGCCGATGCGCGAGAGATCGCCGACGGTGTGGAAGGTGGCGCCGCCGGGCTCCATCCACGTCACCGGCGACAGCGCGCCGCCGAGGCCGACCGCCAGCAGCTTGCCGTCGCGCTCGAGGAACAGCATCGTCGGCTCGGGGAGCGCGCGCACCTCGGCGATCAGCGCCCGCACCTCGTCCACCGACGACGGCGACGACGACACGAACTGGTGCGAGGCGTCGGTCCAGCGCGCGATCATCGGCGCGCCTACGGACATGCGCCGACGTGGCACGCGGCGCCGCCGAACGCGAGGCGCGCGATGCTCGGGCACTGCATGGGATCGAGGTGGGTCGTGCCGCCGTCGCCGGGACAGGTGACGTCGTTGATCGGGCCCGTCGGCGACAGCTCGTCGATGGTCCACGACAGCACGCCGGCGGGGCTGGTGAAGGTGTACGGGCGGTAGGTGACGCACGACGAGCCGGTCGTGCAGTGGAGCTGCTGCGTCATGCACACGGCGCCGGCGGCGTTCGAGTAGTCGCCGTTCGGCGCCACGCGCGCGCCGTCGCAGAAGCAGAGGTTGATCGCGTTGGCGTCGCGCACGCACGGGCCGGCGGCGCGAAAGCAGTCGGCGGCGGCGGCGAAGTAGGACTCGACGCAGGTGCCGGCGAGCGGCGTGCCGGCGCAGAGGCCGCCGTCGAGGGCGATCCACGCGGAGCAGGCGAGCAGATCGGGCGGCGGCGCGGCGAGATCGGGCGCGCCGAGCTCGGGCGCGGCCAGGTCGGGGACGCCGAGCTCGGGCGCGGCCAGGTCGGGCGTCCCGTCGTTGGGGATGCCGGCCGAGCAGGACGCGAGCGCGAGCGCGAGCGCGAGCGCGGCGGCGACGGCGAGACGCATCCGATCAGGCTACTACGCGCAAAAGTGAAATCGGATTCACTTTTGTCTTGGAAAGTGAAATGGGTTTCACTTTTTGACCGTTGACGCGGCGAAAAAGTAAGTAGAAACTGAAACCATGAGCCTCATCCGTGCGGAGAGATCGTTTCGCGCCGACGAGGAGCACCTCGACGCGCGCTGCCCGGCCACCTACGTCTGGCAGTACGTCTCGCACAAAGACGACCTGCGCGCGCTCTACGAGAAGGCCAAGCGCGAGCAGTGGAACGGCGCCGAGGCGCTCGACTGGTCGATCTCGGTCGACCCCGAGTCGGAGATCCTCCCCGACGCCAACAACCCGATCTTCGGCTCGCCCATCTGGCACCGCATGACGCCCGCCGAGCAGCGCCGCTTCCGCCGCGAGTCGTACGGGTGGATGCTCTCGCAGTTCCTGCACGGCGAGCAGGGCGCGCTGCTCACCGCCGCGCAGATCGTCGACACCGTGCCGTGGATCGACGCCAAGTTCTACGCCTCGACGCAGGTCGTCGACGAGGCGCGCCACGTCGAGGTCTACGAGCGCTACCTGCGCGAGAAGGTCGAGACCACCTATCCGGTCAACGCGAACCTGAAGTCGCTGCTCGACCAGGTGCTCACCGATCCGCGCTGGGACATGAAGTACCTCGGCATGCAGATCCTGATCGAGGGGCTGGCGCTGGCGTCGTTCCGCATGATCCACGACTTCACCGGCGAGCCGCTGATCAAGCAGCTGATCCACAACGTCATGCGCGACGAGGCGCGGCACGTGGCGTTCGGCGTGCTCAGCCTGCGCGAGTTCTACGAGCGCGAGCTCAACGAGCGCGAGCGGCGCGAGCGCGAGGAGTTCACCTACGAGGCGAGCCGGCTGATGCGCGACCGCCTCGTCGGCGAAGAGGTCTACGCGCGCCTCGGGCTGCCGGTCGACGAGTGCCGCGAGCTGACGCTGCAGTCGTCGGTGATGCGCGAGTTCCGCAAGTTCCTGTTCGCGCGCGTGGTGCCGAACGTGAAGCGGCTCGGGCTCTTGACGCCGTGGCTCAAGGAGCGGTTCGCCGAGCTCGACATCCTGCGCTTCGAGGATTTTCCCGCCGACGCGTAGCGGGTGTGCGCGGCAGCACCGGCGATCGATGCCGCTTCGTAGTACCATCGCAGCATGCTCGTCGGAATTCGGGCAGCCGCGCGCCGCGCGCCGGGCGTGCTGGTCGCGCTGGCGCTCGCCGCCGCCGGCTGCGGCTACACGTCCGAGTACGCGCCGCCGCTCGACGGGCGCGCGCGTCCGGTGTGGAAGGACAACAACGTCGTCATGGAGCTGTCGGGCGGCGGGCTGACGCCGGCGTGCACCGACGAGATCGTCGCCACCACGCAGTACAAGCGGCTGCGTCTGTCGTCGGGCGACCTGCGGCTCGACGGCGGCTACTGGGCGCCGCGCTACTACGGGCCGCAGATCGTGGTCATCACGCCGGGCCTGGCGCCGCCGCTGCCGGTGGTGCCGCTGTTCGTGCCGCATCTGCCCGTCGGCGCGCACGCGACGTTCGTCGGCGCGCCGGGGGTGCGCGTGAACGGCGGCTCGGGCGGAGGCGGCGGCTCGTCGGGCGGCGACGCGCTGGCCAAGCTGGCGGTGATCGCGCTGGTGGTGCTGCCGGCGGTGGCGCTCGGTCTGGCGATCGCCAACCCCGAGTCATCGACGCGCTCGTCGCAGGCGATCGACGAGGTCAACGTCTACAACGATCTGGTGCGCTCGGGACAGTCGGCGTGCGCGCAGGCGCCGTTCGACGTCGGGGGCGGATCGTGAGGGCGCTGGCCGTCATCGCGCTGATCGCGTCGGGCTGCGCGACCACCGAGTACCAGCCGCAGCTGGTCGCGCGCGGCGAGCTGACGCTGCGCTACCAGGGCGGCTTCGAGATGTGGGGAGGCGGGCGGCGCGTGGCGCGCGGGCTCGGCTGGAGCGGGCTGCCCGAGTACGTGCGCTGCGTGCCGCAGGCGAGCGACCAGGCGCAGAAGGCGGCGCGCGACGGCACGCTGTCGACGGCGCTCAGCATCACCGGCGGGATCTTCGGCGTGCTGCCGATCGGGGCGCTCATCGGGTTCGGCGTCGACTATCCCGATCACGTCGGCATCTGGCTCGGCACCGGCGTCGGCATGGCCGTGCTCGGCGTGGTGCTCGCCGGGTTCGGGCGCAAGCTGAAGAACAGCGCCAACGGGCACGCGGTCGACGCGCTCAACTATTACAACGACGCGGTCGGCAGCCTCGGCGCGACGTGCGACGACCTGCGCTATCCCGCGCCCGCCGCTCCGCAAGCGCCGCCGCCGGAATATCCGCCGCCGCCGCAATATCCGCAGCAGCCGCAATTCCCGCCGCCGCAATATCCGCAGCAACCGCAATATCCGCCGCCGCAATATCCGCAGCAGCCGCCGCAACCGCAATATCCGCCGCCGCAATATCCGCCGCCGCAATAGGGGCGTTTCGCAATTCGACCGCGTACAATCGGCAACTCGATGCCCGATTCGCCGTCGACCACCCGCAAGCTCGGCCTGGCCGCCGCCATCTTCATCGCCGCGGTCCTGCTCTCGCGCGTGCTCGGCTTCGCGCGCGACGCGTTCGTCGCCGCCGCGTTCGGCGCCAACGGCGCCACCGACGCGTTCTACGCCGCCTTCACGCTCCCCGACGTGCTCAACTATCTCGTCGCCGGCGGCACGCTCTCGATCACCTTCATCCCGATCTACACGCGCCACCTCACGTCCGGCGACGAGCGCGAGGGCAACCGCGTGTTCTCGATCATCGCCACCACGATGCTGCTGGTGTTGGTCGCCGGCGTGATCGCGCTCGAGGTGTGGACGCCCGAGCTCGCCGGCCGCTACCTGAAAAAACTGCAGCCGAAAGATCTGCAGCTCGCCATCGAGCTGACGCGCATTCTGTTGCCGGCGCAGATCTGCTTCTACCTCGGCGGGCTCGCGTCGGCGACGCTGATGGCGCGCCACAAGTTCGTCGCCGCGGCGATGGCGCCGCTCGCGTACAACGCCGGCACCATCGCCGGCGGCGCGCTGCTCGGCCGTCAGCTCGGCGCGGCGTCGCTGGCGTGGGGCACACTCGCCGGCGCGCTCGTCGGGCCGTTCGCCATCCAGATGGTGGCGGCGTGGCGCGCGGGCCTGCGCTATCTGCCGTCGCTGCGCGTGCGGCACGCCGAGTTTCGCGAGTGGCTGTGGCTCAGCCTGCCGCTGATGATCGGCGTCTCGCTGGTGACGTTCGACGACTGGATCATCCGCTACTTCGCCGCCGGCGACGTGGGCGCGATCTCGTGCTTGAGCTACGCGCGCAAGCTGGTGCTGGTGCCGATCGCCGTCGCCGGGCAGGCGGTGGGGCAGGCGTCGATGCCGTTCTTCGCGCGGCTGCACGCCGAGAACAAGCAGGACGAGCTGGCGCGGCTGGTGATGCGATCGGCGCGCGCGTCGGCGTCGATCGCGGCGCTGGCGGCGGCGGCGATGATCGCGCTGGCCACGCCGCTCACCGACCTCCTGTTTCGCCGCGGCCATTTCTCCGTCGAGCAGGTGGCGCCGACGGCGCGCTACCTCGCGATCTACGCGGTGGCGATCCCGCTGTGGGGCATGCAGGGGATCCTGGCGCGCGCGTTCTACGCCGCGCGCGACACGCTGACGCCGATGGTGGCGGGCACGGTGATCACCATCGCGTCGCTGCCGATCTACTGGTCGATGTTCCACGCGCTCGGCGTGAACGGGCTGGTGATCTCGTCGGGGATTGGAATCCTGCTCCACACGGCAGCGCTGCTGGCGCTCCTGCCGCGGCGGCTCCCGTCGGCGGATCGCCTCGGGCTCATCACCGGGATCGCGCGCGCGCTCGTGCTCGGCGCGGCGGGCGGCGCGGCGGCGTGGGCGGTGGCGCGCTTTTTACCGATCGGTAACCTGCACGGCCACGCGCTCCAGTTGGTGCGCGCCGGCGCCGGTGGCGCGGTGTTCCTCGCCGTCACGCTCCTGCTCATGCGCCCGCTCGGCGTCGAAGACGTGCAGTCGCTGTTCGATCGTGTGCTCGGGCGCATCTTTCGTCGCCGCTGAGTGGCGGAGCGGGTGCTCGATCGACCGCTGCACTACGCGCGCGAGCGCGAAATCGTTTTTCGCGGGACGTTCGCATACGCCGTGCTCGGCGCTACGCGCCTGCGCGCGGCACGTGCTCACTCATGCTACGGCTTGCATGCTCGCCTGCGGCGAGGAGCGCCTTCGCAATGCCCGCGAAAAACGATTTCGCGCCCGCGCGCTCCGTTCCGCTACGCTTCGGTAAAGCGGCTCAATTCGCCAATTCTGAGGGTTTTACCATTCTTCGTGCCGGCACGGAGCGGAGTGGAGCGTGCGGGCTGCGGCAAATTGCCGCCGCGCGCAGTTTCGCAGGGCGCGTCTGCGCGACCGAGAATGTTTGAGCACGGCGGCAATTTGCCGCAGCCCGC
>Ga0070741_10016089_pt1 | contig 12556 bp, 10 predicted proteins | sample Coa_R1_4_FD_66440 | JGI IMG/M metagenome (GOLD analysis project Ga0070741, IMG submission 66440) | Surface soil microbial communities from Centralia Pennsylvania, which are recovering from an underground coalmine fire - Coalmine... | ecosystem: Environmental > Terrestrial > Soil > Unclassified ...
CGAAAGTAACCGAGGATTTGAGCAAGGCCGAGTTGATGCATCCGATCGCTGCGGCGTGGTTGCCCGTGGTGGTGGGCGGCCTCACCGGCTTTGTGGCCTTGCTGTACCAGGAGGACGGGTAGTGGCAATCGTCGCCGCCCTCCAGATGTGCCTGTCCGCGTTGGCGCGGCGCATGGTCGTGCGCCGCGATCGCCGGAGCCTTGCCGCGGCAAGGCCGCTGCTCGCGCTGTTGCTCGGCGTGCTGTTCACGGGCGCGTTCGAGTTTGCGGCGACGGCGCCGGCCGCAGCGCAGAGCTTCACCTACAATCCGCGTCCGCCGTCGACGCATCCCCCGCGCGTCGCCAATACCGACGGCCAGATGCTCGTGCAGGCCGTCGAGGTCGACTACGACTACAACAACAAGCGCGTGTCGGCGGTCGGCAACGTGCAGCTGTTCTACAACGGCACCAGCATCGAAGCCGACCGGGTGATCTACGACCAGACCACCAAGCGCCTGCACGCCGAAGGCAACATCCGCATAACGGATGCCGACGGCAAGATCACCTATGCCAACATCATGGATCTGAGCGACGACTACCGCGACGGGTTCGTCGATTCGCTGCGCGTCGACACGGCGGACGCCACCCGCATGGCCGCGACCCGCTCCGACCGCTCCAGCGGCAATTACACCGTGTTCGAGAACGGCGTCTATACGGCTTGCGCGCCATGCAGGGACGATCCGAAGAAGCCGCCGCTGTGGCAGGTCAAGGGCGCCCGCATCATTCACGATCAGCAAGAGAAGATGCTGTATTTCGAGACCGCGCAGCTCGAATTCTTCGGCGTGCCGATCGCCTATATGCCGTACTTCTCGACGCCCGACCCGACGGTGAAGCGCAAGAGCGGCTTCCTGATGCCCGGCTTCAGCGAAGCCTCGACCTACGGCTTCGCGACGGAAATTCCCTACTACTGGTCGATCGCGCCAGACATGGACGCCACGATCAACCCGCGCATTACCACGCGGCAGGGGGTGCTGATGCAGGCCGAGTTCCGCCAGCGCCTGATCAACGGCTCCTACCAGATCCGCGCCTACGGCATCGATCAGCTCGATCCCGGCGCCTTCGCCGGCCAGCCCGGCGATCGCCAGTTCCGCGGCGGCGTCGAGACCAAGGGCCAGTTCTCGATCAACGACAAATGGGTCTGGGGCTGGGACGGCGTGGTCCTGTCGGACTACTATTTCATGTCCGATTACCGGCTGTCGCAATATCGCGATCCGCTGAACTCGTTCCTGAGCCTGCCGACGGAAGCGATCTCGCAGCTGTATCTGACCGGCGTCGGCAATCGCAGCTACTTCGACCTGCGCACGATCTACTATCTCAGCTTCTCGGGTAACCAGCAGCAAGTGCCGGTGGTCTACCCGGTGATGGATTATTCGAACGTCTTCAACTACCCGATCTTCGGCGGCGAGGTTTCCTACAAGACGAACTTCGTCAACCTGTCGCGGAATGACGCCGTGTTCGATCCGATCACGACGCTGGCCAATACCAACAGCCTCTGCACGACGGCGTCCGCCGATCCGATGGCGCGCATGCCGGCGCAGTGCCTGCTGCGCGGCATGCCCGGTACCTACACGCGGTTCACCGCCGAAGCGCAGTGGCGCAAATCGTTCACGGATTCCTTCGGCGAAATCTGGACGCCGTTTGCCAGCGCACGGGTCGATGCGATCAACGCCGATGTGGTCAACCAGCCCGGCGTTTCCAACTTCCTGCCGACCGGCGACACCACGGCGCTGCGGGTGATGCCGACAGTGGGCCTCGAATACCGCTATCCCTTCATCAACGTGCAGCCATGGGGCTCGACGACGATCGAGCCGATCGCGCAGGTGATCATTCGGCCGAACGAATCCTACGCCGGCAAGCTTCCCAACGAGGACGCCCAGAGCCTGGTGTATGACGCGAGCAATCTGTTCAGCGTCGACAAGTTCTCGGGCTACGACCGCGTCGAAGGCGGCGGGCGCGCCAATGTCGGCGTGCAGTCGACCACGCAATTCGACCGCGGCGGCAGCGTCAAGGTGCTGTTCGGCCAGTCCTACCAGCTGTTCGGCCTGAACTCCTTCGCCGTGCAGGACATGAACAACACCGGCGTCGATTCCGGCCTTGCGACCCAGAAGTCCGACTATGTCGCCAGCGTCAATTATTCGCCGAACCGGACCTACACGTTCAGCGTCAGGTCGCGCTTCGACGAGCAGACCTGGAACGTGCAGCGCTTCGAGGCGGAGGCGCGGGCGAACTTCGACCGCTGGTCGGTCAGCATGACCTACGGCAATTACGCGGCGCAGCCGGAACTCGGCTATTTGATCCGCCGCGAAGGCCTGCTCGGCAGCGGCTCGGTCAAGATCGCGGCGAACTGGGTTGTCACAGGCGCGGCGCGCTGGGATCTGGAAGCCAACAAGCTCAACACCTATACGATCGGCGCCGGCTATGTGGACGATTGCTTCGTGCTGGCGGCGAACTATGTGACGTCCTACAGCTATTCCGCGGGCACGGCGCCGCCGGTGCTCGGCCATGCCTACATGCTGCAGATCGGCTTGCGCACGCTCGCCAACACCTCCTCGTCGGCCAGCGGTGTCGGCAGCATCCAGTAGGACCGCGCGAGGATGAGCAAATCCGGCCTGGCCCGAAGGCTTCGACCAGGATCGACTGACCAGCGAAGATGATCATGACGACACCACTTTCCCATCGCCTTCGAACCCTGATCATGGGCTGTGCCGCGGCGCTATTGCTGTCGCTTGGCGCCAGGCCCGCGCAAGCGCAGACCGTCGCAGTCATGGTCAATGGCGAGCCGATCACCGACTACGACATCGAGCAGCGCAGCAAGCTCGACTTCCTCTCGACCCACAAGCAGCCCGACCGCAAGGAGGTGATCAACGCGCTGATCGACGACAAGGTGAAGATCAAGGAAGGCAAGAAATTCGGCGTCGATCCGGGTGTAGCCGATATCGACCAGGCCTTTGCCGGCATGGGCCAGCGCATGCACATCACCGCGGACCAGTTGACGGCGACGCTGGAGAGGCAGGGCATCAGGGCCGACACGCTGAAAGCCCGCATCAAGGCCGACATGGTCTGGACCAGCCTCGTGCGCGGACGCTACAAGGAGCGCCTGCAGATCGGCGAGAAGGAAGTGGCGGCCGCGGTCAAGTCCGAAGGCGGCGACGATCAGCAGCAGGGCGAAGCCTTCGAATACAAGCTGCAGCCGGTCGTGCTGATCGTGCCAAAGGGATCGGCGCAAAGCACGATCGAGCTGCGGCAAAAGGACGCCGAGACCCTGCGCGGCCGCGTCGAGACCTGCGAGCAGGCGAACCAGTACTTCAAGTCGATGGCCAATGCCGCGATCCGCGAGACCGTGACCAAGACCTCGGCCGATATTCCGGCGAACCTGCGCAAGGTGCTGGACGATACGCCGGTCGGCCATCTGACCCCGCCCGAGGTGACCAAGCAGGGCATCGAGATGGTGGCGCTGTGCTCGCGCAAACCGACCACGATCGATTCGCCGAAGCGCAAGGAAATGCGCGACAAGATGTACGCCAAGAAGTACGAGCAGACCTCGAACAATTATCTGGCGGAAATCCGCAAGGCGGCGATGATCGAGTACCGTGAAACCAAGGCCGAAGATTCGACGGCCGAGGACGGCAAGAAATCGAAGCCGCGCCGCAATTGACGGCTTGCGATTCATTTTTGCGGTTTGTGAAAGCAGATGCTGCGATGGAGCCTCAATCCCGCAAGGCAGGCAATCGACCGCTCGCACTGACGCTGGGTGAGCCCGCGGGCATCGGACCCGACATTGCACTCCTCGCCTGGTTGCGCCGGGGTGAGTTGAAGCTTCCGCCGTTCTATCTGCTCGGCGACGCCGCGTTCATCGCCCGACGCGCCAGGGCGCTCGGCCTCGAGGTAACGGTGGCGGAGGTCGGCGCGGCCGAAGCGTGCGCCGCCTTCGCGCGGGTGTTGCCGGTCGCGCCCACGGGCAAGCACGCGACCGCCGAGCCCGGAAAGCCCGACACATCGAGCGCGGATGCCGCCATCGCCTCGATCCGCCGCGCGGTCGCCGACGTCCGCTCAGGCCTTGCCAGCGCCGTCGTCACCAACCCGATCGCGAAAAGCGTGCTTTATCGCGCGGGCTTCAGGCATCCCGGCCACACCGAATTCCTCGCCGAGCTCGCGGCGGCAAACGGCAGGACACCGCAGCCCGTGATGATGCTGTGGTCGCCCGCGCTCGCGGTGGTGCCGGTGACGATTCACCTCTCGCTGCGCGAGGCGATCGCGCAGCTTACCACTGACCTGATCGTGAGCACGGCGCGGATCGCGGCAGCAAGCCTGAAGAGTCAGTTCGGCCTCGCCCGGCCGCGTCTCGCGCTCTCCGGTCTCAATCCGCATGCCGGCGAAGACGGCGCGCTCGGCAGCGAAGACAAGGCGATCGTGGCGCCCGCGATCGAAATCCTGCGCGGCGAAGGCATCGACGCCAGAGGCCCGCTGCCGGCCGACACCATGTTTCACGCAGCGGCGCGCAAGACCTATGATTGCGCGATCTGCATGTACCACGACCAGGCGCTGATCCCGATCAAGACCATCGCCTTCGACGACGGCGTCAACGTCACGCTCGGGCTGCCCTTCATCCGCACCTCGCCCGACCACGGCACCGCCTTCGACATCGCCGGCACCGGGCGCGCCAATCCGGCAAGCCTGATCGCGGCGCTGCGGCTCGCCGCGCGCATGGCGGAGATGTCGGTCCCGGCGCAGGTCTCATGAGCGCAATCGACGACTTGCCGCCGCTCCGCGAAGTCATCCGCGAGCACCAGCTCTCCGCGCGCAAATCGCTGGGGCAGAATTTCCTGCTCGACCTCAACCTCACCGCGCGCATTGCACGCGCCGCGGGTCCGCTGGACAACACGACCGTGGTCGAGATCGGTCCGGGGCCGGGCGGATTGACCCGTGCGCTGCTGGCGCTGGGGGCGGCGCACGTCATCGCCGTCGAGCATGACCCGCGCGCCATTCCCGCGCTGGAAGCCATCGCAAAGCGCTATCCAGGCCGGCTCGAGATCGTCTGCGCCGATGCGCAGAGTTTCGATCCCCGACCCTGGCTCGGCTCCTCCAAAGCGAAGATCGTCGCCAACCTGCCCTACAACATCGCAACCGCGCTTCTGATCGGCTGGCTTTCGATCGAGCCGTGGCCGCCCTGGTACGACATGATGGTGCTGATGTTTCAGCGCGAGGTGGCGGAGCGCATCGTCGCGCGCGAAGATGAAGAGGCTTACGGCCGGCTCGGCGTGCTCGCTAACTGGTGCTGCGAGACGAAGATCCTGTTCGACATCTCGCCCGCGGCCTTCGTGCCGCAACCCAAGGTCACGTCCTCGGTGGTGCGGCTGATACCGCGCGGGACGCCCGAGCCTTGCGAGCGCCGCCTGCTGGAGCAGGTCACGGCCGCCGCGTTCGGCCAGCGCCGCAAGATGCTGCGTCAGAGCCTGAAATCACTGCCGGCCGATCCCGCGCGGCTCGCCGCAGCCGCGCATGTCGATCCGACCCGCCGCGCCGAAACCATTCCGGTGTCCGGCTTTGTTGCCATGGCCCGTGAATTGGCCGATATACGAAGCGAAAAACGCGATACGCATTGAGGAGAAGAAGAATGGCGCAGATGCGCAGGCAATCGCTGGTCAAGTTCGACGCTCCGCTGTGCGAAACCATCGTCGATACACCGAAGCCGCAAGGCAAAGAGGTGCTGGTCCGCATCGAACGCTGCGGACTTTGCCATTCCGACCTGCATATCCAGGACGGCTATGCCGATCTCGGCGGCGGCAAGCGGCTCGACACCACGCGCGGCATGACGCTGCCCTTCACGCTCGGCCACGAGATCGCGGGCGTCGTCGACGACGTCGGACCGGATGCCGATAAAAGCCTGATCGGCGCCAAAAAAGCGGTCTTCCCCTGGATCGGCTGCGGCCAATGCCGCGATTGTCTCAACGGCGACGAGAACCTTTGCCTGAAGAATCGCTTCGTGGGCGTCGCCATCGACGGTGGATTCGCCAGCCACGTCATCGTGCCCGACGCGAAATATCTGCTCGATTACGATCCACTGCCGGTCAATGTGGCCGCAACCTTGATGTGCTCGGGTATGACGGCCTATGGCGCGCTGAAGCGTCTGGTCGACCGGCCGCGGCAGCGCAACCTGCTGCTGATCGGGCTGGGCGGTGTCGGCATGATGGGCCTGTCGTTGGCGCAGGCGATGTTCAAGCAGAAGATTTCGGTCGCCGACCTAAATCCCGCCGCGCGGGAAACCGCGCTGAAGAACGGCGCGACAACCGCCTACGACCCCGCCGAGCCTGACATCGTTAAACGAATTGTCAGGGAGACCGAGGGCGGTTTTGATGAGATCGTCGATTTCGCCGGCAACGAGAAGTCGATGGCGTTCGCGGTCTCGGTTATCGCGCGCGGCGGCAAAATCGTGGTGTCCGGCCTGATGGGCGGCAATTTCAGCCTGCCCATGGTGCAATGGATTTACAAGCGCATGACCATCGAGGGTTTCATGGTCGGAACGCTTGCCGAGGGACATGAATTGATGCGGCTTGGGCGCGCCGGAAAGATCAAGCCGACGCCGATGCGCGAGGAGCCGATGGGCGACGTGCAAAAATGGATCGATGAATTGCGAGCCGGGAAGGTCGTGGGACGTATCGTCCTGAGAAACTAGAAGCGACGGTGCCGGCCTCGCCGCTTTTTTATTGGCGCATGATCTCTTCGGAAAACCGCTTCACACTTTTCCGGATCATGCGCTGCAACGGGAGGAACAAGATGGCCTGGATGAATTTCTGCGCGCGCGGCGCGCTGGCGCTGCTGGCGCTCGGTCTCGCCGCTACGCCCGCGCTGTCGCAGAAGAAATACGGGCCGTGCGTTACCGACAAGGAAATCAAGATCGGTACCACCACGCCCTATAGCGGTCCGGCCTCCGCCTATTCGGCGGGCGCGGTGTCGGCGACTGCCTATTTCCAGAAGATCAACGACGAAGGCGGCATCAACGGCCGCAAGATCAAGTACATCAGCCTCGACGATGGCTATAGCCCGCCGAAGACCGTGGAGCAGGTCAGAAAGCTGATCGAAAGCGAGGAGGTCCTGTTCCTCGTCAACAACGTGGGCACCGCGACCAACAACGCGGTCGTCAAATACATCAACCAGAAGCAGGTGCCGCATCTCTTCATCGGCACCGGCGCCACCATGTTCAACGATCCCGAGAAATTCCCGTGGACCATGAGCTGGACGCCGCACTACGCCTCCGAGGGCGAGATCTACGCCAAATATATCCTGCAGACGAAGCCCGATGCGAAGATCGGCATCATCTCGCAAAACGACGATCTCGGTCGCGACTACATGCTCGGCTTCAAGCGCGGCCTCGGCGACAAGGCCGCGAGCATGATCGTCTCGGAGCAAACCTACAACACCACCGATCCGACGATCGACTCACAGATCGTGTCGCTGAAATCCGCCGGCGCCGACGTGATGGTGATCTTCGCGGTGCCGAAATTCTCGGCGCAGGCGATCCGCAAGGCCTACGACATCGACTGGCATCCGCAGGAGTTCGTCGACAGCGTCGGCTCCTCGATCGCGGGCGCGATCAAGCCGGCCGGCTTCGAGGCCGCCAAGGGCGTGATTTCCGCCGCCTACCAGAAAGACCCGGCCGATCCGCAGTGGCGCGACGATCCCGAGATGAAGGCGTGGAACGTGTGGATGGACAAGTACAATCCGCGCGTCGACAAGAGCGATTACTACGCGCCCTATGGCTACAATATCGGCCATGCGGTGGTCGAACTTCTCAAGCAGTGCGGCGATAATCTCACGCGCGAGAACGTCATGGACAAGGCGCTGCACATGAACATCGAGCTGCCGCTGCTGCTGCCGGGCATCAAGCTGACGACGAGCCCGACCGACCACCGTCCGATCAAGCAGATGCGGCTGGTGCGCTTCAACGGCGAACGCTACGTGCTGTTCAGCGACGTGCTCGCCAGTGACTGAAACGCAATCGACGGCGGCCAAGCCAAGGGGCGCTGCTTCGGCAGCGCCTTTTTCGCGGGCCTGAACTTCGGCAATTAAAAGGCGGAACATTGTGCCGCCGATTTGATGTCCCGGCGCTGCACGTGGAGAGGTTGATCAGGGACTTCAAATCGAAAGCGGCGCCAGAATTGTTATTTTTGCTGGTGCCCTTACTTCCCGAAGTTCGTGAGCGGTCGCGCGGCAATGGAACACGAACTTCGGGAAGTGGGCACTGGCCCGAATTAAGCCCAATCCTCTCCGGATTTGCGGCCTATTGCGACCCAAGTCTTTTTCGACACTCCGGAACGTCATGTATTGCGTACCGGAGATGCGTATGTCGAACGTCCAGGCGAAACTCGCATCGGCCCTTCTGTTGAGCGTTGCCGCAAGCGTTGGGCTGATGGCGGGTCCGAGTAGCGCCGCACGCGCGGCGGACAGCTGCATCACCGAACCCAAGGCCGACGCGCCGCAAGGCAAGCATTGGTACTATCGCATCGAGCGGGGCACGGCCCGTCATTGCTGGTATCTGCGCGGCGAGGACGAAGCGTCTGCGCGCACGCCTGGCGCGGAGGCTGCGGCAGCGCCCGCGCCCTCAACCACCGGCAATGCGCCAGCGACACGATCCCTCGCCGACGCCCGAGCCGAGTTGGCACCGAAGGCGCGCGTCGAGGAGAATAGCGGCACGCCACCGTCGCGTTCCGTTTGGCCGGATCCGCAAGCCGCCATTTCGGCGCCAGCGGCTCCCACGACGGCCACAACCGGAATCGGTCCCGGTGCGGGCGCACCCGCCGCACCTGCCGAGTCCCAGCTCATTTCGCGCTGGCCGCAGGCATCGGGCGCGCCTGCGACCGCAAGCGCCGCACCGCAGGCGTCGCTGATGGTTGCGGACGCACAGCCGGCTGAAACGGCGGCGCCGGTTGCCGCGGACCCACCGCAGGCAAGTCCCGCTCCAACGCGCGAGGTCGGCTCGTTGCAGAAACTCGCGCTGGTGGCGTTCGGCGCGCTGGCGCTGGCGGGAATATCAGGCAGCCTGGTCTATCGGCTGGCGGGCGCGCGCTGGCGCCGAAGGCGTCAGGAACGTTGGCCGCAGCGGCAGCCGGCGCCGTCACTCGCGGATGAGGCGCGGGGCGCACCATGGGTAGCAGCGGAACTGAGCCCGACCATTCCGCACGGGGACGCCGCGGAGGTGGATGTCGCACACGAGGATGCGGCAAGGATCGCCTTCGGCAAGAACGACGACAGCTTCGAGAAGATCGAGGATTTCCTCGCGCGATTGACGAAGCAGTTGCAGGACGAATTGCAAACGACCCGCTCGAGCGAGCTGGAAAACCCGCGCCCGCAGTGACGCGGCGCGTTACTTCTCCAGCTGCCGCTGCAAATCGCGCACGAATGCCGTCAAACCGGTGCGGCGCTCGCGCTTCAGCCGTTCGGCCTTGAGGATCGACTGCACCTCGGCGAACGCCGCCTCAATGTCGTGGTTGACGACGATATAATCGTATTCGGCCCAGTGGCTCATCTCGTGGCTGGCGCGGCTCATGCGGCCGCGGATCACCTCATGCGAGTCCTGCGCGCGCGAATGCAGCCGCTTTTCGAGATCGCGCGCCGACGGCGGCAGGATGAAAACGCTGACCACGTCGGCACGCGCTTTCTCGCGCAACTGCTGCGTGCCTTGCCAGTCGATATCGAACAGCACGTCCTCGCCCTTCGACAGCGCCGCTTCCACCGGCGCGCGCGGCGTGCCGTAGCGGTTCTCGAACACGGTAGCCCATTCCAGCAGCTCGTTGCGCTTCACCATCTCCTCGAAGCGCGCCTTGTCGACGAACAGGTAGTCCTGGCCATGAACCTCGCCGGGGCGCTTCGCCCGCGTCGTCGCCGAGACCGACATTTTCAGCCCCGGCATCCGCTCGATTAGAAGCCGCGACAGCGTGGTCTTGCCGGCGCCCGAAGGCGAGGACAGCACGAACATCAGGCCGCGCCGTTCGACGCCGTCAATGCCGTGTCCGTGGGGCGCCATGCATCACTCCAGATTCTGGACCTGTTCGCGGAACTGCTCGACCACGCTCTTCATCTCTAACCCGGTATTGGTCAATTCGAGATCGTTGGATTTGGAGCAGGTGGTGTTGACCTCGCGGTGGAATTCCTGCGCCAGGAAATCGAGCCGGCGGCCGATCGGCCCGCCCTTTCCGATCAGCTCGCGCGCCTGCGACAAATGCGAGGCGATGCGATCGAGCTCCTCGCGGATGTCGGCCTTCGCCGCGATCAACAGCGCTTCCTGGTTCAGACGGTCGGCGTCGAAACGATCTGTCGTCTCGAGCAGCGCGGCGACTTGCTCGGCGAGACGCGCCCTCACCGCTTCCGGCTTGCGGCCAGGAGCTGCCTCGGCCTTTTTCGCCAGACCCTCGATCTCATCCAGACGTTGGGAAAGAATTTGCCCGAGCGAAGATCCCTCGCGCCGGCGCATCGCCACGAGATTGTCGAGCGCCTCGTCGAATGCCCTGGCGGCAGCGGCCTTCGCCGCCTTGTCCTCGTCCTCGTTGCTTTCGGGCTCGACCACCTCGATCACGCCCTTGATGGCGAGCAGGCCGTCGATGCTCGGCGCCACCGCATCGATCTTGCCGGCAAGCTGGCCGGCAACTTTCAGCACGGCGTTGAGCACATCTTCGTTGATCCGCACCGTAGAGGTGGCATTCGTGCGCTTGACGTTGAGATTGGCGTAGACCGTACCCCGCGCCAGCACCTCGCCGGCCCGCTTCTTGGCATGCGCATCGAGCTCGTCCCAGCCCTGCGGCAGCCTCATGCGCAGGTCGAAACCCTTGGCATTGACCGATTTCAATTCCCATTCGATCGCGTAAGGCCCGCTTGCCCCGTGGCTTCGCGCGAAGCCGGTCATGCTCGACAGCGCCATGGCGTGAAAATCTCCGGGAAAAATAGTGTCAGATTCGCTGCACCAGCGCGCGCGGACCATAAGACCTTTTCAGGAAATGTGGAGTCCGTGGGGCCTATTGCTGAAGGGTACCCGCTGCCGGGGCCTGCGCCGCTCCCTGGCGCGCGGCTGGCGGCGTGCGCGGGGCGGCCGGCCGTTTGGCAGGCTTGGGAGCGGCCGCAGCAGGCGCGGCCTGCGCTGCTTCGGCCGCGGGAGCCGGCGCCGCCGCGGGCGCGTCGTCGGGTAGCTCCGCCCTGTCGTTCGCCGTCTGCTTCTCGATCGCGCGCAGCTTGGCCACGTTCTTCTGGTGCGCGTCCAGCGATTCGCTGAAGGCATGTCCGCCGGTGCCGTCGGCCACGAAGAACAGGTCGCGCGTGCGGGCCGGATTGGCGGCGGCTTCGAGCGAAGCGCGGCCGGGATTGGCGATCGGGCCGGGCGGCAGGCCGTCGATCACATAGGTATTGTAGGGCGACGGCTGGTTGATCTCGCTGCGCTTGATCGGCCGGCCGAGGGTACCCTTGCCGCCGACAAGGCCGTAGATGATCGTCGGATCGGACTGCAGCTTCATCTTCTTCTGCAGCCGGTTGGCGAACACCGCCGCCACGCGGCTGCGCTCGTCGGCCTTGCCGGTTTCCTTCTCGACGATCGAAGCGAGCGTCACCAGCTGTTCCGGCGATTTGACGGGAACGTCAGGACTGCGGTGCTCCCAGATCTCGGCCACGAGACGCTTCTGCGCCGCCTGCATGCGCTGGATCACCTGCTCGCGCGTGGTGCCGCGCGGGAATTTATAGGTTTCCGGCAGCAGGGTGCCTTCACGCGGGACCTCGCGGATCGAGCCGGAAAAAAGGTCGTTGTCGCTCAACCGCGAAACGATCTGCTCGGACGTCAGGCCTTCAGCAATCGTGACGGAATGCTGCACCACCTTGCCTTCGACGAGGATGCCGATCACATCGCGCAGCGAGGCGTTCTTCTGGAACGCATATTCGCCCGGCTTCAATTCCGAACGCGCCTTCAGCGCTATCACCGCACCGAAGAAAGCCCAGCGGTTGATGTCGATGACGCCTTCGCGCTGCAGGACCTCGGCAATGTCGAAGGTAACGGCGCGCGAGGGAATCACGACGGTCTTGTCCTGCTGCAGCGGTCCCGGAGCCTCGAGGGTCTTCTTGCCGTAATAGTAGGCGGCGCCGGTGCCGAGCATTCCGATCAGCAGAAGGGTGATGATCGCATTGCCGACGATGACAAACGGGTTGCGTGCCCGCTCCGACCGCTTCGGCGGCGGCGGAACCTGCTCGGGCTCCAGCGCAGCGCGCGGACTGCGTGGCGAGATGGGCGGCCGTTCACTCATCGATGCAACCTGAGTCCTGAACTTTGTAGTTTGCGCCCGAAGCTACGATTCGTCGTCGAATACGGCGAAACGGTGGTTTCGCCGTATTCGACATCAGTTGACAACGCGCTGAACGATTACGGACGCGTTGGTGCCGCCGAATCCGAAGGAATTGGACAAGGCGATGTTGATCTCGCGCTTGCGCGGCGTCAGCGGCACGAGATCGATCGCGGTTTCGACGGACGGATGGTCCAGATTGATGGT
>Ga0070741_10016090_pt1 | contig 12555 bp, 11 predicted proteins | sample Coa_R1_4_FD_66440 | JGI IMG/M metagenome (GOLD analysis project Ga0070741, IMG submission 66440) | Surface soil microbial communities from Centralia Pennsylvania, which are recovering from an underground coalmine fire - Coalmine... | ecosystem: Environmental > Terrestrial > Soil > Unclassified ...
TGCGCGGTTGCGAAGGAAGTTTATCGACCACGATGTCTATCCCCGGGGTCGGGTCAAGGAAACAACACGAGGTTGAACGATGAGTGAGATTGGCGAGCGGGTTAAGAAGATCGTGGTCGAACACCTTGGTGTTGAGCCCGAAAAAGTGGTCGACAACGCGAGCTTCATTGATGACCTCGGCGCCGACAGCCTCGACACCGTCGAGCTCGTGATGGCATTTGAAGAAGAGTTTGGTTGCGAGATTCCTGACGACGCCGCAGAGACGATTTTGACCGTCGGCGACGCCACCAAATTTCTCGAGAAGAACGCGAAGAGCTGAGGCCCCGGCCCGGTCTGTTGAAGCCGGACGGACCGTTTTCGGACGGTCCCCCGGTTTTGTATTACAGGCCGCCGCTTTCGGGCTGGAGTTAGGGACATGAGGCGAGTCGTCGTTACCGGCCTCGGCATGGTGTCGCCACTCGGTTGTGGCGTCGAGACGACTTGGAAGCGCATCCTCGACGGCCGGAGCGGCGCCCGCAAAATCGACACCTTCGATGTCTCCGATCTGCCGAGCAAGATCGCCTGCATGGTGCCGCGCGGCGACGGGTCCGAGGGCACCTTCAATCCCGATCAGTGGATGGAGCCGAAGGAGCAGCGCAAGGTCGACGATTTCATCGTTTTCGCCATGGCTGCGGCGCGCCAGGCACTCGATGACGCCAACTGGCATCCCGCGACCGAGGAAGACCGCTGCGCCACCGGGACGATGATCGGCTCCGGCATCGGCGGTCTCAACGGCATCGCCGAAACCGCCATCCTGTTGAAGGAGCGCGGGCCGCGCCGGGTCTCGCCGTTCTTCATTCCCGGCCGCTTGATCAACCTCGCCTCAGGCTATGTTTCGATCGAGCACGGCCTGAAAGGTCCGAACCATGCCGTGGTGACGGCTTGCTCGACCGGCGCGCACGCGATCGGCGATGCCAGCCGTCTGATCGCGCTCGGCGATGCCGACATCATGGTAGCCGGCGGAACGGAGTCGCCGATCGGGCGGATCGGCATGGCCGGCTTCTGCGCGGCGCGCGCGCTCTCCACCGGCTTCAACGAGACGCCGGAGAAGGCATCGCGCCCCTACGACAAGGACCGTGACGGTTTCGTCATGGGCGAGGGTGCGGGCGTCCTCGTTCTCGAGGAATACGAGCATGCCAAGGCGCGCGGCGCGAAGATGTATGCCGAAGTGATCGGCTACGGGTTGTCGGGCGATGCCTACCACATCACCTCGCCGCCGCCGGATGGCGATGGCGGATTCCGCAGCATGAGCGCGGCGATGAAGCGGGCCGGCGTCAGCGCCTCCGACATCGACTACATCAATGCGCACGGCACCTCGACCCAGGTGGGCGACGAGATCGAGCTTGGCGCGGTCGAGCGGCTGCTCGGCAATGTCGCCTCCAAGGTATCGATGTCCTCGACCAAATCCTCCACCGGGCACCTGTTGGGCGCCGCGGGCGCGATCGAGGCGATCTTCTCGATCCTGGCGATCCGCGACAACATCGCTCCGCCAACCATCAATCTGGACCATCCGTCCGTCGAAACCGCGATCGATCTCGTGCCGCTGACGCCGCGCAAGCGCGAGATCAATATCGCGCTGTCCAATTCCTTTGGATTCGGCGGCACCAACGCGTCGGTTATCGTTCAGCGCGTTGTCAACTGATGTCGTTCGCGGCGAAACCACCGTTTCGCCGCATTCGATGACGAATCGTAGCTTCGGGCGAACAATACAAAGTTCAGGATTCTGGTTGCATCGATGAGTGAACGGCCGCCCATCTCGCCACGCAGTCCGCGCGCAGCGCTGGAGCCCGAGCAGGTTCCGCCGCCGCCGAAGCGGTCGGAGCGGGCGCGCAACCCGTTCGTCGTGGTCGGCAACGCCATCATCACCATCCTCCTGATCGGGATGATCGGCACCGGCGCCGCCTACTACTACGGCAAGAAGACCCTCGAAGCTCCCGGACCGCTGCAGCAGGACAAGACCGTCGTCATTCCCTCCCGCGCCGGCATGACCGACATCGCCGACGTTCTGCAGCATGAAGGCGTGATCGACAGTAATCGCTGGGCCTTCATCGGCGCGGTGCTCGCGCTCAAGGCGCGCTCGGAATTGAAGCCCGGCGAATACGCATTCCAGAAGAATGCATCGCTGCGCGACGTGATCGGCACCATTGTCGAAGGCAAGGTGGTGCAGCATTCCGTCACCCTTCCGGAAGGCCTGACCTCCGAGCAGATCGTCGCGCGGCTGACCGACAATGATCTCTTCACCGGAACGATCCGCGAGATTCCGCGCGAAGGCACGATGTTGCCGGAAACCTACAAATTCCCCCGCGGCACCACGCGCGAGCAGGTGATCCAGCGCATGCAGGCGGCGCAGAAGCGCCTCGTGGCCGAGATATGGGAGCACCGCAGCCCCGACGTTCCCCTGAAATCGCCGGAGCAACTGGTGACGCTCGCTTCGATCGTCGAGAAAGAGACCGGCAAGGCCGATGAACGCAGCCGCGTCGCGGCGGTGTTCGCCAACCGGCTGCAGAAGAAGATGAAGCTGCAGTCCGATCCGACCATCATCTATGGTCTCGTCGGCGGCAAGGGCACGCTCGGCCGGCCGATCAAGCGCAGCGAGATCAACCAGCCGTCGCCCTACAACACCTATGTGATCGACGGGCTGCCGCCCGGGCCGATCGCAAATCCCGGCCGCGCCTCGCTGGAGGCGGCGGCCAACCCGGCGCGCACGCGCGACCTGTTCTTCGTCGCCGACGGCACCGGCGGACACGCCTTCAGCGAATCGCTCGACGCGCATCAGAAGAACGTGGCCAAGCTGCGCGCGATGGAGAAGCAGACCCAGAACGACAGGGCTGAACTGCCTGACGACGTGCCTGCGGCGCCGGCTCCCGCCGCTGAAGCGCCACAGCCCGCGCCCGCGGCGGCTCCTCCCAAGCCCGCGAAACGGCCGGCTGGCCCGCGCACGCCCCCGGCCGCGCGCCAGGGCGCGGCGCAGGCGCCTGCTGCGGGTACCGTCCAGCGATAGCTGCGGACTCCACATTTCCTGAAAAGGTCTTATGGTCCGCGCGCACCGGTGCCCACTTTCCGAAGTCCGCATCCCTTCGCCGCAACCCCTTTGCGCGGACTTCGGAAAGTTATGGGCACTGGCAAACCGATGATTACTAGTGCCGCTTTCGATCTGAAGTCCCTGAACCCGATTTTGCTGCGAGTGCGTCAGGGGCTTCAGATCGGCGGCACTAGCCCCGCGAATCTGACATTTTCCAGCCGGAGACTTTCACGCCATGGCGCTGTCGAGCATGACCGGCTTCGCCCGAAGCCACGGGGCAAGCGGGCCTTACGTGTTCGAATGGGAATTGAAATCGGTCAACGCCAAGGGGTTCGACCTGCGCCTGCGGCTGCCGCAGGGCTGGGATGAACTCGACGCGCATGCCAAGAAGCGCGCAGGCGAGGTGCTGGCGCGCGGCACGGTCTACGCCAATCTCAACGTCAAGCGGGCCAATGCCGCCTCGACGGTGCGCATCAACGAGGATGTGCTCGGCGCCGTCGTGAGAGTCGCGCACCAGCTTGCCGGCAAGATCGATGCGGTGGCGCCGAGCGTCGACGGCCTGCTCGGCATCAAGGGCGTGATCGAGCTGGTCGAGCCCGAAAGCAACGAGGATGAGGACAAGGCGGCGAAGCTTGCCGCCGCCAAGGCGTTCGACGAGGCGCTCGACGATCTCGTCGCGATGCGCCGGCGCGAGGGCGGCTCGCTTGGACAAATCCTGTCGCAGCGACTGGATGAGATCGAGGTGCTGGCGAAAAAAGCCGAGACCGCGCCGGGCCGCAGGCCGGAAGCGGTGAGGGCGCGGCTCGCCGAGCAGGTTGCCGCGCTGCTGGAGACGACCGATCGTTTCGATGCCGATCGTCTCACCCAGGAAGCGCTGTTGATCGCGGCGAAGGCCGACATCCGCGAGGAGCTCGACCGTATCGCTTCGCATCTGTCGCAGGCGCGTGAATTGATCGGGAAGGGCGGACCGATCGGCCGCCGGCTCGATTTCCTGGCGCAGGAATTCCACCGCGAGGTCAACACCACCTGCTCCAAATCCAACGACCTCGAATTGACCAATACCGGGCTCGAGATGAAGAGCGTGGTCGAGCAGTTTCGCGAACAGGTCCAGAATCTGGAGTGATGCATGGCGGCGCACGGACACGGCATTGACGGCGTCGAGCGGCGCGGCCTGATGTTCGTGCTGTCCTCGCCCTCGGGCGCCGGCAAGACCACGCTGTCGCGGATGCTGATCGAACGGATGCCGGGCCTGAAAATGTCGGTCTCCGCGACGACGCGGGCGAAGCGCCCCGGCGAGGTCGAGGGCCGGGATTATCTGTTCGTCGACAAGGCGCGTTTCGAGGAGATGGTCAAGCGCAACGAGCTGCTGGAATGGGCCACCGTGTTCGACAACCGCTACGGCACGCCGCGCGCGCCGGTGGAAGCGGCGCTGTCGAAGGGCGAGGATGTGCTGTTCGACATCGACTGGCAGGGTACGCAACAGCTGCGGGAAAAGGCGCGCGCCGACGTGGTCAGCGTGTTCATCCTGCCGCCGTCGGCCCGCGATCTCGAAAAGCGACTGCACTCGCGCGCGCAGGATTCGCACGAGGTGATCCGCCGCCGCATGAGCCGCGCCAGCCATGAGATGAGCCACTGGGCGGAATACGATTATATCGTCATCAATCACGAGGTTGACGCGGCGTTCGCCGAGGTGCAGTCGATCCTCAAGGCCGAGCGGCTGAAGCGCGAGCGCCGCACCGGGTTGACGGCATTCGTGCGCGATTTGCAACGGCAGCTGGAAAAGTAGCGCGCTAGTGCTCCTTTGATTCCGAAGTTCGCAAACGAAGCCGCCGCGATATGATGCGAACTTCGGAATCGGAGCCCTAGGTCACCGGGGTGGCGGGTTTTCCAGTTCGCTCGAGCGCGTGTTCTGCAATTCGTCCTGCAATTGCCTGGTCAATCGCGCGAGAAAATCCTCGATCTTCTCGAAGCTGTCGTCGCTCTTGCCGAACTCGATCCTGTCGGCCCCGACCTCCTCGTGCTCCACGTCCTCATGTGCGACATCCTCGTGCGGCACGGTCGGGCTCAATTCGGGTGCAACCCACGGCGCGCCGCGCGCATCATCGGCGAGTGACGGCGCCGGCTGCCGCAGCGGCCAGCGCGTTTCGCGCCTTCGGCGCCAGCGCGCGCCTGCCAGCCGATAGACCAGACTTCCCGATATCCCCGCCAGCGCCAGTGCGCCGAACGCCACCAGCGCGAGTTTCTGCAACGAGCCGACCTCGCGCACGGGAGGAGGGCTCGCCTGTGCTGATTCCGCGGGAGCGGACGGCGTCGCAGCTGCCTGATCCGCCTGCGCGTCTGCAACCATTTGCGACGCCCGCGGCACGGCGTTCGCTGTCGCAGGTGCGCCCGAAGCCTGCGGCCAGCGCGAGGTGAGCTGCGGCTCGGCAGGCGCGGCCGCTACTCCCGCACCGGGGCCGATTCCCGTCGTCGCGGGAGCCGCCGGCGCCGCAATGGCGGCCTGCGGATCCGGCCAGACCGAACGCGAAGGCGGCACACCGCCATTGTTGTCGGCGCGGGCTTTTGGTGCGAACTCGGCATGGGCATCGACAAGCGATCGCGCGGGCGCATTGCCGGTGGTCGGGGGCGCGGGCTTTGCCGCAGCTACGGCCTCCGCGCCCGGCGTGGGCGCGGATGCCTCGTCCTCGCCGCGCAAATACCAGCAATGGCGGCCGGTGCCGCGCTCGAGCCGGAAGTACCAGTGCTTGCCTTGCGGCGTTTCGGTCCTGGGTTCGGTGATGCAGCTGTCCGCCGCGCGCGCGGCGCTGCCTGGACCCGCCATCGACCCGACACTTGCGGCGACGCTCAACAGAAGGGTCGATGCGAGCCTGGCTTTGATATTCGACATACGCATCTCCGGATACGCAACTGATTACGATCCGGACTGTCGAAAAAGACTTGGGTCGCAATAGGCCCCAAATCCGGAAAGGTTTGGGCTTAATTCGGGCCAGTGCCACTTCTCGGCAGCACCAGTGTTCCGCCCTCGAATTGCCGGAGTTTGAACACGCAAAAACGGCGCCGCGCGAAAGTGGCCGCGTCGCCTTGCCGCGATCTGCGGTCGACGCTCACTCGCTGGCGAGCACGTCGCTGAACAGCACGTAGCGCTCGCCGTTGAAGCGAACCAGCCGCATCTGCTTGATCGGACGGTGATCGGTGGGACTCGTCGTCAGCTTGATACCCGGCAACAACAGCGGCAGCTCCATGTTCATGTGCAGCGCCTTGTCCATCACGTTCTCGCGCGTGAGGTTGTCGCCGCACTGCTTGAGCAGCTCGACCACGGCGTGGCCGATATTATAGCCGTAGGGCGCGTAGTAATCGCTCTTGTCGACGTGCGGATTGTACTTGTCCATCCAGACGTTCCACGCCTTCATCTCGGGATCGTCACGCCATTGCGGATCGGCGGGGTCCTTCTGATAGGCGGCCGAAATAACGCCCTTGGCGGCCTCGAATCCGGCCGGCCTGATCGCGCCCGCGATCGACGAGCCGATGCTGGCGACGAACTCCTGCGGGTGCCAGTCGATGTCATAGGCCTTGCGGATCGCCTGCGCCGAGAATTTCGGCACCGTGAACATCGCGAGCACGTTGGCGCCCGACGATTTCAGCGACACGATCTGCGAATCCACCGTGGGATCGGTGGTGTTGTAGGTCTGCTCGGAGACGATCATGGTCGCCGCCTTGTCGCCGAGGCCGCGTTTGAAGCCGAGAATATAGTCGCGCCCGAGATCGTCGTTCTGCGAGATGATGCCGATCTTCGCGTCGGGCTTCGATTGCAGGATATATTTGGCGTAGATCTCGCCTTCCGAGGCGTAGTGCGGCGTCCAGCTCATGGTCCAGGGATAATGGACGGGATCGTTGAACATGGTGGCGCCGGAGCCGATGAAGAGATGCGGCACCCCTTTCTGGTTGATGTATTTGACGACCGCGTTGTTGGGTGCGGTGCCCACCGGATTGACGAGGAACAGGACCTCCTCGCTCTCGATCAGCTTCCTGATCTGCTCCACCGTTTTCGGCGGGCTATAGGCATCGTCGAGCGCGATGTAATTGATCTTGCGTCCATTCACGCCGCCTTCGTCGTTGATTTTCTGGAACCAGGCGGTCGCTGACACCGCGCCCGCGGAATAGGCCGACGCCGGACCGCTGAAGGGCGTCGTGGTCCCGATCTTGATTTCCTTGTCGGTGACGCCCGGGCCGTATTTCTTTTGCGCCAGCGCGGGCGTTGCGGCAAGACCGAGCGCAAGCAGCGCCAGCGCACCGCGCGCGCCGAAATTCATCCAGGCCATTTTGTCCTCCCGTTTTCAGCGCATGATCCGGAAAATGCCTGCCCCGCACTTGATGCGGGGTGTGGAGCGGTTTTCCGAACAGATCATGCGCCAACCAAAAGCGGCGAGGCCGGCACCGTCTTTTCTTGTTCTAGTTTCTTAGGACGATTCGTCCTACGACTTTCCCGGCTCGCAATTCATCGATCCATTTTTGCACGTCGCCCATCGGCTCTTCGCGCATCGGCGTCGGCTTGATCTTTCCGGTACGCGCAAGCCGCATCAATTCATGTCCCTCGGCCAGCGTTCCGACCATGAAACCCTCGATGGTCATGCGCTTGTAAATCCATTGCACCATAGGCAGGCTGAAATTGCCGCCCATCAGGCCGGACACCACGATCTTGCCGCCGCGCGCAATCACCGAAACCGCGAACGCCATCGACTTTTCGTTGCCGGCGAAATCGACGATCTCATCAAAACCGCCCTCGGTCTCCCTGACAATTCGTTTAACGACATCGGTCTCGCCGGGATCGTAGGCGACCGCGGCGCCGTTCTTCAGCGCGGTTTCCCGTGCGGCGGGATTTAGATCGGCCACCGAGATCTTTTGCTTGAACATGGCTTGCGCGAATGACAGGCCCATCATGCCGACACCGCCCAGCCCGATCAGCAGCAGGTTGCGCTGCCGCGGCCGGTCGACGAGCCGCTTCAGCGCGCCATAGGCGGTCACCCCCGAGCACATCAGCGTCGCGGCCACATTGACCGGCAGCGGATCATAATCGAGCAGGTATTTCGCGTCGGGCACCAGCACGTGGCTGGCAAATCCGCCATCGATGGAGACGCCGAGAAAGCGTTGCTTCAGGCAGAGGTTCTCGTCGCCGTTCTGACAATCGCGGCACTGGCCGCAGCCGATCCAGGGGAAGACCGCCTTTTTGGCGCCAACCAGGCCTTTATCAACCTCCGGGCCGACGTCTTCGACGACGCCTGCGATCTCGTGCCCGAGCGTGAAGGGCAGGGTCATGCCGCGCGTGGTGTCCAGCCGCTTGCCGCCGCCGAGATCGGCATAGCCGTCCTGGATGTGCAGGTCGGAATGGCACAGCCCGCAGCGTTCGACGCGGACCAGCACCTCCTTGCCTTGCGGCTTCGGTGTGTCGACGATGGTCTCGCAGAGCGGAGCATCGAACTTGACCAGCGATTGCCGACGCATCAGCGCCATTCCTCTTCTCCCTTGTTATTTGCGCATGATCTCTTCGGAAAACCGCTGCGCTAACGCATCCTGGAATGTTCATTTCGTATATCGGCCAATTCACGGGCCATGGCAACAAAGCCGGATACCGGAATGGTCTCGGCCCGGCGGGTCGGATCGACATGCGCCGCCGCCGCCAGCCGCGCGGGATCGGCCGGCAATGATTTCAGGCTCTGGCGCAGCATCTTGCGGCGCTGGCCGAATGCGGCGGCCGCCACCTGCTCCAGCATGCGGCGCTCGCAGGGCTCGGGCGTCTCGCGCGGGATCAGCCGAACCACCGAGGAGGTGACCTTGGGTTGCGGCACGAAGGCCGCGGGCGAGATGTCGAACAGGATCTTCGTCTCGCAGCGCCAGTTCGCGAGCACGCCGAGCCGGCCGTAAGCCTCGTGGTTCTCGCGCGCGACGATGCGCTCTGCGACCTCGCGCTGAAACATCAGCACCATCATGTCGTACCAGGGCGGCCACGGCTCGATCGAGAGCCAGCCGATCAGAAGCGCGGTTGCGATGTTGTAGGGCAGGTTGGCGACGATCCTGGCCCTCGTGGCGCCGAGATAGGGCCGGGGATCGAAGGTCTGCGCATCCGCGCAGACGATCTCCAGCCGCCCGGGGTATCGTTCTGCGATGGCTTCCAGCGCGGGAATGGCGCGCGCATCATGCTCGACGGCAATGACATGCGCCGCGCCCAGCGCCAGCAGCGCGCGGGTCAATCCGCCCGGTCCCGGGCCGATCTCGACCACGGTCGAATTGTCCAGCGGGCCCGCAGCACGCGCAATGCGCGCGGTCAGGTTGAGATCGAGCAGGAAGTTCTGGCCCAGCGACTTACGCGCGGAGAGCTGGTGCTCGCGAATGACCTCGCGGAGCGGCGGCAAATCGTCGATCGCGCTCATGGCGCCTGCGCCGGAATCTCCGCCATGCGCGCGGCAAGCCGCAGCGCCGCGATCAGGCTCGCCGGATTGGCGCGGCCGGTGCCGGCGATATCGAAGGCGGTGCCGTGATCGGGCGAGGTGCGGATGAAGGGCAGCCCCAGCGTGACATTGACGCCGTCGTCGAAGGCGATCGTCTTGATCGGGATCAGCGCCTGGTCGTGATACATGCAGATCGCGCAGTCATAGGTCCTGCGCGCCGCCGCGTGGAACATGGTGTCGGCCGGCAGCGGCCCCCTGGCGTCGATGCCTTCACCGCGCAGAATCTCGACCGCGGGCGCCACGATCGTCCTGTCTTCGCTGCCGAGCGAGCCGTCTTCGCCGGCATGCGGATTGAGCCCGGAGAGCGCAAGGCGCGGGCGGGCGATAGCGAAGCGGCGCTTCAGGCCTGCCGCCACGATCCGCGCCGTGCTGACGATCAAATCCGTGGACAGCTGCGCGATCGCTTCGCGCAGCGGGAGGTGAATCGTCACAGGCACGACCGCAAGCGCGGGCGACCACAGCATCATCACGGGCTGCGGCGTCTTGCCGTTGGAGGCGGCAAGCTCGGCGAGGAATTCGGTGTGGCCGGGATGTTTGAAGCCCGCGCGATAGAGCACGCTTTTTGCGATCGGATTGGTGACGACCGCCGACGCGCGTCCCGCAACGACGTCGGCAACGGCCTGCCGGATCGACGACAATGCTGCGTCGGCACTGGAGGCGTCGGGCTTCCCGGGCCCGGCCGTCGCGTGCTTGCCCGTGGCGGCGACCGGCAAAGCCTGCGCAAAGGCGGTGCACGCGAGCGCTGTGCCGACCTCTGCGACCGGTACCTTGAGACCAAGCGCCTCGGCGCGCCGGGCGACGAACGCGGCATCGCCGAGCAGATAGAACGGAGGTAGCTTCAATTCGTCCCGGCGCAACCAGGCGAGGAGGGCAATGTCGGGTCCGATGCCCGCGGGTTCACCCAGCGTCAGTGCGAGCGGCTTGTTGCCTGCCTTCCGGGGTTGGTGCTCCATCGCAGCATCTGCTTTCACGAACCGCAAAAAGTCGCTAGTGCCGCCGATCTGAAGTCCCTGACTCCTTTGCGGCAAATCGGGTTCAGGGACTTCAGATCGAAAGCGGCACTAGTGTCCCGATTCCGAAGTTCGCATCATTCGCGGCGAGTACGTTTGCGAACTTCGGAATCGAAGGACACTAGTAACTTATTGATCTAGTTTGGCTTTGGTTCAGAAGTCCGCATGACGAACTTGCGGCACAAATGATGCGGACTTGTGAACCGCCACACTAGTATCATGGATTTGCTAGTGCCCATAACTTTCCGAAGTTCGTGAAAGTGTGTGCGGCAATGGATCACGAGCTTCGGAAAGTGGGCACTAGTGATGATCGCACGCCGTCAATTGCGGCGCGCCTTCGATTTCTTGCCGTCCTCCGCGTTCGAGTCTTCCGCACTGGTTTGACGGTACTCGATCATGGCGGCCTTGCGGACTTCCGCCAGATAATTGTTGGACGTCTGCTCGTACTTCTTGGCATAGATCTTGTCGCGCATTTCCTTCCGCTTCGGCGAATCGATCGTGGTCGGTTTGCGCGAGCAGAGCGCCACCATCTCGATGCCCTGCTTGGTCACCTCGGGCGGGGTCAAATGGCCGACCGGCGTGTCGTCGAGCACCTTGCGCAGGTTGGCGGGGATATCGGCCGAGGTCTTCACCACGGGCTCGCGGATCGCGGCATTGGCCATCGATTTGAAGTACTGGTTCGCCTGCTCGCAGGTCTCGACGCGGCCGCGCAAGGTCTCGGCGTCCTTTTGCCGGAGCTCGATCGCGCTTTGGGCCGATCCTTTCGGCACGATCAGCACGACCGGCTGCAGCCTGTATTCGAACGCCTCGCCCTGCTGCTGATCGTCGCCGCCCTCGGCCTTGACCGCGGCCGCGACGTCCTTCTCGCCGACTTGCAAGCGTTCCTTGTAGCGGCCTCGCACCAGGCTGCCCCAGACAATGTCGGCCTTGATGCGCGATTTGAGCGTGTCGGCCCTGATGCCCTGCTTCTCCAGCGATGCGGTCAACTGATCGGGGGTGAGATGCATGCGCTGGCTCATGCCGGCATAGGCCCCGTCGATATCGGAGACACCGGGATCGACCCCGAATTTCTTGCCCTCCTTGATCTTCACCTTTTCGTCGATCAGCTCGTTGATGACGTCCTTGCGGTCGGGCGTCTTGTGGGTCGTGAGGAAATTGAGCTTGCTACGCTGCTCGATGTCGTAATCGGTGATCGGCTCGCCATTGACCATGACCGCGACGGTTTGCGCGTGCGAGGCGCCAGGCGACAGCAGCAGCGCCGCGGCACAGCCCATGATCAGGGTCAGAAAGCGATGCGGAAGTGGTGTCGTCATGATCATCTTCGCTGGTCAGTCGATCCTGGTCGAAGCCCTCGAGCCATGCCGGACTTGCTCATCCTTCGCGCGATCCTACGGGATACCGAGGCCGGTGCCCGACGAGGTCGTGTTGGCGAGCGTTCGCAGGCCGAGCTGCAGCATGTAGGCATGGCCGAGCACCGGCGGCGCCGAGCCCGCGGAATAGCTGTACGACGTTACGTAGTTGGCGGCCAGCACGAAGCAATCGTCCACATAGCCGGCGCCGATCGTATAGGTGTTGAGCTTGTTGGCTTCCAGATCCCAGCGCGCCGCGCCGGTCGCGACCCAGTTCGCCGCGATCTTGATCGAGCCGCTGGCAAGCAGGCCCTCGCGGCGGGTCAGGTAGCCGAGCTCCGGCTGCGCGGCGTAATTGCCATAGGTGAGGCCGACCGACCAGCGGTCATAATTCGCCCGCGCTTCCGCCTCGAAACGCTGCACGTTCCAGGTCTGCTCGTCGAAGCGCGACCTGACGCTGAACGTATAGGTCCGGTTCGGCGCATAGCTGACGCTGGCAACGTAGTCGGACTTCTGGGTCGCAAGACCGGAATCGACGCCGGTGTTGGTCGCGTCCTGCACGGCGAAGGAGTTCAGGCCGAACAGCTGGTAGGACTGGCCGAACAGCACCTTGACGCTGCCGCCGCGGTCGA
>Ga0070741_10016091_pt1 | contig 12554 bp, 11 predicted proteins | sample Coa_R1_4_FD_66440 | JGI IMG/M metagenome (GOLD analysis project Ga0070741, IMG submission 66440) | Surface soil microbial communities from Centralia Pennsylvania, which are recovering from an underground coalmine fire - Coalmine... | ecosystem: Environmental > Terrestrial > Soil > Unclassified ...
ACCCGCGAGTCGCCCGACGTGTTCACCCTCCAGGTCACGGGCCTCCAGCCCGACCAGGACGTGACGGTCGAGACCGACTACGTGCAGCTCGCGCGCGCCGAAGGTGCCGGCTGGTCGCTGCGGGTGCCGCTGACGACCGCGCCCCGCTACGTCCGCAGCGACGAGCTGGCGACGCGCCACGCCCAGGGCCAGCCGCTGGCCTTGCTCCGCGACCCGGGCCACCGCTTCGCCCTCGATCTCCTGATCCGTGGCGCCGCCACGGCGACCAGCCCGACGCACGCCCTGGCGGTCGAGGAGGCGGGCGGCGACCTGCGGGTCCGCCTGCAGGCGGGCGAGGTGCTGCCCGATCGCGACTGCGTGCTGGTCTGGGAGCCGCGCGGCGATGCCAGGCGGCCGACGCTCGGGGCCTGGCTTCACGCGCCGGCTGGCGCCCAGGAAGTGTACTTCCTGGCCCAGGTGACGCCGCCGGCCGATGGCGGCGTGGCGCCGCGGGTGCCCCGCGAAGTGATCTTGCTCGTCGATCACTCGGCCTCGATGAGCGGAGCCAAGTGGCAGGCGGCTGACTGGGCGGTGACGCGCTTCCTGGGCTCGCTCACCGCCGAGGACTGCTTCGCGCTGGGCGTGTTCCACAATACGGCCACCTGGTTTGCCTCCGGCCCCCTGGCCGCCACGCCCGAGACTGTAGCCCGGGCCGTCCGCTTCCTCGAGAGCCAGACCGATAGCGGCGGCACGGAGCTGGGCGTGGCCCTCGAGCAGGCCCTCGCGCTGCCCCGCGCGACAGGGGAGCGCGCTCGCCACGTCCTCGTGCTCACCGACGCCGAGGTGAGCGACGCGGGGCGCATCTTGCGACTGGCCGACGGCGAGGCGGCCCTGGCCAACCGCCGGCGAATCAGCGTGCTCTGTATCGACGCGGCGCCCAACGCCTTCCTCGCCGAACAGCTCGCCGAGCGAGGCGGCGGGGTGGCGCGCTTCCTCACCAGCGCTCCGGAGGAGGGAGACGTCACTACGGCGCTCGACGCTGTGCTGGCCGAGTGGGCCGCGCCGGTCTGGGCCGGCCTCCGGCTGGGCGTGCAACGGCCGCGCGCCGAGGCGGCCGGCCGCACGGTGGCCGCGGGCGATGGAGGGGCCTGGAGCGAGATCGACCTGGGCGACTTGCCAGCCGGGCGACCGCTCTGGGTGGCGGGCCGCGCGCCGCGCGACTCGGCCGCCGACCTCGCCCTTCGGCTCATTACGGCCAGAGGCGAGGAGCTGGCCGGCTGCCGGCTCGACCTGGCCGAGGCGACCGAGCGGCCGGCCCTGGCGGCGCTGTTCGGCGCACGCCGCGTGGCCGGTCTCGAGGGACTGATGCACGCGCGCTACGCAGAGTCGGAGCTGCGAGCGCACCTGGCCCGGTTGGGCTACGATCCCGACCGCGTGCTGGCCCCGCCGGCGGGCACGCCGCCGCGCGTCTACGCCGAGAACGCCTACGCCGACGCGCGCGTCGCCCTGCGCCGGCTGCTCGTCGCCGAGGCGCTCCGCTACGGCCTCGCCTCGGCCGAGACGGCGTTCGTCGCCGTGCGCACGGAGGCGGGGCAACGCGTTGCCGGCACGGTGGTGGTGGCCAATACGCTGCCCGCTGGCTGGTCGGACGCCTTCCTCGCGGCGCCCGCCGCCAGGCTCGGCCCGATCGCGCATCGGCTGGCGACGGCCGCTCCCCCGGCGGCGCAGCCGATGTTCAGGGTAGCCGACACCGCGGCTTCCCCGCTCGACACGCTCGGGGCGGCGCCGGGCGCGATCCGCGGTTGGATCGAGCGCACCTTCCACATGGGTGGCAGCCCATCCGCGCCCGCGGAGCCTCCGGCCAGTGCTGGCCCAACTCCGCCGGCCGCCCGGCCGATCTTCACGGGCACACCGCAATTCGTCAACGGCGAGGCGGTGCTGTTCGACGCGGCGCAAGCCGGGCCGGCCGAGCTGCCCCCGGCCGGCACGATCGCTCGCCTGATGGTGCGGTTCCCACACGGGGCACCGGCTCCCGAGAGCCTGGGGGCCGAGCTGGTCTTGCTCGTCTACGTCGACGACCTTGCCGCGCCCCGGGCGCGGGTGGCGCTCGCCGACCTCGTCCGCCAGGGCGGGGAGCGACCGCTCAACCTGCGCTGGCAGCCGGGGCAGCCGTTGCGGCTGGTGCTGCGCGACCCGGCCGGCGTCTGGGCGGGCGGCGCGCCCGCGCTGGAGGTGAGCCTCGGCCGGTAGGCTCCTGGCTTGCTGCCACCCCGGAGACTCCCCGGCCAGCGCACCAACGGCCCCTCGGCCCGCCACGCGGGCCGAGGGGCCGTTCGCCGCTCCCACCAGCGCATCCCCCGCCCGCAGGTCGCTCGCTCCTCATCCACCGTCGGGGTACTGGTGTCGGCGCGGCCGCTCAGCTCCTGATGCCGGGCTCAGCAGTTGTCGGGCAGGAGATCGCGCGACTGCGCGCGCAGCAGATCGAGCAGCGGCCGGACGCCTTCCGGAACGCTCAGTTGGTCGAACGTGACCCGGTGTCGCCCCCGGTCCGTCTCGACAATGAACGTGTACAGGCGCACGTCGCGGGCCTCCTGGACCCGACGGTCGTGCATGGCGAGTATTCCGCTCGTGTCTACCAGGCTCTGCACCTGCCCCGCTTCCTGGGGCGACAGGTGGTCTGTGTCCAGCTCGCACCCACGGAAGACGGGCGCGAAGCCGCCGGACTCGCGGAATACGATTTTCATCGGAGCTCTCCAGAGAGCAGGTGGAGCGGAAACGGTGCGGCACAATGCCTGAGAGCGGCGTTCCAGGTGCCGCGGGATCGCTCGCTGGTCACGCCGCGTCTCAAGGACGCGGACCGCGCTGCCTGGCTTGAGACTGGCTGAAGTCTCGGATGAGTATCCTCAAGACCTCGAGCGCGATGTTCGCCTCATGTTCTCCAGGCGTGAGGTTACCCCTGAGCTCCCGTACGGGATGCACTAGATTGCGGTACTCGCGGACAGTCCCGCTCAATCCTACAACGCCGCCAGAGACTAGCTGGAGATCGGCCGCAACCTCAATCAACGAGGATAGTGGCCATCTATCTAATGGCATCGGGCTGCCGTTGTCCCATCTGGCAGCAAACTGGGACGCCATCGCCCGGCGTGGCTCCCGCTGCAAGGCATTGAGTAGAATAGCTTCGATACTCCCTCCAGCGAGAATGATCGCAGGCTTCCAGCATCCTGAGGCGAGACATCGGTGTAAATGCCGGTAATCCCTGATGAGAATATCCCGCATGGCCGGATCGGCAATGAACGAGAATTGTGGTGTGTTGACGGGGATCGTCGGCGAGAGTTCATTCAGTTGCACTCTGAGGCGCCCGATATTGCTCTTCAAATGCGTTAATACCGCTGTGATGGTATACGCTTCATCGCTGTTTGGTCTGCGTCCGTGTAGAACGATCGTATCTTCGGAGTTTAGTAGGCCAGGCTGAATCTTGTTGGCGCGATTGATCCAGGTATTATACTCCTGCAGGATGCTCTCTACGGAGTTCTGGCTCTCTACAGAATTCTGCCCGCGGTTAAGCCTGGCGTGGAGGCTCGTCTCTAATGCAACGAGACGGTCGTAGGTCATGCGAAGTTCGGCGAGCTCCTGCACGTTCATCTTGCTCGCTCAGTCAGAAGCGTCTGGAGGTAGCTGCGACCGAGTGGCCGCTGCTTGGAGACGATCCGGCACGATTGTTCCAGTAGCTGGAACCGGGTTTGATGCGTCTGTTCGAGATATTCGATCTTCTGGTTGAGAGAGACCAGATTGTAGACGATCGCCTCGGGAGAAGTCAGATTAGTATGTTCCCAGATGAAATACGCGTCGATGATACCCAGCGGTTGGGTGCGGGGATCCCACTTAGCCGGGGAGAGGCTGCCGTGGCGGTCGTGGATCCATTTCTCCGGCGCCACGCACTTCCAGAGATAGCCGGAATAGATCGGGTAGGCCGGCTCGGCATCGAAGGCCGCGTCCGGCTCGATGGCGTGATAAGGGTCTGCCTCATGGACCAGGAGAGCGTAGCTCGAGGGATCCCGCGCCAGCTTCTGTGGTGGTAGGGAGGCGTCTTTGGCGAGGCGGGGGGTTTGTACGAGACGGCCGGTGAGCCTCGACCAGAAGGCAATGCGGCCAAAGTCGTCGAGCTGTTGCTTGATCGCTGCCTGGACGCGCTCGACGGCCGTCTGACCAATAATCAGGACGGTGAGGGAGTCGCTCTCGTCGCAGTCTCCGTCGCCGACCTGGGCCGGGAGCACCCGCGCGGCACCGTCGCTGCCCGCTGGGGGAAACTCCCAGGATGGCGCCCACTCGAACATGCCGTAGGTGAGCCAGCGCTGGATCGGACCACGCAGCGGCGGGATCTCGATGTGCTGGTCTTCCCACCACCCGCGGCGGAGGAGCAGGGCCGGGTAGAAGATACACGAGACGGTAATCGTACCGTCGAGCAGCGCAGCCTCGCCGTCGGTGATGTAGCGCCGCAGCTCGCCGATCGACTCAATGGTGCTGGGAGCCGAGGATGAGGCATGGGAATAACCAATCAAGTCCCGGTAGGTATCGCCGATGTGGGCGATGGCAGTGGTGAGGTTGCGGAGCGCTGCGCCCTGGGGGTCAAAGGACTTGGCCATCTATCCCCCGGTGTGGGGCCCGCCCGGCCAGAGCCTGGAGTGGGCCGAGGAAGGCGTCGGCTGCGCCGCTGGCTGCACCGGTCCTCACGCCGCTCCAGGCGGCAGGCGAAGGAGCATGGCATCGCGCGAGCCGAGCCCAGTATGATGGGCAGAACAATAGGTGTCAAGCTGGCTCCGGCGGAGGATAGGTCTGTGCCAACCGATGGCGGCGAGGGCGGCGACCTGGAGATCCTCGATCTCCGCACGAAGCCCGACGAGCAGCTCCTCCAGGAAGTCTACACCACGGTTTACCTGACGAGCTTCACGATTCCCAGCGAGCAGGAGGACCCGAGCGTCTGGCGACCGCGCCTGTGGGGCGCCGCGCCCCAGCCGCTGGAGCTGCACGTGCTCGTCGCGGGTACGGCGCTCGACCGTCCAGCCCAGCGGAAGCTCTACGGCGTCAATTTCTGCGAGCTCTACCTTGCGAGCGCCTGTGGCCTGCTCACCTACCTTGTGGTCACTGAGGCATACCGTGGCCGGGGTCTCGCGCGGCGCCTGGTTGCCGAAGGAATCACGCTGCTCCAGAACCGCGCCCGCGCGCTGGAGCTGGCGCCCGCGCAGCAGCTCCGCGCCTTTTTCAGCGAGGCCAACGACCCCACGAAGGTTTCCGCGGACGTGATGGACCCGTGGGCCCGCCTCCAAGCGTTCGGTCGGATGGGGGCCCGCATCGTGCCCATACCCTACGTTCAGCCCGAGCTCGTCCCCGGCCAGGGCGCCTGTCACGACCTGTTGCTGCTGGCCTGGCCGACCGACGGGCAGCCCATCGACCGTCTCTCGGCGCGGGTCGTGCGAGATTTTCTCGCGGATTTCTACCGAGCGAGTGGCGTAGACGAGCCGGAGGGTGATCCGGATTTCCAGCAGATGGTGGCAGCCGTCGATCGCTTGAGCGACAGCGGAGGCGCGGGGGCGCTGGCGCTGATTCCCGTGGAGGATTGGCTGCGCGGGAGCGATCGCTCCTACTGATCGCTCCCCTTCGCTTGTCCGGCGGATCGGCCGCGACCGAACAAGGCCTCCGCCGCTGCGCTACCCAGGCTGCACCTCGCCAGCTCCTCCGGCGGCCGCAAGGGCACTTGGGGTCCCTGCATCGCTTGCAGCGTACGTCGTAGGTCGGGGTCTCGCCCGGGATCGCGGACGCCGAGCGCACGGTAGAACTCGAAGAGAAAGCGCTTGAGGACGACGGTGGGTAGAGCATCCTGCGCGCTGCCCGGCGGCGGAAACGCCATGAGCAAGAGGTCGCTGCACCGCCCCTGGCCCGGCGCCAGCTCCGGCTGTGTGTAGGGCACGTCGACGATGAGCCCGCCCAGCCGCTGCATGATCACCAGGCGCTGCCAGGGGTCGAGGGCATCCTGGTCCTTTCCCACTTTCGTGGGATCATTCACTTCGCCCAGGACGGCACGTACCCCTCGTTCTGACACGATTCGCGTTGCCTCGGCGAACAGGCGACGCACCAGGCCCTGACCGCGAAATTCTGGACCGACCACGACGTAGGTGAGCAGGGCGCAGCGGCTCTTCGGGTAGATGACGAAGATCAGACCGCCGCTCAGGCGGCGTCGAGTGGGGTGTTGCAGGTCCCGGCCGGCGACCAGAACGTGCAGCTCGCCCGGTCCGCGCCTCCGCTCACCCCACAGGTAGGACCGCCAGATGTCGGCGCTCTCGCGTTCGCTCGGAATCGGAAAGGCAGGCAGGTAGAGGTCGACGTAGAAATCCTGCAAGAGCCGTCCCATCGCGGCCTCGTCGGGATCCGTCCTGAGGTCGATGATCTCATGATCGTGCAGCTCGGGCGGCCGGCTCCCCATTCCAGATGCTCCACGCGCCGTTCAATCTCGCTTGCCCAGGGTGCTGCTAGCCTATAGCAGAGCGGCGTGCGCCAGCGCCAGCCGCGTCGGTCGCGGAAAGCGACGACCCTGGCGCTGGCTCGGCACGGCGGCTCGGAAAAGGAGGAAGCGATGAATACGACCCCGACGACGGCGGATACGCTCCGCTCCATGGTGACCGGCCTTCGTGTGGCGCAGATGGTCTACGTCGCCGCGAAGCTCGGGATTGCCGATCTGTTGGAGGACGGTCCCAGGCACTACGACGAGCTGGCCGCGGCCACCGGCACCCACGCGCCGTCGTTGTACCGGCTGCTCCGCGGACTGGGAAGTCTGGGGGTCTTCACCGAAGTGGCCGAGGGCCAGTTTGCCCTGGCTCCACTCGGCGAGCACCTGCGGACTCGGGCCCCCGGTTCCCTGCGGGACCTGGCCGTCTTCTGGAGCGAGGACTGGCACTGGCGGCTCTGGGGGGAGTTGCTGCAGAGCGTACAGACAGGTGAGCCCGCGACCCGGCGCCTCTGGGGGATGGAGCTGTTCGACTACCTGGCGCAGAACCCGGCAGCCTCGGCGGGCTTTGATCGCGCGATGACGGGCTCGTATAGTGCCCGTAACGAGGCGCTCGTGGCCAGCTTCGACTTCGGTAGCATTGGCACGCTCGTCGACGTGGGAGGCGGCCACGGCAGCCTGCTGGCGGCGATCCTGGCGGCCAATCCAGGGATGCGAGGCATCCTGTTCGACCGGCCGGAGGTCGTCGCCGGCGCGACCGATGTCCTGCGCGCGGCGGGGGTCGAGGAGCGGTGTGAGCGTGTGGGCGGCAGCGTCTTCGACTCGGTGCCCGATGGCGGCGACGCCTACCTGCTCGCGGCCCTCATCCACGCCTGGGACGACGCCGAGGCCGCGGTCGTCTTGCGCAACTGCCGCCGGGTGATGCAGCCAGGAAGTCGCCTGCTCCTGGTCGAGCACGTCATCCCACCCGGCGATGTGCCGCATCGGGGCAAGCTGACCGACGTGGAGATGCTACTGGTAGGCGGCCGCGAGCGCACCGAGGCCGAGTTCCGCGCACTGCTCACGTCGGCCGGCTTCAGCCTGACGCGGATCGTACCGACCGGTGCCCCGCACAGCGTGATCGAGGGCGCTCCGGCATAGCGAGCAAGCAGCTTGTGCCTGGCGGGTGAGGCGAAACCGGCGCGCAGCGAGACACGGCTAGCCGTAAAATGCCGTACGCGGTCCACCGACTGGGAGGACAGTGATGCCTGCGCGCAAAGGCGAGGAATACCTGGCGGGGCTGCGCGACACGCGCGAGGTCTGGTTCGCCGGCGAGCGCGTCCGCGACGTGGTAGCGCATCCCTTGCTGGGGCGCGCCGCGCGCACGCTCGCCGAGCTGTACGATCTCCAGTGGGATCCTGCCCACCAGGCGCAACTCACCTACCCCTCGCCGACCACGGGCGATCCCGTGAGCCTGTCCTTCATCCAGCCGCGCAGCATCGACGACCTGGTCCGTCGCCGCGTCATGTTCAAGACCTGGGCCGACCAGAGCGGTGGGCTGCTCGGTCGTACGCCGGACTTCCTGAACGCCTTTCTCGCCGGGTTCGCCACCTCGGCCGACTACTTCGCCCGCAACGGCCCGGAGTATGCCGAGCGCGTCGTGGCCTACTACACCTGGTGCCGCGAGCGCGACCTGTGCGCGACCCACGCCCTGCTCGACCCTCAGTCGAACCGCGCCCGCACCCAGACGGAGCAACCCGATCCTACAGTGCCGCTGCACATCGTGGGCGAGAGCGCCGAGGGGCTGGTGCTGAGCGGCGCCCGCTCGCTCGCGACGCTGGCGCCCTATGCCGACGAGCTGCTGGTGTACCCCGCGCCGTCCCGCATCCAGGGTACCGACGCGCCGCGCTACGCCTTCGCCTTCGCCATCCCGGTCGCGACCCCCGGGCTGCGCTTCATCTGCCGCCAGAGCTTCGATCAAGCGGGACCGGCGGCGGATAGTCCCCTTGCCTCACGCTTCGAAGAGATGGACGCGCTGGCCGTGTTCCACGAGGTGGTGGTGCCGTGGGAGCGCGTGTTTCTCAAGGGCGACCCGGCGCTGTGCAATGGGCTCTTCCGCGAGACGCTCGTGTTCCACCACGGCGCTCACCAGTTCACGGTGAAGAACCTGGCCAAGGCGGAGTTCGTGCTGGGCGTGGCCAGCCTGGTGGCCGAGGCGATCGGCCGCACCGAGCTGCCGATCTACCAGCAGCTCCTGGGCGAGATCGTGGACGTCGTGCAGGTGCTGCGCTCGCTGATCCGCGCGGCGGAGGCCGATGCGGTCGTCGACGCCAACGGCTACTACACGCCCAACCCCGAGGTCATGGCGACGTCGCGCACCTACTTCCCGCGGATCTACCCGCGGCTGATCGAGATCCTGCAGCTCGTCGGGTCGAGCGGGCTGGTGACGACGCCCACGGAGGCCGACCTGGCCGCGCCGGAACTGGCCGCGGACATCGAGAAGTACTACCGCGGGGCGACGGAGCTGGGCCACGAGCGCGTGCGCCTGTTCCGCCTGGCCTGGGACCTGGCCTGCAGCAGCTTCGCCGGCCGCCAGGTGCTCTACGAGCGGTTCTTCGCCGGCGACCCTTATCTCCTGCAAGCCGCCCGCTTCAACAGCCACGACCGCAGCGCCGCCGTCGAGCGCGTCCGCTCCTTCCTCGCCCGTCTGGGCGAGGAGGCGGCCAGCGAGCAAGCCGGCGCCTCCTCGCCGAAGTAAGCGAGCCCTTCCCCAGTGCGAACCGGTCGGCTCGGTTGGGCGGATGCCCTGCTATCGATGTCCCAACTGCTGGGGCCCCTTGAGCTTCTCCTCGAAGCGGTCGAGGGGAATGGCCGGTAGGGTCATGATCTGCACGGTGCCCCGCGAGCCGAGGTCCACCGAGACGTGCGCGATGGTCTCGTTGTCTGGCGCTTCGACGATGGAGACGAAGTCGTACGGGCCGAGCACTGCGTACTGGGCGATGACCTGGACGCCCATCTGCTCGAGTTCCTTGTTGACCTCCAGCAGGCGTTCGGGACGCTGGTGCAGCGTTTGGCGGCCTTCGATCGTGAGCGTGCTGAGCAGGATGTACCGTGGCATGGCTCACGCTCCTTACTAGCGACGCAGCTCCTCCCCGAGACGGACGTCGAAGTGCTTGATCCAGTACTCGCCGACGTAAAACTCCTTGACGCGCTCCAGAAAGCCCTGGTACGTCCCGCTGCGCTCGTACGCCTCCATGTCCTCGCGGCTGTCCCACAGCGTCAGCGAGATGCCCTCGTTGGGATCATCCGCGCCGCGGAGTAGCTCGCGGAAGCGCAGCCCCGTCACGTTTCGACTCGCCGGCAGGATCAGCTCGCGGTAGACTCGCTCGTACTCATCCCAGGTGCCGGGCTTGACCTTTCCCCAGGCCACACGCGCCCACATCTCACCACCTCCTGGCTGGTAGCGTGCGTCCGGCGCGATCTCGCTGCACGTCTACGATACTGCTGCTCTGCCAGGCTGTCTAGGCGTGCGCGCAGAGGAAGTCTGCACCGACGAACGGTGACCCTACACGGTTCGAGCCACCTGGGGTGGATGACGTAGCGCGAGATGGACGTTAGACTCGGAGCAGGGCGAACCGCGGTGCTCGAACTAACCGTTTAGCACCGCGGTCCGCGGACGATTAGGGACCGCCGGGAGCCGTCGATGCGCCACTTCCAGCGCCGGTTCCAGGGGAGCCCGTGCTGCCTTCGTCGATCCCGGTCGCGGTGGTGACTCCGGGGGCAGACGGGCTGTCCGGCAGCGTGCCGGTCGGCCCCTCAGGTACCAAGGCCGTGGGCACCGGGTTCGGGTTCGTAGGGTCCGTGGTCGTGCTGGGGATGTCTGAGGACGGGGTATTGCCGTCCTGCTGTTGCCCGTAGCTGTGCGCGCTCCCCAGAACCAGGCTGCCAGCGAGCAGCAGGACCGATGCTCCGAGGACGACGCGGCGCGAGCAAGCCATGTAACACCTCCCTCTCGGTGCGGCGTGCACCACTCCCGTTAGCGCAAGAGAGGTGCCAGACGGCGTGACGATTCCTGGTCATGCCCCGTGCCGCGAACCGCTGCTCCGCTCACTCGCGCACTCGCGCCGTCCACCTTGACAGTGCCCAGCCGCGGGGCGATGATGGCGGCCAAGAGTGGGCTGGCCGAGGTGTAAAGCTGTTGATAGCGGCCGCTCGAACGAGCGCATAGACTGGCCGTGAGGAGGGACCGCTCGGCCGGATGAGGCAGGCGGGCATGATTACTCGGGTCACGCGGCGACGGTTCGTGGCGGGCACAGGCGCGGCGAGCCTTGTGCTGGTGGAGGCGTGTGGGCGGCTGCCGTGGCAGGCGGAGCCGCCGAAGAAGGTCGCCCGCATTGGGTATATGGCAGCCGTCTCTGCGTCGGCCGATGCGCCGCGTCTGGAGGCGTTTCGGCAAGGGCTGCGTGGCCTCGGCTATGTCGAGGGGCAAAACATTGTTATCGAGTATCGACATGAGGGCCGGGGGTTCGAGCGGCTTCCCGAGGTCGCAGCCGAGCTGGTCCGTCTCGAGCCTGACGTGCTGGTCGCAGTCACGACGAATGCCGCTCAGGCCGCGAAGCAAGCTACGACGACGATCCCGATCGTTTTCATGGGGGTGACCGATCCGGTTACGGCTGGACTGATCGAAAGTCTGCCGCGCCCTGGAGGAAACATTACCGGGATCACCAATATGGCGGCGATCCTGACTGGCAAGCGACTCGAGTTACTGAAGGATACCGTTCCCCAGCTCTCCCGCGTCGCGGTACTGTGGGACCCTCAGGCCCCGGGCTCCGCACCGCAGTGGCAGGAAAGCCAACTGCCTGCACGCGAGCTGGGCCTGGAACTCTATTCCATGGAAGTAAGCAGCGTCGATCGATACGAGGCTGCGTTCAAGGAAGCAATCGAGGCGGGCAGTGCCGCTGTATGGGTGACACTGAACCCTCTGGCCAACACCAATCAAAAACTGATCGCGGACCTAGCCCTCAATAACCGTTTGCCCTCGTTGTGTGCCCGCGAAGACTATGCAGGAAACGGTTGCCTGATGGCCTACGGACCGGGTTACAGCAACGAAGGCCGAGACGGCGCTCGTTACGTCGACAGAATTTTGAAGGGCCGCAAGCCGGCCGACCTCCCGGTCGAGCAGCCGATGACCTTCGAGTTCGTGGTCAACCTCAAGACGGCCCGCGAGCTGGGCATCACGTTTCCCCAGGAGATCCTGCTCCAGGTCACTGAGGTGATCCAGTAGCGGCCCACTACGACCACCGATCGCCTAGCGTCCGTAGGAGGCAACCGAGGTGGCCCAGGCGAACGCGGCCTCATGTCCCATAGAGCCAGGATCGAGCAGGGCCGTCGCTGCGCCACCTGCTGCCCTGCTGCGTACCCGTTGACCGGTCCACAGGCGGCGAGTATGCTGGCTCTGGTTCATAACCGGGTGGGGAAGCAGTCACGAGGAGACGGGTGCGATGGGAACCTGGGAACTACTCGAGGAAAGCTCCGAGGTGGCCGCGGTACACGCAGCGCTCCTGCCAAACGGCGAGGTGGTCTACTACTCCGGCAATACCGGCCCCGAGATCCCCGCCGACACGCGCATCTGGAACCCTCAGGAACGCACCGTACGTCCTGCGCCGAACGCTCCCGACACCGATCTCTTTTGCAATGGCCTGACGCTGCTCTGGGACGGTCGCCTGTTTGTGGCGGGCGGCACGGCGAAGTACTCTGAGGGCCCGGGCGACCCCTGGTTCGGCAGCAACGCGGCGTACCGCTTCGACCCGTTCGCCGGCTGGGAACGGATCGAGGACATGGCGTTCGGCCGCTGGTACCCCTCGGCGGTCGCCTTGCCAGACGGGCGCGTGCTGGTCATGGGCGGCGAGGGCGGCGCCGAGGTGAACGGCGCTCGGACCGAGCAGGCCGAGGTCTACAGCCTGTTCAACGGCTGGGAGGTCCTGCCCGCGAGCGCGAGCCGGTACCTGCCGTTGTACCCACGGCTGCACGTGCTGGCGAGCGGCGAGCTCCTGTGCGCGGGCCAGGGCGCGGCGACCGCGATTTTCAACCTGGACAC
>Ga0070741_10016092_pt1 | contig 12553 bp, 12 predicted proteins | sample Coa_R1_4_FD_66440 | JGI IMG/M metagenome (GOLD analysis project Ga0070741, IMG submission 66440) | Surface soil microbial communities from Centralia Pennsylvania, which are recovering from an underground coalmine fire - Coalmine... | ecosystem: Environmental > Terrestrial > Soil > Unclassified ...
GCCCCGGCCCCGACGTGCAGGTCGTCCTCCACGTCGTCGACGCCGAGCGGGCCCGGCCCTACCGGCGCAAGAGCGCACCGACGTTCGTCGTGGCCATCGCCCACGTCCCCGAGCGGCCGGACGACGTGCTCCGGACCGGCTACCCGCTGCTCGTCCGGGCGCTCGCCAACCTCGCCGTGATCGTCAGCGACGGTCCCGAGGGCGTGGCGGCGCACTTCGTGACGCTCGAGCAGGGGACCTACACGGTCGCCCACGACGGCGACGACGACAAGTTCTTCGCGCAGGTCTTCGCCCGCCTCGAGCCGCTGGCGTCGTCGCGCCTCGTCATCGCGAACGAGTTCCACACCGACCTGCCCCCGGCGCTCTGGGACGGCGACGAGCAGACCCGCCAGATCGCGCGTGCCGGCGAGCACCTCGACGCGCTCGACCTCCTGCCGGCAGCATTCCCGATCGAGGAGATCCTGTCCGAGCGCGATCTGCGTCACGTGCGGCTCCTGTTCGGCATCGGTGGCCTGTCGTACGGCAACGTCAGCGCGCGGCGGCTCCCGCGCGCCGAGTCCGAGCTCGGCCCCGAGTTCTGGATGAGTGCGAGCGGCGTCGACAAGTCACGGTTGCGCGAGATCGGCCGCGACGTGCTGCTCGTTCGGGGCTACGACGCCGATCGCGACGCGATCGTCCTCTCTGTGCCGCCGCACGTGAAGCCGAACCGCGTCTCGGTCGACGCGATCGAGCACTGGATGATCTACCGCGAGCATCCGGAGGTCGGCGCGATCGTGCACGTGCACGCGTGGATCGACGGCACGACCGCGACCGAGATCAACTACCCCTGCGGGACCCTCGAGCTCGCGGAGTCGGTCGCCGAGCTCGTGCGCGCCGCGCCCGACCCGTCGCGCGCCGTCGTGGGTCAACGCAACCACGGTCTGACGATCACGGGCCACAGCCTCGACGAGATCTTCACGAGAGTCGACGGGAAGATCGTCCAGAACGTCCCGATGGACTGACCGCCCCCTCCGCGTCTGTTCACTTTTCCGCCGTAGAGGCGGATCTCCGAACAGACGCGGGGGTCCGGTCAGGTGAGGCGGGCGTCGAGGAGCTGGTTGATGAGCTGCGGGTTGCCCTTGCGATCGGTGGCGCTCATCACCTGACCGAACAGGAATCCGCGCTTCTTCTTGCGCTCCTTGTCGTCGCCGGCGCGGTACTCGTCGACGGCCTGCGCGTGCTCGGCCAGCACGCGGTCGACGATCGCGCCGAGCTCCCCCTCGTCACTCACCTGCGCGAGCCCGCGCTCGGTCACGACCTGGCGGGGTCGCTTCGGCTCGCGCAGGCATTCTCCGAGGACGTCCTTGGCGAGGCTGCGCGAGAGCGTCCCGTCGGCGACGAGCCCGACCAGCTCGGCGAGGCCGTCCGGTGCGAGCGGGAGCACCTCGGGCGACAGGCCGCTCTCGTTGAGGTAGGCGAGCACGTCGCCCGTGCACCAGTTGACGACGTCACGCGGCGTCCCGCCGCCGGCGGCGATGGAGACGACCGCCGCCTCCGCGTACTCGGCGAGGCCGGGTACGTCGACGAGCACCCGGGCGTCGTGCTCACCGATCCCCCACTCGCCGACGAGCCGGGCCCGCCTCGCCGCGGGCAGCTCCGGAAGGTCGGTGGCAGCGCGCCGCTTCATGTCGTCGGTCGGCGCGACCGGCACGAGGTCGGGCTCGGGGAAGTAGCGGTAGTCGCTCGACCCCTCCTTCGTTCGCATGCCGTGCGTACGGCCGTCGGCTTCGTCCCAGTGCCGGGTCTCCTGCACGATGCGTTCGCCTGCGGCGAGCATCGCCGCCTGACGCTCGATCTCGTACTCGATCGCGCGGCCCAGCGACCGCAGCGAGTTCATGTTCTTGACCTCGACCTTCGTACCGAGCTCGGACGATCCGCGCGGCCGCACCGACACGTTGGCGTCGACGCGCATCGAGCCCTCTTCCATCTTCACGTCGGAGACGCCGAGCGAACGGAGGACGGCCCGCAGCTCCGACACGTACGCGCGCGCCTGCTCGGCCGAGCGGATGTCGGGACGCGACACGATCTCCATCAGCGGAACGCCGGCGCGGTTGTAGTCGACGAGCGAGTAGTCGGCCTCGTGGATCCGTCCCCCGCCCCCGACGTGCACGGTCTTGCCCGTGTCCTCCTCGAGGTGGGCGCGCTCGATCCGGACGACCGTGCCGTCGACCTCGAGCCTGCCGTCGGCGAGGATCGGCTCCTCGTACTGGCTCACCTGGTAGTCCTTCGGCATGTCCGGATAGAAGTAGTTCTTCCGGGCGAAGATCGAGTGCTCCGGCACCTCGAAGTCGAGGGCGGCCGCGAGACGCAGCGCGAAGTCGACGGCCTGACGATTGAGGACAGGCAGCGACCCGGGCAGCCCGAGGCAGACCGGGCACACGTTGGTGTTGGGTTCGGCGCCGAACTCGTTCGGGCACCCGCAGAACAGCTTCGTCGCCGTCGACAGCTCGACGTGCGTCTCGAGACCGATGACGGCCTCGACGTCGAGCCCGGTCCCGACCTCTGCGTCAACCGGCATGGGAGACTCCCCGTCCATGGCCCGATCGGCAGTCCAACTCGATCCGCATGCCTTCACCGTACGCCGCGCACAGGTGCGCGACGGCCTGAATCTCGCGTTCGTGCACGAGGGTGCCGGCGGCACGCCGATCCTCCTCGTGCACGGCTACCCGGAGACCAAGCGGATCTGGTGGCGGAACATCGGCCCGCTGGCCGACGCGGGCTTCGAGGTGATCGCCCCCGACCTGCGCGGCCACGGCGACTCCGATCTCGCACCCGACGGCTTCTACGACGTGGCGGCCTTCGCGACCGACTGCTACGCGCTCGTCCACGACGTGCTCGGGCACGACCACGCCGTCCTGGTCGGCGGCGACGTCGGCGGCCCCGTCGTCTACGACATGAGCCTCCGATACCCGGGCTTCGCCGACCGGCTCGCCTACTTCAACACGCTCCCGCCGTCGCTCGACGCCCTCTACGAGGCGGCCGGCGTCCCACCCGACGGCCCGCACCGCGAGCGCCCGACGGCCGACTACTTCGTGCGCCAGGGCGCCGACCCCGACGGGTTGCTCGCCGAGCTCGACACGCCGGAGCGCCGGCGCGCATACGTCGCCGACATGTACGGGCACCGCCTCTGGGCGGCACCGGGATCGTTCACCCGTGACGAGATCGACTTCATGACCGAGCCCTACGCCGACGGCGACAAGCTGCGCGCGAGCTGGGGCGTCTACGAGGGCGCCACCGGCAACCGGCCGCAGAGCGACCTGCCGCGCCTGTTCGAGACCAACCCGACGCCCGCGCTCGTGCTCTACGGCGCCGCCGACCACGTCGTCCCGACCAGCTTCCCGGCGCGCTGCGCCGTCGCGTTCAGCGAGTGCATCGGGCCGTTCTGGCTCCCGGACGTCGGTCATTTCGTGCAGTGGGAGGCCGCAGAGGTGCTCAACCGGTCGCTGCGCTGGCTCTGCGCAGACCTCCTCCGGCGCTAAGCGGCGTCCTCGAGCGTCTTGGCGACGCGGAACATCACGGGCTCGCCGAGCGCGGGCGCGAGGACCTGCACGCCGATCGGCAGCGCGCCCTCACCGCTCCCGAACGGCACGCTCATGGCCGGATGCCCGGCGAGGTTCGTCGGGATCGTGCAGACGTCCGACAGGTACATCGCGAGCGGGTCGGTCGTCTTCGCGCCGAGCTCGAACGCGACCGTCGGCGACGTGGGTGAGATGAGCGCGTCACACTGCTCGTAGACCCGGGCGAAGTCGCGGATGATCAGCGTGCGGACGCGCTGCGCCTTCCCGTAGTACGCGTCGTAGTACCCGGCGGAGAGCGCATACGTGCCGAGCATGATGCGCCGCTTGACCTCGGCGCCGAACCCCACGTCCCGCGTGCGTGCGTTCATGGTCGCGACGTCGTCGCCGTCGACCCGGAGTCCGTAGCGCACGCCGTCGTACCGCGCCAGGTTCGACGACGCCTCGGCCGGTGCGATCAGGTAGTACGCCGACAGGCCGTAGACGGCGCTCGGCACCTTCACCCGCTCGACGGTCGCGCCGGCGTCCTCGAGGACGGCAGCAGCCCGCTCGACCGCGGCGTGCACCTCGGGCTGCACGCCGTCGGCGTCGGTCAGCTCCTCGACGATGCCGATCCGCAGCCCGCCGACGCCACGGTCGAGGTGCGGCGTCACCGGCTCGTACACGTCCGCGATCGAGGTCGAGTCCATCGGATCGTGGCCCGCGATGACGTCGAGCAGCAGCGCCGCGTCGGCGACGTCGGCCGCGAACGGGCCGATCTGGTCGAGCGAGCTCGCGAACGCGACGAGGCCGTACCGCGAGACCCGACCATACGTCGGCTTGACCCCGACGACGCCGCAGAGCGCCGCCGGCTGACGGATCGAGCCGCCGGTGTCGCTCCCGAGCGCGAGCGGCGTGTAGCCCGCGGCGACGGCGGCGGCCGACCCGCCGCTCGACCCGCCGGGTACCCGCGTCGGGTCGCGCGGGTTGCGCGTCGGCCCGAACGCCGAGTTCTCGGTCGAGGACCCCATCGCGAACTCGTCGAGGTTGGTCTTCGCGATCCCGACGCCGCCCGCCTCCTCGACCCGCGTGACCGCGGTCGCCGTGTAAGGCGGGCGCCACCCCTCGAGGATGCGCGAGGAGCAGGTGGTGGCGATGCCGCGCGTGCAGAGATTGTCCTTCAGGGCCACGGGGACGCCCGCGAGCGGGCCGGGGTCGACGCCCGCGGCCACCTTGGCGTCGACGGCGTCCGCCGCGGCGCGGGCCTCCTCGGTGAGGACCGCGTTGCACGCGTGCAACTCCGGTTCGCGTGTCGCGACGATCTCGAGATGCTCCTCCACGACGTCGCGTGCGGACCGCGCGCCGCTGCGCACCGCCGACGCGATCTCGCGCGCCGTCACCGCTGCCCGCTCACTCTTGGTCCAGGATCCGTGGGACGCGGAACCGCCCGTCCTCGACCGCCGGCGCCTGCGCCAGCACCTCGGCCCGGTCGACGCCGGGCCGCACGTCGTCGGCGCGGAGCACGTTCACGAGTGGCAGCGGGTGTGCCGTCGGTGGGACGTCGGCGAGGTCGAGCGCGGCGACGTCGGCGGCGTGGTCGAGGATCGTGGCGAGCTGGTCGGTGAAGCGCTCGATCTCCTCCTCGGTCAGCGCGAGCCGGGCAAGCTGCGCGACGTGCTCGACGTCGGCCCGCGTCAGGCGTCGGCTCTCGCTCTCGCTCACGGCCGCAGTCTATGAGCCGCCGTCTCGATGCCCGTGTGCGAGACTCGGATGGTGGCAAAGCACGAGTTCCTGTCCGACGACTGGTTCGCGATCGTCGATCAGCTCGTCGCAGAGTACGGCGCCGACGCGCCGCGCGAGGCCGAGGTCATGATGAACCTCGTCGTCGTCGACACGCCGTTCGGGCAGGAGCGCCACCTCCATCTCGGTGCACGGAGCGGGCGGGCGCACTACGGGATCGGCCACGTGCCCGACGCCGACGTCACCCTGACAACCGATTACGCGACGGCGAAGGAGATCTTCGTCTCCGGCGACCCGCAGGCCGGCATGGCCGCGTTCTTCGCCGGCAAGGTCAAGATCCAGGGCGACCTGGCGAAGCTCATGGCCGCGCAGGCGGCGGGCTCGGGGCCGGGCGGGCTCGGGGCGCTCGCCGAAGCCGTCCAGGGCATCACGAGCTGAGCGAGCGCTCGCGCAGCTCGATCAGCACCGCGACGATCCCCGCGAGCGGATCGGCGCGGCAGGTCAACAGCTGGCGGGGATCGAACGGGACCGGACGCGCCCGGCGCAGGGCGCCGCGCGGGCCCGGCCGGCCCACCGGGCGCCCGTAACCACTGAGCGGGCGCGCCGGCCCCGGTCGCTGCGACCCGCCGTGCGGGAACCTGTGGATGACGTTCATGTGCCGGTCCTCGTGCTCGTCCTCACGTGACCAGACAGCCGAACCGTCCGGGCGTCACGCGAAACCGCCGACCCACCGACCGCTACCGCTCGACCGGGCCCTGCCGGTCGTCGGACGGCGGCGCGAGCGCGGGCGCCTGCTCGATCAGCTCGGCGACCGTGAAGCGCTGCTCACCGCGGTCGATCTTCTCGACCAGCGTCCAGCTCTGGAACCGTTGCACCGTCGCGCCGTACACGTAGAACGTCTCCCCGGTGAAGGGGCAGTCGGCCGTCGCGAGGTAGGCGACCATCGGCGAGACGTTGGCCGGGTCCCACGTGTCGAAGGCGCTCGCGTCCTCGGGCGGCTTCACCGCGTCGCCGAGGCCGGGCGTCTGCTCGGTCAGGCGCGTGCGCGCTGCCGGTGCGATGGCGTTCGAACGCACCCCGTACCGCCCGAGCTCCTTGGCGCAGATCTGCGAGAACGTCGCGATCCCCGACTTGGCGGCCCCGTAGTTGGCCTGGCCCGGGTTGGAGAACAGGCCCGACGTCGACGACGTGTGCACGATCGACGCCTTGACCTCCTTGCCCGCCTTCGCCTGCTCGCGCCAGTAGACGGCCGCGTGGTGGGTCGGGCAGAAGTGACCCTTCAGGTGGACGTTGATGACCGAGTCCCATTCCTGCTCGGTCATGTTGACGAGCACACGGTCGCGGAGGATGCCCGCGTTGTTGACGAGCACGTGGAGATCGCCGAAGGTCTCGATCGCGAGGTCGACGAGACGCTTCGCGCCGTCCCAGTCGGAGACGCTGTCGACGTTGGCGACGGCCTCACCGCCCATCGCGACGATCTCGTCGACGACCTGTTGCGCGGGCGCGCGGTCCGCCCCTGCGCCGTAGGGATCGCCACCGAGGTCGTTGACGACGACCTTGGCGCCCTCGCTCGCGAACAGCAGTGCATGTTCACGTCCGAGTCCGCGACCCGCTCCCGTGATGATCGCGACGCGACCGTCGAGCGTGCCCATGCCCCGCCTTTCGCCTTCCCCCTCACCGGATCGGCGGGCATCGTACGCGCGAAAGTCAGACCGAGCGAGTGGATCGACGGCCGAAACGTGCCCTACAGATAGAGCGTCACGGTGTCGCCGCGTTTGGCCTGATTGCCCGCCGCGGGCGCCTGGGCCTTCACCTTGCCGCCGGGCTGGTAGCTCGGGACCGCGACCTGGAAGCCCGCCGACGACAGCCGGTTGCTCGCGGCCTCGACCGTCATGCCGACGACGTTGGGGACCGGGATCCGCTCGGGACCCTTGCTGACGTGGACGGTGATCGTCGTGCCCGGCTGCTGCTGGCTCCCGGCGGGCGGGTCGCTGCCGACCGCCTGCCCGACCGGCACCGTCTCGCTGAACACCTGGTCACACGTCGCCTTGAACTGCTTCTCCGCGAGCGCGGCCGTCGCCTGGTCGCAGGACTGGCCCGCGACATCCGGGACGGGGACGGGCGTCGGCCCGTCGCTCACGACGAGTTTGATCGTCGACTCGCGCGGCGCCTTCTTCAGTCCCTTCGGGTCGGTGCCGACCACGTTGCCCGCGGCGATCGTGTCGTTGTAGGCGTGCTCGGTCGCGACGAGGAAGCCCTTCTGCGTCAGCGCGAGCTGGGCCTGGAACACGGGGACGTTCTCGACGTTGGGGAGCGCGACCGGCGGCGGGCCCCGCGACACGACGACGGTGATCGAGTCGCCGTCGTGGACGAAACCGCCGGGCGCGGGGTCCTGCGAGATCACGATGCCCGCAGGGTCGTCGGCCGTCCGCCGCACGACCTTCATGAGCACGGAGGCGTCGGTCGCGCGCGCGGCCGCGTCCTTCTGTGCGAGCCCGACGAGGCTCGGCACCTCGACGGTTCCCGCGCCGCCGCCGAACCCGCCGGTGCCGGCGAGCACGGCGATCCCGATGATCAGCGCGAGCACGATCGCGCCACCCGCGACCCACGGGACCATGCGGTTCGTGCCGGGGACGAACGGTCGCGCCCTGCGCCTCGACGGGCCGGGCTCGAAGTCGAAGACCTCGAGCGGCACCGCGTCGTCGGTCACGGTCGCGTCGGCCGGCCGCTCGCCGCCCTTCGGGATCGCGACCCCGACCCGGGTCGGCTCCGGGTCGTCGAGGCCGTCGCCGAGCCCCGGGAGGTCGAGCGGCTGCGGCGGCGGGAGCTGGCCGGCGACGTCCGACAGCGCGGCGACCATCGCCGCGGCGTCGGGATAGCGGTCCTCGGGGCGCGGCTTGCCCGCCCGTTCCAGGACCGCGCCCAGCCGGCCCAGCTCGGGCGGGACGACCAGGCCCTTCGACGTGCGGGCGGCCAGCGTGGCGATGGGCGTCTCCCCGAGGTTCGGCACCGTTGCGGTGACGGCCTCGACCAGCACGATGGCGAGGGAGTAGAGGTCGGCGCGGCCGTCGAGGGCCGCGCCGCTCGCCTGCTCGGGGGCGGCGTAGCGGGCGGTGCCGACGAGGGTGCCGCTCGGTTCGGTCCAGCTCGCCTCGGCGAGCGCCCGGGCGAGGCCGAAGTCGGCGAGGCGGACGATCGCGTGCTCGTCGAAGAGGAGGTTCGACGACTTGATGTCACGGTGGACGAGGCCGCGGGCGTGGGCGTACTGCAGACCCTGCGCGACCTGCCGGCCGACGTAGGCGGCCTGCGACGGGGTCAGACGCCTGCCCCGGTCGAGGAGGGTGCGCAGCGACCCGCCCGTGAGCAGCTCGAGCACCATGAACGGGAGCCCGCCGTCCTCGCCCCAGTCGTAGACGGCGACGATGTTCGGGTGGTGCAGCGACGCCGCCAGCTGGGCCTCGCTCCGGAAGCGGCGGAGGAACCCGGCGTCCTCGGCGAGCGCGCCGTGGAGGACCTTGACCGCGACGCGGCGCCGCAGGCGCACGTCGTCGGCCACGTACACGCGGCCGCTCGCGCCTGCGCCGATCGGGGCGAGCAGGCGGTAGCGGCCGGCGAGCACGCGGCCGACGAGGTCGGCGACGCCGCTCACTGCCATTCCGTCCACGGTACCGGGACGCCTGTGGTCGGCCGTGGCAGGCGCCCAGCGCCCGCGGGCCGAGTCCTCGGGGCCGGCGCGGCCCCGGTACGGTGGCTGCGATGGCGACGACCCGACCGCGCCGGGCGCTCACGCCCGCGGACGGGCGGGGCGCGCCGCCGCGCCGGCCGCTGTTCGTGCACCCGTGGCGGGTCGCGATCGTGGTCGGCGCGCTCGTCGTCGTGGCCAACCTCGGGATCTGGGGCCTGCACCAGTCGGACACGAGCCGCGGCGGCCGCACGTTCCCCAACGCGATCGACGACCTGAGCCCGGAGCCGGGCGAGATCATCCGCCCGCAGGACACGGTCACGGCCGACCTGCGCAACGACCTCACGGGCGTGCTCGTGCTCACCGGGCCGGGCTTTCGCGAGGAGATCCCCGAGGACCAGCTCGAGCGGGTCGTGCCCCTCGGGCAGGTCAGCTTCCGGCCCGGCGCCGGCCAGGACATCCGCCAGTTCGCTCCGGGCCAGTGGTCGGCGGTCGTCCTCTACTGGCAGCAGGGCAAGTCGCGCCCCGCCCACCCCGCGTCCTACGGCTGGAGCTTCCGGGTCAGCGCCTGAACGCCTCGACGGTCAGCGAGCGACTTCGAGCACCGCCGCGCCACGGACCTGGTCGCCGCTGATCGCGAGCAGCGCCTCGTTGGCGGCCTCGAGCGGGTAGGTCGCGTACTCGCTGCGGACGCCGGCCTCGGCCGCGATGGCCATGAACTCCTCGGCGTCGCGCCGCGTCATGTTCGCGACCGAGCGGAGCGTGCGCTCGCGCCAGAGGCGCCGGTACTCGAACGACGGGATGTCGGACATGTGGATGCCGGCGAGGCTCACGGTGCCGCCGGGCCGGACGGCGTCGAGCGCCACCGGCACGAGCTCGCCGGCGGGTGCGAACACGACGGCCCGGTCACACGGTTGGGGAGGGAGGTCGGCCGCGTCGCCGACGAACGACGCGCCGAGCCGGCGCGCGAGCTCCCGGTGCGTCTCGCCGCGCGTCAGCACCACGACCTCGCAGCCCCAGTGGTGCAGCACCTGGATCGACAGGTGCGCCGACGCTCCGAACCCGAAAAGGGCCACCCGGTCACCGGGCTGCACCTCCGCCCGGCGCAGCGCGCGGTAGCCGATCACCCCGGCACACAGGAGCGGCGCGGCCTCCAGGTCGTCGAGCGCCTCCGGCAGCGTGACCGCGAAGTCCTCGGGGACGGTCACCGCGTCGGCGTAGCCGCCGTCGGCCGTCCAGCCGGTGAAGGTCGCGTGCTCGCAGAGGTTCTCCTCGTGGCGGCGGCAGAAGGGGCACGCGCCGCACGTCCAGTGCAGCCACGCGACGCCGACGCGGTCGCCGAGGCGCAGGCGCGTGCAACCGGGCCCGAGCGCATCGACCGTCCCGACGACCTGATGGCCGGGCACGACCGGGAGCCGCGTCAGCTCGAGATCGCCCTCGACCACGTGCAGGTCGGTGCGGCAGCAGCCGCACGCGTGCACGCGCACCCGGACCTCTCGTTCGACGGGCTCCGGAGCCGGTCGCTCGACGAGCTCGAGCGGGCGCCGCGCGATCGGCGCCGGGCTCCGGAGAACCTGGGCCCTCACGCCGGCCTCCCGCTGCCGCGGCTACGGGACGACGAAGGTCGCCTCGCCCTTGATCGCGGCACCGCCGCTCTCGACGCGCGTGGCGAGGAGCTCGAGGTCGACCCTGCGCTCGCCGCCCTCCTCGTACTTGCGGACGACCTTGGCGGTGAAGCGAAGGTGGTCGCCGGGCCAGACCTGCTCGCGGAACTGCACCGCGTAGCGACGGACGTTCTCGGCGCCGAGCCACTCGGTGCAGTAGCAACCGAGCACGCCCGCCTGCAGCATGCCCACCGAGAACACCGACGGGAAGCCGGCCGACTTCGCGAACTCCTCGTCGTGGTGGATCGGGTTCATGTCGCCCGAGGCACCCTGGTAACGCACGAAGTCGGTGCGGGTGAGCGGCCCGATCTCGCGCGGTTCGGGTCCCTCGCCCTCGACCAACGAATCCCAGGTCACGCCCATGTCACTTCGCCTCCGTGGGAGCCTGGCCCGTCTCGATCGCGGTCGAGCGCGCCTCGGCCACGAGCTTGCCGTCGGGGTCGCGGAACTCGGTGACGGTCTCGACGAACGTCATGGTCCCGCCCCGCTTGCCTTCCTTCTCGTAGATCTTGTCGACGCGGGTCTGCATCGTCAGCTCGGTGCCGGCGCGCGGCGGCACCCCGTGGAAGACGTACTCCTGGCCGCCGTGGAGCAGCCGCTTGAGGTCCATCCCGACCTGCGCGAGCGGCGACGTGCCGGCGCTCATCCAGAAGTTGGCGGTGGTGAGGAACGTCGGTTCGACGACGGGCGTCTTGTTCTCGACGTACTCGGGGTTCCTCGACATGCACGCGATGGCGAACTCGCGGATCTTGCCCCGCTCGATCGGCATCTCCGTCGGCTCGTCGGTCAGCCCGACCTTGGACTTGTCGACCACGGCTCCCCCGTTCTCGGCGATCTCTGCCTGCAGGCTATTTCTCCGGGCCCTTGGCGAGCAGGTCCACGAATCCGGCCTCGTCGAGGATCGGCACCCCGAGCTGCTCCGCCTTGGCGAGCTTGGAGCCCGGGCTCTCGCCGACCACGACGTAGCTCGTCTTCTTCGAGACGCTGTTGGTGACCTTGCCGCCGCGGGCCTCGATCTCGGCCTGGGCCTGCTCGCGGCTGTAGGCGTCGAGCCCGCCGGTGAGCACGAACGTGAGGCCGTCGAGCGTGACGCCGCCGGGGGCGCGCGCCGGAGCCGCCGCCGTCGCGGCCTTCAGGTCGACGCCCGCGTCGCGCAGCTTCTCGACGACGACGCGGTTGCCCTCGACGGCGAAGAACCGCTGCACGCTCTCCGCGATCACGCGCCCGACGCCGTCGACCGCGGTCAGCTCGTCGACCGACGCGGCCTCGATGGCGTCGAGGCTCCCGAGCGCGCGCGCGACGGCCTGCGCCGCGGTGGGGCCGAGGTGGCGGACGCCGAGCCCGACGAGCACGCGTGCGAGGCCACGGGAGCGGGACGCGTCGATGCCGCCGACGAGGTTCTCAGCCGACTTCTTCGCCATCCGTTCGAGCGGGACGAGCCGTTCGACCGTCAGGGAGTAGATGTCGCCGGCGTCGGACAGCAGCCCGGCGTCGACGAACTGGCGCACGCGCTCCTCGCCGAGGCCCTCGATGTCCATGGCCCCTCGGCTCGCGAAGTGGACGATGCGCTGCACGCGCTGCTCGGGGCACTCGACGTTGACACAGTGCGTGTCGGCCTCGCCCTCGAGGCGCACGAGCGGCGAGCCACAGGCCGGGCAGTTCTTCGGGAACTTCCACCGGCGGGCGCCCGGCTTCCGCTTGGCGAGGACGGGCCCCACCACCTCGGGGATGACGTCACCCGCCTTGCGGACGATGACCGTGTCGCCGACACGCACGTCCTTGCGCGCGACCTCGTCCTCGTTGTGCAGCGTGGCGAGCCCGACGGTCGAGCCTCCGACGAACACCGGCTCGAGCATCGCGAACGGGGTCGCCCGGCCCGTCCGCCCGATGCTCACCATGATGTTCTTCAGCAGCGTCGTGCGCTCCTCGGGCGG
>Ga0070741_10016093_pt1 | contig 12552 bp, 14 predicted proteins | sample Coa_R1_4_FD_66440 | JGI IMG/M metagenome (GOLD analysis project Ga0070741, IMG submission 66440) | Surface soil microbial communities from Centralia Pennsylvania, which are recovering from an underground coalmine fire - Coalmine... | ecosystem: Environmental > Terrestrial > Soil > Unclassified ...
CTAGACCAGTTCGAGGAAGACCATCTCGGTCGAGTCCGAGCGGCGCGGGCCGAGCTTGACGATCCTCGCGTAGCCGCCGGGGCGGTCCGCGTAGCGCGGCGCGATCTCGTCGAAGAGCTTGTGGACCAGGAACTTGTCCTGGCCGAGCTCGGCCAGCGCCTGGCGGCGGGCGTGGAGGTCGCCGCGCTTGGCGAGCGTGATCAGCCGCTCGAGCTCGGGCTTCGCCGCCTTGGCCTTCGCCTGGCTGGTCCGGATGCGCTCGTGCTGGATCACCTCGCGGCAGAGATTGCGCAGGAGCGCCTTCCGATGCGCCGCCGAGCGCGAGAGCTTGTATCGCTGCTTGAGGTGACGCATCGGAGCCCCGGAGGCTAGACGACGGCTAGTCCTCGCGCAGCGAGAGGCCGAGGGCGGCGAGCGCGTCCTTGACCTCCTCGGTCGAGCGCTTGCCGAAGTTCGGGATCGCGTTCAGCTCCGACTCCGAGCGCTGGACGAGGTCGCCGACGGTCTGGATGCCGGCCCGCTTGAGGCAGTTGTAGGCGCGGACGCCGATCTCGAGCTCCTCGATGAGCCGGTCGTCGCCCTCCGCGGCCGCTCCCGGCGCTCCCCCGAGCTCGCGCTCCAGAAGGTCGCCGTCGCGCGCGGTCAGCTCCTCGACGCGGTCCGCATCGGTGAAGATGGCCAGGCTCTTGATCAGGATCTCGGCCGCCTCCCGGAGCGCCGCGCCGGGCTCGATCGAGCCGTCGGTCTCGATGTCCAGGGTGAGCTTGTCGAAGTCCGTGCGCTGGCCGACGCGCGCGGCCTCCACCGAGTAGGCGGTGCGGCGGATCGGGGAGAAGATCGAGTCGATCGGGATCACGCCGATCGCCTGGTCCTCGCGCTTGTTCTCCTCCGCCGCCGAGTAGCCGCGGCCGCGGCCGATGGTCAGGTACATCTCCAGCTTGGTCCGCTTCTCGAGCGTCGCAATCGGGGCGTCGGGGTTCAGGATCTCGACGCCGGCGGGGAGGTCGATGTCCTTGGCGGTCACCTCCCCGGGCCCGGTCGCGACGAGCGGCGCCTCGACCTCGTCCGCCTGCGTGTGCATGCGGATCACGATGTCCTTGAGGTTGAGGATGATGTCGGTCACGTCCTCCTTGACGCCGTCGATCGTCGAGAACTCGTGCGCGACCCCCTCGATCCGGACGCTCTTGATGGCGGCGCCCCCGAGCGAGCTGAGCAGAACGCGGCGCAGGCTGTTGCCGAACGTGTAGCCGAAGCCCTTGTCGAGGGGCTCGATCACGAACGTTCCCCGGTTTTCGGAGACGTCCTCCTTGGTGATCTTCGGGACCTGGAATTCGGGCAGGGTGGTCATGGGTTCCTCTGGGTCGGGTTGTTGCCTTGGGGTCGCCCTACTACTTCGAGTAGAGCTCGACGATGAGCTGCTCCTGGACCGGCGTCGGGATCTCGCTGCGCTCGGGCATGCGCAGCACCTTCGCCGTCAGGGCATCGTGGTCGGCCTGCAGCCAGGCCGGCACCGTGGCCACGAGCTCCGTCGCCGAGCGCACCACGTCGGCGGCGCTGGAGCCGGGCCGCAGCGAGATCACGTCGTCGGGGCGGAGCTGGTAAGAGGGGATGTCCACGCGGCGCCCGTTCACCTGCCAGTGGCCGTGGCGGATGAGCTGGCGGGCCTGGCGGCGCGACGCGGCGAAGCCGAGCCGCACGAGCACGTTGTCGAAGCGGCGCTCGAGCAGGCGTAGCAGGTTCTCCCCCGTGACGCCGGGCTGGCGCGCCGCCTTCTCGTAGTAGCCGCGGAACTGCTTCTCGAGCAGCTGGTAGTAGCGGCGTGCCTTCTGCTTCTCGCGCAGCTGCTGCCGGTACTCGGAGGCGCGCACGCGCCCGCGGCCGTGCTCGCCGGGCGGGTAGGAGCGCCGCTCGACGGCGCACTTGTCGGTCAGGCAGCGCTGGCCCTTGAGGAAGAGCTTCTGGCCCTCGCGGCGGCACTGCTTGCACTGGGGCGAGGTGTCGCGCGCCATCAGACTCGCCTCCGCTTGCGGGGCCGGCACCCGTTGTGGGCCTGCGGGGTCACGTCCTTCACGGTCGTCACCTGGAGGCCGGCGGCCTGGAGCGAGCGGATCGCCGTGTCGCGCCCGGAGCCGGCGCCCTTGGCGTGCACCTCGACGCGCTCGAGGCCGTGCTCCATGCCCTTGCGGGCGGCGCCGTCGGCCGTCACCTGAGCCGCGAACGGCGTCGACTTCTTCGATCCCTTGAAGCCGGCCGAGCCGGCCGACTCCCAGCAGATCACGTTGCCATCGGTGTCGGTGATCGTGACGATCGTGTTGTTGAAGCTGGTCTTGATGTGGGCGATGCCGTAGGCGATGTTCTTCTTCGGCTGGCGGCGCGAGCGCCCTCTGCCCCTTCGCGGCTGTGGCAAGTTCCGGTTCCCCCTTGGCCCTTACTTCGGCGCCGGCGGCTTGCGCTTGCCGGCGACGCTCATCCTGCGCGGGCCCTTGCGGGTGCGCGCATTGGTCTTGGTGCGCTGGCCGCGCACGGGCATGCCGCGGCGGTGGCGCAGGCCGCGGTAGGCGCCGATCTCGGACAGGCGCTTGATGTTCTGGGCACGCTCGCGGCGAAGGTCGCCCTCGACCTCGCGCGACTCGACCTCCTCGCGGAGCCTGACCACCTCGTCGTCGGTCAGGTCCTTGACGTAGGTGTCGGGGTCAACGCCCACCTTGCGCAGGATCTCGTTTGAGGTGGAGCGCCCGATGCCGTAGACGTAGGTGAGGCCCACCTCGACGCGCTTGTTGAGCGGGATGTTGACGCCTGCGATGCGTGCCATCGGGGACCGCTACCCCTGCCTCTGCTTGTGGCGGGGGTTCGAGCAGATCACGAGCACGACGCCGCGCCGCCGGATCACCCGGCAGCGCTCGCACATCGGCTTTACGGACGCCCTTACCTTCACCGTCTCGTAGCGGTCGTATCCAATCGTCTCGGAGAAGGCCCGCCGGCCCCAGGAGACGGGCCCGCAGGCACACGAAAACGGCCCGAAGGCCGAACGCGAAGGATAGCAGGGGCGGGTAGCAGCGCTCGTTCCGCCGGGCGCTACGGGACCGCGCGCTGGATCGAGACCGCCTGCTGGAACGTCGGGCGGTTCTGGAACGGGGCCGGCGGCAGCGAGATCGCCGAGGCGATCGTCGAGCGGTTCATGTCGTAGCAGCTCGCCTCCGGGTCGCTCGCGCAGTCGCCGCGACCGTAGAGCTGGGCCGGGGTGACCTCGAGCGCCTCGCGCAGGGAGTCGCGCAGGGCGGAGCGGCAGCGGTGGCGCGAGCCGCGGCCGCAGTAGACGCGGCTGTACCGGCCCCGGGGCGCGGGCCCGTAGAGATCGCGCAGGTCCTTCGACACGTAGCCCCACCAGCCGGCGAAGTAGTCGGGCGGGTTGGGGTTGGTGCGCGTGTGGTCGCCGATCGGCAGCATGCCCTCGAGGCGCCGGAAGGCCCGCTTGCCGAGCGCCGGCTCGAACTCGGCCTTGACGAGGAGTGGCCACCACGCGTCCATGATCTCGACCGCCTTCTCGTCGTCGTAGTGGCCGTCGCCGTCCAGGTCGCGGCGGTGGGCTCCGCTGGCGCGCCACTTGCGGAGCGTGCGCATCGCGGCGCCCAGCTTGCCGCCCGGGTGGCCGATCGCGCGGCTCAGGACCGGGAGCACCTTGATCGCGCGCAGGTCCTCGGTCGCCGGCTCCTCCATCGCCTGGACCAGTTCCGGCAGGGTCATCTTGCGCGGGCCGCGGATTCCCCGCCGCACCCGCTGGGCGATCATCTGCGAGCGTGCCACCGGCCCGTAGGCGTACTGGTCGTCGGCCGCCGACCAGCGCGGCGCCTGCTTGTTGTTCCAGGAGACCAGGAAGCGCGGGTCGACCGCGTGCGGGTGGCGGCGCGCCGGCAGCCAGTCGGCGGTGTGGGTGGCGGGGTCGTAGCCCTTCCAGTCGAAGCGGCCGGTGCCGAGGACCGGGAACGCGGGCGACGTGCCGCGCGCCCGCTGCGGCATCCAGCCGGACTGCTCGTAGGCGATGTGGCGCGAGTCGAGGTAGGACCAGTTGAAGAGGAAGTTCATGGACTTGACCGCGCGCAGGAAGGAGCGCGGGCCGTCCACGTACTTCGGGTTGTTCATGCGCCGGAAGAAGAGCGCCGAGTCGGCCTCGTGGAAGTAGGTGGAGCGCTCGAGCACGAACGCCACCTTCTTCCCGTGGACGGTGCCGCGGGCGAAGACGATCCCGTGCACGGTTCGATAGGCGGTCAGCGTCTCCGACCCCGGCGGCGTCGAGTCCACCGCGTTCGGCGTCCACGAGTTGGTCCGCGTCAGCTTCTCCATCGGCAGGCAGCGGCCCTTGTAGCGGTAGTGGTAGGCGTCCTTACACAGGACCTCGGCGACGGTGTCCACGTTGTCGGACGTGGCCGTGGTCGCGGACCACGAGTAGTCGCGCCCGTGCCCCAAGAGGACGTAGAGCCCGACCCCGGGGAAGGTGGCGCCGCGGGCATCGATGCCCGGGCCGTGGAGGTCCTCCTCCATCAGGATCTGGGGCTGGAAGTAGCCGACCTGCGGGCCCAGCACGCCGATCGGGTGGCCCGTGGCCGACTCGCGCGCCGACACCAGCTCCCAGTTGGAGGCGTGGCCGATGCCCTGAAGCGCCCGCGCGAGCTCGGCGCCGATCCCGTCGCCGCCCGCCGCGGGCGCGCTCGCGCCCTGCTGGGCCGGGCTCTGGGTAACCGGCGCCGGCTTCACCGAGCCCGGGTCGGGCAGGGCGAGCCCGCGCTTGGCGAACGGGTTCCCCGTCTCGTAGGGGAACGGCTTCCGCACGGTCGTCGGCGCCTCGGGGTCGTTGGCGGAGCGGAAGTCGCGCCACGCGCGGCGCCCGGCCCGGCGCCCGAACCGCTTGACGAACGCCCGCATCGTGAGCGCCGAGTCGAGCTCGCGCCCCCCGCCCTTGCCGAAGATGCCGCCGATCAGCGAGGCCTCGGCGATCAGGTCGGTCATCGTCCACGGCTGCGGCAGCTTGCCGAGCGCCGCGTACTCGGAAGGCATCTTGAGGGGGTTGGCGAGCGCGACCGACACGTAGGCGTTGATGCCCGCGACGTAGTTGCGGACGTCGTTTATGACGCGGCGGCCGGCCGCCCCATAGAGCTGCGGGGCGGCGTCGATCTGCGCCTGGAGATCGGCCTCCGTGTAGGGGGCGAACTGCCACTGGGCCGCGTCCATGGCCCGGTTGGAGGGCGAGCCGCCGATGAACGAGGAGAGCTCGGCCCGCCCCGTGTGGCGCAGGATGTCCATGAGGAATAGCCGATCCTCGGCGTTGGCGTACCCGGCGCCGAACATCACGTCGGCCCGCGTCTTCCCGTAGACGTGGGGGACGCCGTAGTCGCTGTCGCGCACGATCGTCACGCCGGCGCGCGGTTGCTCCGTGCTCTCCACGTGGCCAGCCGGAACCCCGAACGTGGCGTCCTTGAAGTACTTGCGAACGCCGGCCATGTCGAAGCCGGGCTTCGCCGAGGCGCCGATCAGGCCGTCGTAGAGGCCCTGCTGGTCGACCCAGTGCGGCGGGAGGGTCCCGTTCGCCTCGAACTGCGCGAGCTGGAGGGCGTTGTCGGTCCCGTTCTCGCCCGGCGGCAGGACGTTGCGGAAGCCGCCCGCGTCGTGCAGGCCGTAGGGCGCGACGGCGGCCCCGGCCGGGCCGGCCAGCCAGAGCGCGGCCGCAATCGCCGCCGCGCAGAGGGGCAGGGTCCGCGTTCGTCTCGACATTCGGTTGGCGCCCGGAGGGCCGCGGCCACTATAGGCGGCGGGCTTGCCGCCCGCGCCGGTTGATCCTAGGCGTGGCCGACCATCGCGCCGACGGCCGCGACCACGACGCCGGCGAGCGTCACCTGGACGAGGGACTGGCCCATGCCCACGCGCAGGAACCGCTTGCGCACGAGCGCGATCGCGACGAGCTCGCAGCCGACCACGGGATAGGCGACCGCGAGGGCGGTCCCGACGTCGTTGATCAGGAAGGGGAGCGCGTGGGCGCTCCCGCCGATGAAGGTGGCCACCCCCGTGATCAGCCCGCGCGGCAGCGACGCCCCTCGCCCGGTGAGCGTGCCGTCGTCCGAGAGCGCCTCCGAGATGCCCATGCTGATGGCGGCGCCGAGGGCGGCGGCGACGCCGACGAGGAGCGCCGACCGGGAGCCCGACAGGTAGGCGGCGGCGAAGATCGGGGCCAGGGTGGAGATCGTGCCGTCGATAAGGCCGATCAGGCCCGGCTGCACGACCTGCAGCACGCGCTCCCGCTCGCTCGCCCGGCGCCAGCTTCCGACCACCGATTCGACCATGGAGTCTTTATAGCAAATCAGTTAGAATTAGGACCGCCTAAGATCTAGGAGACGAGATGAGCGAGCAGCCCAGCCCGGCCACCCCCGCGACCGAGAGCGCCGCAGCCGCCCTGCGCGATCGCGGCTACCGCGTCACGTCGCAGCGGCTGCTCGTCTACGAGGCCCTCCGGGACCTGGGTCACCACGCGAGCGTCGAGGACCTGCACAGGGCCGCCGCCGAGCGCCTGCCCGGGCTGTCGCTTCCGACTGTGTACGCGGCCCTGGCGGCGCTCGAGGACGCCGGGCTCGTGCGGCGGGTCGGGGCTGGGGGCGGGCTGGCGCTCTACGACGCGCGGCCCGCCGAGCACCACCACATGATCTGCCGCCGCTGCGGCGCGGTCGAGGACCTCGAGGTTGCGGTGCCGCTGGAGGCCGCGAGCCGGGCGGCCCGGCGCGCGGGCTTCGCAGCCGAGGACGCCGAGCTCGTCGTCCACGGCCTCTGCGCCCGCTGCCGCGGCTAGCGGCCTGGGCTCGCCGCCCCTAGGGCAGCGCCGGCACCGAGACCGAGACGCGCTTCAGGTTCACCACGCCCGCGCCCCGGTTGGCCTCGTAGCCCGCGGCCGTGCTCGCGATCTGAAGCGCGAGCCGGTGGCCGGGCTCGATCGTGTAGGCGATCGGCTCCAGCGAGAGCGAGTACGTGTGATCCCGGCCGTCCGCCCGGAGCGCCACCGGCGTCACCTGGTTTCCGACGACGACGCCGTCCGTCTCGTCCACCACCTGGAGGAAGAGGTTGAGGCGCGAGAGCCCGTCCTCGGCGGCCCCCGCGCTCCGCTCCGTCAGGGTCACGTGCGGGGCGCCGATCAGCGTCCCGGGCGCGCTCGGGAGGGGAACGCCGAGCGCCGCCGGCGACGGGGCCGCGCCCGGGAGGCCGCCGCTCGTCGTCGGCGCCCCGTTGACGGCGACGAGGCCGCTGCCGCTCGCGGTGCGGCGGACCGTGCCCGGGACCGGGTAGTCGCTGGCGCCGTGCCAGACGCCGTCCTGGGTCACGTACTCGAACGCGGGCCCGGTCGCGACGCTCGCGTCGCCCTTCACGTAGCGGTCGAGCCACGCGATCGTCTCGTCGTCGATGTAGTCGGCGGGCCCCGGGTCGAACGAGCAGGTGCCGTGGCCGCCGCAGTAGAACGCCATCTTGAGCGGCTGGCCGGGGTGGAGCGCCTGCATGGCCCTGTAGTTCGCGACCCCCTGCGACGGCGGGAAGAGGGTGTCGACGGTGCCCTGGATGATGAAGGTGGGAACGCGCACGCGGCGGAGCAGGTAGTCGGGCCCCTTGGCGGCGAACCAGGCGGAGACCCGGGGGCCGAAGCGGCCCAGCGTCGTCCCCTGCACGAAGGCCCTGTGGATCATCGGGTCGTAGGAGCCGGTCTGCGTCCCGCCCGGGTTCGGAGGCAGGACCCCGCCGGTCGCGGTCGTGGCCGCGCCGTCGCCGTAGAGCAGCAGGTCCCACTGGAGCTTGACCACGCCCTGGGGAATCAGGCTCTGGAGCAGGTTGTGCCAGGAGATCTGGGGCACGATCGCGTCCACGCGCGGATCCTGGGCCGCGGTCACCCACTGGATGCCGCCGGCGTAGGAGCCGCCCACCATGCCGACGAGCGGATCGCCCGGCGCTTCCTTGGCGATGCGCGGGTCGGCGGCGAGGACCCCCACCAGCCGCTTGGCGTCCCGGCCCTCGTAGCGCGGGTCGTCTATCTCGGCCTGGCCCCCGGAGTCGCCGAACCCGCGCTGGTCCCAGGTCAGGACGGCGTACCCGTGGTCGAGCAGCTTGCCGGCGAAGCCGTCGGGCGTGTCCTGCCCGGTGCCGCCCCAGCCGTGGGTCATCATCACGGCCGGCACGGGGCTCGCCGCCGAGGCGGAGTCCGGGAGCATCAGCGTGTAGACGATCCTCGTCCCGTCGAACGAGCGCACCACGCGGTCCTTCTCGACGACGGCGGCGCCGGCCGCCTGCGCGAGCAGCGCCAGCGCCAGCCCCGCCAGGGCTGCGAGCCCGCCCAGCCTTCGGATCACGGCATCTCCTCCTGCATCAGGTCCAATCCCCGCGCCGGTGACGCGACAGATCGGAAAATGTAGCGGCCCCGAGCCGCAGGCGCGCCGGTTCGCTACTCCGCCCCGTCCCAGGGGGTGAGCACGCGCGGGCCATCCTCGGTGACGGCGACGGTGAACTCGAAGTGGGCCGCGAGCGAGCCGTCGGCCGAGTAGACGGCCCAGTGATCGTCGCCGACCCGGATGCCCGGGCCGCCGGCGTTCACCATCGGCTCGATCGCCAGCACCATCCCGGGCTCGAGCCGCGGCCCCTTGCCGGGCTCGCCGTAGTTCGGGATCTGCGGGTCCTCGTGCATGTCGCGGCCGATCCCGTGGCCCACGAGCTCCCTGATGACCGAGAGGCCCGCGCTCTCGACCCGCTCCTGCACGGCCGCCGACACGTCGCCCAGGTGGTTCCCCGGCCGCGCCTGCTCGACGCCGGCGTAGAGCGCCGCCTTCGTGGTCTCGAGCAGCTTCCGCGCCTCGGCGCTCACCGAGCCGACGGGGAGCGTGACCGCGGCGTCGGCGACCCAGCCGTCCTTCGTGACCCCGACGTCGAGCGAGATGATGTCGCCGCGCTTGAGCTCGTAGCTGCCGGGGATCCCGTGGACGACCATCGAGTTGGGCGAGGCGCAGATGGACGCCGGGAAGCCGCGGTAGCCGAGGAAGGACGGCTTGGCGCCCGCCGCGGCTATGAACCGGGCCGCGGCCTCGTCGAGCTCCCTGGTCGTGACCCCTGGCCGGACCTTGGAGGCGAGCATCCTCAGGCAGCGCGCCTGGACGGCGCCGGCGGCGGCCATCCGCTCGATCTGCTCGGGGGTCTTCTTGACGATCACGCCAGCCGGCCCCGCACTAGAGCTCCTCCTCCATGCGGAGCGTGGCGAGGATGGCGCGGATGCGATCGCTCACCTGGTCCGGGCCGAGCGTGCCGTCCACCCGGCGGAGCAGCCCCCGCTCGTCGTAGTAGGCGACCAGCGGCTCGGTCTTGGTGTGATACTGCTCGAGCCGGTTGCGGATCACCTCCGGCTTGTCGTCGTCGCGGACGATCAGGCGCGAGCCGCAGATGTCGCAAACGCCGTCGTTCTTCGGCGGGTCGAACTCGACGTGGAACACGTGTCCCTCCTTGACGCAGGTCCGCCGCCCCCCGAGCCTGCGCATCACCTCCTCGTCGGGCACGTCTATGAGCAGCGCCGCAGTGAGCTCGCGGCCCATGTCGGCCAGCTTGCGGTCCAGCGCTTCGGCCTGCACGGTCGTGCGCGGGAAGCCGTCGAGGATGAACCCGTCCGCGGCCTCCTTGCTCGCGATCCGCTCCGCGATCACCCCCACGATCACCTCGTCCGGCACCAAATCGCCGCGGTCCATGTACTCCTTCGCCTCCCGGCCCAGTTCCGTTCCGTCCCGCACGGCCGCGCGCAGGATGTCGCCGGTCGCGTAGTAGGGCAGCCGGAAGTCCTCCTGCAGGCGCTCGGACTGGGTGCCCTTTCCCGACCCGGGTGGCCCGAGCAGGATGAGGTTCAGCTCGCTCACGGCGCCCGGCGCGAAGGGCGAGACGGGCGGGCGGGGGTCACCGGCAGGCGAGCGATCGCGCGCCTCCCTACTTCAGGAAGCCCTCGTAGTTGCGCATCATGAGCTGCGCCTCCATCTGCTTGACCGTGTCCAGCGCGACGCCGATCACGATCAGGATCGAGGTGCCGCCGAAGAAGAAGTTGGCCGACGTCTGGCTGATCAGGATCGTCGGCAGGGCGGCCACCGCGCCGAGGTAGAGGGCGCCGGGGAAGGTGAGGCGCGAGAGGATGCGGTCCAGGTACTCGGCTGTCGGGCGCCCCGGCCGCACGCCGGGGATGAACCCGCCGTACTTCTTCAGGTTCTCCGCCTGGTCGACGGGGTTGAAGGTGACCGCCGTGTAGAAGTAGGTGAAGATCACGATGAAGAACACCTCGCCGACCACGTAGGCCCAGCGCCCCGGGCTGAAGAAGGCGGCGAAGTCGAGGGCGGCGGGGGTGTTGAGGAGCTGGCCGATCGTGGGCGGGAAGGCCATGATCGAGGCCGCGAAGATGACCGGGATCACGCCCGCCATGTTCACGCGCAGCGGCAGGTAGGTGGAGCCGCCGGTCGTCATCCGCCGCCCGACGACCCGCTTCGCGTACTGCACCGGGATCCGGCGCTGGCCCTCCTGGACGAACACGATGCCGACGATCACCGCGAGCGCGATGAAGGGCATCATCACGATGAACACCTGGTCGGGGTTGGTGGCCCACTTCTCGATCCCGCTCGGGATACGCGACGCGATCGAGGCGAAGATCATCAGCGAGATCCCGTTGCCGATCCCCCGCTGCGTGATCAGCTCGCCGAGCCACATGAGGAGCGTGGTGCCCGCCGTCAGCGAGATCACGATCAGGAAGACCTTGCCGAAGGTGAGCGTCCCGACGACGCTCGTCGCGCCGGTGCTGAACGACCGGAAGAGGAACACGTAGCCGAGCGACTGCGCGAAGGCGAGGCCGACCGTCAGGTAGCGCGTGTACTGGGTGATCTTCTGCTGCCCGACCTCGCCCTCCTTCTGGAGCTTCTCCAGCGACGGGACCACGACCGTGAGGAGCTGGAGGATGATCGAGGCCGTGATGTACGGCATGATCCCGAGCGCGAACAGCGAGAGCCGGGACAGGCTGCCGCCGCTGAAGAGGTTGAGGAAGCCGAGGATGTTGTTGCCGGCGAAGTTCGACTCGAGGTCCTTGACCGCGTTCGCGTCGATCCCGGGCGCCGGGATGTAGGCGCCCAGCCTGTAGAGGGCCAGCATCGCCGCGGTGAAGGCGATCTTGCGGCGGATCTCCGGGACCGCGAAGGCGTTGATGATCGTCTGGAGCACCGGGCTAGCCCTCCAGGACCTCGCAGGTGCCGCCGGCGGCCTCGATCTTCTCCCGCGCCGCGGCGCTGAACGCGTGGGCGCGGACGGTCAGCTTCTTCGAGATCTCGCCGCGGCCGAGGACCTTGACCGGATGACGGCGCTTCGCGAGCCCGCGGGCCCGCAGGGCCTCCGGAGTGACCTCCTCGCCGGGCTCGAACCGCGCCTCGAGGTCGCCCACGTTGACCGGCTGGGCGTGGGTCCGGAAGGGCTCGAAGGGCATGGACATCTTGCGGTGCGGCCCGCGCAGCTTGCGGGTCCGCATGTGGATCGGGTTCTGGCCGCCCTCGTAGCCGGCCTTGCGCTTCGTGCCCGAGCGGGCGCCCGCGCCCTTCTGGCCGCGGCCGGAGGTCTTGCCGTGGCCCGAGCCCTCGCCGCGGCCGACGCGCTTGGGAGCGTGGCGGGCGCCGGGCTTCGGTCGCACCGTGTGGAGCCCGATCTCCTCGGGCTCGAGCCTAGCCACGCTCGCCCTCCTCGATCGTCACCAGGTGCGCGACGCTCCGCAGCATGCCGCGAAGCTGCGGCGTGTCCGCGAGCGTCGCGCGCTTGCCGATGCGGCCCAGGCGCAGCGAGCGCAGCGTCGCGCGCTGCTTCGCCGAGGAGCCGTTGGCGGAGCGGACCTGCCTGATCGTGACCTCAGCCGCCATCCGCAGCCTCCTGGCCGGCCGGCGGGGCCTCCGGAGCGCCGGCCACGGCCTCCGGCTCGCCGCTCGCCGCAGGCTCCGGCTCCGCCCCTGCCTCGTCGCCCTCGCCGTTGGCGCCGCGGCCGTTGCGCTTGCCCTTCTGGATCCCCAGCACCTGCTCCACGCTCAGGCCCCGCAGCCGCGCCACGTCCTCGGGCCGGCGCAGCGACATCAGGCCCTCCATCGTCGCCTTCACGAGGTTGATCGGGTTCTGGGTGCCGATGCTCTTCGAGAGCACGTCCCGGATGCCGGCGAGCTCGAGCACCGCGCGGACGCTGCCGCCGGCGATCACCCCCGTTCCCGGGCTCGCCGGGCGCAGCACCACGTGCCCGGCGCCGTAGCGGCCGATCACGCGGTGCGGGATCGTCTGGCCGTACTTCGGGACCCGGATCAGGCTCTTGCGGGCGTTCTCGACGGCCTTCTGGATCGCGAGCGGCACCTCGCGGGCCTTGCCGTAGCCGATCCCGACGACCGACTCCTCGTCGCCGACGGCGACCAGCGCCGTGAAGGAGAAGCGGCGCCCGCCCTTGACCACCTTGGCCACGCGGTTGATCTCGATCACCCGCTCCTGGAGATCGAGGCC
>Ga0070741_10016094_pt1 | contig 12552 bp, 6 predicted proteins | sample Coa_R1_4_FD_66440 | JGI IMG/M metagenome (GOLD analysis project Ga0070741, IMG submission 66440) | Surface soil microbial communities from Centralia Pennsylvania, which are recovering from an underground coalmine fire - Coalmine... | ecosystem: Environmental > Terrestrial > Soil > Unclassified ...
AACGTGCGCCACGCGGAGTCGGGCGCCGAGATCTCGAAGCGCACGACGTGCTTGGGCGCGATATCGGTGCCGGTATCGACGGTGAAACGTTTCCACGGCTCGTCGTTGAGCTGGCGCACGCGCAGCCGCTCGCGCCCGTCGACGATCACGCGTAGATCGACCGGGCCGGCGCCGTTCTTGCGCGAATTGAAATCGGACAAGCCGGTATATCCGATCAATTCGCGGCCGAGCGTGACGTCGCTGAACTCGATGGCGGTGATGCGGCCGGCGGCGGCGGGCGCGAGGATTCCGCGGCGCGGCTGGTAGTCGACCTCGAGCGTGCGGCCCTCGACGCGCGTGCCGGGGCAGCGGAAGCCGGCGCGCGCGCCGACGTCTTTGTAGCAGGGGCTCTCGTTGGCGCCGTTCATCGCGCTGTGGGTGACGCGCGCCTCGTCGATGTGCGAGGTGAAGTCGTAGGCGACCTCGACCGCCGGCTTGCGGTAGAGCGCGACGGTGACGCGGCCGTGGCGCGTGGTGCGCTCGGCGGCGAGGCCGCGCGTCTCGGGGGCGCGCGCGCCGCGGATCGAGACCTCCCAGACGCGCGCGTAGCGATCGGCGTCGGCGCGGCCGGCCATCTCGACGGAGACCTTGTCGCCGAGGTGCGCGCGGCCGATCGGATCGGCCCACGCGGGCGCGAATACGATCAGGTCGCCGTCGTGGAACTCGGCGCGCACCTCGGCGGCGGCGGCGTCCCAATCGGCGGCGGGCGTGGCGCGCGCGCCCAGCATCGCCTGCGCGCTCTCGACGGCGGCGAGCAGCGCCAGCGCCGCGGCCAGGCCGTAGATCAGGCGGCGCGGCCGCGGCGGCGCGGGCGGATCCTTGACGACTTTGAGGTCTTCGCCGCTCACGTCTGGCCGCTCACGGCTCCCTGTCTATCACGGACGCGGCGCTATTCGGAGTGAGCAGGTAGCGCGGCTCGGTCATGGCGCCGGAGACGACGCGCGGGCCGGCGAGCCGCTCGGCGATGCGATAGCTCGAGAGCAGGCCGGGCCACATCTGCCAGTTGCCGTCGATCTTGTCGTCCATCACCACTGCGGCAAAACGCCGCTCGGCGATCGCCTCGGCTAAACCGCGCGGGGCGCCCAATCCGGCGCGTCCCACGTCGAGCACGCCCATGCGGTGCAGGTACGTGCGCTTGCCGGCGAGGTGCGCGTAGAACGGGTGGAACGGGATCAAGACGTCGCCGGGCAGCGCGGCCAGGCGCGCCACCAGCTCCTGCGCGCGCGCGCGATCGTCGGGACGCGGCAGGTACGGGCGCGGATCGTAGCCGGTGGGCGCGCTGCGCTCGATGGCCCACGACGGCGGCGCGACGCGGCCGATGAGCGGCAAGAGCGCGCCCGGCGCGAGCAGGAGCGAGACCGCGAGCGCGAGGTAGACCGCGTGCGGGCGCAGCCGCGGCGGCGCATCCAGCGACGCGGACAGGCCGGCACGCTCGCCGCCGCCGATCAGCCGGCCGGCCGCGACGCCGATCGCCACCGACGGGAAGAACACGCCGGGGATGAACGCGTTGGTGAACGCCCACTGCGTGCCGAAGCCGAGGCACGCCGCGCCCGCGCCGGTCGCGCCGATCCACGCCGCGTAGATCAGGCCGGGCGAGCGGCGCCGCGCGAGCGCCCACGGCACCAGCAGCGCGGCGGGACCGAGCAGGAGCACGAGGCGCACCGGGCTGCCGACGAACGCGCGGCCGGCGTAGAAGTCGTGCTGCTGGTGCAGCTTGAAGACGTAGGTCCAGAACCAGCCATCGCTAAAACGGTTCAAAAGCCACAAAGCGGGCAGTCCTAGCACCGCCAATGTACCAAGGTACATGGGTACCACGCGCGGGTTGGCGAGCAGCAGCGCCACGCCGAGCGCCAGCATGAAGGGCGACGCGGTCTGCTTGGTGAAGAACGCGGCGACCAGCAGCGCGGCGGCGATCGCCACGCCGGCCTGCGAGCGGCGCTTCCACCAGCCGACGAGCAGGCCCGCCGTCGTCAGGCCGAGGAAGAGCGAGTCGGGGCGCGCGAGATCGTACCAGGCGCCCGTCGGCACGAACGCCGCCGCCGGCAGCGCCATGGCCGCGAACGCGCACGCGCGCGAGCCGCCCTCGCGGCGCGCGAACACGTAGCCGAGCACCAGCGCCGCGCCGAAGCCGAGGATCGACACCGCGCGGCCGAGGCCGTAGCCCAGGCCGAACAGCTTGGATAGAACGGCCAGGATCGCCGGATACAGCGGGGTATAGAGGAACGGCACGAACTCCACCGACGGCGGCGCGTAGAGCGGCTTGCCCTCGACGAGGCGCAGCGCGTGGCACAGCATGCCGCCCTCCATCCACTCGAGGTCGTACGGGTACGCGGCGCGGCGCGCGAACAGCCACAGGAGCGAGACGAGCGCGACGGCGGCGAGCGCGACCGTCGCCGCGCGCACCAGCTTCACGGACGGACCTCGACGGTGGCGGCGCGGATGGCGTCGCCCGACGAGTGGGCGCCGTGCGTCGGGGCGCGGCGGCCGCGCTGCCACAGGCCGACCTCGACGGTGAGCGGGCCGGGCGGCCAGTCGAGCGGCAGGTGCACGGTGACGCGATCGCGCAGCCACGTGCCGGGGCGCAGGCGCGCGAGCGGGAACACGCCCTTGAGCGGCTCGTGGTCGGCGTTGAGGCGGCGGCCGTTCGGCGCGACCAGGTGCGTGAACAGGTGCCAGCCCTCGGGGATCGCGGCGGCGGCGTGCAGGTAGAGCGCGAGCTCGACGTCGCCGCCCGGTTTCGCGATCGGCGTCTTCACGTCGGCGCCGTCGACGATGAGCCAGCCGCCGGCGTCGTCGCCGAGCGGCTGCTCGAACGCGAGCGGCGCGCGCGCGACGTTTCCCTCGACGCGCTTGGCGAAGTCGGCGGGGAGCGCGGCGGCGTCCATCCACGCGGCCAGCTCGCGCGACAGCTCGCGCTCGGCCGGCTCGCCGTCGCCCGAGCGATCGTGATCTTCGCCGGGATCGTCGGGCAGGTGGTAGAGCTCGACGGTGTCGTCGGGGACCAGGTTGCGGATCAGGTGCCACTCGCTCGTGACCAGCGCCTTGCGCGACGTCGGCCCTTCGTACCAGACCTCCTGGAACACGCGGCGCGGCGCGCGCGCTTTTTCGCCGAGCATCAGGCCGAGCGCGCTCTCGCCGAGCAGCGTCGGCTCGGACGCGGCAGGGCGGCGCAGCGCATTGAGCAGCGTCGGCAGCAGGTCGATGTGGCCGATCGGCTCGTCGACCACGCGCGGCGCGACGCCGGGCACGCGGATCAGGATCGGCACTTTCGTCTCGTTGCGATAGAGGTGATAGCCGTGGCGCTGCGTCGGCGGCAGGCCGTGCTCGCCGAAGCCGTCGCCGTGATCGGAGGTGACGATGATGATGGTCTTCTCCCACAGGCCGGCCTGCTTGAGCGCGGCCAGCACGCGGCCGACGTGGAAATCAGTGAAGCAGATCTCACCGTCGTAGAGATCGATCTCCGAGTTGCCGAAGTTGGACTCGGGCAGATCGGGATGGCGCTCGAACATGAAGTGGGTGTCGTAGTAGTGCGTCCATAAGAAAAACTTATCGGTTTTGTGTTTTTCGATGTACGCGACGTCGAGGTCGGCGAGCTGCTTCGACGACGTGCCGTGCGTGGCCGCGGGATCGCCGCCGATCGAGTGAAGGCGCTGCAGGCTGTAGTCGTAGTCGTCGAAGCCTTGATTCAAGCCCCAGCCGGGCTCGAAGTAGTAATAGGAGAGGAACGCGCTCGTGCGGTAGCCGAGGTCGTGGAGGATCTCGGCGAACAGGCGATTTTCGGGGAGCACAAGCGGCGGCCAGTGCACGCGCGGATCGGGATTCACGGCGATCGTCGACGGGTAGCGGCCGGTGAGGATGGCGGGGACGGAGTAGCGCGTCGACGGGGCGTGCGCCCAGCCGTTCGAGAAGCGCACCGACTCGGCGGCGAGCGCGTCGAGGTTGGGCGTGGTCGGGCGCGCGTAGCCGTAGCTGCCGACGTGATCGGCGCGCAGGGCGTCGAGCGTGATCAGGACGACGTTGAGATTCTCCGGCACCGACGGGGGAACGGCGGCGAATGGACGCTCGGGCGGCGCGGCCAGCGTGGCTTCGTGGCCGTTGCAGTCTTGATCGATGCCGTCGTCGGGCCAGTCGAACGCGCCCGGGTGCACGTCGCGATCGAAGTCGTTGCAGTCGCCGCCGCCGAGCACCGGCGAGTAGCCGTCGCGGTCGAAGTCGATGGCGGTCTGGATGCCGCGCACCAGCGGGCCGGCGAGGCCGGTGAACGCGGCGGCGGCTTTGCGCACGCGATCGTTTCCGCCGACGCGCAGCGCGAGCGCGAACAAGAGCGACGGCAGCGCGGCCGCGACCGCGACGCGAAACCAGCGGCGGCGATGCGCGAGGCCGATGCCGGCGCGGCGCAGCGCGCATATCAATGTCACGGCGAGCGCGGCCGCGAGCGCGAGGAACGGGCGCCAGTCGAGCTGCCGCACCGTCGAGAATTCGAGCGCCGCGCCGGCGCCGAGCGGCAGCGCGAGCGCGAGCGTGACGCCGATGGTCGCGCGCGCCGGCGTGCTCACCGTCGAGAAGCGGCGCCCGACGAAACGCGCGGCGAAGTGCGCGGCGAGGAGCGCGGCGAAGAGGATGATCGGCGCCAGCACGCCGGCGTTGAGCGCCTTGGCCGGCAGCGGCACGCGTCGATAGCTTTGCAGTTGATAGACGCGATAGGCGATCCCGGCGGCGGCGAGCGCGAGGCCGAGGGTCCACGCGGTGGCGGCGATCGCGGGCGAGACGTGCAGGCGCGTGCGCGCGCGCGGGCCGATGCGCACGATCGGCGTGAGCGCGGCGGCGACGAGGAAGACGGCGGCAGCGGCGGGCACGGCGAGCGCGGCGATGGTGCCGCCGGAGAGCGCGGCGATCAGGATCCAGCTGTGATAGCGCGCGAGCGCGTCGGCGACGATCGCCTGCGCCGCCCAGCCGAGCCCGGCGCCGGCGAGCGCGATCGCGAGCGCGTACGCCGCCCAGCGCGCGCCGTCACGCGGCTCCTCGCTGTCGAAGCCGGCGCGCCACAGCGGGCCGAGATCGGTCGACCACGCGAGCCCGCCCGCCAGCGCGCCGGCGAACGCGCCCATCGCCGACGCCGCGGCGCCGTAGAGCGCGATCAGGAACACCAGCAGCGACAAGCCGCCGCGCGGCAGGAACGCGCCGATCTTTCCGAGCGCGAGCACGTAGTCGAGCGCGCCCGCGGCCATTCCGCCGATCGCGCCGGCGAGCGCGCCGCGCGCCGAGAGCAGCAGGGCACCGCGGCCCGCGGCAGGCGTTGGCATTTCGCCGGACTATGGCCGACGGGCGGCGCACCGTCAACGTTCCGCCCCGAGCGCGCGCGCGTGAATAAGGTCCGCCGCGCGTCGTTTCATCGCGCGTGTGGTTCGCGACGCTCGTGACCGCGATGGCCGCCGCCGCCGCTTCGTCGCCGCCGCGCGAGCGGGTGCTGGTGGTGCCGCTCGGCGATTTTCCCCGCGAGCTGGTGCCGGGGATGGCGGAGTCGCTCGAGGCGGAGCTGGACGTCGAGGTGCGCGTCGGCCCGCGGCTCGAGCTGCCGCGCGGCGCGCTGGCGTTCGACGACACCTTCAGCGCCGAGGCGTTGATCGATTTTCTCGACGAGGCGGTGTTCGCGCGCGAGCACCGCGCCGAGGCGCCGCTGCGCGCGCCGCTCGACGCCGATCTCGATACGCTGCTCGACTGGCTGGGCGAAGCGGTGGAGCGCGCGCGCCACGGGCCGCACGCCGCCGACGCGGTGCTCGGGCTCGCGACGGTGCCGCTGGGCGCGCGGCTCGATCACGGCCTGCGCGAGGAGCCGGTCTCGGGGCTGACGGTCGGCGGCAGCGTGGCGGTGCTGACGCTCTACGGCTATCGGCCGCGCGAATGGCAGCACGGCGCCATCGAGGTCGCGATCCACGAGATCGCGCACACGCTCGGGCTGCGCGACACCGGCGAGGAGAAGTGCGTGATGAACGGCCACGCGCCCTCGCGCGGGCTGCCCGGCTCCGAGCACCTGTGCGCGAAGTGCCGCGCGCGGCTCGAGCAGCTCGCGCCGCGCTGATTGCCCGCCGTCGCCGCGTTTGCTAGCTTCGCGTCGGCATGTCGTCGCGTCGCATCGTCGTGATCGCGCTGGTCGCCGCGGCGGCGGCCGGGCTGATCGCGCACTCGCTGCTGTGGAACTTCGTCACCGACGACGCGTTCATCTCGTTCGTCTACTCGCGCAACCTGGCGCGGCACGGGCAGCTGGTGTTCAACCTCGGCGAGCGCGTCGAGGGCTACACCAATTTTTTGTGGACGGTGCTGCTGGCGGGGCTGCTCAAGGTCGGGCTCGCGCCGGAGGTGATGTCGCGCGTGCTCGGCACGGCGGCGGCGATCGGGACGATGATCACGTGCGCGTTCGCGTCGCGGCGGGTGCGCGCGAACGCGGCCGGCGCGGGAGCGGCGCCCGAGTGGTCGGCGTGGGACGCGCTGCCGGCGATCATCTTGTGCGGCGTGCCGGGGTTCGCGTGCTGGGCGTCGGGCGGGCTCGAGACGGCGCTGTTCACGTTCCTGGTGACGCTCGGCGTGACGCTCTATCTCGGCGAGCACGAGCGGGACGCGCCGTCTCGCGGCTCGGCGATCGCGTTCGGGCTGGCGGCGCTGACGCGCCCCGAGGGGTTGCTGTTCTTCGCGCTCACCATGCTGCACCGCGGGATAATTCTGGTTTCCCGTCGGAGATTCGTGCCGGCCGCGGCTGAGCTGCGCTGGATCGGATGGTTCGCGCTGCTGGTGGTGCCGCATCTTCTATGGCGTCGCTGGTACTACGGGTGGTGGCTGCCGAACACCTTCTACATCAAGTCGTCGGGCGGCGCGGGCGCGTGGTCGCAGGGCGCGTACTACCTGACGAGCTTCGCGCGGCAGTTTCATTTGTGGGTGGTGCCGATCTTCGCGGCCGTCGGGCTCGCGCTCAAACGCGAGCGCGGCGCGATCGTGCTCGCCGGCTACGTGACGCTGGTGGCGGGCGTGTTCGCGTTCTACGTCGCGTCGGTGGGCGGCGACTTCATGGGGCTGTTCCGCTTCGCCCTGCCGATCGTGCCGCTCTTGGCGCTGCTGGCGGCGGCCGGCTTGCGGCTGGCGCTGAGCGGCAAATTGCCGCAGGCGGCGCAGCTCGCGATCGTGGCGCTGCTGCTCGGCGCGCACGCGTGGCACGCGGCCGACGTCGACCAGCGCTCGCTGGTGATCGGCGCCGATCGCGGCATCGACTCGCCCGGCTACCTGCGCTGGTACACCGCCGATCGCGCGGCCATCGGCAAGTGGTTCGGGCAGTATGCGCGCCCCGACGACTACGCCGCCGTCGGTGGCGCGGGCGCGCAGGTCTACTACTCGGACATCCGCTCGCTCGACTGCTTCGGGCTCTCCGACGAGTTCATCGCGCACAAGGTGCCGGCGCAGTCGTCGCGCCCCGGCCACCAGAAGTACGCGCCGCTCGACTACCAGCTCGCGCGCAAGCCGACCATCATCACGTCGAACTACTACCGCATCGAGGGCGCGCCGTATCAGCCGCCGCTCGCCGAGGCGGCGCTGTGGCGGCAGCGCGGCTATCGCTTCGTCAGCGTGCGCGTGCCGGGGCTCAGCTCGCCCTGGTACACGTTCCTCTTGCGGCTCGATCGCAGCCTCGGGCCGATCGGGCGCGGCGACGAGATCGACTGATGGCGACGGTGCCCTTGCGGCTTCGCGGCGTGACGCCGCTGCACGTCGGCGCGGCGGCGGTGGCGGCCTCGCCGCTCGGGTTCGCGGCGTTCCAGGTGCTGGTGCGGCACGCGCGGCTGAGCTGGCCGCTGCTCGGCGTCGCGGCGGCGGCGGCGCTGCTCCCGTGGCTGTCGCGCGCGGCGGCGCGGGCGTCGTATCGCGCCAAGTGCGACGACGTGGCGGTGCACGTGCGCGGCGAAGCGCTGCCGTACAAGACCATCACCGCGGTGCGCGTCGAGCGCACGGCGCGGCGCGCGACGCTCTACTTGCAGCGCGGCGAGACCGTGACGCTCGAGCTCGTACTATGGGACGCGTTCGCCGGGCGCCTCGAGCCGATCGCCGAGCTCGAGCACCGCCTGGAGGCGAGCGGTCACCCGATTCCCCGCTGACGGAGGCGCATGGCCGAGACGCGAAAATGGATGCCGCGCTGGCTGGTGACGCTGCTGGCGCTGGCGGCGGCGTGGGGCGCGGGGCACGTCACGCTGCCGGGCGTCGATCGCAACATGCTCGAGCAGGTGGTGCGCGCCGCGGGGCGCGCGCGGCTGACCGGGTTCGAGCAGCTGAGCGTAGTGGCGCTCGGGCTCATGCCGGCGCTCTCGGGGTTCGTGCTGGTCGAGTTGGCGGCGCTGATCGTGCCGCGCTGGCGGCCGCTGCGCACCGGCGGGCCCGAGGGCCGCGCGTCGCTGCGCGTGTCGGCGGTGACGGTGACGCTCGGGCTGGCGGCGATTCAAGGTTGGTTCGTGGCGGTGTGGCTCGAGAGCTTTTCGTGGCGCTACGGAATGTACGGCGAGCTGGTGCGCGACCCCGGGCTGTCGTCGCGGCTGGTCATCACCGTCACGCTGATCGCCGGCACGTGCCTGATGCTGGCGCTCGCGTGGCTGATCGATCGCCACGGCCTCGGCTCGGGCTTCGCGGTGATGATCGCGTCGGCGGCGCTGCCGTACGCGTTCGATCTCGGCGAGCACGCGTACCTCGGCGTCGAGCAGGGGATGATGGATCTCACCGACGTGATCGCGCTGCTGCTGCGGCTCGGCATCATCGGGCTCGGCACCTGGTGGATCCTGACGGTGCACCGGCGAGCATCACCTGGCGGCGCGCTCCGTCATCCGACGTCGGGCGCGCTGCCGATCGCCACCGCCGCGTCGCTGCTGTTCCTGCCGGTGCAGCTCGCCAACCTCGGCTTGAACATCGGCGGCATTTTGCCGCAGCCGGGAACCAGCACGTACAACTACGCCAACGCGATCCTGATCGCGCTCCTGTGCGCCGGCTTCTCGTGGCTGTTCTTCCGCGACGCGCGCGGCACGCGAAAGTGGTGGGAGGGCATCGGCCGCAGCGCCGCGTTCCTCGTCGGCGTGGCGGTGGTGACCAGCCGCGCGCGCTCGGCGCTCGACGGCGCGGTGGTGATCGTGGCGGTGGCGGTGGCGATGGATCTCGCCGCCGAGTGGCGCGCGCGCGAAAAATTCGGCGAGCTGGTGGCGGTGTGGCCGGTGCACCAGGTGGCGCGCCTCGACGAGCACCTCGCCCGCCTCGCCGCCGCGAACATTCCGGTCCTCGCGCGCGGCGAGCACTACCGCACGCTGCTCCACTTCTTCGGCCCCTACGCCCCGATCGACCTCATGGTCCCCGCCGCCCGCGCCGCCGACGCGCGTAAGGCGCTCGAGTAGCGCTCGATCCGATTCCTCCCCGTAAAAGGAAGCGTCGCGCGCCGGCGTCGCGGCGCGGAACGAGCGACAAATTGTGGGAGGGGCGGTTAGCGCTGCGGAGCGTGGTCGGCGGCTTCGGGCGGCTGGGCGGCGGCGGTCTGCGCGACGTGCGGGCCCGAGCGCTCGACCACCAGCGTCTCTTGCGACTGCACCTGCGGGTTCTGCCGCGCGACCACGGTGACCAGGTTGGCGCCCGGCCACAGCGGGATGTCGGCGTCGAAGCCGAGCTCGAGCGGCGTCGCGCCCTTGCGGTTCGAGCGATAGAACACCTTGCGGTGATCGATCTTGGCCGCGCGGTTCGAGACGAACACGAACACGTCGGAGATCTTCTTGTCGTCTTTCGCCACGCCCGACAGGTGATAGGTGCCGGCGTCGACCAGCGACGGGCCGTCCTTGAGCGTGAGCCGCGGCGGCGACACCTGCCACGACGGCAGGAACGCGGCCGTGCGCTGCGCCATCGGCGGCGGCATTTCGCCGCCACGCTGCGCGGCGTTCTGAACCACGTAGCCCGGCCGCCCCGGCTCGATCTCGACGCGCCAGAAGCCGTTCGACACGCCGGTCAGCTTGAACACCGCGCCCTTCTCCGCCGCGCCGACCTGCGCCGCGTCCTTGGTCGCCGCGCTCAGCACCGGCGTGCGCGCGTCGGTCACCGTGATCGATCCCGACGCGACCTCCGCCGGCTGCGGCGCAGCGACGGGGAACGACAGCTTGTCGGTGACGAACTCGTGCAGCACGGCGTCGTACACCGACAGCTCGACCTTGAACGTGTCGCCGCGATACTCGGGCTTGAGGTCGAACGTGAAGTCGACGCTCTTCGATTCGCCCGGCTGGAGGTTGTCGACGTTGAAGCGCCCCTTGTTGATGTAGAGCCCCTCGTCCGAGAGGTTGCGCAGCTGCGCCAGCGTCTCGTTCGATTTGCCGGTGCCGGTGTTCTTGACCGTCACGTGCAGCCGCACCGACTCGCCCTTCTGCACCAGCCCGTCGCCGTTGCCCTTGACGTCGTCGATGATCTGGTACGAGTAGGCGAACACCGGCCGCGCCATGCCGCGCAGCTTGATGGTGAGCCCGTCGGTCTCGATCACCGCCTTGGAGCCGTGCTCCTCGAACACGTCGAGCTTGAGCGGATCGACGCGGCTCAGCGAGTCCTTCGGGATCTTCACCGGCACCACGAAGCTGCGCGTCTCGCCCGGCTTGATGCGGCCGAACACGAACTCGCGGCCCTCGAAGAGTGGGTCGTCGCCCTGGAGCTGCGCGCGCACCTGGCCGGCGATGCCCGGCCCCTTGTTGGTGACCTTGGCGGTGAAGTGCACCGTGTCGCCCGCGGTGAAGTCGCCCGCCGGCTTGTCGGTGGTCACCTGTGCGGTGAGCTGCGGCGTCGGGCCCGCGCCCACCGGCGACCAGTCGACGCCGAGCTTCTTGAGCGCCTCGGTCAGGTGCTGCAGCTCCTCGGCGTCCTTCTTCTCGAAGAACGGCTTCGACGAGGACAGCACCTCGCGGCGCTTCCAGCCTTTCGCCTGCGACACCAGGTCGCGCGCGAACTGGATCTCGTAGTCCTCGACGAACGTCTCCTCGGCCGCCAGCTCGTCCTCGGGATCGGCCTCCGGATCGGCCTCGCCGTCGTCGGTCTTCTCGTCGTCGCGTAGCAGCGCCTTGGCCAGCTTCTTCGGCGGCTCGGGCGCGAGGAACTTGAGCATCTCGAACGGCTTGTCGCCCTGGCGCGTGTTCTTCGACGTCAGGTGCGACTCGAGATCCGCCTCGCTCATGCCCTTGTAGTCGCGGAACAGCCAGATGCCCTTGTCTTTGTCGATCGCGACTTTCTCCAGCACCACGTCGGGCGTGATGCCCACCGACTGGATCGACACGTCGCCCGGCGTGAGGTACTGCGCGATGGTCAGCTTGAGCGCCGAGCCGTCGTCGTTGTCGTAGAGCACCTGCACCGAGCCCTTGCCGAACGTGCGCGTGCCGATGACCACCGCGCGATCGAGGTTCTTGAGCGCGCCCGCGACGATCTCCGACGCCGACGCCGAGCCGTGGTTGACCAGGCACGCCATCGGGATGTGCGGCTGGTTGCCCGGCGTGGCGCGCTTCTCCTCGCGCTGCTTGTTGGCGTAGCCGACGGTCGTGACGATCGTCCCCGTGTCGACGAACTCGTCGGCGACCTTGATCGCTTGATCGAGCAGGCCGCCCGGGTTCGAGCGCAGATCGAACACCAGCGCCTTCATGCCTTTCTGCTTCAGCTCGTCGAGCGCGCGCCGCAGCTCCTCGGCGGTGTTGCCGCCGAACGAGTTGTACAGCTTCACGTAGCCGACGTTGTTCTTGAGCATGTGCGCTTCGACGGTCTTCACCTGAATGACCGCGCGCGTGAGCACCACCTTGTGCGGCGTGGCGTTCTTCTCGCCCGCCTTCTCGATCCACAATTCGACCTTGGTCTCCGGATCGCCGCGCAGCCGCGCCACGGCGTCGTTGAGCATCATGTTGACGGTCGACTCTTTCTCGATGCGCACGATGCGGTCGCCGGCCTTGATGCCCGCCTTCCACGCCGGCGTGTCGGGCATCGGCTTGATCACCGTCAGCGCGCCCTTGCGGATGCCGATGACGATGCCGAGCCCGCCGAACGAGCCGCGCGTGTTCAGCTTCATCTCGTTGTACATCTGCGGATCGAGCAGCATCGAGTGCGGATCCAGCGTCGAGAGCATGCCGTTGGTCGCCGCGTACTCGATGTTGCGCACCGTCTCGGAGTCGGTGCCGGGCGGCAGGTTCTGCGACACGAAGCGGAACACCTCGCGCATCTTCATCGACAGCGCCCACGGCGAGTCGACCTCGGAGATGGCGAACTCCTGCTGCGCGGTGTCGACGCGCACGGTGACTTTTCCCTGCTCCGGGTGCGGCTCGACGAGCACCTCGGCCACCGACTTCTGCACCTGGTCGAGCGCCGCCAGCAGCATCTGCCGCGGATCGACGCGCGTCGGGTCGACGTAGGAGTCGTTCACCCGCATGAGCGTCGAGTTGAAGATGCGCAGCGCGGCCAGGTCGTACGGCCGCTTGTCGTCACGCTGCGCGGCTG
>Ga0070741_10016095_pt1 | contig 12551 bp, 14 predicted proteins | sample Coa_R1_4_FD_66440 | JGI IMG/M metagenome (GOLD analysis project Ga0070741, IMG submission 66440) | Surface soil microbial communities from Centralia Pennsylvania, which are recovering from an underground coalmine fire - Coalmine... | ecosystem: Environmental > Terrestrial > Soil > Unclassified ...
TTCGGCCCGCATTCTATGCCAGGAGCGGGGGCTCGGGCAGCGCCGCCTTCCACCGCCCGCGCGTCGCGTGGTACCCTCGGACGCCGCGCATCAGGACTTGGGAGGAGGACGACCGTGACCGTCTACGAGCTACGGACCTACACGCTGCACGTCGGCAAGATGGGAGAGGCGGTGAAGCTCTACACCGAGTTCGGCTACCCCGCGCTCCAGAAGGGCGGGCAGGACAAGAAGCTGGTCGGTTACTTCCAGGCCGACACCGGGACGATCAACCAGCTCGTCCACCTGTGGAAGTTCACCGACGACGCCGACCGGCGCGCGCACTGGGCGTCCGTCTTCGCGAACAAGGACTTCGTGGAGGGCTTCGCGGTGAAGTTCCGTCCGCTCGTGGCCTCGCAGGAGGTCAAGCTGCTGACCGCGGCCCCGTGGGGCCCGCATCCCTGAGCGTGACGGACCCGCGCCGGACCCCGACCGTATCGCCAACCCACGCTCCCTGGGAGGGACTCATGATCCGACGTCGCGCCGCCCTGGTGGCCATCGCCGCGCTGCTCCTCGCTCCGGCCCTCGCGCCCGCGCAGGGCAAGCTCCCGCCGCTCCGCACCGGCGTGGACGGCACGTTCGCGCCGCACGCCATGCCCAAGCTGGGCGGCGGCGTGGAAGGCTTCCAGATCGACCTCTTCACCGAGGTCGCGCGCCGGATGAAGCGCGAGATCACCATCGACGCGGTGAGCTTCTCGACCCTGATCCCGGGCATGCAGTCCGGCCGCTACGACTTCATCGCGGCGCCGACCACCGTGACGCGCGAGCGCGCGGAGAACATGCTGTTCACCGCCGGCTATCTCTGGACCGCCTACCAGTTCGGGATCAAGAAGGGCACGCCGCCCATCAAGGACTGGTCCGATCTGAAGGGCAAGTCGGTCGCGGTGAACAAGGGCACCCCCTACGAGACCATGTCCAAGGCGAAGGCGGCCGAGCACGGCTTCACGGTGCAGGTCTACGACACCCAGCCGGACGCCACCCAGGCGGTGCTCTCGGGCCGCGCCTACGCGACGCTCGGCGGCAACACCACCATCGTGTACGCCGCGTCCAAGAACCCCCAGTTCGTGGCCGACCTCGAGCTCAAGGACACCCGGGCCCACTGGGCGGCGCCGGTGCCGAAGAACAATCCCGAGCTGCGGAAGCAGCTGCAGGACGCGCTGGACTGCATGAAGAAGGACGGCACCATCGCCCGCATGTCCGAGAAGTGGTTCGGGCGCAAGCCCGCGCCCGACGCGCTGGAGGTGACGATCACCCCGGGCTACGGCGTGCCCGGCATGCCGGGCTACGACCCGACGCCGCACGAGCTGCACTGCAACTGATCGCCGGTCCGCTCGCCGCGCCATGAGCCGGACGATCGTCGACGCCCGGGGCCTGCACAAGCACTTCGGCCCCCTGCACGTGCTCCGGGGCGTCGACCTGCAGGTGGCGGAGCGCGAGCTCGTCTTCGTCATCGGCCCGTCCGGCTCCGGCAAGTCGACGCTCCTGCGCTGTCTCAACCGCCTGGAAGTCCCCTCCGCGGGCCAGGTCACCGTCGACGGCATCGACATGCTCGACCCGCGCACCGACATCAACCACGCGCGCCAGCGGATCGGCATGGTGTTCCAGTCCTTCAACCTCTATCCGCACATGACCGCGCTCGGCAACGTCACGCTGGCTCTCAGAAAGGTCGCGGGCAAGTCCCGGGCTGAGGCCGACGCCCTGGGCCGGGCGGCCCTGGCCCGGGTCGGTCTCGCGGACCGCGCCGGGCACACCCCCGGGCAGCTGTCGGGCGGCCAGCAGCAGCGGGTGGCCATCGCCCGCGCCATCGCGCTCGAGCCCCGGGTGATGCTGTTCGACGAGCCGACCAGCGCGCTGGACCCGGAGCTGGTGGGCTCGGTGCTGGAGGTCATGCGCGCGCTGCGGGAGAGCGGCATGACCATGATCGTGGTGAGCCACGAGATGGGCTTCGCCCGCAACGCCGCCGATCGCGTGCTGTTCATGGACCACGGCGCGGTGGTGGAGGAGGGCCCGCCCGCGGTGATCTTCGAGCGCCCGGCGCACGAGCGGACCCGCGCCTTCATCGGACAGATCCAGCGCCACTGACCGACGCCTCGGGATGTCGCGCTGGGACCGCTTCCTCGACACGTTCTTCAACACGCGGGTGATGGCCCGCTACCTGCCGGACATCCTCTCCGGCGTGGTGGTGACCATCGAGCTGGCCGTCCTGATCGTGATCACCGGCATCCTGGCCGGGCTGGCCCTGGCCCTGCTGCGCAGCCTCGCGATCCGTCCGCTCAACTGGCTGATCGTCGGGGTGGTCGACGTCTTCCGCTCGCTGCCCCCGCTGGTGGTGATCGTGCTGATCTACTTCGGCCTGCCCAGCATCGACATCTCACCGTCCGGCTTCGTGTCCACGTGGCTCGCCCTGGCCCTCGTGCTGATGGCGTTCTCGGAGGAGATCTTCTGGGCCGGCATCACCTCGGTGGCCCGCGGCCAGTGGGAGGCCGCGCGGTCCACCGGGCTGTCGTTCGGCCAGACCCTGCTGCACGTGGTGCTGCCCCAGGCCCTGCGCCTGACCATCCCCCCGCTCACCAACCGCACCATCGCCATCACCAAGGGCACCGCGCTGGGCACCGTGGTCGCGGTGACCGAGATCCTGGGGCAGGCCAGCTCCGCGATGTCCAACTCCTACAACCCCTCGCCGCTGATGCTCGGCGCCGCCGCCTACGTGGTGCTGTTCTTCCCGGTGGTGGTCGCGGGCCGCTGGGTGGAGAGCCGTTTCGCGTGGAAGCGCTGAGCCGGCCGCCGCGATGATCGAGACCTTCCTGAACCCCGAGATCATCCGAGCCGCCTGGCCCATCATCCTGGCCGGCCTCGGCAACACGGTGCTGCTGTCGCTGCTGGTGGTGCCGCTCGGCCTCCTGGGCGGGCTGATCCTGGCGCTGCTGGCGAGCGTGCGGAATCCGCTGGTGCGCTGGCCCCTCATGGCATGGGTGGACTTCTTCCGGGCCTTCCCGCCCCTGGTGCTCCTCATCCTGCTCTTCGCGGGGCTGCCGTTCGCCGGCCTCGAGCTGGGCGGCTTCGTGTGCGTGGCGATCGCGTTCTTCCTGAACACCGGCGCCTACTACGGGGAGATCCTGCGCGCGGGCATCGACTCGGTGCCGGCGGGCCAGCTGGAGGCCGCGCGCTCGACCGGGCTCTCGCGGCTGCAGGCGATGGCCTACGTGGTGCTGCCGCAGGCGGTGCGCAACGTGCTGCCCGACCTGCTGTCCAACACCCTCGAGGTCGTGAAGCTCACCGCGCTCGGCAGCGTGGTGGCGGTGCCGGAGCTGCTCTACCAGGCCCGCCAGGCGCAGAGCCTCACCTACAGCCCGACGCCCATCGTGGTCGCGGCCATCGTCTACTTCCTGCTGCTCTGGCCGGTGGTGCGGCTGCTCAGCCGGCTGGAGAACCGGGCCCTGGCGGCGCGCTGAGCGGGCCGGCCGCGGCCCCGCCGGCTGATGCCGCGTCCGCGCTCAGTCGTCCAGCAGCGCGATCACCCGCGCGGGCGCCGACTCCGTCTTCCACTTGGCGGGCAGCGCCACCACCTTCGCCTTCGACGGGATCTGGTCGAGATTGGTGAGGTTCTCGATCTGGTAGACGATCCGCGGCAGGATCGTCCGGTGCACCGGCATGGAGCTCTGCAAGATCTCCTCGGCCTTCTCGTAGCCGATGCCGGCCCCCTTCTCCTCCTGGGCGAAGTCGTAGCCCAGCACCTTCGGCTCCTTGGCCACCAGCCACTCGGCCGCGGCCTTCGTCAGGCACGGAGATTCGTCCCACCACTTGGGATCGGTCGTCACGTGGCCCTTGGGCCAGTCGGTCCGCAGGAAGATGGTGGCGCCCGGAGTGATGCGGATGCCCTGCGCCTCGAGCGCCTTCTCGGCCTGCTCCAGATCCGCGGGGGTGATGCGGGCGTTGGCCTTGCCCTTGAACGTGAGGTCCATGACGATGGCCTCGCCGATCATGGCGTCCAGCGGCAGCTGCTCGATGCCGGGCATGTCGCGGAAGAAGTGGTGCGGGGTGTCGATGTGGGTGCCGGCGTGCACCGTCATCTCCACCATGTTGGAGACGAAGCCCTTCTCCTCCCACTTCACGATCGGCTTCAGCTTGAAGTAGTACTCGTCCTTGGCGAACGGCGCCGAATCGCACTCCTCGACGGTCATGCTCAGGTCCACGATGCGCATGCGGGGGGCCCCCTCCCTGGAGCTCGGGGAGGCATTCTAACCGGCCCGCCCGCCCGCGTCGACCGGGCGCCGGGCGCGCGCTCACACCGCGGCCCCGGCGCGGGCGAGCGGGATGACGACCGCCGTCGCGGTGGCGGTGGCGATCAGGGCGCCCTGCCCGTCGAGCAGCGATCCCTCCAGCGAGGCCAGGTCGCCGTCGCGCCGCACCACCCGTCCCTTCCCGACCAGCCGACCCGGGCGGACCGGCCGCAGGAAGTTCACGTTGATCGACAGCGTCGACTGGAACTGGTCCGGCTCGAGCGTGGCGAGCAGCGCCGGCCCCACCATGTCGTAGAGCATCGCGGCCACGAAGGCCCCCAGCACGTTGCCGGTGGGGTTGGTGAACGCCTCGGTGGCCGCGAACGCGAGCTCGATGGTCTCCCGCTCGACGTCCGCGTCCACCAACTGCAGACCCAGCGTGGCCGCCGCCCGCGGCAGGGGCGCGCGTCCCTCCGCCGCATCCCAGAAGGGTCCGGATCGTCTCGTCATCCCGTCCTCCTCGCCCGACTCTGCTCGCCTACCGGTCGGGTAGTTGACGACCCGGTCCTCTCGCAGTTCCATCGCTCGCCATGGACGCGCGCGCGGCATCGACCTGATGGTGTTCCTGAACGACGGCGGCCAGGCGCCCGCGGCCTCCCCGGCCCGCGCCTCCTGCGCTATAGTCGACGCGGCCCGTGACCGGCGCCGCCTCCGTTCCGATCGGGGCGAGCACCCGGCAAACCCGAGGGCTCGAGGAGGCCGCCAGTGAAAGTCGTCGACGCCATCGCCCGCATCCTCAAGATCGAGGGCGCCGAGTTCCTGAGCGCCTACCCGACCACGCCGGTGATCGAGGCCGCGGCGCGTGCCGAGATCCGCCCGGTGCTCTGCCGCCAGGAGCGCGTCGGGGTGGGCATCGCCGACGGCTACGCGCGCGTGACCAACGGCCGGAAGCTGGCTGCGTTCTGCATGCAGTACGGGCCGGGCGCCGAGAACGCGTTCCCGGGCGTCGCCACCGCGTTCTCCGACTCCACCCCGATGCTGCTGCTGCCGCTCGGCCATCCGCGCGACCGGGCCCAGGTCTTTCCCTTGTTCAGCTCGGCGCGCACCTTCGCCTCCGTCACCAAGGGCGTCGAGACCATCACCCAGGGCGGCCAGGTGGCCGACGTCATGCGCCGGGCCATCAGCCTCATGCGCATGGGTCGCCCGGGCCCCACGATGGTGGAGATTCCCGCCGACGTCGTGAACGAGGAGGTGCCCGAGGCGCTGGTCGACGCCTACCGGCCGGTCCGGGTCACCACCGCGGGCGCCAACGCGCGCGACGTGGAGGCGGCCGCCCGCGTGCTGCGCGACGCGCGCCGCCCGGTCATCCACGCGGGCCAGGGCGTGCTCTACGCCGAGGCCGCCGCCGAGCTCCTCGAGCTGGCCGAGCTGCTCCAGGCGCCGGTCATGGCGACCCTCGAGGGCAAGAGCGCCTTCCCGGAGGACCATCCGCTCTCCCTCGGCGCCGGCGGCCCCTCCGTCAGCGGCCCGACCCTGCACTACCTCCGCGAGGCCGACGTGGTGCTCGGCATCGGCTGCAGCTTCACGCGCCACGGCATGGCCGCGAGCATCCCGGCGGGCAAGACGATCATCCACGCCACTAACGACGAGCGCGATCTCAACAAGAGCTACGTCGCGGACCATCCCCTGCTGGGCGACGCGCGCCTGGTGCTGCGGCAGTTCATCAAGGCGGTCAAGTCCCTGGGCGGGCGGCCCGCCGGGCGCGAGGGCGTGCGCGCGGAGATCGAGCGCGTGCGCTCGGCCTGGCTCGCCGAGTGGGCGCCGATCCTGGGCTCGACCGAGGTGCCGATGACGCCGTACCGGGTGATCGCCGAGTTCATGCGGGCGGTCGACCCGCGCGAGGCCATCGTCACCCACGACTCGGGCAGCCCGCGCGACCAGATGCTGCCCTTCTACCGGTCGGCCTCCCCGCGCGGCTATCTCGGCTGGGGGAAGTCCCACGCCCTCGGCACCGGCCTCGGCCTCACCATCGGGGCCAAGCTGGCGGCGCCCGAAAAGCTCTGCGTGAACTTCATGGGCGACGCGGCCTTCGGCATGACCGGGCTCGACTTCGAGACCGCGGTGCGCTGCGGCGTCCCGATCCTGACCGTGGTGCTCAACAACTCCGCGATGGCGATCGAGATCCCGCACCTCGTGGTCTCTCACGACAAGTACGGCACGCGCGACATCGGCGGCCGCTACGCGGATCTGGCGCGGGCGATGGGCGGCTGGAGCGAGCGGGTGGAGCGGCCGGAAGACATCGCGGGCGCCTTCGCGCGGGCCCGCAAGGCCACCGAGGGTGGTCAGGCCGCGCTGCTCGAGTTCATCACCAGTCAGGAGACGCGCTTCTCCCACCGCGGCGCGCTCCGCTAGTCTAGGCGGCTCGGCGTGCGGGCCACCATGCGTGGGCGGGGCGTCCTCCGGCTCGCCCTCGCCATCGTCTGCGGGCTCGGCCTGCTGGCGGGGCCGCCCGGTGTCGGACGGCCGGCCGAGCGCAAGACGGTCAAGGTCGGCATGCTCTTCGGCCGGGCGCCGAATCCCGAGCACGTCAAGGCGCTCGAGGACGGTCTGCGCCGACACGGGTGGGTCCCGGGCGGCAACCTGGTGATCGAGTCCCGCGTCGCCGACGGGGCCCTCGAGCGGCTGCCCGCTCTCGCCGCGGAGTTGGTCGCGCTCCGGGTTGACGCCATCGTCGCGGTCGCGGGGCCCGAGACCGCGGCAGCGCGGCAGGCCACGCGGACGATCCCCATCATCTTCATCGTGCATGGCGATCCGGTCGGCAGCGGCGACGTGGCAGGGCTCGCGAGACCCGGAGGCAACGTGACCGGGCTCGGCCAGATGGCGCCGGAGGTCGCCGCCAAGCAGCTCGAGCTGCTGAAGCAGATCGTGCCGAAGGCCACCCGGATCGCCGTCCTCTGGAACGTGGCCAATCCGACCAAGGCCAGTGACTGGCGCGCGGTGAAGGCCAGCGCTCAGGCCCTCGGCGTCGCGCTGCAGTCCCGCGAGGTGCGCCGCGAGGCCGACTTCGCGGAGTCCTTTGCCGCGATGCGGAGGGACCGGCCGGACGCCCTGCTCACCCTCGTGGATCCGCTGACGCTCGCCAAGCGGGCGGCCATCGTCGACTTCGCGGCCGCCGCCCGCCTGCCCGCGATGTACCCGCTGCGGACGTTCGTGGACGCGGGCGGGCTCGTCTCCTACGGCGCCGAGCTGACCGATCTTTTCCGCCGGGCGGCCCGCCACGTCGACAAGGTGCTTCGGGGGACGAAGCCGGCCGATCTTCCGGTGGAGCAGGCGACGACGTTCGAGCTCGTCATCAACCTGCGGGCGGCCCGGGCGATCGGCCTCGAGTTTCCACCGTCGCTCCGGCTCCGGGCCGATCAGGTGATCGAGTAACCTCGCGGGGCGCTCACCGCGGCCAGGGCTGCGCCCAGCGGTCCGAGTAGGTCACCTCGTCCACGGAGCGCCGCACCACCGGACCGGGACGGTCCAGCGGATAGCCGATCGGCATCAGCGCGAACGTGAGCACGTCGTCCGGGATGCCGAGCACCGCCTTCACCTCGTCCTCGCAGCGGATGTGGTTGGTGGTGATGGTGGTGCCGAGACCGAGCGCCCGGCAGGCCAGGATCACGTTCTGCACCGCGGGGTAGATGCTGGAGCCGCGGATGCGCTCCACGTAGCGCTCCTCGTCCGCGTAACGCGCGCGGATGTCGGGCGGCAGCGATTCGGGCGGCGGGATGCGGGGCCGGGTCTGGCAGGGCACCAGGATCACGGGCGCGTCGGCCATGTGGTCCCACAGATAGGCGCCGGAGGCCATCACCCGGCCGAACTGGGCCTCGGTGAGGTGCGCCGGCCGGCCGCGCGCCGCGTACATGGCGCTGGCGATGTCGGAGGCCTTCCGGTAGATCGCGCCCAGCCGGCGCCGCTGCTCCGGGTCGCGCACCACCACGAACGCCCAGTTCTGCGAGTTGCCCGCCGACGGCGCCCGGATCGCGGCGTCGAGCACCTTCGTGATCAGCGCGTCCGGCACCGGATCCGGCTTGAACCGGCGCATCGCCCGCGCGGTGTGGATCGCTTCGAAAACATCCAGATCAGCCATGGGGCCGATCATATCGCCTCGCCCGGGCCGGAGTCCGTCATGATTCGTGGACTCCCGCCCCGCCCCCGCCCGGAGTAGTATCGGAGCCCATGGCACACTGGCTGCTGAAGTCCGAGCCCGACGACTGGTCGTGGGCGCAGCAGGTCGCGAAGGGCCGCGAGGGCGCGGAGTGGACCGGCATCCGCAACTTCTCCGCGCAGCGGCACCTGCGCGCCATGAAGAAGGGCGAGCAGGCCTTCTTCTACCACACCGGCAAGGAGCGGGCGGTGGTGGGCATCGTGAAGGTGATCGCGGAGGCCCACCCGGATTCCACCGATCGGGCCTGGCAGGCGATCGACGTGGCCGCGGTGAAGAAGCTGCCGACTGCGGTCGGCCTCGATCGGATCAAGGCCGACAGGCGCCTGGCCGGCATGGCGCTGGTCCGGATCCCCCGCCTCTCGGTTCAGCCGGTCACGGACACCGAGTGGCGCATCATCTGCGAGATGGGAGGCCTCTAGGGCCACTCCCGGCGGGCGCGCTCCCGCAGCTTCACCTTCTGCACCTTGCCCGAGCTGGTCATCGGGAAGTCGTCGACGAAGCACACGTGGCGGGGGATCTTGAAGCTCGCCACCCGCCCCCGGCAGTACGCGATGAGCTCGTCCTCCGAGAGGGTGGAGCCGGGCGCGCGCTGCACGAAGGCCACCGCCACCTCGGCCAGGCGCTCGTCGGGCAGCCCGACCACCGAGGCGGCCCGCACCGCGGGATGGGTGGTCAGGAACGCCTCCACCTCCATCGGGTCCACGTTCTCCCCGCCGATCTTCAGCATGTCCTTGTAGCGGCCGAGGAACCGCATGTGGCCGTCGGGGCGCATCACGCCCATGTCGCCGGTGTGGAACCACCCGTCGGCGTCGATGGCGCGGGCGGTCTCCTCCGGCTGCTTGTAGTACCCGGGCGTGACGATGTAGCCGCGCACCAGGATCTCGCCCGGAACCGACACCGGCTGATCCTTGCCGGTCTCCGGATCGACGATGCGCACCTCGTAGCCCGCGCCCGGATAGCCGTTCGCCTCCACGCACTGCTCCTCGGTGGAGTCCAGGAACGAGAAGGTCACGCCGATGCCCACCTCGCTCATCCCGAAGCCGGTCATGAGGTTGCCGAACGTCGCGCGGGCGCGCCGGGCGATCGGGATCGAGCTCGACATGCCGGTGCCGCAGATGCCGGTGCGCACGCTGGAGACGTCGCGGGGCCGGCGCGCGTGCGCGTCGAGCAGCTCCTTGTAGTGGGTGTCGAACCCGTGGATGATCGTCGCCCGCTCGCTCTCGATCAGATCGAGGCACTCGTCGCCCACGAAGGTCTCGGTGAGGACCTGACGGGCGCCGCGGACCATCGACATGAGCGGCCCCTCGATGAAGCCGAAGGCGTGGAAGAGCGGCAGGTACATCAGGATGACGTCGGCGGGAGTGATCCCCATGCGGTCGCCGTGGTCCCACGCGTTCCGGATCATGCGGTGGGTGTGCAGCGCCCCCTTCGGGAATCCGGTGGTGCCCGAGGTGTAGAACATGAACGCGATGTCGTCGGGATCCACCCCGGCCGCGCGCTCCCGCAGCCGCTCCGGGGACACGGCGCGGCCCCGCTCGAGCAGCGAGTCCCAGCCCACCGCGCCCTCCGGGACCGCCGCCGACTGGGACAGGACCACCACGTGCCGCAGGCAGGGGAAGCGCGCATCGGGCCGGGCGCCCAGCGCAAGAGTCACCTCGCGCAGCATGCCGAGGTAGTCCACCGGCCCGGATCGATCGGCCAGCAGCACCGCGATGGCGTCCGAGTGCGCGAGGACGTACGCCATGTCCTCGGTGCGGAAGCGCGTGTTCACCGGCACCAGCACCGCGCCGATCTTCATGGTGGCGAACATCGCGTCGATCCACTCCGGCCGGTTGACCATCCAGAGCGCGACCTTGTCGCCGGGGTTGATGCCGAGCGCCAGCAGCCCCTTCGCCAGCGCGTCGACGCGCGCGTCGATCTCCGCGAAGGTCCACCGCCGCCCCTGAAAGCCAGCGCCTCGCGCGGGCCCCACTGCCGGGCCGCGCGCTCGGGCAGCGACCCGATGGTCTGCTTCGTGTACCAGTCGCCCATGACCGTCCTCCGTCAGGACCGAGGTCTCGGTGCGAGGAGAGTACTCCAGCGCCTCCCGCGTCAGCCAGCCCCCGCCCGCACCCGCGCCGGCTCGAGCGCGTCCGCGAGGCGCCGCACGCCGGCGCGGATCTCCGCCTCCGTGAGCGCCGCGTAGCCGAACAGCAATCCCGCGCGCCGCGGGGGCACCGCGTAGAAGGGCGCCACCGGATAGATCCCGACGCCGGCGCGGGCGGCGCGGGCGATCCCCGCCTCCAGCTCCCGCGGGGCCAGATGCTCGAGCCAGACCACCAGGTGCACGCCCGTGTTCTCCCCCGCGATCTCGACCCGATCGCCGAAGCACTCCCGCAGGGTGGCGATGAGCACGCGCCGGCGGCGCGCGTTCCGGGCTCCCGCGCGGCGCAGGTAGCGCTCGAACTGCCCGCTGGTGATGAGATCGGCGAGCGCCTCCTGGTAGAGCGGAGCCGAGAAGCGATCCGCGGCCCACTTCGCGGCGACGATCGGACGCACGAGCGCCCGCGGCAGCACCAGGTAGCCCACCCGCAGCGCCGGGAACAAGGTCTTGGAGAAGGACCCGAGGTAGATGGCCCGCTCCTCCCGGTCGAGCGACTGCAGCGCCTCCAGCGGATGGCCCTCGTACCGGAACTCGCTCACGTAGTCGTCCTCGACGACCCACGCGCCGACGCGCGACGCCCACCGCAGCAGCGCGAGACGCCGCTCCAGCGGCATGATCACGCCGGTGGGGAACTGGTGGCAGGGCGTCACGTAGGCGAGCCGGGGGCGCCGGGCGGCCGCGGGCAGCCGCGTCGGATCGAGGCCGCCTCCGTCCACCCGCACGCGCAGCAGGCGGGCGCCGACCGCCTCGAAGGGGATCGTGGCGCCCGGATAGTGCGGCTCCTCCACCACCGCCCCGTCGCCCGGATCCAGCAGCACGCGCGCCAGCAGATCGAGCGCCTGCTGCGTGCCGTTGACGACCACGATGCGGTCGGGATCGCTCACGACGCCGCGCGCCCGGGCCAGGTAGTCGCTGAGCGCCGCGCGCAGCCGGGCGTGCCCGGCCGGGGCGCCGTAGCCCAGGGCATCGGCGGAGGCGCGGCGGGCGTGGGTCGCGAGGAGCCGGCGCCAGATCTCGCGCGGGAACTCGTCCACCGCGGGCCGGCCGTAGCGGAAGTCCCAGCGCAGCACGGGGCGCGGCCCGGCCGGGCGCGGCCGGCCCACGTCCAGGCGCGCGGTCAGCCGGCGCGCATGGCCGGAGATCGCGGCGGCCCGGGGCCGTGCCACCCGCGCGGGTGCCGCTGCCGGACGGGGCGGCGCCACCGCGGCCACCGAGGTGCCGCCGCGGTGGCGGCTCACCAGATACCCCTCGGCGGCGAGCTGCTCGTAGGCCAGCAGCACGGTGTTGCGCGAGACGCCGAGGTCGCGCGCCAGGGCGCGGGTGGACGGCACGCGCGCGGCGGGGCCGAGCCCGCCGGCCCGGATCTTGGCCTTCAGCGCCAGGTAGACCCGCCGGTAGAGCGGGCCGCTCGTCTCGCGCAGGCTCAGCAGCATCGTCGCCTCCCCGGGGCGGTCCGGCCGGCCGTCTGGCCCCTTCGATCGGGTCGAATCTGGCCCTTCCACGGGGCCAGTGTCGGGCCTAGGATAGCGGTGCTCGAACGCAAGGAGGAAGCGCCCATGGCGAGCACGACGGACGATCACGCCACGCTCGTGGCCCTGAACGAGGGCTACCTCCGCGCGGCCGAGAAATCGGACGTGGCCTGGTACGCGGAGCACCTGGCCGAGGACTACCGCGCCACCAATCCCGACGGGTCCTTCGTGGACAAGGCGGGATTCCTGGCCCGCATCGGGCAGCCCCATCGCCTCACCAACTTCCGCGCGCCCGAGGTGCGCATCCAGCGCGTGGGTGACGTGGCGCTGATCCACGCCAGCTTCGAGGACACGCGGCCGGACGGCAGCCACGGCCGGGGCCGCTACACCGACATCTGGCAGCGGCGGGACGGGCGCTGGCTCTGCGTCTCCGCCCACTTCGTGAGGTGCTGAGCATGGCCACCGACAAG
>Ga0070741_10016096_pt1 | contig 12550 bp, 16 predicted proteins | sample Coa_R1_4_FD_66440 | JGI IMG/M metagenome (GOLD analysis project Ga0070741, IMG submission 66440) | Surface soil microbial communities from Centralia Pennsylvania, which are recovering from an underground coalmine fire - Coalmine... | ecosystem: Environmental > Terrestrial > Soil > Unclassified ...
AACGGCATCTGGATCGCCTTCATCGGCTGGTTCCTGCTCTCGGCAGCGGCGGCGGAAGAAACCGGCACGAACGTGCGGACTCTGCTCCGTTCGGTGCCGGTCTCGGCCGCCATGACCTCGCCGGTCGTTGTCGTGCCCGACTGGCTCACCGTCGAGCAATTCCTCGATTCCGTCGCGCCGAACCACGACTTCACGACGTACCCCGTGCACGAGCCGTCCGGAAAGCTGACCGGGGTCGTTCGCCTCGCCGACCTTGTGCGCACCCGAGGTCCCGAGCGTGGCACCCTGCGCCTGGTCGACTGCGCCCGCCCCATCGGAGAGGTACCCGTGACGAACCCGAAGGAGGACCTCGCGGCGCTCGTCGAGCGGATCGGCGCGGCGCTCGACCAGCGGGTGCTCGTGTTCGACCAGGGCGCGCTCGTGGGCATCGTCTCCCCCGCCGACGTGGGCCGCGTCCTCACCGTGCGGCAGGCTCTTGGGGGCATGCGCCCGAGCTGAGCTCCCTGGCCCGAACTCCCTGCAGCGCTAGGTCGGGAAGTCGATCACCAGCCGGGTCGGGTTCGTGTACGTCGAGACCGTCGGACACACGGTCCCGCCAAGGCCGATCGCTATGTCCGCCTGGCCCTCGAACACGGCCATCACGACCACCTGCTTGAGGACGCTGTAGGCGGGCGACAGGTTGGTTCCGTGCTGGTACGAAGGCGGGATGTCCATGTTGTAGACGTAGAGGTGGATGCCGGCGCTTCCGGTGACCTTCACCGGCAGCCCGCTGTAGGGACCGACGAAGGTCGACGGATCCTGCCAGCCAAGCTTGTACTGCGGCATGCCGCCGCTGAACTCGACCACCAGCCGGTCGTATCCCGGGTGCGTGCCGACACGCACGTCGGTGATCGTCGCTCTCGAGGACGTACCGCCCTGCGCCGGGAGGCAAGCGACCGGAGAAGGAGAGGGCGAGGTGGCGGCAGTCGGTGACGGCGAGGGTGACGGCGACGGTGACGGAGATGGCGACGCGGCGGCGGATGGCGTCGCGGATGCGGCCGGCGAGTTGTCCGCCGTGCCGTTCGGGGTCGCCGCGCCACATGCGGTGGCCAGGACGACCGCGGCCACGATCGAGAGCCTGCGAAGCAAAGTCATCATGGTGAGACCGCTTTCGTCCGCGACTCGTGGCTCGTGGACCGGCTCTCCCTCACCCTGGCGAGAAGGTCGTGCGCCAGCTCCGCCGAGTCGAGGGAAGCGCTCAGGTGTCCCGCGACCTGCGACCTCAAAGATGCCGGAAGCAGGCGCTCGAACTCTGCGCGCGCCTCGTCCGGACCGGCGACGTAAAGCACCGCGAAGGCGCCCGTCTCCATCTCGCGCTCGACGGCCTTCACGGCCTTGGCGAGGTTGGCCTTCGCGCGGTTGTCGCCACGATGCTGGAGGTTGAGCGCGGAGGCGCCGCCGGCACGCGAATGGCGGACCCCGACTCCGGCCAGTTCCCGCATCGGCTCCACCTCGTCGAGGATGGCGCGGAAGGTGACCGCCTGTTCCTTGTCGACGACGGCGATCACCGCAGGCGGAAACTGCTCGAGCTGCCGGAGCATCGGCGCGAGAAGAAGCTCGCCGACCTCGAGGCGTTCCTGGGTCGGGCCGGGCAGCTTGATGAGCTCGAGCAGTCCCGATGACGAGTCGGCAAAGCCGGCAAGCGCGGCGCAGCCGGCGGGCCTTGCCGTCGCCAGCGCCGCGCGCAGCCGTGGCAGCTCCTCCTCCATGACGCCGCGCTCGGCATCGCCGAGGCGCTCGCGGTAGCGGTGCAGAAGGTCGCCGAACACGATGTCGTAGTGGCGCGCGTCAAAGCCTTGAGGCCTCGCGGGGATGTAGACGCTCAGAGCCATCAGCGACGCGCCACGCAGGCTTGGCGCCAGAGTGAAGATGGAGTGGAGCGGGCTGTAGGTGGCCATGTGCAAGCTCCTCAGGCCGCCCTTCGCCGGTGCGCGGCGGGCCGTGTCCGTTCCTGCTCCGGCCGCCAATGGCCGGCCTCCGAGAGGGTCACTTCGATGGCGTCCGCAAGGCGCTGTGGGCTCGGCACGAGCTCCGGGTCGGCGGTCACTCCGAGACCCATCCAGTCGCCCACGCTGACCGCCGCGATGGCGAGGCCGATCATCGGCGGCAACGGCATAAGGGGGAAGGTCGCGCTGATGGGTCGCCCGAGCAGGCGCATCGGTTCCCGCGGGCCGGGAACGTCGGAGACGACCAGGTTCGCGAAAGGCAGAGAGGAGACGAAGCGGAGCAGGTTCGAGTGCAGAGGATTCGGCAGGAGGCCCGTGGCCTCGATGGCGAGCGTGCCACCCTCCGCGGCGTGAGCGCTGCGGAGCAGCGACTTCTCCGCCGCGATCCGGCTCACGAGCTCGCGGATGTCGCTGCTGCCGAGTGGAAGGTCGACGAAGACCGACGTGACACAGTTTCCCAGCGCGGGCCGGCGCGACGGGATGCGCGTCGAGACGGGCAGCATGGCCCGCAGCGAACGCGGCATCTCGGGATAGCGGACCTGGCGCAGGTAGCGGCTCAGACCGGCCGCGACGACGGCCAGCAAGACGTCGTCGACGCTGCCGCCGAACATCCTCTTGGAGTTGAGGATCGCGCCCATCGGAAGCAGTGCCGCGCCGAACGACCGGTGCGACCCGACCCTCCCGTTGAAGGGGCCTGGCCCGGCGATCGGCCCCCCCGCGACCGTGAAGGCGGCTCCAAGCAGGCTCTGCAGTGCCGCGATGGGCGACGGCGTCACCGTGCTCGCGAAATGTGTCGCCTTGAGAGCGATCACGTGCGACGGCGCCGGCTTGTCGAACAGGACATTCGCCAGCTCGACCCCGGCGAGGCCGTCGGTGATCGCGTGGTGGGTCTTGACGTACAGCGCCTGACGTCCGCCGTCGAGGCCGTCGATCAGGTGCATCTCCCACAACGGCCGGTCGCGAGACAGCAGCTGCTCGTGGATCCGCGCGCACAGCGCGAAAAGCTGCGAGCGGCGTCCGGGGCGCCGCAGCCTGTGGTGGAACACGTGCATGTCGAAGTCCAACCGTTCGACTCGCTCCCAGTCAGGGCGCGAGAGGCCCAGGTGCGAAGCGCGCGCCCGTTCGCGAAACCGACGCAGCCCGCGCGTGCGCGACGCCACCATGCGCCGCAGCTCCTCTGTCGTGATGGGTTGCGGGCCGTCGATGATCGAAACGGAGCCGACGTGCATGGGCGAGCCCGGCCGTTCGATGTTCAGGAACGAAGCTTCCAGGGCGGTCATGCGGCGCGCATTGCTCACGCGCTGACCGTAAGTCCGCGCTGACCGGGCAAGAAGATGCGGGAGTCCCTCCGGCCGGGAGTCTTAAGTCCCTGTGAGGGGAACGCGCCACGCGCGATGCTGACGGTGGAGGAGCAAATGCCAGTTCTCGGGGAGCCTCTCTCGCGTGCCGATGCGACGTGGTTCCACGCCGACGTACCGACCAACCACTTCGTGGTCACCTCGGTGGCCATCGTCGACCGCCCTGTGGACGCCGCGCGCCTGAAGAAGGTGCTGGCACGACGAATCGGCATGCACCCGCGGCTCACCCAGGTGGTGGCGGATGCGTCTCTGCCGCTGGCGACCGCGCGGTGGGTGCCGGCTCCCGACTTCGACATGGACGCACACGTGCACAGGGTCGCTCTGCCTCGCCCCGCGACCCAGGCGACGCTTGCCGAGTTCGTCGGCGACCTCGCCGGTCAGCCGCTGGACCTCGCGCGCCCGCTCTGGCACCTTTACGTCGTCGAAGGCCCGGGCGAAGGAGGCGCCATCGTCGGCCGGCTGCACCACGCACTGGGCGATGGGTACGCACTGGTCCGGATGCTCCTAACGCTCACCGACGAGACCGCGGGTGGCTGGTCAAGGCCCGTGCCCGTCTCGCACGCGAAAGCCGCGAGGCGCAAGGTCAAGAGCTCTTCCACGCCGGCTCCGCTCGACCTGGCCGCGGCGGCTCCGCGGCTGGTCCGCAAAGCGGTGGACGGCGTGGGCACGCTGGCACGCCTGACCCTCGCCGACAGGGAGCACCCCACCCCGCTGCGCGGCGAGCTCGGCCTCCTGAAGGCGGTGGCCTGGACGGATCCCATCGACCTGGCCACGGCCAAGCGCATCGCGAAGGTGTCCGGCGCCAAGGTCAACGACGTGATCGTGAGCGCCATCGCCGGCGGCCTGGGCTCCTATCTCCGTGACACGGGCACGGCCCCGAACGGACTGCGCCTGCATGCCCTCGTCCCGGTCAACGTGCGGGCACCGGAAGACGCGCGGGCGTCCGGCAACGAGTTCAGCCTCGTCTTTCTCGAGCTGCCCGTCGGCGTGAAGGGCGCCTGGGAGCGACTGATGAAAGTCAAGATCGAGATGGACAGGATCAAGGCGTCGATGGAGACGTGGGCCGGCTGGGTTCTCGTGCGGGGGCTTGGTTTCCTGCCCGCGGCGCTCGAGCACGTGGCGAGCGGTTTCTATGCCGACAAGGCAAGCTTGGTCCTGACCAACGTCATCGGCCCGCCGCAGCGGATCTACATGGCTGGAAGGCGGATCGAGCAGATGGCGTTCTGGGTGCCCGAGTCAGGAGGGCTCGGCCTGGGGATGAGCATCTACAGCTATGCCGGCCAGGTCACCGTCGGGCTGATCGCCGACCGAAAGCTGGTCGCGGAACCTCAGCGCGTCACCGCCGGTGTAACGCGGGCGTTCGAGCAGCTGGCAGCAGAATCCCTTTAGCCGGGTCGAAAGGCAAACCGGCGGAGATCAGGCCGCGAAGCCAGCTGATCCCGGGTGCGCCGCACGCCAGCAGGGGACCCGCGTCGCCCCTGGCGAGCAGCGCGTGCACCGGCTCGGGCACCTCGCCCAGCGCGGCATGGCGGAGCTGGGTGGCGCTGAGCGGGCCCGCTTCCTGGACCACCCTCGCCGCGATCTGCTCCGCGCGCTTCTTCTGGGAGTGAAGTAGGACCAGGCCGGCGACGTAGCCCGCGAGCAGCGGGTCACCGTCGACGGCTGAGTTGGGGGCCCATGACCGAAGGGCGCCGGCCATCGGTTCGGGCCCTGCCGGAAGGCTTTCGATCGGGTCGAACGCGGGGGCCGGGTCCCAGGGTCTGCCCGGCGCGATCGCGGTGCGTCCGACGACCAGGGTGCCTCCTCCCATCATCACTCGCGCCGACGGGAGCACCGTGACGCGGCACTCGATCCCGTTGGGCAGCCGTGGCTCACCTGGCGCGGTGATCGATACCACGTAGTCGCCGAAAAGCAGCTCGTGCCCGCCGACCACGGTTCCCTTTCGCGCCGCCCCGAAAAGGAGGCCAGTGAACAGCGCGCTCGAGGACTGCGACGCGGCCTTCATCGGCGCCCCGACTTCGTGGGCTCGATGAGCAGGACGGGCCGGTGAGCGTGCAGGGCGAGCTCGTGACTGACGCTGCCAAGCACCAGCTCGCCGACGGCACTCCTCCCCCGGCGGCCGACGACGATGACGTCCGCGCTCTGGCTGTCGGCGACGTCGGAGATCACGGAGGCCGGGCGTCCGTCGGCGATCACCGTTCGGTAGCGAACGCCTGACGCCTTCAGGGGCCGGCACCACTTGTCCTCGAACTCGGCTCGCATCGCCTTTCGCCACTCCTCGTCGAACTGGACCGGCACGCCGTACGGCTCGGGGAAGTAGACCGGGATGTCGATGGCATAGACCGCGGTGATCTGCGAGCCCATGCCCTTGGCCATCCTGATCGCCCAGCCGAGGGCCGCGGCGCCATTCTTGGAGCCGTCCACGCCGACGACGATCCGCTTTATCCCGTTTGCGGCAGCCATGGCTTTGTCGCCAGTGTCTGCCCGGGGTTCTGTACCGGTCAGGGCCGAAGTGCTCACGAAACCTGTGACCTCTGGCATTCCGCGTCTCGCCGCGGCGGTCCGAGGGTCCCGTGCAACGCGGGACCATCGGCCCGTTCCTGACAGCGGCACGATCTTCAGGCTCGTGCCAAAAGGAGAGCGATTGAGATGGGAACCGGCATCGTGTTCACGTATCTGCTCATCGCGGCCGTGGCCGCGCCCCTTCTGTGGCTTGCATGGTGGGGGGCCGGATCGCTCGGGGGAACGCGGCGCGCCGGCCGTGCGGTGCCCGTCCGGCTCGAGACGCCCGCCAGGCGGCACGGCTTCGACCGGCCGTACCCGGCCGACATCGGGCTGATCGGCCAGCGGGCACGCATCGCGATCTACGACACCGCCGGCGTGCAGGTCGAGACCTGCAAGGGACCCGACTCCGGCGGCAAGTGCCCCAGGCCTCTGGCCGACGGCTCGGTGCCCTGTGCGGGTTGCCTGCTCGCGCTGCCGGCCTCGATCCAGGGCAGCCGGCAGTGGCACATCCCATCCGGATACCAGGCCTGCCTCGTCGGGAGCTACGCGGCCTACCGCCAGACCGACCCCGCCGTCTGAGGCGCAGGCGCCTTCGCGGGCGGAAACAGCTCGACGGGCCAGCTCGAAGGCTCGCCCGCGGGCCGGCGCAACCTGGACGCGGCGCCTTTCGGCAAGCCCCGCAGTATGCGACCGAGCTCGCTCCTGCGCAACGAGTCGGTGGTCGTGCGAATCGCGCTCTCCGCGATCTCCTTCAGGTGGTGGGTGCTCATGTAGTTGAAGCCCATAGTCCGCACGTCGTCGAGCTTCGGTTCGATCAAAAGGACGCGGCGGCCGGCACGTTTCAGGGCGGCCACCTCGCGGTCGACGATGTGGCGGTTGTCGCCGCGCACGATGGAGGCTATCGGCCCGTTCGCGGCGAGCAGTGAGCCTCGCTGTCGTGACGACAAAGGGTTGAGGCAGACGATCAGCTCGGCGTCGCTTGCGGCCATGAGCCCGAGGTTCGCTGCGGAGAACATCCCGCCGTCGACATACAGGCGGCCACCGATGCCGACCGGCCGGTAGAAACCGGGGATCGCGCAGGAGGCGGCGACCGCCTCGGCCAAGTCGGCGCGCGGTGCACCGGGTCTTCCAAAGATCACGCGCTCACCGGTCCGATAGTCGATGGCGACGATCCACAGGTTCGGGTGCGCCGACCAGCCTGACGGGACCACCTGCCGGATTACGTCCTCGAGAGGGGCGGTCGAGACGACGCCGTGCGGCAGCCAGCCGATGATTCCCGCCGGCCCGTACTTCCAGGGTTCCATCAGGCTGCGAAACGCAAGCCGCGGCGAGCCGAGGACGGGGCGCGGCAGAGCCCAGTTCAGGCGCAGCCGGGCGCCGAAGCGCTTGGCCCCGGGTCCGCCAAGCGCGGGGATGCCTCCGAGCTCCTCCCCCTCCCCGTACGCCATGAGCAGCCACGGTGGGACGGCGGTGGCGAGCAGCGCCCCCACCATCGCGCCCGCCGAGGTGCCGAGCACGAAGTCGGCCGCGCCGGGATCCCATCCCGTCTCCTCGGCGATCGCGGCAAGGGCGCCGACCATCCAGGCACCGCCCACCATCCCTCCGCCCGCCAGCACGAGACCCGTCCGCGGAGTCGCCGCCATGCGCTCAGCCTGCGTTTCCGAGCAACTGCGGATAACGGCTTGGCGGCCCCGCGCGGAAGGGCCGTTCGCCACTGGCGGCGCCTTGGCCGGCGCGGCACGCTTTGGCGCAAGGAGGTCGCAACATGACACAGCCGTACGTGGAGAACCTGAAGAAGGAAGCGAAAGACAACGAGCTCTTTCGCAAGGTGCTGTTCACGGGTGACCACAGCCAGCTCGTCCTCATGGCGCTTCAGCAAGGCGAGGAGATCGGCACCGAGGTCCACGAGGTGGACCAGCTGATCTACATCGTGTCCGGCGAGGGCAAGACGGTCCTCGACGGGAGCGGCACGGCGATCGAGAAGGGAATGGTCGTGTGCGTCCCGGCGGGCGTGCAGCACAACGTCGTCAACACGGGTGACAAGCCGATGAAGCTGTTCACCATCTACGCGCCGGCCGCCCACCGTCCCGGCGAGGTCGACCGAACCAAGGCCGAGGCGGAGGAAATGGAGCTGGCCCAGAAGGTCTGAGCCCGACGAAGCGGAGCCTGCGTGCAGGCTCCGCTTTCATGTCACCCCGACACCTATGGCTTCGCCGCGGGCTTGCGAAGCGCCTTGTCGAGTTCCTCGCCGAGCTCGCGGAACGTCTCGGTCAGCGCCGTGCCGAACGACCGGGCAGCGTCCTTCGTCCGCGTCCTGACCTCCGGGTCCTTGGTCGCGGTCTCGAAGGACTTGAACACGGCGTCGGCCGCCTGCCGCAGCTGCTCGAGAGAGCGGTTCAGCTCCGCGCTTTTCTCTTCGTCGTCGACGGCGTCGTAATGCCGGCGCAGCTCTGAACCAAGTGCCTTCGCGTCGGACTGGAATCGGTCCCAGGCCTTCTGGGTCTCTGTTTGCGACATTGGATCTCCTCCTTGCGGGGCGTACCCCGTCACGTTACGTGGATCGGCACCAGGGCGGCGGATACGGTGTGCGCCCATTCCTCGATCTCGTTCCAGTTCCTGAAGTCACCATCGACCAGGATCTTGCGGCTGGCCGGGAGGGCAAAAAAGGCGCGCTGCGCGAAACCGAGCTTGGTGTGGTCGAACGCTCCGAAGAACACTCGGCTGTCCCGCGGATGTATCGACCTGGCGAGCTCGGCGAACTCCTTTGGCGTCGCCAGCTCCCGGACGTCGCGGCCTTTCTCGTCCACGGTGGTCGTGCCAATGGGCCCGCTGCTGAACACCCAGGTGGGCTTTTGGGCCAGCAAGGCCTCGTGACGCCGCACGAACTCGGAAGCCTCCTTCATCCAGGAGCCCATGTACGCCGCGCTGCCGACCACGAAAGCGTCGTAGCCCTCGACCTCCCGCGCCGCCTTCGCGTCCACCGCTTGCGCCTCATGCCCGTCCCGGGTGATGGTCTGCGCGATGCGCTCGGCGATGCCCTTGGTCGCGCCGTACTTACTTGCATAGACGACCAGAACTTTCATAGATCACAATCCTCCAGGCCTCATCCTCCGCCGGCCAGGGCCTGCTCGCGAGTGCTGATCGACCCTTGGGCCTGGGGTCGGTCGGTTACTCCGAGTCGACGTCGGGAGGCGCCTCGGCGGGCCAGCCATGACGGCCACGCGCCTGTGCGCTTGCGGCCAGTGCGGCGGCCTTGTTCGGCGCGGGCGTGCCCGGCAGGTGCATCAGGTTCGCCACGCTCGTGACACCGGCGATCTCCCTGATCGCGTCTTCGATCTGGGTCATCTGCTCGCGGCTGTCGATCTCACCTCGGACCACGACCGTCGTGCCCTCGACCTCGAGGCTCAGGCGTCCGTGCGGGATCGAGCGATCTTCGAACAATTCACTCTCGACGCGGTCGAGCAAGGCCCTTCCCTCGGCTGGAGCGGCGGGCACCGGTTCGATGAAGTGGCGCGCCCGAGCGGTCATGGTCTTGCTCATGTACCTCGCCTTGCGCGCTGCGTTCGTGCGCGTCTGCCGCGCGATGTGTCCGGTGCGCTCGGCGACCCTCACGCGGCGGCCATGGCCACGGACGGGGTCGAGGAAATACGCGCTCAACGCCGCCGACGCGGTCAGGATTCCCACCCCCAGCCACCATCGAGTCCGGTTTCTGCTCGTATCGGTTCTTTTCGACATCCGCCAGCTCATGACACCAGCACTCCTTCCGATCCCGACCGCACCGACGCCAGGTAAACGTCCCGCGCCGAGATCATTCCCACGAGGTTATCCCCATCCGTGACGGGAAGGTGCCGGCATCCGATGGTGAGCATCTTCATTCCGGCGACGGCACAATCGTCGTCGAGCGTCGCCGACACCGGCTCGTCGCTCATGTAGTCGCGGACCTGGGCCATCCCGGGCCGGACGCCGTTCGCCGCCGCCTCCACCAGGTCACGCTCCGTGAGCATGCCGAGCATCTTTCCGTCAACCATCACGGGAACGCAGGACACCCCGTGTTCACGCATGCGCCTCGCGGCATCGCGCAGCGAATCACCCGGCCGTACGACGGCCGCGCCCGGGCGGTAGAACCTGCGGACCTTCATGGGAAGCATCTTCCGGCCGCTCGGGTACCCCCAACAGGGTCTTACGTCCCGCGGCACGGGGGACGACCGCCGGCCGGTGTCCCGGCGGGCGCCATTTCGTAGTCTGGTCGCGGTGAGCGAAGCGACCGACAGGCTGCCCTGGACGCCACACCTGGTCCGCCTCATGGCCGGGCTGATGATCTCGCTCTTCGTCGCGGCGATGGACTCGACCGTCGTCGGGACCGCGCTGCCCACGATCGCTCGCGAGCTCGGCCAGTTCAGCCTCTATCCCTGGGTTTTCAGCGGCTACCTCATCACCGCCACGACCAGCGTGCCGGTGTGGGGCCGGCTGGCGGACATGCACGGACGGCGCCGCGTGCTGCTCATCGGCATCGCGATCTTCGTGGTCGCCTCGATGCTGTGCGGGGCGAGCCCGGGCATGGGGTGGCTGATCGCGTTCCGCACCCTGCAGGGAATCGGCGCCGGTTGCATCCAGCCGGTCGTCTTCACGGTCGTGGGAGATGTGTTCCCGATCCGGCAGCGGGCACGCCTGACGGGCTTCTTCAGCAGCATGTGGGCGATCGCGGCGATCGTCGGTCCCGTGCTGGGTGCTCTTTTCGTGTCGACGATCGGCTGGCGCTGGATATTCGTCGTCAATCTTCCGATCGGCGTGCTCGCGACCGCGCTCGTGTGGGGCTATCGCGAGCACCGTCCGGAACAACCGGCCCCTCGCGAGCTCGACCTGCGCAGCGCCGTGCTCCTCACCGGTGGCATCACGGCGCTGCTGTGGGGCCTCGGATCAGGCAGCGCGAACGCCAGGCCGATGTGGCCGGTGGTCGCCGCCGCGGCCGCGGTCCTGGTCGTGTTCGGCGTGGTCGAGAGCCGCGCCCGCGCGCCCCTTTTGCCGCTCGAGCTCTTGCGCAATCGCGTGGTGGGGCCCGCCATCTTCATCGGAGTGCTCGCCGGCACGGTCATGTTCGGTGTCACGGCATACGTCCCGCTGTTCGTGCAGCAGGTGCAGGGCTCGTCCGCTTACGCCGCCGGCGCCGCCGTCGGCGCGATGTCGATTGGCTGGCCGCTCGCGTCCACGGCGGCGGGGTTCCTGATGGTGCGTGTCGGGTACCAGCGCCTTGTCCTGGCGGGCGGCCTGATGATCCTCGCCGGCACCGGCCTCCTCGCGCTCACGACCACCGGCCGAGACGTCCTCGTGACGTCCGCGGCTTCGCTGGTCGTCGGAGCCGGGATGGGCGCGTTCACGGCTCCGCTCCTGATCGTGATCCAGTCCAGCGTGGACTGGGGCCGGCGGGGTGCGGCGACAGCCCTCAACCAGTTCGCCCGGACGATCGGCGGCGCGGTCGGAGTCTCGCTGATGGGCGTAGTGCTGCAGGCCTATGTGAGCGCCGCTCCCGACCCGCTGATTGCCCGGACGGCGCTGGCCGCCGGCCTGCGCACCGACTTCGTGATCCTGGTCGGGCTCTCCATGATCCTTCTCATGGCGTCCGTCGCCATGATGCGCGGCGCGCCGGCGAAGATTCCGGCGGCGGCCGGCGCGGGAAGCTGACCGTCAGCCGCGAGCCTCCCGAAATCGACGTCCGGTGATCTCGTTGGCCCAGATCCCTATCCAGTGCTCGTGCGGTCCGGGGACGGCCGGATGGACCGGCCAGAACCGCAGACGTTCTCGCGATTCGTTAGGCGGGTCGGTCACGTCGTGCGCGATGCCCTTGACGATGACGCTCCACCCCGACCCCTCGACGCGATCCCAAGCGTCGATCTCGAACGCCGCGTAAGCGCCTGGGGCGATGTCCAGCTTGGTGCCGGTGGCGGTCCTGAACAGGACGACCCCTTCGTCGAAGAAGTAGTTGACCGGGAAGATCAGCGGCCTGCCTTGCGGATCCACGAGCGCGATTCGTCCCAGGTCGTGCGACCGCAGCAGCTTCACGCACTCCGCGTCGGCCAGGCTCTCCAGCCCGGAGGGTCCGCTAGTCTCCATCGCGTCAGTACCGCTCCGTGTCGGTGGAGGGCACGATCAGGACGCGGCGGCAGCCGCGGCGGCGAGCCGGATTCTGACCTCGGGCGGATGGTGCAGCGTGTTGTGGATCGTGCAGTGCTCGATCACGCGCTCGAAAGCGACCCGCTTCTCCGATGGCAGTCCGGGCGCGTCCACGATGAGCTCGAGAGAGCCCACGCGGTGTGGATCTTCCGCCCACTCGTAGCTGCAGGACACGAGCAGCCCTTCGGTCGCGAGCCGGTGGCGGCGCAGGAATCGCTCCGCGTAAAACGCGACGCACGCGCCGAGGCTCACGACGAAGAGCTCGGTCGGCGTCGGAGCGGTGTCCTCGCCGCCGTCGTCGAGCGGTTGGTCGGCGGACACCTCATGACCTCGCACCGCGGCCACGAGGCGATCACCGCCGGCGTGCCGGACGGTGATCGCTGCAGGTCCGGGCATCAGATGAACAGGGTGATCGCGCCCTGTGCCTCGGCCAGCGCCTTGGTGGCGCCCGCCGGCTCGTCAAGGCCGTCGATGAGGTCTTCGCGCTTGAGACCCATCATGTCCATCGTCATCTGGCACGGAATGAGGTGGACG
>Ga0070741_10016098_pt1 | contig 12549 bp, 9 predicted proteins | sample Coa_R1_4_FD_66440 | JGI IMG/M metagenome (GOLD analysis project Ga0070741, IMG submission 66440) | Surface soil microbial communities from Centralia Pennsylvania, which are recovering from an underground coalmine fire - Coalmine... | ecosystem: Environmental > Terrestrial > Soil > Unclassified ...
GCGTCCAGCGGCGCCATCGCGTCGGTGAACGCGCGCAGCACGTCCGTGCGCGGTGCCGCCATCACGCGGGCGCGGATCCGCCGGTCGAAGGCCAGCAGGTCGATCCGGTCGCCGGCGTTGGCGGCGAGCGCGGCGAGCAGCAGCGCGGCGTCCATCGAGGTGTCCAGCCGCGGCTCGTCCCCGACCCGGCCGGCCGAGGTCCGGCCCGTGTCCAGCACGACCAGGATGCGGCGGTCCCGCTCCGGCCGCCAGGTACGGACCAGCACCTCGCGGCGGCGGGCGGTGCCGCGCCAGTCGATCGAGCGCACGTCGTCGCCCGGCACGTACTCGCGGAGCGAGTCGAACTCGCTGCCCTGGCCGCGGATCAGCGACCGGTGCATGCCGTCCAGCTCGCGCAGCCGCGACAGCTTCTCCGGCAGGTGCCTGCGGCTACGGAACGGCGGCAGCGCGCGGACTGTCCATGGCACCGCGCGTTTGCGCTGGCGAGCGGCGATATTACCAGGCCCGAACGACCTAACTGTTACCTCCGCGGCCGTCCGGTCGCCACGACGGGTTGGCGTGAGCTCGGTGGTGATGGTCCGCTGGCCGTGGCTCGGGATGTCTATGGTGGCGTGGTGCGGGGTGGCGCCGGTGCTTGGCGGCCAGGCATCGCGGACCACGGCGCGGAGCGGCCGTGGGCTGGGGTTCGCGATCGTGAGCGTGACCGCGGCGGTCTCGCCGAGGCGGACCCTGGTGTCGCCGTCCCGGGTCATGACCAGCGGGCGTACCGGGGCGGCCATCCAGAGGTCTGCGGCGATCGCGAGAGCCAGGACGGCCGCCGTCGCGAGCACGGCGAGCCAGCTGCGGAACGCCAGCACGACTAGGACGCCGGCCAGGGCGGCCGCCGCCGCGCGGCCGGTAAGCGCCACCGTTTGTTACCGCGGGACCGCGACGGAGGCGAGCACGCCCTCCAGCACCCGGTCCGGGGTGGCGCCCTCCAGCTCCGCCTCGGGTCGCAGCTGGAGGCGGTGCCGCAGGGTCGGCCGCGCCACCGACTTGACGTCGTCGGGCGTGACATAGTCGCGGCCCGCCAGCCAGGCGCTGGCACGGCTGGTCGCGAGCAGCGCCGTGGCGCCGCGCGGCGACACGCCGAGCCTGATCGCGGCCGACGAGCGGGTCGCGCGGCACACGTCCACGATGTAGCCGGCCACCTCCGGGGTGAGCGTGACTGTTTGCACCGCCCGCGCCGCCGCGTCCAGCTCGGCGCGGCCGACCACCGTGCGGACGCCGGCGCCGGCCAGGTCACGCGGGCTGAATCCGGCCGCGTGCCGGTTCAGCATGCCGATCTCCTCGTCGCGGTCCGGCACCGGGACGGCCAGCTTCATCAAGAAGCGGTCCAGCTGGGCTTCGGGCAGCGGATAGGTGCCCTCGTACTCGACCGGGTTCTGCGTCGCGGCGACGAGGAACGGGTCGGGGAGTTTTCTCGGGGTGCCTTCGACGGAGACCTGACGCTCCTCCATGGCTTCGAGGAGGGCGGCCTGGGTCTTCGGCGGCGTCCGGTTGATCTCGTCGGCGAGCAGCAGGTTGGTGAAGACCGGACCCTCGCGGAATTCGAATTCGGCGGTCCGCGAGTCGTAGACCAGCGATCCGGTGACGTCGCCCGGCATCAGGTCCGGGGTGAACTGGAGGCGCTTGCTGGCCAGGCCGAGAGATTGCGCCAGGGTCCGGACCAGCAGCGTCTTGGCGGTGCCGGGCACGCCTTCAAGCAGCACGTGGCCGCGGCACAGCAGCGCGATGATCAGGCCGGTCACCACGGCGTCCTGGCCGACGACGGCCTTGGCGATCTCGCCGCGGATGGCGTCGACGGCCGTTGCTGCCCTTGTCTCGGCGGTCACCTGGCGCCTGCCTTTCTCTCCAGCGCGTCGAGCTTATCGGCCAGCGCGACGAGCGCGGCGTCGTTGTCCGGTGCCGGGCCGGTGAGGATCTGCGCGGCGTCCTGGTGCGCGGTGCGTTCGGCGACGGTCTCGGGCGTGGCGTCGGGAGGCAGGCCGAGGAGCGGGATCATGCGCTTCATGGTGGCGTCGCGCAGGTGCGCCGCCGCCTGCGCGCGGGCACGTCGTGCGTGGTAGAGGCGGCCGTGGCCTTCGGTCGTCTCGGCGGCGCGGACGATGGCGGGGAGGCGCTCGGGCACTACCGGGCCGAGGCGGCGCATCCGCCACAGGGCGAGCAGGACCACGGCGATGCCGAGTTCGGCGGCGATCATGTAGACCGGCTCGGGGATCAGGCTCGTGAAGCTCTGCTGCTGGCTGACCGGTGGCGGCGTGGCCGGGCTGGACCGCGGGGTGAGCCAGAGGAGGTTCTCACCCTGGAGGAGGTTGAGGGCCAGGGCGGCGTTGCCGCGGCCGGCGAGGTCCTGGTTGGTGAGCGGAGCGCCGGTGCCGAGGACGGTGACCTCGTGTCCCGCGGTGCGGTAGCTGACCAGGGAGGGATGGCCGTGGACGGGGTAGCACCGCGTGGTTTGGGCCGGCGCGTGGAACAGGGTGCCGCCCATGTCCGCGTTTCCGGCCGTGGCGGCGGCGGTCAGCGTACAGCCAGGGTTCAAGACCGTGATGCCGGCCTGTCCGGCGACCGTGAGGCCGGGGGCAAGCGCGTCGAGCGTGGCCTGGTCCGGGCCGACGATGACGAGGCTGGCGGGGCTGGTCGCGAGCGTGTCGAGCTCGTCGCCGGTCAGCAGCCGCGGGTTCGTCACCAGGATCGTGGTGCTTGCCGTTTTTACCGTTTTCGCCGTTTTCGCCGTGGCTGTCGTGGTGACCCGCGTGCCGCGTCCGGCCAGGATCGCGGCGAGCGCGTGCCCGCCGTCCGGCCCGGTGTTGCCGGGGTTGAGGTAGCCGCCGGGCACGCCGACCTGGAGCCACGCGATCACCACGCCGCCGAGCAGGACGATGCCGGCGAGGCTGGTGGGGAGGCGCCAGGGGTGCCTTCGGCGGGGGTGCCTTCGGCGGGCGCCGCGGGGCGTTGTCGTCGGGCCTGGGGTCGGCGGGGCCAGGGTTGTCACACTGGTTCCGGGACCGTCGCGCGGATCGCTGCTTCGAGGTCGCGGAGGCGGCCGGCATTCGCCTGGGTGCCCGCCCGGCCGCCGTAGCGGACGTCGTCGAACAGCCGGGCGGCCGCGTGCAGCTCGGCGGCGTGCGCCGGCAGCGACTGTCCCGCCTGGACAGCCAGCTCACCGGCGGTCCGGCCCGGGGCGACCGGGAGGATCGCGCGTTCCTCGAGACCGGTCGCCACGGCCCGAAGGTACTCCTCGATCGCCCCCGAATAGTTGCCCGCCGCGGCGTGGCGTTCGGCAAGTTCGCGGTGCTCGCGCGCGGTCAGCGCGACCGCGCCGCGAAGCGGGCCGGCCGCGTCCCGCCGGCCAGACCGTGCCACCGGGCCGATCCGGGCCAGTACCAGCGCCGCGACGATCACCGCGAGCGCGACCAGCGCGACGATGGCCCACCAGCCGCCGGGCACGTCGACGTTCGCCGAGTTGACCAGCCGGCTGAGCTGGTCGTGCAGCCAGGTCAGGAACGGGGTTCGCGGGTGGTACAGCGTCTTCGCCAGCTCCTGGCGGGCCAGATGCTGCGCGGCCTGCCGGCTGATCGGCGGACCGGCCGCCGGGGCTGTCACCATCGTTGCTGATCTGGCGGAGTGTCGCTGTGTGCCGGCGGCTTGTGTGCCGGCGGCTTGTGTGCCAGCGGTTCCGGCTCGGACCACCGCGCCGGGGCCTCCGCCCACACCTGGCCGAAGTCAAGCGCCGACTGGCCGCCGCCGTCGCTCGTTGCCGACTGAAGCGCGATGTCGAAGCCCTCCCGCCGCATCCTGAGGTCGACGTACAGCAGCACCTGGACGCCGGCCATCACGGGACGGGTCACCGCGCCGGCCACGATGCCGCCCACCCCGATGATGATCGCGGTGAGGATCGGCGTAGTCGAACTGGTAGCGCCGAACGTCAGCACGTTGCCGGAGCCGTGGCCGCCGGCCAGGGTGCCGATCACGCTGAACGGGACCGTCAGCACGCCGGTCGCGACCAGCACGATCAGCTCCGCGAGCAGCAAGATGCCGAACACCCGCCAGGAACTCTTCCTGACCAGCCGCCACGACCTGCGGATGCTGGCCGACGGGCGCTGTCCCTCGAGCATGGCGATACCGGGAGCGGCCGCCAGGCGCACGAAGAAGATCACGCCGAACACGATCGAGGCAGGGATCGCGATGACCATCAGCAGCACGCCGAGCGCCGCGACGTGCCCGGCGCGCAGGCCCGCCCAGGCGAGGACCGACACGAGGCTGCCGCCGATCGCGGTGCCGAAAACGATCAGCCAGCTCAGCAGCACGGTGCCGAAGAGCGCGCCGAGCCGTGCCCGGGTGAGCGACCAGGCCTGCGCGACGCCGATCGGGCGGCCCAGCACGCTGTGGCCGAGGACGGACGCGAGCATTCCGGTCAGCAGCGTCGTCGCGAGGAACTGCGCGATGATGATGACCGCCAGCGTCGGTGCCTCGACCTTGACGAAGTAGCCGGTGTTCGCGCTGCTGAGCGGCTGTCCGGAGACGGGCGCGGTCACGCCCTTGACCAGGTGGGTCAGCGCGAGGGTGGTCCCGGTGACCACGACCCCGTACACGGTCATCACGATGGCGGCAAAGCCGAGCGTCGGCTGCGGGGTGCGCCGCACCGCGGCGAAGGCGCCGTCCAGGATCTCCCCGACGCTGAGCGGGCGGAGCGGAATGATCCCGGGCTTCGGCGCCGGCGGTACCCACTGGCCGTAGGGCGACGCGCCGTGTGGTGCTGTCGGGTAACCGCCCCCGTAGGGTGCCTGCCCGTACGGGGCCTGCCCATAGGGTGCCTGCCCGTAAGGGGGCTGAGCGTATGGCGACTGAGCGTAAGCGACCCCTTCGGGCGGAGGACCGGCGCTGGTGCCAGCCGGCTCGTCGGTGTCACCGGACGCTGACCCAGCAGCGGAATCGGGTGAATCAGCCATATCCGGTACCCCTAGAACATCTAGAAAATTGGGTTCGAAGTACCCCGTAACGGAAAAGCTACCCCTGAACGGGTGTTGCTTAGCTGGAAAATGAGGGTAACCTGCGTCCACGCAGTGTCGACCACATGGAACGATGGGGCCCATGAAAGGACGTGTGCTTGTCGTCGATGACGACGCCGCTCTCGCCGAGATGCTTGGCATCGTGCTCCGTGGCGAGGGATTCGACCCTACGTTTGTCTCCGATGGGGACAAAGCCGTAGAGGTCTTCAGGGATTCCCGGCCGGATCTGGTGCTGCTCGACCTGATGCTCCCGGGCTCGGACGGGATCGACGTGTGCCGTCAGATCCGCGCCGAGTCGGGCGTGCCGATCGTCATGCTGACGGCAAAGACCGACACGGTGGACGTTGTCCTCGGGCTCGAATCGGGCGCCGACGACTATATCGTCAAACCGTTTAAATCCAAGGAACTGGTTGCCAGGGTGCGTGCACGGCTTCGTCGCACCGACGAGCCTGCCCCCGAAATGCTGCAGATCGGCGACATTGTCATCGACGTGGCGGGTCACTCGGTAAAGCGCGACGGTGAGACGCTCAACCTCACGCCGCTCGAGTTCGACCTGCTCGTCGCCCTCGCCCGCAAGCCCCGCCAGGTCTTCACCCGTGAGGTGCTGCTCGAACAGGTCTGGGGATACCGCCACGCCGCGGACACCAGGCTGGTCAACGTTCACGTGCAGCGGTTGCGGGCCAAGATCGAGCGGGACCCGGAGCATCCCGAGATCGTGGTGACGGTTCGTGGCGTCGGCTACAAGGCGGGGCCCGGATAAGCCCCGATACACGAAGTTCATGAAGGTGGCGGCGGGTGGCACGGACGGGCGGATCAGCTGGATAACGGCGTTCGGTCGTTCCCGGCTGGGCAAGGAGATCCTGCGTCGGCTGCCCGCTAAGCTTCGGCGCTGGGTGTGGGCCTCGCGCCGGTGGCAGCGCCGGACGGCCGCGCAGATGCGCAGCCGCTGGCACCGCTCGCTTCAGCTGCGGGTGGTCACGACGACCCTCTCGCTGTCGGCTCTGGTGATCGCCGTGCTGGGGTTCTTCCTTGCCAACTCGATAGCGAACGGGCTGTTCAACGACGAGGTCAAGGCCGCCCGTGCGCAGCTGTCCGCCGCGATCACCTCTGCCGAAGGCCAGACCAACGTGTCCGTGCTCGCCTCGCCGGCGACGGCTCAGCCGGGCGAGGCGCCCGATCCGGTGGCGAGCACGGATCAGGCCGAGGCCGTGATGACCGCCACGGCGAGCTTTCTGCAGCGAGCGTCGGGCAGCAGCAAGAGCTACTACGTTTTCGTGCGCCTGAACACCAAGAAGGTGGGGTTCACGCCGTACGTGCAGTGGGCGGTGCCGACGACCGTCGACGTCTCGCAGACCATCCCCGCCGCGTTCACCGCGAACATCGACCGCGAGCAGGCGCAGACCCCCCTGCCGGCCAAGCCGTCCGTCTTCGTGCAGCCGACCGCGCTGGTGCTGACCGGCCAGTCCAGCACCGATCCGGCGCTGGTGGCCGCCGTGCCGCTTGGCAACTACTACCAGCTGTACTACGTGTTCCCGTTCGACGCGCAGCAGCAGACTCTCCAGCTTGTCCAGAAGGTCCTGATCGGCGTCGGGCTGGCGCTTGTCGCGCTGCTCGCCGCCATCGCCTCCCTCGTCACCCGGTGGGTGGTGCTTCCGGTGCGGCACGCGGCCGGTGCCGCGCAGCGCCTCTCCGCGGGTCACCTGGAGGAGCGGATGCAGGTCCAGGGCAGCGACGACCTCGCCGACCTCGCCACGTCGTTCAACGAGATGGCGGTCAGCCTGCAAGACAAGCTCCGTGAGCTGGAGGAGCTGTCCAGCGTGCAGCGGCAGTTCGTCTCCGACGTGTCGCATGAGCTCAGGACGCCGCTGGCCACGATACGGATGGCCGCGGACGTGCTGTTCGAGTCGCGCGATGAGCTCGACCCGACCGGGGGCCGGTCGGTCGAGCTGCTCCAGAGCCAGCTGGAGCGGTTCGAGGAACTGCTCGTCGATCTGCTGGAGATCAGCAGGTACGACGCCGGAGCCGCCACGCTGGACGCCGAGCTGGTGGACGTCTGCGACCTGGTGCGGCGGTCCGCGGACGATGCCCAGCAGCTCGCGGAGCGCCGGAACAGCCGGATCGAGTTCCGGCTGCCGGCCGAGGGCTGCTTCGCCGAGGTCGACCGGCGCCGGGTGGAGCGCATCTTGCGGAACATCCTGGTGAACGCCGTCGAGCACGGCGAGGGCAAAGACGTGGTGGTGACCGCCGCGATGGACAGCGACGCCGTGGCGGTGGCCGTCCGTGACTTCGGCGTGGGGCTGGCTCCCGGCGAGGAGCAGCTGGTCTTCGACCGGTTCTGGCGGGCCGACCAGTCCCGGGCGCGGACCACCGGCGGCACCGGCCTCGGCCTGGCGATATCGCTTGAGGACGCGCGGCTGCACGGCGGCTGGCTGCAAGCGTGGGGTGAACGCGGCAAGGGTTCGGTCTTCCGGCTGACGCTGCCGCGGGTGGTCGGCCAGGAACTCGTCGGATCCCCGCTCTCGCTCGGCCCCGACGAGGCGGAGGTGGCCACCTCGCTCGCTACTCCCGACCCGTACCCAGGGAGCAGCGGATCCGAGGTCAGCAGCGTGGGCTCCCATGGCTGAGCAACGCCTGGGTAAGGCGCGTCTGGCGCGGCTTATCGGCGGGCTCGGCGTCGCGGTGCTGAGCGTGGCCGGCTGCGTAGGCATGCCGAACGGCGGGCCGCCGAACCAGTATTCGGTCGACCAGAACGACACCGGCCAGGGCCAGGCCTTCATCGGACCGTACCCTTCCGCGCCGATACCCAACGCGTCTCCCGTGCAGATCGTCCAGGGGTTCCTGTTCGCCAGCGCCAGCTACTACACGGCCGGCTCGGTCGCCAAGGAGTTCCTCACCCCGGCGGCGCAGAACTGGAAACCCACCTCGGTCACGGTGTTCACCAAGTGGGACGCGAGCGATCCGACGGAGATGCCGGCCGCGCACAACAAGGCGCAGTCCATCGTCCAGATCCACGGACAGGTGCAGGCCAGGCTGAACGGTGCGGGCCAGCCCTACGTGTCGGCCGCCCAGAGCAACGCGCCCAACGCGCAGCCGTCGCAGGACGGCGGGTCGTGCATGCCCGGCACCGGGTCCACCGGGTGTTACCAGTTCACGCTCGTCAAGGTCGACGGGCAGTGGCGGATTGATTCACCGCCGCCCTATCTGCTGGTCGAGGAGAACGCCTTCCAGCGGGGCTGGGCATCGCAGGACCTGTATTTCTTCGACGCCACCCGCCAGGTCCTCGTCCCCGACTCGGTGTTCGTGCCAATCGGGACCAGCGAATCGGACCTGCTGAACAAGCTGGCGCAGGCCCTGGTGAAGGGCCCCTCGCAGGCATCGTGGCTATCCGGTGCCACCGGCAGCAACGTCTTCCCCCCGAACGTCTCGATCACGGTCCAGCCCAACCCGCCGGCCGCCGCGGTCGTGTACCTGAAGGGCACGCTTACCAGCGCCGAGCAGAAGGCACTGCCGTTGATGGCGGCCGAACTCGCGTGGACGCTCACCGCGCCCTCCTCGGCCGGCCAGTCGCAGATCCAGTCCGTCGCGCTCCAGGTGAACAGCACGCAGTGGCCGAACGCGAACCAGCAGCTCACGCGGACGACGTACGAGAAATACGACCCGTATCCGTCCAAGGCCGCCGCGTTCACCTACATCGACCCGCATGGCGTCCCTCAGTCACGCTGCGGCTCGATCACGAACGCCACAGTCGGCCAGGCTATCCCGGTCTTCGGCCAGGCCGGCGACACGGCGCTGGCGCAGTGCACGGCGAGCCCCTCCGCCGCCGCGGCGCCGTCCAGCCCGGCCCCGAGCCAGTCGGCAACGTCGGCGGCGCCGGGCAAGCACGGGCAGCCGGGCAAGCCCGCCACGTACGCGATGGCCGCGGTCTCGCCGGATGGCAAGTTCGTGGCCGTGGTGTCGGCCGCGCACGACAAGCTCAGCATTGGTGCGGTCGGCGCGCGCTCCAGCCTCAGACAGGTGCTGGGTCCGCAACAGGGCATCTCCTCCATCAGCTGGGATCGCCGCGACAATCTGTGGTTTACCGAGGCCGGCAACGTGGCGGTGGTGCCCGCCTACGGCGGCAAGGCGTATCCGATCGTGGGGCTGCCCAACGTGACCGCACTCAGCGTGGCTCCCGACGGGGTGCGGGTCGCGCTGCTGCTCCAGCAGAACGCGTCGGGCAATGACAGTGACCTGGAACTGGCGGCGATCATCTCGGGCGGTGACCAGGGCCAGCAGCAGGTGCCCGGCCAGCGCTCGAGCGGTCTGTACCTCGGCTCCCCGGTGCCGCTCGGACCTGGCATCATCGGCTCGGCGCTGACCTGGTACGACGCCGACAACTTGATCGTGCTCGCGCCGCCTACCGACAACAGCGTGGCAGGCGACCTGGAGAAGGTGCCGGTGAACGGCCGCGGAGGTGCGTCGCTCACCCCGCCGCAGACCGCATCCGATCAAATGGTGGAGTCGATCGCCGCGGCTAACTCGGCCAACATGCTGGTGGTCGGGTTGTCCGGCGGCCAGCTCGAGGTCTCGGTCGGCTCCGAAGGGCCGTGGCAGACCGTTTCTTCCGGCGGCTCCGCGCCCAGCTACTGGATCAATCCCGCTTCCTGAGACTTCGTAACAGACTCGCAAGGTGGCAGGCAGCGACTTTTTTTCTACGGCCAGACGCGCCCAAACATCCCGCATAACGGGCGGTAGGCTCGCTGCCTGCGACTTTATGCTGTCGTTATGTAACTCTTTGCGATCGATCGCCTACAAGTCCTACCTGACATTCACGCGTTAGCGAGCTAGCGTTCATGGCATGGCACTCGCCCGGGCCCGTGGTTGCGCGGGGCCTGGATTCCTCGTGGGGAACCGGGCTCGGCAAGCCGATGCCAGCCGCAGGCAAAACGGTCCACGTAAGGCGACTTTTCGTCGACTGATCACGGTGCGGCTTAGAGGTAAGTCCTGCCTCTCCTGGGAACACCGAGTCCCCAGAGCAGGGAGAAGGGCAGTAGTGGCCGTAGCGGCCGCGAACCCCTCAGCAGGCGGATGTGGGGTCGAAGACCAGGTCGGCCGGGCGAGTGCCGTCCAGGGTAACCGGACTGGAAGGGGGCTCGAAATGGAAATCATTGTCCGCGGACATCACATGACTGTCCCGGCACGGTTCCGTCAGCACGCGACTGAGAAGCTCGCCAAGCTGGCGAAGCTCGACCAGAAGGCAATGAGAATCGATGTAGAGGTCTCCAAGGAACGCAACTCACGACAAGCCGACCGGCGAGAGCGGGTCGAACTCACCATCCGGTCCCGAGGGCCGGCGATCCGCGCCGAAGCGGCGGCGGAGGACAGATACACGGCCCTCGACATGGCCTTCGCCAAACTCGAAAACCGATTGCGCCGCGTGAGCGACCGCCGCAAGGTCAAGCACGGCGACAACGCGTCAGTCCGGTCGCCGGGCATGCTGACCACGGTGGTCACCTCCCCGGCCGACGCCGAGGGGATGCTGGTGGACATGCCGGCGCTGACGGCCTTGGAGGAGGCCGAACCACCCAGCTCGTCCGGCAACGGGCACGCCGATCCGGACGGTCGTCTCGTCCCGATTCAGATGGAGGGAGATGGCCCGCTCGTGGTGCGGGAAAAGACGCACCCCGCCAAGCCGATGACGATCGACCAGGCGCTGCTGGAGATGGAACTCGTCGGCCACGACTTCTACTTGTTCCACGACAGCGACTGCGATCGCTTCAGCGTCGTCTACCGGCGCCGAGGTTATGACTACGGCGTAATTCGCCTGGTCGAGGAGTAATCGACGCTGGCCGGCCCGGGCCGGGCTTGCATCATGGCTCCGGGTCGGCCAGAGTCTGATCGTGACATTCATGCCGATCAAGGTCAGCCTTCCTGCCCCTGGCTGTTTCCGGGCAGCGTCGGCGGCGGCCCCCGAGGGAGGCATAGCGAAGTGAGCCAGCCGGTGGTGCGTGGCGTAGGGCCGGAAGGGGGCGGCCGGCCGGACCCGATTCGCGTGCTGATCGCGGACGACCATGCCCTGTTCCGGCGCGGCCTGGAGATGGTCCTTCAGGAAGAGCGGGACATCGAACTCGTCGGGCAGGCCAGCAACGGCGCCGAGGCGGTGGCCATGGCGGGCGAGGCGGTGCCCGACGTCGTGCTGATGGACATCCGGATGCCCAAGACCAGCGGGATCGAGGCTTGCCGCGCGATGAAGGAGGTCGCGCCCAGCGCCAAGATCGTCATGCTGACGATCAGCGACGAGGAAGAGGACCTGTTCGAGGCGATCAGGGCCGGTGCCAGCGGCTACCTGCTCAAGGACATCCCGCTCGACGAGGTCGCGGACGCGGTCCGCGCCGTGCACGGCGGCCAGTCGCTGATCAACCCGTCGATGGCGGGCAAGCTCATCACCGAGTTCGCCACGCTCGCCAAGCGGGACAGCGAGGAGGAGCGGGCGCAGCGCGTTCCGGCGCCGAAGCTGACCGAGCGGGAGATGGAAGTGCTCAAGCTCGTGGCTCGCGGCATGAACAACCGCGACATCGCCAAGGAGCTGTTCATCTCCGAGAACACCGTCAAGAACCACGTGCGGAACATCCTGGAAAAGCTCCAGATCCATTCCCGCATGGAGGCGGTCATGATCGCCGTCAGGCAGAAGCTGATCGAACTTCGCTAGCCGGGGACCGGACACAAGCCACATTTCTGGCGCGTCGGCGGGCGCGCCTGGCCCCGTGCCGGCCGCCGGGTCTGGCCGCGTGCGCGCACACCGGCAGTCCCGTCAGCAACGTGGACGTTTACCCCTTCGTGGAGGATCGACCCTCGTGAACAGGGGTCCCGCTACCACAAAGGGGAAAACCACCACGCTATCGAGGCCCATGTCACGAATCTGGCGCCCCGGCCGTAAAGCCGCCCGTCGTCAGGCGCTCGCCAGCTCGGCAGCGAGCCGGGGAGCGAGCCCGGCGGGTGCCACCTGCTCCAGCCGCACGTCGTCGCAGCCGACCCAGCTCGCCGCTTCGCGCAGCGCTTTCGCCATGGGCCCGACGGCGCCGGGCCGGTCCAGCGACACCTTGCGCGCGACCAGCGTGGTGCCCTCGCGGGCCGGGTCGACCCGGCCCGCCAGCCTGCCGCCCGCCAGCAACGGCATGGTGAAGTAGCCGTGCACCCGCTTGTCCTTTGGCACGTATGCCTCGAGGCTGTGCTCGAAGCCGAACATGCGCAGCGTCCGCTTGCGGTCCCAGATCAGCGAGTCGAAGGGTGACAGCAGCGTCGTTCGGTGTCGTTCTGGCCCCGCCGAAGTAGCCGCCGCCAGCGCCGCCGGATCCGCCCACCCGCCGACTTCCCTGCCGTCGTAAGCGATCGTGACCGGCGTCAGCCCGGCCGCCTCCGCCGCCTGCTCCAGCGCCGCGGCCGGGGCGGCGAACGTGGCGTTGAGGAACTTGCTGAGCCGGTGATAGTCGATGACGTCCGCTCTGGTCACGACCCCGAG
>Ga0070741_10016099_pt1 | contig 12549 bp, 12 predicted proteins | sample Coa_R1_4_FD_66440 | JGI IMG/M metagenome (GOLD analysis project Ga0070741, IMG submission 66440) | Surface soil microbial communities from Centralia Pennsylvania, which are recovering from an underground coalmine fire - Coalmine... | ecosystem: Environmental > Terrestrial > Soil > Unclassified ...
TTCGCTGAGCGCCGCGGTCGGGAACTCGACGCCGGCCGGGATCGGAAAACAGTGGCGCGCCGGCATCTTCAGGTACTCGGCGAACCCGCCGGGGATCGTCATCCCGACGATGCCGATCGCGACGCAGCGCTGGTAGTCGCCGGCGACGCAGTACCGGCACGCGCCGCACGACGAGATCCCCTCGACCGCGACGCGATCGCCGGCGCGGAGGGTCGTCACGCCGGCGCCGACGTCGGCAATCTCCCCCGCGATCTCGTGTCCCGGGCAGACCGACGGGATCATCATCTGATCGTGGTACCAGTGGAGGTCCGACCCGCAGATGCCGCAGTTACGGACGCGGACCACGACCTCGCCCGGGCCGGGCGTCGGGCGCGCCATCTCCTCGAGGACGAGCGTTTGCGGCCCGCGACAGAGGACGCCCTGCATCGCCGTCACGCGCGCGTCTTACAGCGGCGAGCGCGCCGGGCGCAACGCCGTCACTTGCCGTGCGGCGCGGTCTCGACGCGCACGTCGGGCTCCTGCGCGAGGCCCGTCTCGACGAAGCAGCGGCCCGCGCGCGAGTGGCGCATCGTCGACTCGAAGAACGCGACCTCGATCGCCCGGGTCAGGTCCTGCTGCCGCTGCGACTGCATCGGGCGGTTCGACGGCGGCGGCGTCGTGCAGATGTGCTGGCAGGACGTGTCGCTCGCGCTGAAGCCGGCGTCGGGTCCGCCGAGGCCGTCGAACGGGTTCCCCCACTGCGCGATGTGCGTGAGCGCGGAACAGCCGAGCTTGTCGTAGCTCATGTTCGACGGGAAGTTGATGACGAATGCGGTGTGCGTGCCGGCGACGAGCGTCACGAGTTCGCGCGCCGAATGGACGAGGTCGATCGCCGGGCGCGCGTTCACGTCGGGTGGCAGGATCAGGTCCTGCTCGCCGACGACCACGAGGAGCCGCGGCCGATCGGTCGCAAAGAACTTCTCGTTCACGGCGCAGCCGCCGCCCGGGGCGATCGGGAGCGCGGCCCGGACGCGCGGATCCCGGAACGTCGGATGGTACGTGACGAGCAGCGTCGTCACCGCGCCGAGCGAGACGCCGGTGACGCCGATCCGTCGCCGGCTGACACCGCCTGCGAGCCACGCGCCGTGCATGTGCGACAGCTTCTCGAGCTCGTCGATCACGAAGCGGACGTCGCCCGGCTGGTTGTGGAGGTCGGTCAGGTCGGGCGGGTTCGCGCTCCCGTTCGTCAACGGGAAGTCGATCGATGCCACGACGTAGCCGCGCGCGGCGAGCGCGGTGCCGTAGTACGTCTCGCCCTCGCGGGAATCGAGCAGCCCGGGGCTGTTCACGACGAGCGGGAACGGCCCGCCGCGCGCGAGCGGCGCGTCGCGCGTCGGCTCGTCCGGTTTCTTCGCGGTCGGGTACCAGACCTCGGTCGTCAGCGTCCGCGACGGCCGGCCCTGCGTCGTGCGGCTCGCGTCGACGAGCGTCAGCGTCTTCACGCCCACGCCGAACTTGCCCGCCGCCATGAACGACGCGAGCGTCCCGCGCTTCGAACATTTCGCGCTCGCTCGGATCGGCAGGAGGGCGAGGGTGAGGATCAGGAGCGTTCGCATCTACCAACCCGTATGGTGGCGCTCGATGACGGCCCGCACGCGCGCGGCGAGCTCATCCCGGTCGTCGTACGTGAGCCCGGCCGTCGGAATCGGCTCGTCGATGACGATCTCGACCTCGCCCGGCACGACGGCGAGGCGGCTCCCGCGTGGCATGAGGCGCCGCGTTCCCCGGCAGACGACCGGCACGATCGGCAGCCCGGTCTGGATCGCGAGCACGAAGGCGCCGCTCTTGAATGGTAGCAGCTGCCCCGACCGGCTTCGCTTGCCCTCCGGGAAGATCACCAGCGATTCGGACTCATCCCCGGCGCGGTTGAGGGCCTCGATCGCGCGCTCGGGCCGGTCGCGATCGATCGGCACCATGCCGAGCGTGTCGAGCACCGCACCGACGACCGGGTGCCGCCACAGCTCGCGCTTCGCGGCGAACCGGGTCCGTCCCGGCAGGTAGCCGAGGAGCACCAGGATGTCCAAGTGGCTCTGGTGGTTCGGCGTGAAGACGAACGGGCCGCCGCTGGCGAGGTGCTCGCGGCCCTGCACCCGCACGGTCACGCCGAGAAGCCGGGTCAGATCTCGCGCCCGCGCCTTGGCGAACCGCCACGCGAGCGCGCGGCTTCCCGTCGTGCGATGGATCGCGACGGCGATACCGGCCATGCCAACGAGCATCCCGCGGAACAGATAGGGCGAGATCGCGACCCGAAGACCGGTCGGGCTGGCCGCCTCCTCCGCGATCGGACGCGCGGTTTCCGAAACGCCCGGCTTCACTCGGGATCGCCGGAGCCGGACAGGATCGCGCCGACGGGGCGCCACGTCGCGGTCATGATTCCTCGTAGCACGAATTCACGCGTTTGTGTGCGACGCCCCGACCGGCGCCGCTTCGCGAGAGGAGAGCGTCTCACCGAGCACGACGACGGGAAACCGCGCGCCTTCGGCGAGCTCGTCGATCTCGGCCGGCCCGACGAGCAGCGCCGCGCCGCCGGAGAGCGCGCTCAGCACCCCGGAGCTCTGCGACGGCAGCGGCACGGCGAGGAGCCCGTCCGCGGTCTCGCGCAGCTGCACGCGGACGAACTCGGTGAGACCGCGCGCTTTCCGCGTCCGCCGTGCGAGCGTCGCATCGACGACGGGTAAATGGATGCGCCGATGCCCCAGGAGACGGCGGAGCGCGGGGCGAACGTAGAGGTAGAAGCAGACGAGCGCCGACACGGGATTCCCGGGCAGCCCGAAGACCAGTCGCGCTCCGGCGCGACCGAAGGCGAGCGGCTTGCCCGGCTTCTGCGCGACCTGCCAGAAGACGCGCTCGACGCCCATCGTCCCGAAGAGGTCGCGCACGAAGTCGAAGTCGCCGACGGAAACGCCGCCGCTCGTGAGCACCACGTCGGCGTCGAGCGCTTCGCCGATGGCGCGCCGGACGTCGTCCTCCCGATCGCGGACCATCGGCAGGACGAGCGGCTCGCCGCCCGCCTCGCGGACCGCGGCGGCGAGCGTATAGGCGTTCGAATTGACGACCTGTCCCCGTCCGGGGACCTCGTCGACCTCGACGAGCTCGCTGCCGGTCGACACGATCGTCACGCGGGGACGCCGGTGGACGAGGACGGTCGCCCGCCCGACCGACGCCAGCACGCCGATGTCCGCCGGCCCGATGACACCACCGTCCGGGAGCACGATCTGCCCCGGCCGGATATCCTCGCCGGCGCCGCGCACGTTGGCGCCGTGCGCGGGTGCGGCCCGCACGGCGACTGTCCCGTCGTGCTCTTCCGTGTCCTCGACCTTGACGACGGTGTCCGCGCCTGGCGGGATGACCGAGCCGGTGAAGAGCTTCACGGCCGTTCCGGGCGCGACGGTCGCGTCGACGACGGTCCCGGCGGGCTCGACGGCGATGACGCGGAGACGGGCGGGCAGCGTCGCGAGGTCGCCATGCCGGACGGCGTAGCCGTCCATCGCGGAATTGGCGGCGGCCGGTACATCGCGCGTCGACGCGACGCTTTCCGCCGCGACGCGCCCGAGCGCGTCGGCGAGCGTGACGCGCTCCGCGCCGAGCACGGGTGCCGCGGCCACGACCGCGGCGAGCGCGTCGCCGACGGACATCACGACGGAGCGATAGCGGCGGGATCCGGCAGCGTCAACGGGCAGGGCGATGGTCCGCGCGCCTGGACAGACGGCGGCCGGTCGGGCTACGCCTGCCGCATGGCCGTTTCCGCCCGCGACGCCACGACGACGCTCAACGGTCTCGCCTTCCACTACCTCGACTGGGGGACCGCCGGGCGGCCGCCGATGCTTCTCCTCCACGGCGGCGCCCAGACCGCGCACAGCTGGGACGAAGTCGCCCCCGACTTCGCGCGCGATCATCACGTCCTCGCGCTCGATCAGCGTGGCCACGGCGACACCGCGTGGGCGCCGGGCGGTCACTACCGTCGCGAGGACTTCGTCGCCGACGTCTGCGCGTTCCTCGACGACCGCGACTGGCGCGACGCGACGGTGGTCGCGCTGAGCCTCGGCGGGCTCAACGCCATCGCCTTCGCCGCGCGTCATCCGGACCGCATCCGCGGCCTCGTCGTCGTCGACGTCGCGCCGACGATCAACCGCGCCGGCGGACAGGCGATCGCCGCGCAGCTCGGGGTTCGCGACTTCGCCTCGTTCGAGGACGCCGTCGCCCGCGCGCAGAGCTTCAATCCGCTGCGGTCGGCGGAGAACATCCGCGCGCGGCTCCGGCACTCGCTCCGCCAGGACGAGAACGGCCGGTGGCGTTACAAGTTCGACCCCAACATCGGGGGTGGCGGTCTCGAGACCGACTTCGAACGTCTGTGGCAGGACGTCACCCGGATCGGCTGCCCGACGCTCCTCGTGCGCGGGGCGCAGAGCGCGATCCTCTCGCGCGAGACCGCGGCGCGCTTCGTACGCGAGCTGCCGGGCAGCACGGTCGTCGAGGTGCCGGGGGCCGGCCATTCGGTCATGGGCGACAACCCGACGGGCTTCGTTTCGGCGGTCCGTCCGTTCCTCGCCCGGCACGCGCTGTGATGCGCTGGGCTGCATTGCTGCTCGCGATCGCGACCGGATGCGCGCATCCCGGGTACGCGACGCGCTACGCCGCCGGCCGCGTCGGGAACGGCATCCGCGACGACTGGCACCGCGGGCTCTACTTCGCCGCCGCCGCGCACACGGTGCTCGCGCCCGTGAGCTTCGCCGCCGTGCTCATCGGCGACCCGGCGGCGCGGACACCGCCGCCGGAATCGCCCCCGGCGCGCTAAGCGCCGGGCTTCCGCGCGAGGTAGAGGTACTGCTCGGTCCGCTGGCGGAACCCGTCGGGGTAGCGCCGCGCGAGCGCGTCCCGGAGGACGGCGAGGAACTCGTCGTGCCGCGCACCGGCGAAGCGCCGCAGCCATTCGAGCGTCGACACGTAGCCGTGGAACGCCTCCGCGGTGAACTCGAGCTCGCTCTCGATCACGTGCGGCGGCTCGGCGACGAGCATCGAGCCGGCGAACGGGTCGGAGGTGTGCACCTTGAAGTCGCCCTCGATCGGCGGAACGGCGACGCCGATGCCGCGGAGCACGTCGGCGACGAGCCGCATGTACGGCTCGCCGGGCGCGTCGTACCGCCAGAAGAGCGCGGCCCAGCCGCCGGGGACGAGGACGCGCGCGATCTCGGCGAGCGTCGGCGCGGGCGCGAACCAGTGGAACGCGGTCCCGGATGTGAGCAAGGAGGCCGTGGCGTCTCGGAGCGGCAGCGCCTCGGCGCAGGACCGGGTCAGCGATACACCGCCATTGCAGAAACGTCGCGCCTCGGCGAGCATCGGGGCGGAGAAGTCGGCTCCGGTGACGCGCCACCCGCGACGCGCGAGCGTCCGCGACACGAAACCCGTCCCGCACCCGAGGTCGACCGCGCGTCGTCCGGCGGCGCGCCCCGCGAGCTCTTCAATCGCGTCGTAGAGCGACGACGAGTAGTCGCGACGGTAGCGGGCGTAGGTCGCGGCCTGCCGGCGGAAGTCCACCGGCTCGTCGGACGGCGGCAGGGCGTACTCGGAAGACACGCCGTCGTTATGCGCGCCAGCGACGCGTGAGGGAAGAGCCGCGCCGGGGTTGCGTGCGCCGGCTCGCCTGACGCATACCTGCCGCCCGGGAGGCGCGATGAAGTTCGACCTGCTCTACGAGCTGCAGATGCCGAAGCCGCACGACGCGCGCAGCGAGTACCGCTGCTACCACGAGGCGCTCGAGCAGATCGAGCTCGCCGACCGCCTCGGCTTCGACACGGTGTGGGAGGTCGAGCACCACTTCCTGACGGAGTTCGCGCACTCGTCCGCCCCCGAGGTCTTCCTCTCCGCGGTCGCGCAGCGGACGAAGCGGATCCGGATCGGGCACGGCGTCGTGCTGCTTCCGCACAAGTTCAACCATCCAATCCGCGTCGCCGAGCGCGTCGCTGCGCTCGACATCCTGTCCGACGGCCGCGTCGAGTTCGGCACCGGACGATCGAGCCAGTACGAGCAGGCCGGCTTCGAGATCGACACGGACGTCTCCCGCGACATGTGGCAGGAGTCGCTCCAGCTGATCCCGCGCATGTGGACGGAGGATCCCTTCGAGCACCGCGGCCGGTTCATCAACGTCCCTTCGCGGAGCATCATCCCGAAGCCGCTCCAGAAGCCGCACCCGCCGATCTGGATGGCGGCGACGAGCCCGCAGTCGTGGGAGATCGCGGGGCAGAACGGCATCGGGATCCTCGGTCTCACGATCTTCGTGAGCATCCCGCAGCTCGAAGACCGGGTGCGCGCCTACCGCAAGGCGCTCCAGACGGCGAAGCCGGTCGGCAAGTTCGTGAACGACAAGATCGGCGCCTTCACGATCGTCCACGTCGCCGACACGAAGGCGCAGGCGGTCGCGAACGGCGGCACCGAGGCGGCGATCAATTACCTACTGTACGCGTTCCGCGTCCTCGGCGGCTTCGCCGACCCGAGCGGCCGCGGCATGCAGCGCGAGTACGCCGACCTGGAGATCAAGAGCACGCCGTACCGCGATCTCATCGCCAAGGAGTACCCGATCATCGTCAAGATGCAGAAGAACGAATGCACGTTCGAGGACCTCGATCAGGAGGACATGGTGATCGTCGGCGACGTCGATCACTGCATCCGGAAGATCGAACGCTACCAGAAAGCCGGCCTCGACCACTTCATCGCCCTCATGCAAGCCGACCGCATCCCGCACGACAAAGTCCTACGCTCGATCGAGCTTTTCGGGAAGGAAGTCATCCCCCGTTTCCGCTAGCACACCGCTCGATCAGCCACCGTTCGCGCAATCACGAGCAAGCGCGGCGAGGCTTTGCCGAGCCGCGCGACGGGGTTTGGGGGCATCGGACGCGCGCAGCGCGGCGGAGCCGCGCGAGCACTGCACCGGGCCCCAAGATCATCAACCGGCGCGACGCGCTGGCAGACCGCGTGCTGGAGCTCGGCCGGGACGGTGATCTAGCCGAGCGGGATCTGAAAGCCGTGACGCCGCATCCGTGGACGCGTGCGCAGCGTTACGGCGGAGGCAGCGGCCGAACCGGCGAGTACGACGAGCGAGCCGTCGGGGCGGCGCCCCGCCGCTCGCGCAGCCGTCCGATCGCCGTCAGGCCGCGCCTTCACCGCGACCTCAGTACGTGCGCTCGCTTTCCTGGCTGGCGTCGCTCGGGAGCCCGCGCTGACGCGCGAGATCGCGGATCGCCTTCCAGGCGAGCTTCGACGGCTCGGCGTGCGAGTTCTCCCACCGGTTGACGGTCGACACGGTGACCGCGATCTGGTGTGCGAACTCCTCCTGCGTCATGCCGAGCTGCTGCCGAAGCGTTCGGACGAGGTTGCGTGTGCTCTCAGCCATGCCGCGATTGAGCAACCGACGTGCCACGAGCCGCGCGGCCTCGCGCGCCGCCCGACGCGGCGGTCGCCGTAGCGCGGCGGCAAAAAGCGGGCGGTGTGACGAGATCGCGGCGCGCCTTGCGCGCCGCGTGTCGCCCCCGCTATGGCGGCCGCCATGATCTATCTTCACGAAGTGCACGACGTGGTTGGCGGAAAGATGCACGAGTTCGGCGAAGCCTTTCGCACAGAGTGGCGCCCGATCATCGAAAAAACGGGACGCGCGCGGCTCCTCTGGTACTGGGAGCTCACGCACGGAACCGGACCGAGCTATCAAGCCGTCTCGATCACCGCCATCCGCGACTGGACTGCGTGGGGCGAGCTGGTACACGCCGCGCACCACGACGCAGACGCGCAGGCGTGGCAGCGTCGCGTCTGGACGCTTCGTCGCGAGGTGACGACGAAGCTCCTCATGCCGACCGCGTGGTCACCGCTGCAGGACGTCGACCTGGCGACCTCGGCCCCGGACCGCGACGTCGACGCGCCGGCGCTGTATCTGCACGACACCGGGTGGCCGTTCCCGGGAAAGCTCGAAGAGTACGTCGCCGCGCTCGGGTCGATCTTCTATCCACAGACGCGGAACGCGCGCATGATCTCCGTCGCCGCCTGCTGGACGGTCGCGCCGGGTACGGGCCGTCACCACGAGGTGGTGCTCCTGCAGAAGATCGAGAACTGGGACCTCTTCTCCCGCCTCCTGACGCGGGGGGAGCAGGGCGCACAGCGCGGCGGCTGGATGGTGGAGGGACTCCGCTACCGCGACCGCTGGGAGTCGAAGCTGCTCCGCTGCGCAACGTGGTCGCCGCAGCAGTGATGCGTCAGTTGAGGAGCGGAAGCCCGGTCAGGTCGCACTCGTGGTCCGGCGTCGCATCCGGGTTCGCCGGATAGAAAGCGCCGGGGAGGATGCACATGTCGTCGTCGGAGGTGTACCCGAAGACGAGGTTCGCCTCGACGCAATTGCCGGTGAACGTCCGATTCGGATAGGCGGGATCCGTCGGCGGACACTCGGTCGGTGCGGGACCTGGCGCGGAGCAGCGCTTGGCGGCGCCGGTCGCATTCGGCCAGCGGTGGAGGAAGGCGACGACCGCATTGATGCCTGGAGTGACGCCCGCCTGCTCTTCGCAGCCGAGCTTCACCGGCGTCCCCATGCCGTTGTCGTGGGTACAGGTGTATTGCAGGCTCTCACCGACGCGGACGAGCAGCGGCGCACCCCGCAGCTTCGGGAAGTCGATCTGCGGCGGGTCCGAGTACAGGTCGGTCTTGAGGAGATTCTCGACGACGGTGTCGCCGTTCATCAGGTCCACCGTAAAGAGCTTGCCGCGTTTGTGCATGTGCGACGTGATGCTGACCACGCACGCGTCCCCCTTGGGCACCTTGCCGCCGCCCAGGCCCGTGTTGAAGGGATGGCCCCCCGGAGCCCACGCCGCGAACGTTGAACGCACCGAGTGCGGGGCGACGTCGAGGTCGCCGTTCGCGATGACTTCGAAGAGCGGCTCGAGGAAGCGCCGCACGGAGTGCGGCCTCGCCGCGACGAGTCGCACCTTCACGGACGCGCGCTGCGGCGTGTCGGCGCCGTTGATCCAGTGCGTGTTCAGGATGATCCCGACCTCGGTCCGTTTCCGGGTCTTCTCGGTCGGCCCGATCGGCTGGGCGATGCCCTTCGGAAGTGCCGTCTCGAGATGGGGGATCTGCGAGCCGCCGATCAACGTCCGAGTATTCGTGTCGGCCGGGCCGAAGTCGAGGCACGCCTTGCTCTCGACCATCTGTCCGTCCGGCGGAAAGGCGCTCAGGTCGGTCCCGTTGTAGACCCACATGAGGAAGTGATGGCTCGTGAAGGTCGGCGAGACGCCGACGTTCGTGATCGAGAACTTCGCCAGATCGAACGCCTTCCTCATCGGCAGCCGGAAGATCGTACACAGCTCGCGGTCGGTGCGTGGCGGCACGTCGAACTTCGGGAAATTCAGACGGATGGTCCGCCGCGCGAGTGCGGGCGGGGCGAGGAGCAGGACCGCAACCGCCGCGAGGCCGAGAGCCCGGAAAGGCCGCTGGATGTGGCGCATCCATGCATCCTAGCCACCCGCCCCCGGGCGTCAACACCGAATCGCGCGATCCGTCGAAACGCCGCCCCGACCGGTCAGCCGGCGAACGCCGGCATCACGTCCCGGATGAAGAGCTCGAGCCCCTCCCAGTCGAACGGGGCGCGAAGGGCCAGGATGAGCCATTCCGCCCCGGCGTCGCGGTACTGCTCGATCCGCTCCACGACTTCCGCCGGCGTGCCGACCAGGATGCCCGGCCGGACGAAGTCCGTCATCGGACCGAACATCAATCGGAGGTTCTCTTCCTGCCGTCGGACGTCCGCGGCGTCCGCCCCGATCGCGAGCCCGAGGTTCACGGTGCGGGTGATCGCCCGCGGGTCGCGCCGCTCGCGGTCGCACCAGCGGTCGAGGACGGCGCTCCGCGCGGCAAACACGTCGGGCGCCATGAACGGGACGTTCCATCCGTCGGCGTGACGCGCGACGATCCGGAGAAGCCGCTTCTCCCCCTGCCCCCCGATCCACAACCGCAGGCGCGGCTGCACCGGTCGCGGCAGGCAGAGCGCGTCGGCCAGCTGGACCTGTCGACCGTCGAGCGTCACACGCTCGCCGTCGAAGAGACGTCGGAGCACGCTCGCCGCCTCCTCGAGCAGATCGAGCCGCGCACCGATCGCGGGGAACGGAATCCCGAACGCGCGCGCCTCGATCTCGTTCCACCCCGCACCGATGCCGAGCTCGCACCGGCCACCGCTCACGTGATCGATCGTGACCGCCGCTTTGGCGAGCACGCCGACGGGCCGGTACGCGACGCAGAAGACGAGGCATCCGACGCGCACCCGCCGCGTCTCGGACGCGAGCGCCGCCATCGTCGCGACGCCTTCGAACGCGGGCTTCGCCGGATCGGAGAGGTCCGAGACCGAATACACGTGGTCCCAGACGGAGCACCAGTGAAAGCCGCGCTCGTCCGCGATGCGCCAGAGACGGCGGAGGTCGTCGATCGAGCAGTCCTGGGGGCCGGCATGGATGCCGAAGCGCATGCCGCCCTCTACACCGGCGCTCGGCGTCGCGCCTAGACCCGACGCCGACCGCGGCTGTCTCTACGCGAGAACCGTTTCGACCGTCGCCTCCAGCAGCGCGTCGCGCACGAACTCGACGTGCTCCTCGGGCTCTTCGCCGACGCTCGTCCGGGCGCGCATGATCGCGTCGGCGATCTGGTCCTGCTCCGCCCACGTGCTGATGCGACCGAGGGCGCGCCATCCCTCCGCGATCTGGACCGCGATCGTCAGCGCGTGCGCGAGACTCTCGCGCAGCGCGGCGGGGCTACGCGCCTCGTGCACGTCGCGACCGGGGACGATCGGGGGCGGCGGCATGCGCTCCTCCGTCGGCACGCTCGCCCCCACGGCTCGGACGAGCTGCGACAACGTCTCGCCGTGCTTGATCGCCTGCAGCTTGACGCGGACGATCCGCATCCGGAGCTCGGCGCTCTCCGTCAGCTCGGCCGTCCGATCGTATGCTTCGACCGCCTCGTGCGCCCAGCGGAGCTCCTCGACGAGGACGTCGGCGAGAGGCTTCCGCTGCACCCGGCGGCGCGGCGCGAGCTCGCTCACGTAGTCGGCGGCGCGGTTCAGGGCGCGCGTCCCGACCTTGATCGCCGAAACGACGGCCCGCGCGCCGGCTTCCTCCGCCCTCTCGACGGTTCGCCGCGCGCCCTGCCGGACGAGGGCCGGCAGATGAAGCAGCTGGACGCCGACGCCGGCGGCGCTGCGGGCCGCGTCGGTCGCCGTTTCGCCGACGCGCTCCGTCGTCTCTTCGAACCGACGGCGCGCCGTCGACGTCGCGCGGTTCATGCGTTCGCCAGCCTCGGCCGCCGATTCGCGTGCGAGGTCGATGCCGGCTTCGCCCGCCTCGAGCACGTTCTCGCCGGCCTGACGAACGTTGACGCCGATGCGTCGGACGTTCTCTCCAGCTTGCGAGAGGTTCTCGCGCGCGCGCGTCTCGGGACGCCGGTTCGCGCGTCGGGCGCGCGCGCCGCGACGCGAACGTGCCCGCCGACGCTCGGACCGGGAGCTCTTGCCTGTGGACCGCTTGGTCGATGTCGAGTGTGCCATGGCAAAGTCGACCTGCAACGACGGTGCCGGCGTGCTGCGTCGCGTCTATTCGCGCACCCATGCTGACGCGACGTGGCGATTTCCGTCGCAGGGTGTCGCGCGGTGGTGCAGCCGCGGGGTGCGCCTACGCGCCGCGGGGTGCGAGGCGCAACAGATCCGCGAGATCGTCGAGCGATTCCTCCGGCGAGCCGAAGCGGAGCGCGGATGCTTCGGCGCGCGCCGAGTAGCGATGAAGGTCGTGCTCGATCACGTAACCCGCTCCGCCGTGGAGCTGGTGGGCGGCGAGCGTGATGTCGCGATACGCTCGTCCGGTCCACGCCTTGGCGATCGCGAGCTCGCGGTCCGCGGAGACGCCTTCTGAGAGGCGCCAGAGCGCCTGACGCGTCACGTGCCGCGCCCCTTCGAGATCGATCGCCATCACGGCCGCCATCTGCTGCACGGCCTGGAACGTCCCGATCTTGGCCCCGAACTGCTCGCGCTCGCAGACGTATTTGGTCGTCATCTCGAGGACGGCGTCCGCACCGCCGATCATGTCGGCGCAGAGGAGCGCCGCGAGCCGCTTGTGGAGCGTCGTGAAGCGCGGCCACGCACCGCCGGGACGCCCCGCGATCGCGGTCGCCGGGAGCGTCACGCCGCGAAATCGCACCGCGCTCTGACGGTCCTTCCCGAACGTCTTCTCGTCGCGCACGGTGACTCCGGGGGCGGCCGCCGGGACGAGCACCGCCGAGATGCCACGTCCATCGCGCGCCGCGACCAGGAAGGCATCGGCGGTCACGCCCTGGATGACGAATCGCTTTTCGCCGTCGACCCGGACCGTCCGTCCGCGGCGCCGGACGGTCGTGCCGAACGCGGTCGGGTCGGCACTCGCGCGCTCCTCGTCCACGGCAAGCGCGACGAGCGCTTCGCCGCGCGCGACGCGCGGCAGCCATTCGCGCTTCTGCGCGGGCGTG